>Ga0210398_10001551_pt1 | contig 23517 bp, 21 predicted proteins | sample IncBWC4OmetaG_FD_161047 | JGI IMG/M metagenome (GOLD analysis project Ga0210398, IMG submission 161047) | Forest soil microbial communities from Barre Woods Harvard Forest LTER site, Petersham, Massachusetts, United States - Inc-BW-C-4-O | ecosystem: Environmental > Terrestrial > Soil >...
CTTCGATTTGCCTTGGACTGACCCCTTCAATTGAGACACTCGCAATTGGCACACTATGCAGGGAAAGGGACTGCAAGTGGCGAAGAGGCGAGCAGTGGGCCGATACCCGAAGGCATTTCGGAAGATGGCCGTGGAGCGGTTGAAGAGTTGCGACAATATTGTTGCGCTCTCTGAGGAACTGGGCGTACACCGGCGCCTGCTCTACAAATGGCGGGATCAGTTGGAACCGATCGAAGACGCCGAGGGACCACCTGCGAATAGCCGCGAGCGAGAGTTGCGACAGCAAATCTCACGATTGAAGCGCCTGGTCGCCGACAAGACAATGGAGGCGGATTTTTTCAAGGGTGCCTTGCAAAAAATCGCGGCTCGACGCCAGAGCAAAGGCAGCTCTGGCGAGACGGCATCTACGAACAGATCAGAGAAGTGATGCCCATGCAAGGCAGCCTGAGTATCGAGCAGATGTGCCGGTTAAGCGGCGTCAGCCGGGCCGGTTTCTATCGCAGCCTGCAACAGCGAATGCCGTTGGAAGAAGATATGGAGGTGCGGTCAGCGATTCAACAAATCGCCGTAGAGCACCGGCGGCGCTATGGCTACCGGAGAATCGCGGCCGAACTGCGGCGGCGCGGGATGCTGGTCAACCACAAGCGAGTGGCTCGGATCATGCGCGAGGATAACTTACTCGCTGTACAGCCGAAAGCCTTCGTCGTAACCACGGACTCGCAACACGGGTTGGAGGTCTATCTGAATCTGGCCGGCCGGATGAAGCTGACCGGGATCAATCAGCTTTGGGTGGCCGACATCACCTATATTCGGTTGCATCGAGAGTTCGTCTACCTGGCCGTGATTCTCGATGCCTGGTCACGCAAGGTGGTGGGCTGGGAATTGGCCAGAACGTTGGCGGCACGGCTGGCGATTGCAGCGCTGGAGAACGCGATTGCGGAACGAAAGCCGCTTCCGGGCCTGGTGCATCACTCCGACCGCGGAGTGCAATATGCCAGCAACGATTACGTGAGAATCCTGCGCAAGCATGAGATGATCCCGAGCATGAGCCGGCCGGCGAATCCCTACGATAACGCCAGTTGCGAAAGCTTCATGAAGACTCTCAAACGGGAAGAGATTTACGCCAACGAGTACCAGGATCTCGATGATCTGCACACCAACATCGAGGCCTTCATTGAGCAGTACTACAATCGACAGCGGCTCCACTCAGCGCTGGGCTACCGGCCGCCGGAAGAGTTCGAGCAGGTCATCGAGCCGGGGGCGGCATCGAGCGGAGCGACGATGAGTTTTTTCAGGCATAAGGAGATCTTTCGATCCGATGTAGACTCTTTCGAAAGCGGGGAGACGGTCGAAGCCGCCTCCCCTGCTCATCGTCTCGATGAGTCTCCGGCTGGCTATTCCTTGGCGGGTTGGTCTCCACCAGAGCCCGCCTCCGCTTCACCAACCAAGGGCCATTCTGGAGGAGAAGAGGTTGTTTGAGTAGGAAAATTCAGCGAACGGCAAGTGTGCCAATTGCAGTTTGTCTCAACAGAGGGGTTCACCCCAGCGGACTGTGCCCAATTTTGTGCCTAATGCCGGCTTGTACCCGCTTGCATAGAGCAGAGCATGACTCGCCAAAACCCGCTTGAATACTGGAGTACACAATCCCATGCAAACACAGCTAAGGTGTTGATTATTCGTTGTCATAGAACTCATAATCCCTTGGCTGGGGGTTCAAATCCCTCCGGCCCCACCATTTATCACACAACGCGGCGCGTGCGTTGTTCGCGGCTCTTCGGTAGCATGAGCGCGTGGCGTCCCTTCTTGAAATCGATCGTCTGGCAATTCGTTTTCGCGCAGCGGTGGCTGTGCGTGAGCTGAATCTGCGCGTCGAGCAGGGCAAGGTTCTGGGCCTGGTGGGGGAGTCGGGGTCGGGCAAGTCGGTGACGGCCCTGGCAGTTCTGCGGCTACTCGGCACCGCAGCGACAGTAGAGGGAGCCATTCGCTTTGGCGGCGTAGGTTTGCTGGCACTCGCGTCGGAAGCGATGCAGAAACTGCGCGGCCGCGAGATCGCGATGGTATTTCAGGAGCCGATGACAGCGCTGAATCCCGTGATGTGCGTGGGCGAGCAGATTGCCGAAGCCATCCGTGTGCATCATCCCGAGCAGTCGCGCCGGCAGGTGCGCGAAGCGGTGCTGGAGGCAATGGATGCCGTGGCGCTGCCCGACCCGGCGCGCCGCTACCGGGATTATCCGCACCAGTTTTCGGGCGGCCAGCGGCAGCGCATTCTGATTGCGATGGCGATTGCGAACCGGCCAAGGCTGCTGATCGCCGATGAGCCGACTACGGCGCTCGATGTGACTGTCCAGCAGCAGATTCTGGAATTGTTGGCCAGCCTGCGGGAGCGCTTTGGATTGACGATGTTGTTCATTTCGCACGATCTGGCTGTTGTATCGCAGGTGGCTGACCGCGTAGCCGTGATGCGGCACGGGTTGTTGCTCGAAGAGGCCCCGCGGGAGGCGATCTTTCAAAGTCCGGCTCATCCATATACCAAAGCTCTGCTAGGCGCGGTGCCCACCATGGAGACGGATATCCATGAGCCTCTTGCAGTGCTCGAGCGGGCGGCGGATGCGAGCACCCTGCCGCTCAGGGAGTGCTCGCCGGGTCATTGGGCGCGCGTTGCCGGCTGAGTTAGCGCTCAGATCGTTCTTTGCATCCATGCATAGTAGGACTAGATTATAAGAGGTCCAACTTTCTGCTTGATTTATCGGTTCATCCATGCGTGCACTCATTCTTTCCGACATTCACTCCAACCTCCAGGCACTGAACGCCGTGCTGGACTCAGCGCCGGAGCATGATATTGTCTGGAATCTGGGTGACGTAGTCGGCTACGGGGCGAACCCCAATGAAGTGATCGACCGCGTACGGGAACTGGGCCACGTGTTTGTGCGCGGCAACCACGACCGCGCCTGCAGCGGGCTCACCGGTCTACAGGATTTCAATCCGGTTGCCGGCCGCGCGGCGAAATGGACTCAGATTGTGCTCTCAGCCGAGCACACCGATTGGTTGAAGCAGATTCCGGCTGGGCCGATTATGCCCGATGGCCCGCAGGTAAGCTGCGTGCACGGATCGCTGCTCGACGAGGACGAATATGTGATGACGGTGCGCGATGCCTGGCTGCCGCTGCACGAGGCAACGACCCGGATCAATTTTTTCGGGCATACGCATCTGCAGGGCGGCTTTGCGACCAATGGCGAGGAGTGGTTCCGGTTGACGCCGCGTTACCATTCGCGCGATGAGCCTGAGGAATTCGAGCTGAAGCTTCGCGACAACGTTCGGTATCTCGTGAATCCGGGCTCGGTGGGCCAGCCTCGCGACGGAGACTGGCGCGCGGCTTTTGCCATCTATGACGACGCGGTGATGACGGTGACGTTTTGCCGCGTTCCGTACGATGTGCGGCTGGCGCAGGCGCGCATCGTGCAGGCAGGACTGCCGGACCGGCTGGCCACGCGTCTGCGCGATGGACGCTGAGTTCGGATCTACCTTTTGAGTTCGAGGAATCCCTGCGAGGGCAGACCGAATGCATTCGCCACGCGATTGCAGAGTCCCATCATTGTGCCGAGATGAATGGAGCATCGTGGTGACACTACGGCCCGGGTGGGCAAAAGTCTTGCGCCCAAAGATGGGGCTGCGGATCAATCAAAGGTTTTAGAGAGCGCGGATCGGCGATGGGCGCGTTTTATCCGCGTCTGGAGTGTCGTAGCGCCCGATGGTCGAGCCGCCGGCATCTGCGAGCCGAGCAGTCTGGTCATGAAAACCGAGCCAATGATTCGCCATCTCCAGTACATAAGAGAGCGGCATCCCGTAGGCCCAGTTGACGCTGGCGATCTCGCCCGAGCAGTAGGCTACGTTAGGCTGCCGGATCGCATCGAAGTTGCTGCCCTCAGGTTGTGGCGTGGCGGTATCCATCACGATTCTCCTTTGCCGACAGCGGGCAGCGCTGGCGGGACCCCTAATCTTGCTTCAAAGAAATCATGTCATATCTTGCGGACAGTTTTAGTCCGCAAGATATGGCAGACTTGATTCATGCTGGAGACCTCAGCAAGGTTGCTTCGCCTGCTCTCGCTCTTCCAGGCGCGCCGCTATTGGTCGGGTGCGGAGCTCGTCGATCGTCTGGAAGTGACCTCGCGCACCTTGCGGCGGGATGTGGACCGGCTGCGCCACCTGGGCTATCCGGTGCATTCGAGTTCCGGCACTTCGGGCGGCTATCAGTTGGGCGCGGGAGCCACGCTGCCTCCGCTGCTGCTTGACGATGACGAGGCGGTTGCAGTCGCGGTAGGTCTGCGCACCGCGGCCAGCGGCGGCGTGACGGGTATCGAAGAGTCATCGGTGCGCGCGCTGGCGAAGCTCGAACAGGTGCTGCCCTCCCGCCTGCGACGCCGGATTAACGCGCTTCATTCATTCATCGTGCCGGTTACGAACGGCGGTCCCACGGTTGAGGCGGCCATCCTGTCGTTGATTGCCGGCGCATGCCGCGACTATGACGGTCTGCGTTTCGGCTATCGCGGCCGCAACGGAGCGCCGAGCGATCGCCAGGTCGAGCCGCATCGCCTGGTAAATTCCGGGCGGCGCTGGTACCTGGTGGCCTGGGATGCCGGCCGCAAGGACTGGCGGACGTTTCGAGTGGATCGCATCGATAAGCCCGCCCACTCCGGATTTCGATTTGCGCCGCGCAAGCTTCCGGCAGAGGACATCGCGGCTTACGTGATGCGGGGCATCGCTTACGAGCAGTATCCGCATCGCGCGCGGGTGGTGCTGCACGCTTCGGTCGAACGCATGACCGACTTTGTTCCCTCGACGCTGGGAACATTGGAAGCCATCGACGAGGGCCGCTGCCTGATGCACATCGGCGCGTATTCGGTCGAAATGCTGGCGGGATATCTTGCCATGTTCGGCGTGGATTTTGAGGTCAGCGAGCCGCCGGAGTTGGTCGAACAGATTCACCGCATGTCTGCCCGTTTCAGCCGCGCGGCTAATTCACAGACGCCCTGACTTCGCGAGCCTCTACTCATTTCTCAAAGCCTTGATCGGCTGGATCGAGGCAGCGCGCAGCGCGGGCAGAAACGCGGCGAGCATTCCCACGACCAGCAACGAAAGAATCGAGAGCGTAAGCGATTCGACGACTCCCGAGCCGAAGGCGGCGAACGACTGCCGGAGAAGTCTGTCGGCAACGAGCGAGAGAATGGTTCCGACAGCGAGTCCCGCAAAAACCCACGCCAGCGCACCCTTGAGCACGAGGAAGACAACGTCGGTGCGCTGCGCTCCCACGGCCATGCGCAGGCCTACTTCGACAGTGCGCTGGTTGGTGACGTAGCTGATGAGTCCGTAGATGCCGACGACAGCGAGCAGCAGTGCGAGTCCGGCGAAGGCGGCGAGCATATCTACGATGAGCCTGCGGCCAGCGAGCGAGCCGGTAACGAGGGATTCGAGCGCCTGGATGTCCGTAGCGGTCTGTGTGCTGTCAGCGGAAGCGATGGCGCGCTGTATAGCCGGGGCAAGGGCGCTGGGATCAGTGTCGGTACGGATAAGGAAATCGGCGCGGATATCGTTGGTCTGCGCATAAGGGTAATAACGCATGCCGTCGCTCGTGTCCTGTTCAAGCGAGCTGTTGCGGATGGTGGCCACCACGCCGATGACGACCGCGGCTTTGGGTCCGCCACCGGCGATGTGCTGGCCGAGGGGACTTTGATTCGGCCAGAATTTGTGCGCGAGCCGTGCGTCGATTACCACCACCGGCTCGGTGTTGGCGCGGTCTTCGGATGAGATCCATCGCCCGGCGAGCAGGGGAATCTGCATCACCTTCAGGTAGTCGGGTGTTGCGAGGCTAACGTTGCTGTGCGGACCGGGGTCGTTGGGCGCAAGGGGGCGGCCTACGATCTGGAAGGAGCTGGACCCGCCGTTGTTCGGATCGAAGGGCAGCGGGTCGATTGCCGCAGCAGCGTGAACGCCCGGCTGCGCGGAGAGGTTAGCGATGACATTGTTGACAAACGCGGCCTGGCGCGGATCGTTCTTCTTGAAATCGTCTCCCGAATAAAAGACTGTGGCTGCGACCACGCCTTTAGGATTGAATCCGGGATCGATCTGCTGAAGCTTGCGCAGGCTGGCGAGAAAGAGTCCGGTGCCGGTGAGCAGCAGGCAGGCAAGCGCGACTTCGCCGATGACAAAAGCGCTGCGCAGGCGCTGCTTTTCGACCGAGGCAGTAGCGTTCCGTCCGCCCTCGTGCAGATCGAGCGACTCGTGCTGCCGCAAGAGCCGGAGCGCTGGGCCAATCCCCGCAATGAGTGAGGTCAACAGTCCGGCGCACGCCGTGAACGCGAGCACAGCCGGATCCATGTGGACTTCGTACCCTTCGGCGAGGCTGTGCGGAATCAGCCAGAGCAGGAGACGGCCGAAGAGGGGTCCGGCGGCGATGCCGATCAACGTAGCAGCCCCGGCGAGCAGCATGGTTTCGGTAAACAGCTGGCGGACGATGGCGGAGGCGGATGCACCGAGCGCTGTGCGGATGGCGAATTCGCGGGTGCGCGTAGCCGTGCGGGCGAGAAAGAGTCCGGCGACGTTGGCGGATGCGATGAGCAGGACGAGGGCGACGACTCCGAAGAGCACGTAGAGAGGCTTACGCAGCGGCCCGGCGGCGAACTGCGTAAGTTGCGAAGCGTAGAAGGACCAGTCTGCGCTCTGCCCGAACGACTTTTCGCCCTCTGTCCGAATCTGCTCGCGCACCTTACCAGCTATTCTGGCGTTCACCTGCGCGATCGTTGCGTCGGGACGCAGGCGGATGAAAGTCTGATAACTCTCGTTGTAGCGCTGATCGGCTGCGAAGGCCTTGGGATCGAGCGCGATCGGAACCCAGACCTGGTTGCGCCGCGGCCAATCGAAATCGCTGCGCATCACTCCGATCACCTGGTACGGCTTCTGGTCGAGCATCAGGGTTTGGCCGACGACAGTGTGGCTACCTCCAAAGACGCTCTGCCACATGCCATAGCTGATCACTGCGACGGGGCCGGCATTCGGTTGATCTTCCTCGGCGGTGAAGGTGTGGCCCAGGATGGGGCGTGCGCCGAAGACCTGAAACCATTGCGATCCAACCTGAGCGCCGGTTATATGCTCCACTTTTCCGTCATGGGCCGTGTTGAAGCCTGTGCCCCTTTCCATCGCCGCCTCCTCGACAACGTTCTTGAGAGAAGCGGTGTCGGTGTAGTCGGGAACGGAGATGTAGGGCACATCGAGCGCGAGCTTCTTATAGAGAACATTCATAACTGCGACGCGCTCCGGGTGGTCGACTCCCGCGGGATGGCGGAGCACGGCATTCACGACGCTGAAGATGGCCGTGTTGGCTCCGATGCCGAGCGCCAGAGTAATGATCGCGGTGAGGGTGAAGCCGGGCAGGCGGACGAGCTGGCGGAGTGCGTGGCGCAGATCATAGAGGATCATGGACGGGACTCTCCCATAGATAGCCTACGCATGTGAAAGGCCAACTGTTCCTCAGGCGGATGTTGTTGGCTACAAAGGAAGAGGGTGTTTTCGATTCGAGCTGCAGGTGTCCGAATCCGGACTTCGTTGCCCGGGACTGGGCGCTGTAGAAGTCAGGTTCACTCCTTGATGCGAGCATCAAGGGATAAACGAGTGTCTCAACGACCTGAAACATCTTCGCGTCCGGATGGCTGTCCACTGACTTTTAGGTCAGCTTGCGTTTGTGTTGGGAGGACGCTTTCTTGCCGGGTGCCTTACCATGGCTTTCATTCGAAGCCCGCAGAGACGCCGCGGGGGGCGCTTTACGATGATGCTTTGTGGGCGGAGGACGGAGGGTGGCTGCTACTCGCCGTTCGGCTCCGCCGGGGTCCTGGACATAAATTGGGTCGAACATGGCGATCACTGTTGAGGCGCGATCGGAATAGCGTCTGGCCCATTGGCTGTCGATGAGCGTGCGCTGCACGGCATTCCAGTGGTCAGCGTCTGTTACTGCGCCGACGCTGGGTTGCGGCGGCTCGCTGATAATGGCATTGCCGTTCAATACGCCCAGAAACTGGACGAACTCCTCAAGATTCACGCCCATTTGAAACACCAGCTGGCTCAGAGCCATCTGCTGCGGCGCGGTCAGTTTGTCGAAATCGCGGCAATAGGCCCTCGCGTTCACGACGGCCTGTATCGCCGAGATGCGCAAAAGCCTGGTGGCCTCCTCTTCGGTCAACTCCGGCGTCAGCGTATGCGCCCTGATCTTCCTGCGATATCTTTTTGTCCCCCAGGCCGAAAGATTTCGGTCGTACTGGTCGAGGATTCTCTGCAGTCGATCGGCGTCGAATCCCGCTGCCTGCCACAGCTGGGCAGACGATGGCTCGATGAAAGGGTGAGGATTGAGAGGATCGGTCTGAGGGTGATCGGTCGTCGCCACGTCGAGACTGAATCCCGCACCAATCAGCGGCCGGGTTGTTTTTGGGTCGGGATAGGCAGCCAGCACCCAGCCTTCATGTCTGCGGTCGCGAAGCACGTCCATGAGGCTCTGGAGATTGAACTTGATGTCGGATTCTTTGAAGTCGAAGAGCGGTTGAGGAGCAGTCGTCGAAAGCAATGGGATCGTATCTGCCGGTGACTGACTCCTCGGCACAGACGAAGTGGATGAAACTTGCAGGGATTGCGGGGATGGCGCATCGATCGAGGCCGGCGAAGTTTGACCCAATGCTTCTTGCGCAGGAAACGTCAGGGCCAATACAAGGGCCGCGGCCAGAAGGCGTTGCTTCGTGACAATCCCCTCGTGCCGGATTTGAGATGTCCGGAACCGCTGCCGTCGAGAATCGGTGAAAATCGTCACGGTACGAACAGAGTAGCGCGTCCGGCGAGAACCGCAGGAGAAAAGTGTCGGGCACCGTACCAAAGCGGTCCACAACCGGAAGCCCTGGTGTCTGTGACCAGACCCTAGTAGGCTTGCAGCTGCTCGATGGGCAGGCGAACCTGGAAGCAGGTGGCTCCGGGCTCCGACTTCACGCTGATATAGCCGCGATGGCGGCGGATAATCCGCAGCGCGGTGTCGAGTCCGAGCCCGAGTCCGAGTCCGGGAGCTTTGGTAGTGAAGAAGGGCTCGAAGATGCGGTCCTGCATCTCGGCGGGGATGCCCGGACCGTCGTCCCACACTTCGATGAGCAGCATATCTCCGGAGAGCTTCACGGCGAGAGTAATTTTGCCGCGATCGGCGATGGCGTCGAGCGCGTTTTCAAGCAGCGCCATCCATACCTGGTTTAATTCGCTGCCGTAGGCAGAGATCATGGGCAGCTCGGCATCATACCGGCGCTCGATCTCAACATGCGTGAGGCGCGACTGAAGCATGGTCAGCGTGTTTTCAAGGCCCATCCGGACGTCGATCTCCTGGATGGGGGCCTGGTCCATGTAGGAGTAGTCCTTGATAGCGCGGATGAGGTCGAAGATGCGCGCTGTTGAGTCGAGCATGGCTTCGGCGATGCGCTCTGCACGCACCGAGGACGCGAACTGCGACAGCACGATGGTGAGCGAGCCGGCGTTCAGGAATTCTCCCAGGGGATCGAGCTGTTCTGCCGTTACGCCCAACTCTGCGAGCTCAGGTGCGATCTTCCACGTCTCTTCGACGCCGTGACCTCTGAGCCAGGTCTGCAGGCCGTCTTCGAGGGCAGCATGGTGCGCAGAGGCTGGTACTGTCTTGCTCGCCTGCTCGCGAATGCTCTCCTGCCAGTCTCGTACCTTCAGCAGATGCTGCTCGTCGAGACAAAGACTGCCGAGTCTGAACTTCTGGTGGCCGTATACGCGAAGCTCGTCGAGCAGGCCGGAGGCGGCTCGCTGCGCAGCAGACGCGGGATTGTTCATCTCATGCGCAAGATTGCCGGCCAGCTTGCCGAGGGCGTTGAGCTTTTCTGTCTGCTGTTCTATGCGGGTGACCTCGCGGACACGATCGAGCAGCACGGAAACGCAGCGCTGCCCCATCGACGGCACGGCGCGGAGCATCTCGGGAAAGATCGACTTGTCGAAATCGAGGGCCCAGATATCGACGACGACAAAGCCATGTCCGCCGTGCGACTTCATGCGCGAGAAGGGAAGCAGCCCGGTGATTTGTCCGGCGCGGCCGATAAAGAGTCCCGTGGGCGCGCCGCGCTCGCGGCGAACATGAGCTTCGCCTTTGAGGATGATGTTCATTCTGGTGGCGGGGTCGCCTTCGTGGAAGAGCGTGGTTCCGGCCGGTTCAAAGCGCTCGATGCCGTGCGTGGCGAGCCACTCAAGCTCGCTCTCCTCCATGCCGTGAAGGGGGCCAACGCGTTTGAGAGCTTCGATCAATTCCGGAATCGGCGTGTGGCCGGGAGCGGTGTGACGATCAGCCGAGTCCAGCGTGGGAGTAGTGCTGGCGGTGGTCATAATCTGCCTCTATCTATTGATGGTAACCGATACGTCCGGCAGGCTGGTGGAATCAGTTCGCGTGGGGACGCTTCATTTCAATCTTGCGCGAAGACATGGTGTCGATGAGCGAATTTAACCGCGTGGAGCTGATCGGACTCTCACTGCGCAGGGCCTCGCTGCCGTCTTCGCCGAGGAGCAGCACGACGAAGTCGTCCGCGGGGATCTTAAACTGAGCGCGGATCGATTGCATCTGTTGCGTGCTGAGCAGGGCGTAGGGCGTGTCGAGCGGCTTGGAGAAGTTCTTTGCAGCAGGCAGGATGGGCGTGAACATGACGAAGCGGTCCATCATGTCGTCGGCGGCTGCGTCGAGAATCTGGCTCTGCTTCCTGAGCCTTGGATCGTTGGTTGTGGGGCTGAAGACCAGAAGCGGTCGATAGCAGTTCCGCATGGCGGCGAGCGACTTCGGAATCACCTGGCACTTGGGGCCTGCCTGTCCTAACGCTGCCGCGCAGCTGAGAGAGAGCGCGATGAGAAGAAGCGATCGGTAAGCGGCCATTATTCAACGAGACACGCATGGCCGCGAGCAGGATGTCCGCGGCCAGTGAATGTGTGCGGCGTATGCGATCTACGCGTGGACAGTTTCGGGTTGTGCAGCCTGCGGTGCATTGTCCTTGACTGTGACGGGGTCAAGGAAGGGCATGGCGGCACGTAATGTAGCGCCCACCTTCTCAATAGGGTGCTGGGCTTCGATCTTGCGAATCTCGTCGAAGTGCTTGCGCCCGGTCTTGTTCTCCTCGATCCACTTTTTAGCGAAGGTTCCGTCCTGGATCTCCTTGAGCATCTTCTTCATCTCGGCGCGTGTGGCATCCGTTACGATGCGCGGGCCGGCGGTATAGTCGCCATACTCAGCAGTGTCAGAGATGGAATAGCGCATGTAGGCAAGTCCGCCGCGATACATGAGGTCGACGATGAGCTTGAGCTCGTGCAGGCACTCGAAGTAGGCGATCTCAGGCTGGTACCCCGCCTCAACCAGCGTTTCAAAGCCGGCCTTCACCAATGCGGAAGCGCCGCCGCAGAGAACAGCCTGCTCCCCGAAGAGGTCGGTCTCGGTTTCTTCCGCGAATGTAGTTTGGATCACACCCGCGCGCGTGCAGCCGATTCCTTTTGCATAAGAGAGGGCGAGATCAAGCGCTTTGCCGGAGGCGTCCTGATGAATCGCGACGAGACCGGGTGTGCCTCCGCCCTCGGTGAAGACTTCACGCACGCGATGGCCGGGAGCCTTGGGTGCGACCAGCGACACGTCGATGTCTTTTGGCGGAGTGATGGTGCCGAAGCGAATGTTGAAGCCGTGAGCGAACATCAGCGTCTTGCCTGCCTTAAGATTCGGTGCAATGTCGTTCTTGTAGGTATCGCCCTGCGAATGATCGGGCGTGAGAATCATGATGACGTCGGCCCAGGCAGCGGCGTCGCTCACCGTGTTCACTTCCAGACCTGCCTTCTTTGCCTTGTCGACTGACTTGCTGTTTGCGGGCAGGCCGACACGGACTTCGACGCCCGAATCCTTGAGGCTGAGAGCATGCGCGTGGCCCTGTGAGCCATAGCCGATGATGGCTACTTTCTTTTTTTGAATGAGCGATAGATTGGCGTCCTGATCGTGATAAGTCTTCGGCATTTCTGGATTCCTCGTGTCTTCGATTTAGAGTGAAATTTTAGTCCGTTATTGCGGCAGGTCCGCTTCCATTGAGGCAGATCTGCTTCTATTGAGGTAGGTCCGCCTCTTCGGTGATCTCTGCTTCATCGTCTTCGGCGATAGGCTCGGATTCGCTTTCCCCGCTGGGCACGCGCATGGCGTCGAGGACGCGGCTGGTGTGCTGGCCGCGCCGCATCACCATGCGGCCGGTGCGCGAAATCTCGAGAATGCGGTCGTCGCTCTCGTTCAGAACCTGAATCAGCCCCTCGATCTTGCTTTCAACACCGGTGATCTCGATCATCAGCGACTCGGGCGCGAGATCGACGATGCGCGCGCGAAAGACTTCGGCGAGCTCAAAGATATGTGAACGCGTCTTGGGCGTGGCGGCGACTTTGATCAGCGCCAGTTCGCGGCTGACGCAGGCGGCCTGGCCCACATCGTCTACCTGCAAAACGTTTTCGAGCTTGTACAGACTGGCCATGATGCGATGTCCCGCCGTAGGCGAAGCGTCCGAGACGATGGTCATGCGGGAGACGCCGGTCTTTTCCGAGTGTCCAACGGTGAGCGAGACGATATTAATGTTCAGCCTCCGGAACAGCGAGGCCACGCGCGTGAGCACGCCGGGTTTGTCTTCTACGAGTGCTACGAATGTGTGCAACATACGATTACAAATTATCCCTAAACGTCCTGTGCGGTTTCGATGAGCGGATTGTGGCCCGGTCTGCGGATCATTTCATGCAGAGCCGAGCCGGCGGCGATCATGGGATACACGGAGTCTTCCTTCTCGACGAGAAAGTTGATCAGGAAGGGTCCTTTACGTTCTCGCGCTGCCTTCACCGCGGGCAGCACTTCGCCGCGCGTGCGCACGGCCACGCCCGGAATACCATGCGCGTCTGCCAGCTTGACGTAATCGGGACTCAGAATGGGCGAGGACTCATAGTTCTTCTCGTAGAAGAACTCCTGCCATTGGCGCACCATGCCGAGGTATCCATTGTTGACGACGGCAATGTTAATGTCGAGGTTCTCCTGCGCGATGGTGGACAGCTCGGCAGCCGTCATCTGGAAACCGCCGTCTCCGGCGATGACCCAGACCTCTTTTTCCGGGCAGGCGACTTTCGCGCCGATTGCGGCGGGCAAAGCAAAACCCATAGTCCCAAGGCCGCCGGAAGTGATGAGCGTGCGCGGATCTTCGTGCTTGTAGTACTGCGCCTCCCACATCTGATGCTGGCCCACGTCTGTGACGACGATGGCCTTGCCGTGGGTCGCGTGCCACAGATCGTTCATCACGTGCGCGGCGTAGAGGTGTCCGGTGTCGGGCAGATTCTGGATGTCGCGTACCGAACACTCGCCCTTCATCGCATTCACTTCCCGCATCCATGCGGATTCACCCTCACGCGGCGCGAGGTGCGGCAGCAGGGTTTCTAACACCTCGGCCAGGTCGCCGATGAGCGCCACGTCTACCTTGACGTTCTTGTTGATCTCCGCCGGATCGATTTCGATGTGGATTTTCTTCGCGTGGATTGCATAGGTCGCGAGCGAGCCGGTGACGCGGTCATCGAAACGCATGCCGCAGGCGATGAGCAGATCGGATTGCTGAATCGCCTGGTTGACCCACGCTTCGCCGTGCATTCCCATCATGCCTAGCGAGAGCGGATGCGATGCGGGGAAGCCGCCCAAACCCAGTAGCGTAGACGCGACGGGAATCTGCAGCCGTTCGGCGAGCGCGAGCACTTGTTTGCGTGCGCCGGATTGAATCATGCCGTGTCCGGCAAGAATGACCGGACGTTTCGCCGAGCGAATCAATTCCGCCGCCTTAAGAACGGAGTCCTCCTCCGCGCGCAGCATGGGATGGGGGCGATATGGCTCAGGCGCCGAAGCGGCGAAATCGTAAGTCGCAGAGCCTTGCTGCGCATCTTTGGTGATGTCGACGAGCACCGGACCGGGGCGTCCAGACCGCGCGACGAGCAGCGCTTCGCGGATGACCGGAGCGATGTCTTCGGCGCGTGTGACCAGGTAGTTGTGCTTGGTCACGGGCAGAGTGATGCCGGTGATGTCGATCTCCTGAAAAGCGTCGGTGCCAAGAACCTTGCTCGAAACCTGGCCGGTGACGCAGAGCAAAGGGATAGAATCCATCATCGCCGTGGCGATGCCGGTCACCATGTTGGTCGCGCCTGGCCCGGAGGTAGCGACAGCTACGCCGACCTTACCCGACGCCCGCGCGTAGCCGTCGGCCATGTGCACCGCGCCCTGCTCGTGCCGAACGAGAATGTGGCGGATGGGAAATTTGCGCAGCGCGTCGTATGCAGGCAGAATCGCGCCTCCGGGATAGCCGAAGACCTCGCGCACACCCTCGCCCTCGAGGGTGGCCCAGAGAATCTCGGCTCCGGTTAAACGGGTGCCTGCGAATTTTGCTTCACTCATCTCATTCTCCTTGCAGAGCTCAGTGCGTGACCGCGCCAAGCGACGCGGATGAAACGGTGTCGGTATATTTTCGAAAAACTCCGCGGGCAAAGCGGGGCACGGGCTTTGTCCACGTCTTCAATCGCTCGGCGAGTTCCTTGTCGGAGATCTCTACCGTCAGCTTGCGGTTCGGAATATCGAAGTGAATCATGTCGCCCTCGCGCACGGCGGCGATCGGTCCGCCCACGGCTGCCTCGGGCGCAACGTGCCCGGCCATCAGGCCGCGGGTGGCTCCGGAGAAGCGTCCGTCGGTCAACAGCGCCACTGTCTCGCTCAGTTCGGGAATGCCGGCAATGGCAGCGGTCACCTGCAACATTTCGCGCATGCCCGGTCCGCCCTTTGGACCTTCATAGCGAATCACGATCACGTCGTTGGGCTTGATCGCGCCCGACTCTACCGCATGAAAGGCTTCGCCCTCGGAGTCGAAAACGCGCGCCGGGCCGCGATGCTCCAGGCGCTTGTGTCCCGCGACCTTGATGACGCAGCCCTCGGGTGCGAGATTGCCTCTGAGGATGACCAGGCCACCTGTGGGTTTGATCGCTTCGGCGATGGTGTGGATGACCTTCTGACCGGAGGTCTCCGTGGCTTGTGCGGCCTCTTCGCCAAGGGTCCTGCCGGAAACATTCCAGGCGGTGCCGTCAATCAGGCCAGCGTCGATCAAGCGCTTCGCGAGCAGGCGGCTGCCGCCTGCAGCATGGTAGTCGGCGGCGACGTATTGACCGCCGGGTTTGAGGTCGCAGAGCAAAGGGGTTTTCGAGCTGATGCGGTCAAAATCATCGATAGAAAGCGGAATGCCCATCTCGTTGGCGATGGCGAGGAAGTGAAGCACAGCATTCGTCGATCCACCGGAGGCCGCGACGCTGGCAATGGCGTTCTCGATGGCTTTCGCTGTGATGATCTTGCGGGGAAGCAGATCGTTTTTCGCGAGTTCGAGAACCATCCGGCCGGCTTCACGCGCAGCATCGAGCTTTTCGGGAAGGAACGCCGGCACGCCGGAGAGACCGATGGGCGAGATGCCCAGAAACTCGCAGGCCATGGCCATGGTGTTGGCGGTGAACTGGCCACCGCAGGCTCCGGCACCAGGACAGGCTGCTGCTTCGATGGCTTCGAGACCAGCGTCATCAATTTTTCCCGCGGCGTGCGAGCCGATGGCCTCGAAGACATCCTGGATGGTGATGTCTTTTCCGTTCAGATGGCCGGGCTTGATGGAGCCGCCGTAGAACATCAGCGACGGAATGTCGAGCCGGGCGAGTGCCATGACTGTACCCGGCATGTTTTTGTCGCATCCGGCGATGGCAACGAGACCGTCGAAGAGATTGCCGCGCGCGACCAGCTCGACGGAGTCGGCGATGACTTCGCGGCTTATGAGGGATGCCTTCATGCCCTCGGTGCCCATGGTGATGCCATCGGAGATGGTGATGGTGTTGAACTCCATCGGAGTGCCGCCCGCTTCGCGCACGCCCTGCTTGACAGCCTCAGCGATGTGACGCAGGTGGAAATTGCAGGGGCCGATTTCGGTCCAGGTATTTGCGATTCCGATGATCGGTTTGTGCAGCTCTTCTTTCGAAAAGCCAATGCCACGCAGGTAGGAGCGCGCTGCGGCGCGGCTCGGTCCTTCGGTAAGAGGAATGCTGTACTTCTTGGGATTGTGTCCGCCGCCGTTCTTGCCATTTGTGCTCATGCGTGTGCAGTCTCCGTGGCTGCCGAAGCGGGGCGTGGTGTTACCCAGAAGGATTTGTCGTGCTGCTTTTCGAATGTGTCGAGCGCGTCGGCGTGACGCAGCGTAAGGCCGATGTCGTCGAGCCCTTCGAGCAGGCAGTAGCGGCGGAAAGGGTCGATTGAGAAAGTCGCCGAGAAGCCGTGGTCATCGTGAACGTGGTGATCTTCAAGCGAAACGGTGAGGTGATAATCGTCGATGGTCGCGGCGCGATGGAGCAGAAGTTCGACCTGTTCATCGGGAAGCGTGACCAGCAGGATGCCGTTCTTGCCGGCGTTGGAGTGGAAGATATCGGCGAAGCTGGGCGCGATGACCACGCGAAATCCGTGATCGTTGAGCGCCCAGGCTGCATGCTCACGCGACGATCCGCAGCCGAAGTTTTTGCCGGTGACGAGAATCTCCGCGCCCTTGTGGCGGGGGTGGTTGATCTCGAAGTCCGGGTCCTGACGCCAGTCGTGAAAGAGGAAATCGCCGTAGCCGGTGCGCTCGATGCGCTTCAAAAACTGCTTGGGAATGATCTGATCCGTATCAATGTTCGCGCGGTTGAGCGGCATCACTTTCGATCGGTGTCTGCGAAACGGTTTCATTTAAGCGAGAACCTCTTCCTTCTTGAATTCCCATGTACGAACATCGGTGAAGTGGCCAGTGATAGCTGCGGCTGCGGCCATCATGGGGCTGACGAGATGCGTACGGCCGCCGCGTCCCTGGCGTCCTTCAAAGTTACGATTGCTGGTTGAAGCGCAACGCTCACCCGGCGCGAGAATGTCGGGGTTCATGCCCAGGCACATGGAACATCCGGGTTCACGCCACTCGAATCCCGCTGCGCGGAAAATGTGGTCCAGACCCTCACGCTCAGCCTGCGCTTTGACCGGCTGCGATCCCGGCACGACCATGGCGCGGACATGGGAGTGAACGTGATATCCGGCAACCACTTTTGCGGCCGAGCGCAGGTCCTCGATACGTGAGTTCGTGCAGGAGCCAATAAAGACCCGATCAATCGTCACATCTTCGATGGGCACGCCGGGCTTCAGGTCCATGTACTTGAGGGCCTGCTCGAAATGGCGGCGGTCGGCGTCCGATTTCGCGTCGGCGGGATTGGGAACAATGTCGGTGACCGGAATCACCATGCCCGGGCTGGTTCCCCAGGTCACGTAAGGTGCGAGCTCAATGGCGGGAATGATCAGCTCGCGGTCATACTTCGCGCCTGGATCGGAAGCCAGTTTGCGCCACTCGGCTACGGCCTCGTCCCACGCCGCGCCTTGCGGTGAAAACGTGCGGCCTTTGAGATAGGCGAAGGTCGTTTCGTCGGGAGCGATCATGCCGGCGCGCGCGCCCGCTTCGATACTCATGTTGCACACCGTCATGCGGCCCTCCACGCTCAGGGAGCGAATGGCGGAGCCGGCGTACTCGATGACATATCCCGTCGCGCCGTCCGTGCCGATGCGTCCGATGATGCCGAGTGCAACGTCTTTTGCGGTCACGCCGTCGGGCAGTTCACCCTCCACAGCGATGCGAAAGGTTTTCGGCTTCGACTGCGGCAGGCATTGCGTCGCCATTACGTGCTCCACCTCGGATGTGCCGATGCCGAAGGCCAGCGCGCCAAATGCGCCGTGGGTTGACGTGTGCGAATCGCCGCAGACGATCGTCATGCCAGGCTTGGTAAGCCCGAGTTCGGGTCCGATGACGTGAACGATGCCCTGGTTCGGCGACTGTATGTCGTAGAGCTCGACGGCGAAGTCGATGCAGTTCTGCCGCAGCGTGTCGATCTGTTTGGCGGCAATGACGTCTTCGATAATGAGGCGATTGGGCGTGGTCGGCACGTTATGATCGACCGTAGCCACGGTGCGATCCGGACGGCGCAGCTTGCGTCCCGCGAGACGAAGACCTTCGAAGGCCTGCGGTGAAGTTACTTCGTGCACTAGGTGCAGGTCGATGTAGAGCAGCGCCGGTTCATTGGCCGGCTCGGCCACCAGGTGCGACTCCCAGACTTTTTCGAATAATGTTTTTGCTGCTGACATCTCTGTTGACTCCACATCTCTCAAATTGTCTTGTGCCGAAGGCGCCCCCCGCCGTGCGGCCAGCACCTATACCGCGTGCATCGCCTGCCGGCAGTCGATGATCTCGTTGAGCGCCTGATGAACATACTTGCCCATCTCCTGTGTGGAGACGACCATCTTCGAGGGCTGGCCACGCACCAGATCGGCAGTGCGATACCCCTGCTCCAGCACCTTGCGAACAGAGGTCTCGACGGCCTGTGCGTCCTGCTCGAGCTTGGCGGAATGCCGCAGCAGCATGGCCGCGGTCAGGATCGCGCCCAGAGGATTGGCGAGTCCTTTTCCTGCAATGTCCGGCGCTGAACCATGAACAGGCTCGTACAGATTCACCTGCCCGCCGATCGTGGCTGACGGCAACATGCCGAGTGAGCCGGTGATGACTGCCGCTTCGTCGGACAGGATGTCGCCGAAGAGATTTTCCGTCAGGACCACGTCGAAGTTGCGCGGCGTGTTCATCAGGTGCATGGCACAGGCGTCGACGTACTGGTGCTCGAGCGTTACATCGGGATACTGCGTGGCAAGCTCGGTCACGGTCGCGCGCCAGAGCTGCGAAACTTCCAGCACATTGGCCTTGTCGACCGAGGTCACTTTCTTCTGCCTCGTCAACGCCAGTTCGCACGCGACCCGGGCTACGCGAATCACCTCGTCGCGGGTGTAGCGCATGGTGTTCCATGCCGATCCTGCTTCGCGATCCCACGCGCGCGGCTCCCCAAAGTACAGGCCGCCGAGCAGCTCGCGCACAAAGAGAATGTCCGCTCCGTCGACCACTTCGGCGCGCAGCGGCGAGTTCGACGAGAGTGAAGGCCACGCGAAGGCGGGCCGCAGGTTTGCGAAGCCGCCGAGAGCCTGCCGCAACTGCAACAGGCCGGCTTCAGGCCGGCGGTCCGGGGGAAGCGCGTTGAACTCGTTGCCGCCCACTGCGCCGAGCAGCACAGCATCGCTTTCGAGCGCGGCCTCGAGAGTCGATTCCGGCAGGGGCGATCCATGCTGTTTGATCGCGACACCGCCAATGAGGGCGTCCCTGAATTCGAAATCGTATCCGCCGAGTTCGGCGACGGAGCGCAGAATGCGCACCGCTTCGGCCGTGACTTCGGGACCGATTCCATCTCCAGCGACTACCAGTACCTTGAGCTTCATTGTTGTCTCCCTGCGAGTGTGGCGGCGTGCGCGCTGGAAAAGTTCAGTTCGGTTTCGAGACGGTTTCGTCGTTGATCAGGTCTTCGTGTCGTTGGTGGTGCGCCACCAGGTTGATCAGGTCCTGGTCATAGATGGCCTTCTTGCGGTCGGCCAGCTCGGTGAAGGCGCGATAAGCAATGTCGAGATCCTCAGGCGCGAGGTGATAACCCAGTGCGACCAGGCGGGAGCGCAGCGCATGGCGTCCGGAGTGTTTGCCCAGCACCATTCGATTGCTCGGTACGCCGACGGAAGCCGGCGTCATGATCTCGTAGGTCAGCGGGTTCGAGAGCACGCCGTGCTGGTGAATGCCCGCCTCATGCGCGAAAGCGTTGCTGCCAACTATTGCCTTATTGGGCGATGGCGAAAAGCTGATGGTTCGCCCCAGAAGCTGGCTGACGGAATAGAGGTGGTCCAGTCTCAGTCCATGCTCTACGGGAAAATAATCGGCGCGGACGTGCAAGGCCGCTGCAATCTCTTCGAGTGCGGCATTCCCTGCCCGCTCGCCAATACCGTTGATGGTGCACTCCACCTGCCGCGCTCCCGCTTCGATTGCGGCCAGGGCATTGGCCACCGCGAGTCCGAGGTCGTCGTGCGTGTGCGCGGAGAGGATAACATTACCGGCTCCCGGCACGCGCTCGCGAATCATGCGGAACATGGCCGCGTAATCGCCGGGGACCGCATAGCCGACCGTGTCGGGAAGGTTGATGACGGTCGCGCCGGCCTCAATAGCCACGGCGACAATCCTGCACAGAAATTCCTGATCGGTGCGCGTGGAGTCTTCCGGAGAAAACTCGACCTCATCGACCAGCGTGCGCGCCAGCGCGACGGATCGGGCCGCCTGGTCGAGAGCCTCTTCGCGGCTCATCTTCAATTTGTATTCAAGGTGAAGATCGGAGCTGGCGAGAAAAATGTGAATCCGCGATCGATGGGCGCGCTTGAGGGCCTGCGCCGCCCGCTCGATGTCTCCGCTCTTCGATCGCGCCAGTGATGCGATCACCGGCCCGCGTACTTCGCGGGCGATTGCGTCGATTGCGGCGAAGTCACCATCTGAGGAAATGGCAAAGCCGGCTTCCAGTATGTCCACGCCAAGATCGGCGAGCGAATGGGATATCTGAAGCTTTTCGTGCTGGGTCATGCTGCAACCCGGCGACTGTTCACCATCCCGGAGGGTCGTATCAAAAAAATGAACGCGGTCTGGAGCCATCTACATCCCCTGCAAGTAAGACTCTCTTGCCATTAAGTCTGCCAAAATACTGCACATAATTCAAATTTATAATTTCTACTGAATCGATAGATTTAGATTATATTGGAACGAATTCTTGATCTGAGTGTGGCTATCACTTATGGACCTGTCCCAACTTGAAACCTTTCTCGCGGTCGTCGAAGAGCGCGGTTTTTCGCGCGCCGCGATCCGTCTGCGCCGCACGCAGCCCGCCGTAAGCCACGCAATCCGCCGTCTTGAAGAGGAAATCGGCGACCCGCTTTTTGAGCGCACTTCACGGGAGGGCACGCTGACCGCTGCCGGAGTGCTGCTTCGCGCGTACGCTGAGCGCCTGTTGAAGCTGCGCGGCGAAGCGACCTCGGCGCTCGAGGAACTGCGCTCTTTGGAGCGCGGACGGCTGCATCTGGCGGCGAACGAGTACACCTGTCTTTATCTACTGCCTGTGCTCGACGAGTTCCGGCACCTGTGTCCGCACATCAGCGTTCTGGTGCAGCGGGCTCTGGCGAGCCGCATTCCCGAACAGATCCTCGACCGCACGGTAGAGATCGGCATCGTCACTTTCCGGCCGGCAGATGAGCAGCTTCACCTGCTCGGCGTCTACACCGATTCGGTTGTCTTCATCGTCAATCCCCGGCATCCGTTGGCGCGAGAGAAGAAAGTGGCGATCCGCGATCTGGGGGCGGAAAATTTCGTTGCTCATAATGTTGTTTCACCGTTGCGCAGGCGGGTGATCGACCTTTTTGAAAAGCACAAGACGCCGCTGAACATGAACGTCGAGCTGCCCAGCCTGGAAGCCATCAAGCGCTTCGTGGCTATGGGAAACGGTGTCGCACTGGTTCCGGGGCTGACTGTCCAACATGAGCTGGCGCGGGGAGAACTGGTTCAGGTTCAGGTGACGGAGCTCAAGATCGAGCGGCAGCTCTTGCTGGCTTACCGGAAGAATGCGACCTTGTCCCATGCGGCTCTGGCTTTCCTCAAAGCCGTCAAGTCACTCTCTCAGGAACGGGGCTCGCCGTTCAGTTTCCGGGCCGAGCATGCCCGCTGATCGTGCATCGATCTTCGCAGGATGCTGTAGAAACATCATTCCGCAGGTACAATTACGAAGTGGACCGGGGAACCCCGGCTCCGCCAAAAAAAAATTGACGAGCCGAGAGGCGTTGCGCCCGCCACAGTGGGCGAGAGGTTCACGAGACGAATGAAGAAGAGTCTGTTGTTTCTGTTGCTGCTGCCCTTCATGGCAGTGATGGGTTTCGCCCAGGAAAGCCGCATGGACGTCAGCGTGAGCGGAACCGCTTTGATTCCGCCGTTTGTCGCCGGAAATGCTGTTCAATTGCACGCTACCACGGGAATTGGCGTTCTGGTCAGCTACCGGTACCTGCTTACACCGCATAGCGGGCTTGAGCTGAACTACCAGTACGCGCAGGAAGTGCAGCACTATATCAATCCCACGAACAATATTCTCGTTCACAATCGCTTCCAGGAAATTTCCGGAGCGTACGTCTACAACTTCACATACAAGAATTTCAATCCGTTTCTTGAAGGCGGTCCGGGCGGCTACATCTATTCGCCGATCAATGACGCGAAGACGCAGCTTCAGAATCTTGGCCGCAGCACCAATATCGGCGCCCTTTACGGGGGCGGCATCGCGTACGAGCTGAGCCCCAGCTTCGATATTCGCGTCGAGTATCGCGGCATCGTGGTGAAGGCGCCCAGCTTCAACGATCCAAATTTGAAGACCAACCGCTACTTCAACATCAGCGATCCCTCGATTGGCGTCGCCTACCACTTCTAGACTTGACCATCGGTTGTTCATCGCAGGCAGCTTCGAACGAAATCGTTTGAGGCTGCTTTTTCCTGTCCGAAACGTCTGCGTCAATTGTCCGGTTCACGCAAAAAGGGCCAGGTTTGACCGGGCCCCTCGCGTTCACTTGGCAATGCGCTCGTGCTTCGAGTTCTAGCGGACCCCGAGAATGCGATAGGTCACGCCCACGCTGTAACCATGCGGAGTGAGCCCATTGCTGGGGATTCCGGGAAACCCGGGTGCCGAGGGTATGAACTGGTATTCGTAGTCACCGCGGACCGCGAATCTGCTCGAGATGCGGTACTCGCCGTATCCTCCGGGGACATACGCGAAATAGCTTCCACTTCCTACGTTAAAGGGATAGGTGATCCAAATTCCGCCGAACAGGAACTTGGCGTTGAGAGAAAAGCGGTGATATTGCAGCAACTTGGCTTTGGGTCCAGCGAGGTAGTCGTATTGTGATTGCTGGCCGACAGCATTCCACTTCATCCAGCGCCCCTCGGCTTCCAATCCGAATCTTGGGGTCACGTTGTAGTCCACCAGGGCGCCGATTCCATTGAGCCGCTTTGAGGTAGCGTAGTCAGAGTTGAAGCTTGAGAACTCGCCCCCCACCCACAGTGTTGAATTCCCGCCTTGAACGGATGGGGCGACCTGGGCATACGCTGCTCCGGACCCGAGGAAAAAACTGAGGATCAGAATCTTTTTGAGCACGTCTACTATCTCCAAGATTTGAGATGCAATAAGTCCAGATTGCAAAGCCAAGGCGCCATTTGTCGCAAAAAAACCTTCCAGAGAGCGCCGGAACCCAAAATGGGAACCGGCGTGCCGTTTCTGGTACAGCTTATTGTGGACTTGCCGCCGGGGGAGTCTGGTTTGGATCCGCGGGCGGTGGAGGCGGCTGCGTTGCTGCCGGGTCAGCATTCGCCGGTGCCGCGGTTGCAGGCGCCGCGCTTGCGGGCGCAGCAGTCGCCGCTGCCGTGGACGACGGAGGCTGGACCGGCGGCT
>Ga0210398_10001552_pt1 | contig 23470 bp, 22 predicted proteins | sample IncBWC4OmetaG_FD_161047 | JGI IMG/M metagenome (GOLD analysis project Ga0210398, IMG submission 161047) | Forest soil microbial communities from Barre Woods Harvard Forest LTER site, Petersham, Massachusetts, United States - Inc-BW-C-4-O | ecosystem: Environmental > Terrestrial > Soil >...
CAGCGTCACCTTACGCCATCATGCGGAGGGTTCACCCCTACCGCGGAGAGAACAGTGGACCCGGCAAGGACGATCATTGGAGAGCTTGACACCCAGACCCGGAATTAGAGAACACTATCGGACCCAAGCCGACATGCCGCGTCCTGATCGAGGCAGCGATCGTCGCAGCGAGACGGAGCGTGGCAGGCAAGGCGAGTAAGAGATATCCGGTGCACATGCCGATCGTCGTGAGAAGCGCCCTTGGAAAGCGCAGCTATTTCCTGGCTCGACACGTACAGGATCGATCTTAGGCCGGGCGTACAGATATTAATGGCTCGGTTCAGCGACTCCTTCGCCCACTTGTGGCGAAATATCTGCGCAGTACGCACGCCGTTGAGGCGCATCGAAAGGAATCGCTCGAGTATTTGAGCGCGGAACTGGCGCAACATTCTTTAGAGTACAAAGGCATGCGGGTGTCGCTGCTCAAGCCTCGGCGAAAATCCAAAGCCGTATCGAACCTCAAGAAGTCGGATCACGGCGCGCACGAGAGTTGATGGCGTCGGCCACAGGCCGAATATTCCGTAACAGCTATTTTCCGACTCCAGACCGAACTTCGAGATCGCGCGCCCGGCTGCAGCTCGGTCCCGCGATGGCAGGCGGCAATCCTGTCAGAATGTCTCGGTAATCTTGTTCAGGCGAGGGGGACGATCCGGGTCAAATCCGTAACTGCGCGCCGTCTGCTCTATCATCCGATAGGCCGGAATGAGCATTGTGATCGGGTCGGTGGCGGGATCGTCTTCCCCAAGCCACGGCAGCGAGCCGTGCGGTCCGCCACACAAATGAAGGGTGATCTTTTGCTCTCGCAGCTCGTTTGCCAACGCATCCACCGTGGCAGCCGTTTCATCCCTCACGCGCATCATGACCACCGGAGTCCTAGCTGATAGCGCCGCACGCGGACCATGCTGCAACTCGGCAGCGCTGAGACCAATGGCCGGCAAGCGAAGGATCTCGGAAAGTTTTAGTGCGATCTCTCGCGCGGAGCCCAGACCAGGTCCCCGCGCGGCCACAAACACGGCTGACGCCTCGGCAATATCTTCGGAAATCTCGGACCAATCGAGCGCTAGGGCGCGATTAAGGCGCTCGGGGAGTCTGCCGAGCGCCGACCTCAGCGTGTCGTCGTCTCCCAGTTCCGCAATGAGTTCGCTACCAGCGGTCATCGAGCCGATAACAGTCTTTGTCGCCGCGACGGAGTGCTCGGCGGCCGCCTCGATGGGGATGACGAACTCCGCAGCGGTGGCGACCGGCGACGACGTCGTATTAACGATCGCGATGGTGCGGGCGCCCGCAGCGCGCGCTGAAATGGTTGCCGCGACAAGATCCGGGCTGCGCCCGGATTGCGAGATGACGATGAACAGCGCATTGCGAAGCTTCAAGGGCGTGCGAAATGCCGTGATGACCGAGGGAGCGCTGGCTGAAACGGGAAGTCGAAGCCGCGTCTCGACAAGATATCTCAGGAAAACGCCGGCATGCCCGGAACTTCCCCGGCCGCACAGCACGCATAGGGGCGCGGAGCCAATGCCAACTCGTCGTGCAATTTCGTGTGTGGCCCGGCGGTTGCCAACGATCCGGGAGACGACATCAGCGCTTTCCCCGATTTCGCTTGCCATAGCGGACGTCGTCACGGCTCAACCGCCTTACCTCGACTGCGTGCCGCTTCTGCTTTCGGATGCCGATCACTGCCCCTGTTGAGCTCGGCAAAGACGCGGCGAAGATTGCCGTCATATCGCGTCAAGAGCGTCTCGGCCTCGGTTTTGTCGATGCCCAAGGCCAGAAGGACTGCTGTCTTAATGTCTCCTTCCGCCTGCTCAAGCAAGTTCGCCGCCTGCGAGGGATCGCAGTGCGCGATTTGCGCAACCATGGCTTCGGCGCGCCGCTTCAGCTTGGCATTGGTCGGAGGCATATTCACCATCATGCCGCGGTAGACCCGGCCGAGGCGCAGCATGATGCCTGAGGAGATCAGGTTGAGGACGACTTTTTGCGCCGTGCCCGCCTTCATCCGCGTCGAGCCGGCGATCAGCTCGCGACCGGTCTCGATCAATACCGGAAACTTTGCCGATGCCAGCAATGCGGTGCCAGCATTGTTGGAGACACCGATCGTCACGGCACCCGACACGCTGGCCTGCTGAAGCGCGGTGACGGTGAATGGCGTTGTCCCGCTGGCCGCGACTGCGATCACAACGTCTTGTGGTGTGAGGCATGCGGCATTGATCTGGTGCACCGCGTCGTCGGTATCGTCCTCGGCGCCCTCAATGCTGGTGACAAACGCGCTGTCACCGCCGGCGACGATGAAGCGGACCCGCTCCTTGGGCCAGGCGAAGGTCGGCATCAGTTCGGCGCCGTCCTGGACCGCAACCCGGCCTGAGGTGCCGGCGCCGACATACACAATCCGTCCGCGATCGCCGAGGGAAGTACTGGCCGCTTCCGTAGCTGCGGTGATGGCCGAAAGCGCATGGCCGATCGCCGCGACAGCCGCAAGCTGGCCCTCCCACATGGCCTCCATTGCTGATGTCAGCGACCATCCGTCGAGATCGGTAAAGCGGGGGTCGACTTCTTCGGTGGCCATCTGGTTGATCCATGCGTCCTTAAACGTGGAATCGCGGACCCTGTTCATGATCACATTCCCTCTCAGGCAAGATGAGCCGCCGTCGCGCGACCAGCAACGCGCCGGCCGCCGCATCGGCGTCAGGACCCTTCAGGCGGGCGCGCAAGTCGGGCGCCAGCCAGGGCGCAATGGCATCCGACAGCCCGCCCACCAGCGAGAGCCGGTCAATTCCTCTAGCCAGGAACAGATCGAGCAGATCGCCGATGGCATCGGCCGCTCGTTCGACAATACGGCGGCCGACCGGATCACTGTGATCGGCATGCCGCATAACGATTGGCGCCAAAGCATGCCGTCGCTTATTAACACAACGGACGCAAAGGGATGCGCGATCTTCTTGAGCGCCGCTTCCGCCCCCCGGCGACCAAGACCGGCGAGGCCGATTCCGGCATGCATCCGTGAGAAATCCTCCCGCTTCAATCCAGCCTGCGCTGCTGCCGCCTCAGAGGCTTCCATGACGGACCGCCAGGCCCTCTCGACACCGATCCGCGTCGTGGCCGGCCCCGAGCTCGCTTCACCGAGCAACCGGCCGTTTTCGTCTTCAATCCGGGCGCGGCAGCGAGTTCCGCCGCCGTCAATTCCGAGATACGTGATACCTTTTGTTCCCATCGAAAGTTAACGCCAGGACTTCGGTCCAGGTCCTCTCAATCCCGCAATTGGGAGGGAACGTTAAAGGGTTCTGCACGGCACTGATCTCACGGGTCCGTGACAGCCAACGCGGATGAGGGCTGATGGGCAACTCCGGGTCTTCCGACTTTCTCACGATTGCTGCGTCGCACGTCTTTGACGGAGCCGCCATGCGCGGGCCGGGGTCGGTCCGGATTTCGAATGGTCGGATTGAAAACATCTGTTTCGGCAAGCTCGACACGAGCGCGTCGATCCGCCTTCCTGACGATGCGCTCCTTGCCCCAGGATTCATAGACGTCCAGGTAAATGGGGGCGGGGGCGTTCTCCTCAATGACCAGCCAACGGAAGTCGGCGTACGACGCATCGTCGAGGCGCACCGCAAGGCGGGGACCACGGGCTGCTTACCGACACTCATCACCGATCGAAGTGAGTTGATTGAGCAATTGGCTGCTGTGGCTCAGGCCTGCCTGAAGGTTCCCGGGGTGCTCGGTTTCCATCTCGAAGGGCCGGCGCTCAATAGATCTCGCAAGGGTATTCATCCGGAATCGGAGATACGCCTGCCGAACGGCCGTGATCTCGCCGCCATCAGGAGTTTCGGGAGCTGCGGCCGCTCGATGATAACGTTGGCCCCGGAATGCGTGCCCACGTCCATGATCGACGAATTGATCGACGCCGGATTGCGTATTTCGGCCGGCCATAGCGAGGCGACTGCCGCCGAAGCAGAGCAGGCGGCCGATCGCGGGGTGTCCGGCGTGACCCATCTATTCAATGCCATGTCGCAGCTGAGCGCGCGGGAGCCCGGGTTGGTGGGCGCCGCGCTGCAGGACGACCGGCTGTTTGCAGGGATCATCTGCGACTCTGTCCACGTGGATCGCACCAGTTTACGCGTTGCTTTCCGCTGCAAGGGACGCGATCGATTGATGCTGATCACCGATGCCATGCCACTGGTTGGCACAAACGAGCGGCAATTCATGCTGCATGGAAGGCAAATAACGTTGCTTGAAAATCGCCTGACCGGACCCGACGGCACACTCGCTGGCGCTCTCCTCACCATGATCGAGGCTGTGCGGAACGCCGTCGCGCTTCTCGAAGTCCCCCTTGCAGATGCTCTCATCATGGCGTCTCGGACGCCCGCTGTATTTCTGGGCCTTCAATCCGAGCTTGGAATGATCGCCCCCGGATATCGAGCAGACCTCGTCGCCTTCAACCCGAACTTTGAAGTTGTCGGCACATGGGTGGCCGGTCAAAGTTCATGGGGCGAGACGAGCAGGATTTCGCACTGAGGTTAGATGTCCAACCATCCCATCATCGTGCAAAAATATGGCGGTGTCTGTCTTGAAACACCGGCAAGAATCCGCGCGGTGGCGAGCAGTCTCGCTGATTTGCATAATCAGGGTCATCGTGTCGTGGCAATCGTCTCCGCAATGGGCAGGACCACCGATGAATTGATTGAGATGGCTCATCAAGTAAGCCCGCATCCAAACCGCCGTGAACTCGACATGTTATTGACGACCGGTGAGCGCATCAGCATGTCCCTGATGAGCATGGCGTTATCCGATCTCGGAGTGCCGGCGATCAGCTTTACCGGCAGCCAGGCCGGAGTGATGACCGACGAATCCCACTCGTCGGCGCGAATTCTGGATGTGCGTCCCATTCGCGTTCGTGAGGAGCTTGATCGCGGGCGCATTGTGGTCTTGGCAGGATTTCAGGGCGTAAGTCCTGCGACCAGGGAAATCACTACGCTTGGCCGAGGCGGCAGCGACACAACCGCGGTAGCAATGGCCGCTGCGCTACGAGCCGAGCGCTGTGAAATTATCAAAGAGGTAGACGGAATTTGCTCAGCCGATCCGCGCATCGTGCCGGACGCAAGGCCATTTCGTCAATTGGATTTCGCTTCGCTGTCGGAAATGTGCTTCTGGGGCGCAAAGGTCTTGCATTTTCGCAGCGTAGAGCTGGCGCAAAGTCAAAACGTGCCTCTTTTTCTAAAGAAGTGGGGTTGCATTCAACACAGCACCCAAGTGCAGAAGGACGTTGCAGGCATGGAAAATGGAAAGGTCTTGGCCGTCAACTCGATCGCTCGCATTGAGCATGTGGAAATTGATTCTAAAGATCTCAACCAGGGCTTTGAGAAATTCGCACAGCATCTTAACCAAAACGCCCTGTCCTGGCCGCAGCTCCTTGGCTCGGCCTTCGCCGCAGGAAAAACCAGCATGATCGTGGCTTGCGATCCAGAATGGCTCGACGCTTTGTTACGTACGCTGGAACGGAGCGGGGATTTACGCAGGCAGCGAGAAACTTCAAGTTCGGTCAGTCTTGCTTGCTATGGCAGCGTTTCTTCGGACTTGCCGTTCAAGGCGTTGCAGACGCTGCATCAGCACGGGATCGTCGCTGACAAATGCGTCTTGTCACCGCATTCGGTGAATCTGTTTGTTCCCGTGAAAAATCGCGAGGCCGCAGTCAAGGCGTTGCATTCGCTGATTCATTGAGCAACCGCGATCGGCTTGCTCCACTCCGGCGTCGCTACGCCAACATTGGATTGCGCAGGACCTGGTCGTGCAGCCCGCGCACAAAGCGGTCACTGGCCGAGTTATGCCATAACGACTGGTTTGCGAACGTCCTACTGAGACGATGCGAGTCCCGGGGTAATGGTGTCGGCCAGCACTCGGCGGATCGGCCGAGTAAGGAGGGGCCGGTCCCAGTTCTTCTCCCTCAACTGAAATTCCAAGCGGCTGTCCATGAACAATGGGAGGAAGGCCGCCTTCAAAAGAGCGTAGAGGACAGGTACGAACCGGTTCGCCGATGCGAGAGCCGCCGCCGGGCGCGTCTCCGGCCATGACCGCGCGCAACGGTCGCGAGCAGATGGCGATCAGAGGTGCCGGCTGGCGAAAGGCCTTACGCAGCCACTCGATTAGCACGCTGTGTTTCGTGGCCAAGCTTTTCGAACTCCTGCTCAGCTTGCGCCTTGGCCGTCTTCAATATCCGAACTGCATCACTGATATTCTGCTCGGTATGGTTTGCCATGACCTGCATGCGAATACGTGCAGCGCCCTTCGGAACTGCCGGAAACTCGACCAGGTTGGCCACCAGGCCGAGACCAGGTAGACGACGAGACACAAGTCGGGCGAGACCTTCCGACCCCACTTTGACGCAAACGATTGCCGAGGGATCGCCATAAAATTCCAAGCCGGCCTGGGTCAGTTCACGACGAAGCGATATGACGTTGGCAAGCAGTTCGAGCCGCAGCAGCCGACCTTCGGGCGAGTCGACGATATCGAACGCTTTCAAGATGGTCGCGGCCTGCACCGGCGACAGCGCATTGGAGAATGTCGCTGGCGCGCTGTAAAAGCGTAGATATTCCTTCACGGCGCGGCTGTTGGTAGCGACAAATCCGCCATTTGAGGCGAACGTCTTGGAAAAGCTGCCCATCACTACATCGACTTTGCCCAGCATGTTCTGCATGCCGACATGACCGCTACCATCCTTGCCGAGACAGCCGAGATCGTGCGCGACGTCGACAACGAGTGTCGCATTGTATTCGCGGCACAGGGCTTGAAGCTCGAAGAGCTTGGGCGTATCCGAGTCCATGGAGAACAGGCCTTCGGTGATCACCAGAATGCCGTTTTCTTTGTCCTTGGAGCGGATCTTGGCGAGGACGTCGCGACAGTAATCGTTGTCGAGATGCCGGAACAGATGAACATTGTTGGTTGCGGCGTTCGCGCCTTCCTGAAGGCAGGAATGCGCGAGCATGTCCATGACCACATGATCGGCGGACCTGACAAGTCCCTTCACAACGCCGAAACCTGCGCCCCATCCCGTGGGATACAGGACGACATGGTCCATGTTGATAAATTCGGCAATCTTGTGTTCAAGCGCAAGCGAATGCGATGTGTTGCCGACGAGCGCAGGCGAACCCGCACTGTGAACGCCGCAGCGTTCGATCGTCTCGATTGCGGTAGCCTTGATTTCGGGGTGTGAAGACAGGCTCAAATAGTCCTGCGATGCAAAGTTGACTCCCTGCATCTTGTAGCCGCGATCGTCTTGCGCGGCGCAAATCGTTCTTGGTCCCTCCTCTGTCGCACGGGAAAATGGCCAAAGACCATTCTGCCGGCGGAGGTCCTGCCAGCGGTAGAAGCCTTCGGTGCGACCCAGGAGGTCAGCTCCACCTGGCACGCGAAAATCACGCATGCTGCCTGTCAACGCGGCAGAAGGAACCTGAGCGGAGGTGTTGTTGCTCATCGTCATCCCTGTCCGGCCAATTGGTTTTTTGCTTTTGCCGATGCGGGCACGATGCCAGCTTGAGATTAATATCCCGTCGTGTTTGGTTCCGCTTAGCTGATTCTATTAGGATTTTTCGCGACTTTGTGAATTCTTGGTTTGCAGAAGACTGAACTTTCTCAAGTCATTCGGTATCCACGCTTAAGGGATCCTTCACCGGGGCGGAATATTCATTCACGCGACGGCTGCGCTTGCCTGTTCTGTCTCGGGCAACAGCGCCCGGATCTTGCCAAGCAACCGCTGCATATCGACAGGCTTGGTGTCGAAATCCGAACAGCCCACTTCCACGCTCTTGGCCCGATCGCTGGCCAGCGCGTGAGCCGTCAGAGCGATGATCGGGATTGCGGACGTCACCGGATTGGCCTTAATCAACAGCGTTGCTTCCCAGCCGTCCATTTCGCCCAGAGCTACATCCATCAGGATAAGGCCTGGGTGTTCGCTGGCGGCCATTGCTACACCTGCCGCTCCGTCATGGGCACAGCACACCGAAAAGCCATAGCGTTGCAGGCGCCGGGTCAGCATATCCCGGTTCATTTCATTGTCCTCGACGAGCAGGATCTTATGCACGTTGGATTTCCACGGCGAGTTGAAGCAAGTTGCCTGAAGCCTCTGGCACAAGCGTGGCGGCAGCGTATGCGTCGGTCCGCCGCCGGCCCGTCATCAATGGCATCCGGATGGTGAAACGGCTGCCCGTTCCGAGTTTGCTTTCGACGGAAATTTCGCCGCCCATCAGCCGGCAAAGCTTCTGGCTGAGAGCGAGCCCCAGCCCCGTCCCGCCATATTTGCTGGTGCTGGAATCGTCGGCGACGGTAAATTTTTCGAAAAGATGCGTGATCTGGTCGGGCGAAATACCAATGCCGGTATCGATGATGTTGACTACCAGCTCGTCGCCGCTTTCCTCCGGCACGCGATTGGCGATGACCTCGATCTTTCCGTTTTGCGTGAATTTGGCGGCATTATCGAGCAGTTGCCCGGCCATGTTGCGGAATTTTCCTGCATCGCAGAGCACCGTACCGAGGCAGGACGAGATCATGCAGTTGAACTCGTTTCCATTGCCCAATGCGGCGGGCCTTGCGCTCTCCGCGATCTCTTCAAGCAATTCGCAAATATCGATCTCTTCCAAATCCAGCTCCATCTTACCTGCCTCGATCTTCGACAGGTCGAGAATCTCATTGACGAGCTTCAGAAGATGCTGGCCGGCCATGTGAATCTTGGTCAAGTCGGCAACGCTGGCGCTGTCGCCCTCGATCTCGGCATCCTCTAGCAGGATCTGGCTGTAGCCGATGACAGCATTGAGGGGGGTGCGCAATTCGTGGCTCATCTTGGCCAGAAAATCCGCCTTCGCTGCGCTCGCCCGCTCGGCTTCCTCGGTGGCGGCCCGCAGTGCTGTAGCGGTCGCCATGTGCTCGTGCATCTCGCTTTCCAACTCGCTTTGCGACACCTGTATCTTGGCGTAGTAGAGTGCCATCATGGCGACGTAGAGTGCTGCCGCTGTCGTCGACACGAGGCCGAGGCCCTGCATCGCGGCAACCGGTAGGTCTTTATTCACTTGGAAACCAAGAAAATAAAAGAAACCGAAGATCGCAACGTTCATCACGAACATCGCCTGGACGATCAATCGCAGCTTGACTGACGAACCAAGATAAAAGAATGCCAGTAGCGGGATGACGAGCACCCAAGCCAGCGTGGGCGAGGTGACGCCACCGTAGAAATAGCAGCTCCAGAAAATGCAGAAGATCAGGTTCTCGATCGATACCAGCGCAAGCGGGTTGTAGGGCACGCCCGCTCGCAAAACGAATGGAAACGCCCAGAACGCGATGATCGATATTGCGAGCACGGCGACGTCATATCCGGGTGCGGGATCAAGCACATAGATAGTGGCTGGCACGACGCTTCCGATGAACGGGCCGAGAATGTGGCTGACCAGAAATACGTGTGCTCGGTTTCTTGCATCCCGATCAGCCGCGAGGTCGGCGGGGATGAAATAGTTAACCAGACGGTCGAGGGCGACAATCGCTGTTGCGAGTTTGGCTTTCATGAATGTCCTGCCACCTTCTGCAACTGACTTATCGAATTACCGATGCGCCGCGATTTTTATCGGCACGTTGTAGGCGCCCGCGCAAATTTGCCCGCAGCTAACATTTTCAGGCTCGCCTTAAAACAGCGTTAAAGGCCTCGCTAAACCGAATTTTAAAGGCGGGCGCGCTAGGTTCCGGCTGCAGAAGTCCAGTGGGGCGCAAAAGAATGCAGATCTGGGGCAGGCTCGTCAGATATATCGACTGGTTCATTCCAGCTGCGGCCAAGCTGGAGCGCTCCGAGCGCGGCCTTGCGCAGAACTTCGTGTTTACGCATCTGTTTGGCCCTGCGCTCTCGCAATCTATTAGTGTCTTTCTGTACCTTAGCGATCCGCATCCCGGAGTCGCTTGCTGGACGGTCATTGTCTGCATCTGGCTCTTCTGGGCCTTCCCATTCGTCTACAAACGCACAGGCAACCTGCAACTCTCCGCCATTATGTCAGTCGAGCTCTTGGCCTTCACATCGCTGTTTGGCGCTTATTTCTATGGCGGCGTCAGCTCGCCGTTCCTGCCGTGGATACTCGTCAGTCTCTTGCTTGGATTTTTCTATCTGTCAGACAGGCCGTTACTGGTGGTGTGCCTTTTCACGCTCAACATTGCAGGCTTCGTAGCAGCCTATCTGGCGTACGGCTTCCCGGATCTGCTTTCTCATGCGCAGCTTTCGATGGTCGGTTGGATCTCGATCCTCTCTGCAACCACCTATATGTCATGGATGGCGATCTACTACGCCAATATGATTTCGATGAGATCAGACCTCGAACGCGAAGCAGAGCGGCACCGCGAAACCGCGATCCGTCTGCGCGAGGCCAAGGACATGGCCGATGAAGCGAACCGGGCGAAGTCGATTTTCCTCGCCAAGATGAGTCACGAGCTTCGCACGCCGCTCAATGCAGTGATCGGATTTAGCGAAATCCTGCTCGACGACGTCGAACTTGATGGCAAGGACAGCCGAAGAACGGCGGATCTCAAGCGCATAAATTCCGCGGGAAAGCATTTGTTATCGCTGGTCACCGACGTCCTCGACCTCTCGAAGATTGAGTCCAACCATGTCGAACTGAAGATCGAGAAGTTCGATCTAAGCACTGTGGTGCGTGAGGTCGTCGCCACCGTCGAGCCCATGGTCGGCGAAAACAATAACAAGCTTGTCGTCAAGTGCCCGCAGGATCTTGGTATTGTCTCGACAGATCAAACCAAGCTACGGCAGGCAACGCTCAACTTGCTCAGCAACGCCGCGAAATTCACCCATGACGGAACGATCACCCTCACCGTCCAACGCAGGAAACGTCAGGCAGGAGATTGGATCGAGATCCAGGTGGAGGACACCGGCATCGGCATCGCGGACGCGGACGTCAGCCGGCTGTTTCAGAATTTCGGTCAGGTCAGCCGCTCTACCTCCAGCAAGTTCGGTGGGACTGGCCTCGGCTTGGCGCTGAGCCAGAAGCTGTGCGCACTGATGGGCGGCGGCATTTCCGTCAAAAGTGGAATTGGGCAGGGCTCGTGCTTCTCGATACGCGTGCTTGCCTGGATGACTGAGCAGCAGAACACCGAAGAGGCGGATGGCGCCGCATTAAGTTTTTCAAATTTAGTAACGGTATAAAGATGTCCAATTCGCATACTAATCTGCGTGAGGCTCTTTTGTCTCCCGATCAAATGGCCGACTTGGCTGATTGTCGGCAACAGGTGCCGCGTCTTTTGATCGTGGATGACATCAGCGACAATCGCAGCATACTGAAGCGGCGTTTTGAGCGCCGGGGTTTTGACGTCGCGGAGGCAGAATCCGGGCTGGTCGCAATCGACCTGATCGAGAAGTTTCCTTTTGATCTCGTTCTCCTCGACGTGATGATGCCGGAAATCGACGGAATGGAGACCCTCAAGCGCATTCGCAGCCGAAGATCTGCGTCCGACTTGCCGGTCATCATGGTTACAGCCAAATCGGAGAGCGACAACATCGTCGATGCGCTCGAACAGGGCGCAAACGACTACGTGACAAAGCCGGTGGATTTTGCGGTGGCGCTGGCGCGTGTAAATACGCAGCTCAGCCGCCGACGTGCGGAATTGCAGGTGGCCTTAGCAAATCAGGAATTGCGCAGGGCCAACGAGGACCTTGAGCGCCGTGTTGAAGAACGGACAAGCCGCCTGATCGACGCCAATCAGAGGCTTAAGGAAGAAATCGCGGATCGCGAAGAACTCCAGGCAAAATCGCAATATCTTGCCTATCACGACTCTTTGACCGGGCTTGGCAACCGTCTGCTATTCAAGGAACAGCTCGATGAGGCTCTCAAGGATGTTTCGGTAACGCCTCACCCGCTAGCGGTCCTGTTTCTCGATCTCGACGGTTTCAAGGCGGTCAACGATACTCTCGGACATTCCGTCGGCGACCTGCTCTTGAAGTCTATTGCGGCGAAATTGCGCGACCTGCTTCCTTCAACGGATCGGATTGCGCGACTCGGCGGCGACGAATTTGCCATTCTCCAAATATCAAGCGCGCAGCCAATATCCTCGACACAGATTGCCGAGCGGATCATAGAAATCGTTAGCCAGCCGCATGACATTGACGGTCACGACGTTACAGTCGGAGCCAGCATCGGGGTCGCGATCGCGCGCCCCGGCGAAATAAGCACGGAGAACCTGCTCAAGAGTGCCGACCTCGCCATGTACAGCGCCAAGTCGGAGGGCCGCGGCACTTACCGCATCTTTGACCCGCAGATGGACGCTATGGTTCAAACGCGCCGCTCGCTTGAGCGCGACATGCGGACCGCGCTGGCGCAGGGCGGGTTCGAACTCTATTACCAGCCGCTGGTCAATTTACAGACCAAGCGGGTAACGGCCTTTGAAGCTTTGATGCGCTGGAATCACAAAGAGCGAGGGGCTGTCCCCCCGTCGGAATTTATCCCAGTCGCGGAAGACATGGGTCTTATCGTCCAGCTTGGCGAGTGGGCTCTGCGGCATGCTTGTATGGAGGCTGTCGCATGGCCGGATGATATCCGTGTATGCGTCAACCTATCGCCGCTGCAATTTTCCAAAGGCAACCTGGTATCCACTGTTGTGAGTGCACTGGCTTCCTCCGGGCTTCCGGCTTCGAGGATGGAACTGGAGATCACTGAGTCCGTCTTACTGGAGAAGTCTGAGCGCAATATTGCGATTTTGAACCAGTTGCGCAAACTGGGCGTCCGCATCTCGATGGATGATTTTGGCACAGGCTATTCGAGTATCGGATATTTGCGCAGCTTTCCGTTCGACAAGATCAAGATCGACCAGTCGTTCGTACGTGACCTGCTTGTCGACAAAGGCAGTCTTGCTATCGTTCGCGCGATCGCCAGCCTCGGGGTCAGCTTCGGAATGATAACCACCGCTGAAGGCGTCGAGACGGAAGAGCAGATGCGCTGCCTCAATCTCGAAGGCTGCATCGAGGTTCAGGGATATCTTTACAGTAAGCCAATTGAAGCTAACCAGGTCACTAGCGTTCTGGCTAGGCTGAACGAACAGCGTTCGGCATGCATAAATATATGATGATGGTCGTGGGAATTACCCTGATGAAAATTTGGTTGTTTGCAAAGCGGGCGTTTATGACCTTCTGGTATCCTTACGTGCGGATGCTGAATTCAATCTGGCCGTCGATAACCATCCAAGGAAAACGGCTGGTCGTATTTCCCGATGTCTACAAGCCGTTGGAGAACGAACATGCTTGTGCCGAATACTGTCGAGAGGGGGACAAGGTACTGGACCTCGGCTGCGGTAGCGGTGTGGCTGCGGTATTCTGTGCGCCCAAAGTTCGCGAATTGTTAGCCGTCGATATCAGTCCGTCGGCGGTTAGGAATACCGAGGAGAATTGCAGGCTCAACAAGCTTAGCAACGTTGCGGTCAAGCAAAGTGACATGTTCTCTTGCGTCGAGGGCAAGTTCGACCTTATCTTGGCAAACCCGCCTTATATCGAGGCAGAATTCGAAAAAGAAGAGGAGCAATTCGCAACTTCGACACGCTATCTTCCCATTCTTTTCTCCCAGGTCGGCAAACATCTCGCGGGAGATGGCCGGCTCCTAATTCAATATCCGATATGGTTCCGGGGGATGATCGAAAGACTTGCATCGGCGCACGGTATGAAACTATTGGCAGTTCGCCGTTTGCCCTTGAAATCTCCTGCCCTCTTCCTCTTAAGCTTACTTTATATGCAGGTTGGATTTCGGTCGGCCTATTACCTGCTGCAGCCAACGCTAGGAAGTGGACAAGACGTCTAGCCACTTTTTTCTGTTCGGCCGACCGGTGCGCGTTGCACAGCAATCTTGCCGATCTGTTGGACTTCCGCGTTTATAACTACCACGTGTCGCGGGTCCATATCGACTGAACCGTCCGCTTCAATCTGGCGGGCCAGGGTTTCGCCTTGGAGATCATTATCGTCAAGGCAATCGAGCCCCAAAGGGTCCACAATTCTACGGCCGTCCTTTTCATCGCGTCAACCGCTACCACGTCGATAAGCTGGTCACCGCGACCGCGTCAATGAATTGGATGTCTTCCGGGCTGCGAGCGGCACATTGGGGCGTGCGTTTTACTATTCTGTGATGATCGAAGATCAGGAGTTTTCACCGATCCCACCGGTGATCGACTGGCTCGATTACAACGGCTACACCGTCATCACGAAACCCGGCAAAGAATTTGACGACGGTGAAGGGCGGCGCAGATTCAAACGCAAGATGCACATCGAAATCGCAGTCGATGCGATGGAGCTTGCCGAAAAAGTCGATCAGATTTTCCGGCGACGGCGATTTCCGCCCACTTGTTGAAGCGATTCAGCGCCGCGGCGGGCTCCAGTCCGGACGAAAAAGGTTCCAGCTTCGGCGGGTTTTTTCGCTCGCCATTATTCCGAAAGTGAGAAATCAAACCCAAAATTTCATTGAAAAGCCCACCGGAAAACCCATATCCGTTCACGCAGGGCGGCATTAAAAAAACCGGGATTTTTAAGGTGCAATGCAGCGCCCCGCCCCGACGATCAAACGCCCATTTAGTACGCCGATGGTGAAACTAAGCAGAGTTAAAACGATGAAGCGTGATGATTTTAATTCGATGTCCGTCGACGAGCTATGGGCTCTGCGTTCGGAGATCAGTTCTCTTCTCAGAAGCAAAATAGCTGCGGAAAAAACCGAACTTGAAAAGCGGCTGCGGCAGCTCCGGTCAAACAGTCTGCCAAGCGAGGCCCCTCAGCGCGAACGACGGCCTTACCCGCGGGTTTTCCCCAAGTATCGAAATCCCGCCGATCCTGCTGAGACCTGGGCGGGCCGCGGGAGGCAACCACGCTGGGTGACTGAGCAGCTTAGGTCCGGGAGGAAGCTCGAGGATTTGCGGATTCGGTCGGGGTCTAACGCGCGGCGGTCGGACGGCGGACGTAACTCGAAACGCGCGCAAGGCCGAGCCTAGGTCTTTTAATCCGACCAGTGATCCGAGGTTCGGTCCTTAAGGCCGACAACATTCGATCAAGAACAGCGAGCCGCTTGGATAATAGTTCCGCTTCATGCGGAAACGATGCGCGTCCTCTCCGTGAAACTTTTCGTGCGTTTTTTCTGACCGTCAATCTGCCTGTCATTTGACACCCCCAAACCCTGGAAGCGAGTTGGCTAACGCAATCCCAACGGTAGGTCGGTTCACCACTGCACATAGGAACTGGCCGTCCGGCAATTGATGATGACCAATACACGAGTGCCGAAGACGATTGCGACCAAAAAGTATATTTTTATTTTTTACCGAGACATAAAACTATTGTCGTTCATCGATCTCTCGCCAACCTGGGCCGACATGACGGCACCGAACTGACTGCTAAATTCCGACTGCCGTCCGTGACTGGGAAAGTCGATGGTGCCGCCACCGTTGTCGCAACGATTTCTAAATTGTTCACTGGATAAAGGGCAAACCGCAGCCTCAGTGATCGGGGTGCTATCCATCGGTCGAAGGCCCCCGCTTGAGGGTGGACAGAGCCGTCGCCGACTGGCTCGGCTCCTTGCCTTGGATGGCCAGTATCCTTGCACCGGATTCCGCTGGATGAGGGAGAAGCAATGCAACGAAGGAAGATCCCTCGCCTAGGGAGCGGGCCTGGGGTCCAAATCGAGCAAATCTTTTTCTAGTTTCTCTCCCTTCCCGCTAAAACCCCCGGGAAAACCTCGGCAATCGTTTGGGCTCGCCGGGTGCAGGCGTACTCGGCCGGATTGATCGATAGGGCGCAGACAGCAGCAGTAGGAAGAGTGCCCTGTTAGCGTTGTAATTGGCAGCGGGTCGGCTGCTTTCCGAACCCTCAATGGAGGTGTCGCCGTTGGTCGTGGAAACGCGCCACAGCCATCTTCGGCGACGCTTCTTCAAGACCACTTCAAAAACTTGAAACTGATCAGACGTCACGACCTCGGAATCCAATTCCCAGCAGCGCCGGCGGCATTTTCATGGCGACTTTGTAGCACATATTAGGTCACCACTTAAGACTAATATCTCCGCGACGCCGCAGCACCATTGAGTGTTGTTTTTCTCATGCAGTTTCGCGAAAATTATTTAAAACTTAAAATATTGCGTGCACTCGTTCGAGACGCTCTAACGACGCAACCGCGGGCACGATTAGTCTGCCTGGTTGCGGACTCCATTGCCTCTTCCAAGCACAGGTTGGATCAAGCCTGCTCGTTGGCTTGTCTGACGTTTATAGAGGTCACTACTTAATGTCATCTTCCCCAAACAACATTGCCCTGTTCATCGATGGGGCTAATCTCCACGCGACGGCCAAGACCCTGGGGTTCGACATCGATTACAGGCGCCTACTCAAGGAATTCCAAAGCCGCGGAACGCTAGTGCGCGCCTTCTACTACACCGCAGTGGTCGAAGATTCGGACTTTTCGTCGATCCGCCCGCTGATCGACTGGCTCGATTATAATGGCTATACGGCAGTCACCAAGCCGACCAAGGAATTCATCGACGCCACCGGCCGACGCAAGGTGAAGGGCAACATGGACATCGAGCTTGCGGTCAATGCCTTGGAGCTCGCTCAACATCTTGACGAGATGGTCCTGTTCTCCGGCGACGGCGATTTCCGCTCGCTGGTCGAAGCAGTGCAGCGTCGAGGTGTCCACGTCACTGTGGTCTCGACCATTTCCAGCCATCCGCCGATGATTGCTGATGAACTCCGGCGCCAGGCCGATGTCTTCACCGACCTAATGGAATTGAAATCCAAGATAGGCCGCGATCCGTCCGAGCGACCAGCTCGCCGCGAACCGCCCTAGCACTACATACAATGGGTCGGTGATCTCGCTAATAAACAGACAGTCCCGAACACCATCCGCACCGCGCGACTCGCACCCGGTCGATGAGTTCGAGTTGGACACAGGCCTGACGCGATTGTCGCGGTCTAAGGCGCTACTTCGCGAGCAATTCGGTCAGGTCATTCGCGCTCGAACACCAAATTTCATCAATCTGCCGCGCCAGTGCGAGTGCGCCTACCCTTAGGGCATCGATCTTCGATGCTTCGGGATGCTGCCTTTCAAGCTCCTGGATACGCTCGTTGAATGAGGCTAGCTCAAGGTAAAGGCGTTCGATTTCCGCATTCTTCCTGAACAGCCCAACCGGCTTCCAAACCCTTTGTCCTCGCATGGTGCGCCCCCGCTATGGTCACACTTTGATGGACCCGATTCGTGGCCAGAAATGGAAGCTCTCTTGGCGAGGATATGACCGGCCGTAGTCGCGTCTGTCACTCCCGCTCCTGGTGGCTTACCCTCGCGCTTTTTGAGGAAGTCCACGATTAGGTTTCTCATGCGTGGTGTCGGATTGCTCTTAGGCAAGCCCGATGAGGAAGGCCCACAGCATCGGTTCCGTATCACAATGAACGCCCGACGGTGAACGAGGTTGGTTCACGCCGTCTCCCTCAAAGGTGTCATCGGTTGGATCGGCTCGATGATCGTTAACTCGTACAAACAGAATAGGTGACGCTGCCGCAGCTATCGTGGTGATCGCGCGACGACTGATGCCGTTAACAGAATATTAACGGCGCGGGATGGGCGGAAATATGCAACCGAAACTGCTCATTACCGTTATTGCAACTGTGACATGGTCCAGAAGGACAGCTGGCCTTTGATCTAGCTCAAATACAGACGTCGCTACCGGGGGTCTGCTTACAATTGGTAGATCGTAGAGGCGCAGGTCATGACGCGCAGTCAGTTTTGGCGGCTTAATCTCCTGATCTGGATGGCGGCTGCGCTTGGCGTGGCTTCAATAGCATCCCTGATCTGGTAAGGCTGCTCGACGCGATGAGCGCGACAGCAGGCGAAGGTTGACTGTCGAAGGATGATGATCCTCCGCCATCGGTCGCCAAGGTACTTCCGACCGCGCCGGAGGGTGCCGGGGCATCGTGTCAAAGCCGTGCACAGACGCATCAGCGGGGCTTTGCCGTGATGCTCATCGGATTTTTACCGCTGCGCAGAACTGTTCCGTGACCGCCGTCGTTTCCTCGGTGACGTTCCAGCCGTTCCTCTCGGCGTTTTCCTTGGCCAACTTATGCTCGATCTGAAGCATCTCTTTGGTGAGCGCGTACGGCTTCCAATCGTCCTTGGACAGCTTGGCGGAGGTGTTCGCTCCACAAACGTTGTAGGCAATCGCTTTCTGCACACTAATGCTGACGTGGCTCATGTGGTCTTCGACCACGGTGGTGATGCGCGCCTTGGCGTATTGGCTGTTGGCTGCGATGAAGTCCTTGCAGAAGGCGACCCGTTGACCTCCGTCGCGGGCCTTGATGTAGGCCGTCTGCGTTTCGTAATGGAGGCGGAAGGCGAGTTTGTCGGCGTTCGGGTCGGATTTCACCGCTTCGAGTATGGCCCGGTGGTCATCCGAGGCGGCGTCATTGATCCTGAGGTCACATACTTTGGCGAGGGAGAAGACCGGAACGTAGGCCCGCACCTTGGTTTCCAAGGCATCATCGGCGTGCGCAACGGGTGCGAACTGACTGGCGGCGATTGCGAAAGCAGCGAGACAGCGTTTCATTGGTGCCATGCTCCCGATCACCCAACAGCAAGCGGCGGCCTCGGCGCACTCCGGCCTTCAGGGTGTTGCCCAAATGGCAAACAAGACACTGGCGATTACAAGCAAGCTGACAACGATCGTCGCCAGCGCGGCCATTTCGATCATGGAAAATCGTCGGTCCATGCGCGAGTGTTTTTGGAACTCGCGCGCTATCTGATTTCTGCGCTCCGTCCAACTTTCGCTGCCAGTCATGGTGATGTCCCCCATGCTCTGACCCCCAGCGCTGCTACATTGGGTCCCCGAATTAAGGAATTATTGCGGCGCAGCAACGATTTCGGCATACCGATTTCGGCGGCGCCGGCTCCCGCTATCCGGCCTTGCACGCCGAACGGCCCGGATTTTCCGAACCGCGGGGGCTTTCGTGGAGAAGGTTCGAGCCCAGTTGCTCTCCCTCCGCCAACGCTACGCCACAGCTCTCCCCCGTATCCGATTGTTCGAATCTACCGCAAAGCCACCGAAGAATTCCGTGATGTTGCGCTAATTCTACGCGCAAGTTGTAGTTTTTCGCCGTGGGTTCGGAGGATGCATTTTGTGAGGGAAAACACATGGCCAGCAAGCTCAAGCCGCTCGACGTCAAAAAAATCGGCCCGGCAAATTCTGCGCTTCATGGTAGCGCTCAGCGCGGGCCCATGTCTCCGAGCGAAATGTGGCGAAGCCGACTTTCGCCCGGACGACGACGTCCGAAAAGCGCCAACCCCCCAATCCTGCTCCTCACCGTGACTCGAGAAGCGCCGGTCCGGCTATTTCCAGCCTGAGCTTTCCGCGACCCGTTCTTAGCAGTCGGATTGGAGCAGCCTTCTCCTCCAGCCGCCGTCGGAGCAGGAGCAGGCGGGTCTCCAGATTGTCTTTGAAATCGGGTAATCGCAATTCGTTAGAGAGGCGCATCTCGCGATTGGTAAAGTCCGCCCGACCCTCTTGCAGATGCAACCCCAGCAGATGAACCAGGAGCCGACCCGAAACGCCTTTGATCAAGTATTCGCCGTCAATGAACACGCTGTCGTCAAAAAGATGGTGAACAACGCTAAATGGTCGTCCCGCCAAGGCGCCGTTACCTTGGGACGTGACCAGCGATTGCTCGTTACCACTGGTGTTGTCGGCAAGCGCAAGGGCTGCCGCCGCGTTGCTCGCCAGCATCGAGAGAGCCGTTTCCACGTCTTTCGAGAAAGCAAGACGCTTCTTGCTTTCGAGAAAGAGTACGCCGCGCAAGGTGCCTCCCGCGATCATAGGGAGTGCCATCTGGCTCATGGCATCGGCTATACCCGGCAAGGCGATCGTGCGCGTCTGATTTTCGTCAACCGCCGCCGCGCGTATGGCGTCACCGAACCGGCGAATGCGGCTCATGTCGCTGATACGCATGGCGCGGCGCTCGGCGGCTACCGTTCCGATAATCGCTTCGCCGATCGTCACTTCCGAGCCGATGCCGCTCCACAAATAGCCGCGACTACCGACGGTCACCAGACGTTCGCCGGCGGGATCTTTCACGAGTAGCATGGAGTTGGCGCAACCGAAGCTGTCGCGTAGTCCATCCAGCACCGCGTCCACGATCGCGTCGACCTCGCGTGCTTCGGAAATACGGCCGCAGAGCTTCGCCGCCGCGATGAGATAAACGCTCGTCGCCGGCGACGAGGCTGCAATTGCCGCGCCCGGCGACGGAATAGCCGCCACGGACGCAACGCGATAAATGTCTACGCCGCGCAGGCGCATCACGTCGGCCATCCCGAGTTGCGCGCTGCTGGCGCGGAGCTCAGCCGCCATGGTCTCGAACAGTGCGCCGCTGTCGAGCGAGCGCTCGAAGACCACGGACAGCCGGTATTGGCTGCCATCACGCGGATCAACCAGCATGACGGCGGCGTTGTTGTTGGCGCGGATATTGGTGGCGGTCTTCGAGAAGAATTGGTCCGAGAGCGCGACGTGCTCGTCATCGACGAGCGCGACATGCGAGAGGTAGGAGATGTTAGGAATGCCATCTTGCGACGCCGTCGCGATGATCGAAGGAATGACGCCCTCGAAACAGGTGTGGAGGTCACGCAGGCGGATCGTCATTGAGACGGCTCTAGGATACTGCCGGCCTTCTCGCCCGGCGTCTGCACGAAAATCGTCTCGACCGCGAGGCGCAAGACCTGCGGCTCCAGGTCGACGAGCCATGGCGCCGCGACCACCTGATCGAGGCCGAGCCCCGCAAACGTTTCGGTCATCGCCTCGATGTAGTGCTGCGCGCGCTGCCGATGGGCGGCGGATGCTGGAACGATCGCGGCGCGACCTTTCAGCTGGTATGAGACATAGTCGGCGGGTCGCGCGAAGGTGACGGCGAGACGCCCATTGCGCCCGATGTTGGCAATGGTCTGCGGCCATTGCCAGCCCGAGACGATGAGGTCGACGCGACCTTTGGCACGATCGACGACAGCGCCGGCCGCCCGGGCAACTTGCGGCAGCAGGCCATCGTCGCAGCTTCCAACGATAATCATCACCGGGCTTTCCAGGAAGGTCGCCAGTGCAGCGTCGATCGGATTGCGGTCTGTTCCCGGCATCGGCCTACTCTAGCGGTTAGCCATTATTTAGTAAAAGGGAGAGGCGCTTAGTAATCATTTAGGAAAGCCGCGATCCGGAGAAGCGTACAGTTCCGACCGACCATGCAAAGGACGGGCACCATGAATGCTTCTCTCGATCCGATCCACATGCCTGAACGAACCGTCGCCGTCATCGGCGGCGGCCCGGCTGGCCTTGTCGCGGCCCGCTTCCTCAAAAAGCACGGCTTCGATCCGGTCGTCTTCGAGGCTGCGGCGGCGGTAGGCGGACAATGGAATGCGGGCTCGCCTTTGAGCGCTGTCTGGCCGGGCATGCGCACCAATACAAGCCGGGTGATGACGGCTTTCAGCGATCTCGATCATCCTGCAGGCACTAGTGTCTATCCGAGCCAGGTCGATGTGCTGGCCTACTTGCAGCAATATGCCGAGAAGGGCGGCCTCACGCCCCACCTCCGTCTGTCGAACCGTGTCGAAGGGCTGGATCAGGATGCCGGGACGGGCTGGATCGTCCGCTCACGACGCGGCGAGAGCACGGTATCGGAAGTCTTTTCGCGCGTCGTGGTCGCGACGGGCTGCTGCACGGTACCCGACGTACCCGCAATTGCTGGGCTGAGTGGGTTTGCTGGCTGCGGAGGCGCCATCCATAGCTCCCAATATAAGGGGCTCGAGCCCTATCGCGGGCAATCTGTGCTCGTTGCTGGCTGTTCGATTAGCGCGCTCGAAATCGCAAGCGAATTGGCGGCATCGGGCGCGAAGGTCTGCGTAGCTATGCGTCGCCAGCGCTATGTCCTGCAAAAGCTCCTTGCCGGGGTGCCGACGGATCACGTTGCTTTCACGCGTTTTGCCGCGCAGGCCGGACGGGTACTGCCGCCGGAGGCGATCGCAGCAGGGATGAAACAAATGGTGCTTGAGAGCTGTGGCAGCCCTGAGCAATTTGGTGCTCCGAAGCCAGACGACAACATCTTCGCCGCCGGCTTGACCCAGTCGCAGAATTATCTGGCATTGGTGGCGGAAGGACGAATCCTATCGCGGCCGTGGCTCGAAGCGGTGGACGGCCAAACCGTACACTTTTCCGACCGATCCAGCGAGGCCTTCGATGCGGTCATTCTCGGCACCGGCTTCAAGCTCACGCTGCCGTTCGTCAGCGAAACGATCGCGGCGACCCTTGGTCTCGACAGCTACCACATCGACCTCCACGACCACACGCTGCATCCCGATCTGGACGGTCTCGGTTTCATCGGCCTTTATCCACTGGTCGGCCCCTATTTCCCGGTGCTCGAATTGCAGGCGCGTTGGCTTGCCTATTTATGGGCGGGGTTGCGGCCGATGCCGTCCATCGAAACGATGCAAGAGGGCGTTTCGATCGCAAGAGCACGTCGAAGTGGTCCGCGCGATGTTCCCATGCATGCCTTGGCAACGCTCTTTGCCACCCATGCGGGTGTCGAGCCGCGTCCCGCGGCATGGCCGACGCTCGAACGCGCATTGTGGTTGGGCCCTTTGTCGCCGGCTTCGTTCCGCCTGACCGGCCCTGATGCCGAACCGGACGCACCGACCCGCGCCATGGCGGCGGCACGTTCTTTCAACGCGATCACCGAGGACGCACTCACGCCCGAGGAGACGGCGCGTATCAAGGCTGTGACTGCAACGACCGAGGTGCGAGCCGCATGATCCAACCAACCTAGAACCACCTCCAACTCCTGGCCCAAGGTGGACTCGATATGTCTGCTTATCGCCGCGAGCACATGTTTTGCGGTTGACCCTGCCGGCTCAACCGGTCGACGCAACACAGGCGTTAAATCTCTCCGCCGCGGCGATCCCGGCCGACCCCTCGATCGCCTCAACGGCCACCATACGACGTCCACACCAAGGCCGAATGCGGGAGTGAAGGAATGGCCTGGATCGACTTCCTCGGCTTCTCGGCAGCGTTCAGCGTCCTTGCTAGTTTTTGCATGACGACGATCGTGGCACTTAGAACTCTCGCGCTTTTGAGCAACGTCCTCTTCATTCTCTATGGCCTGTGCGCCCACATCTACCCCGTGCTTGTTCTTCATATTATTTTGCTTCCGATCAATTTGGTCAAACTTCACCGAATCAAGCCGAATCTCACTCACGCAAGTCGTTCAATTCTGCCCAGCTAGGTCATGTTCCCATAAACCGGCGGCGTGACGCATCGAAATTGATGTCCGCTTTGCCCGGTGGGTTCAACCGGTCGGCGCAACACTCTAATCTTTTAACAAGGATGGAGTGTGGACATGAAGCGGCGACATCGCATTTATTATTCTGCGGTTCAGCGGTCT
>Ga0210398_10001553_pt1 | contig 23457 bp, 14 predicted proteins | sample IncBWC4OmetaG_FD_161047 | JGI IMG/M metagenome (GOLD analysis project Ga0210398, IMG submission 161047) | Forest soil microbial communities from Barre Woods Harvard Forest LTER site, Petersham, Massachusetts, United States - Inc-BW-C-4-O | ecosystem: Environmental > Terrestrial > Soil >...
CGTCACCATCGGCTCAGCCAGAATGTCGGAGACGGGCATCCGTGGATCGATCGAGGCCATCGGATCCTGAAAGACCACGCTGATCTCGCGGCGTATTTGGAAGCGGTCCCGGGCAGTCATCCCGGCCGTGTTCCTGCCGAGCACCGCAATGCTTCCGGAAGCCGGCCGGGCCAGAGTGAGGATCTCCATGATAGTCGTTGTTTTGCCGCAGCCCGATTCTCCGACGAGGCCGAGCGTTTCGCCCTCGCGAATATCCAGGTCGATTCCATCCACCGCATAAATCGTTCCGACGCGCCGCTGCAGAATAGCCCCTCTGATCATCGGATAGTGCTTCTTGAGATCGGTTATCCGGAGCACCGGGGTTCGGCCTTCACGGGGGAGATCCTCGATCCGGGAAGGGACTGCCCCGGAGGCGGGGAAGATATCCACGCCTTTGAGGTTCTTCTGCTCGATTTCAGCGCTGCGATGGCAGGCGGCAAAATGCTCGTCTCCGGAGCTGTTCGTGCGAAGGAGCTCCGGTTCCGCCTCGCGGCAGATATCCACGCGCATCGGGCAGCGCGGCGTGAACGGACAGCCCGGCGGCAGCTTTGTCAGAGAAGGTGGACTGCCTTCAATGGGTGTCAGCGGGCTCCCGGGGGCCGCATCGATGCGCGGGATCGAGCCGAGCAACCCCATCGTGTAAGGCATTCGCGGACGGTAGAACACGTCATCGACCTCGCCTATTTCTACGAGTTTGCCCGCATACATGATGGTGAGACGGTCGGCAAATCCCGCCAAGACGCCGAGATCGTGGGTGATCATCACGATAGCGGCGCCGGTCGCCTCTTTCGCTTTCTGCAAGAGATCGAGAATTTGCGCCTGAATAGTGACATCGAGCGCTGTGGTCGGTTCGTCTGCGATGATCAGCCTCGGGTTGTTGGCAATCGCCATCGCAATCATGGCGCGCTGCCGCATTCCGCCGGAGAATTCATGCGGAAACGCCAGCGCCCTCTGCTGTGGGTTCGGAATGCCCGCCAGATTCAATAAGTCGACCATGCGGTCCATGGCGGCGTGCTTCGACACGTTCTGATGTATGCGGACCGCCTCCGCGATCTGATCCCCAACGGTATAAACCGGTGTGAGCGCAGAGAGCGGGTCCTGGAAGATCATGGCGATCCTGCCGCCGCGAATCTTGGAGAGGTCTCTATCGCCAACGCCCAGAAGCTCTTCGCTCTCGAAACGTATCGATCCCGTGACACGGGCGCGGCGTGACAGCAGCCCCATCACCGCGAGTGAGGACACCGATTTACCGCTGCCCGATTCTCCGGCGATTCCCAGCACCTCGCCAGGCATCACGTGGTAGCTCACGCCGCGCACAGCCTCCACCGCGCCGGCTTCGCTCGGGAACGTCACGGAGAGGCCGTTGACTTCGAGCAACGGCTGCCTCTGAGTCATCTGGAGGCCGCGCCGCTTCCGGTGGCAGATCCTGCATTGGGATCGAGGGCGTCACGCAGTCCATCGCCAACAAGGTTCACAGACAGAACAAGGATGACAAGCAGGATGGCGGGAAAGTAAAACTGATATCCATTCGCCGTCTGCGCAGATTCCCAGTGATCGCCGATCAGCGTGCCGAGTGAGATATCCGGAGGCTGCACTCCGAAGCCAAAAAAAGAGAGGCCGACCTCCGCCAGAATCAGGCTGCTGACGTTAATGGTGGCATCAATAATCAGAAACGAAGACATGTTTGGCAGGATGTGCCGGAAAATGATCTTCCAGTCGGGCACGCCCATGAAACGCGCTGCATAGACGAATTCGCGCTCCTTCATCGAAAGCGTCATGCTGCGGATCACGCGAGCCGTGATCATCCACTGGAAAGCGGCCAGCAGAACGACGAAGATCAGCCACGTCCTGCCGTGAAAAACGGGTGAGAGGATGGCTATGATGAGAAAGCCAGGCAGGACCAGAATCAAGTCGATCAGGGCGACGATAGCCCGGTCCGTCCAGCCGGAGAAATAGCCCGCCGCCGCGCCGGCGATGGCTGCGATGCCGGTGGAAAGCACGGCGCCGATGAGCCCAATGATCAGTGACTTCTGCATTCCCCGCATCGTCAGCGCCAGCATGTCGAAGCCGTTTTGCGTGGTGCCGAACCAATGTGTCGCAGAGGGACGCTGCAGGAACGCTTCGAAGTCGATCTGGTCGTATCGCCACTTGTAAAAATGCGGTCCAATATAGGCGAACGCGAAAAGCAGGAGAAGGATGACGAAACCGGCGATGGCCAGCCGCTGGCGCAGGAAGCGGCGCAGTACGAGGCGAATGCGCGAATCGTGGCCGGCGGTCTCGACGGGCTCTTCGACAATCGGAGAAGGTATGGAACTCATATCGTCAGCCCCGGCGAATGCGGGGGTCGAGCATGACTGTCGCCACGTCCGATAAAAAACCGGCCAAGAGCACAAGCACCGCAACGAACATGCCGATGGCGGCCGTGGCGTTCACATCATTCTTCTGAATCGACTGCACAAACCATTCGCCCATCCCATGCCAGCTGAAGATCTTCTCGACGAAAATTGATCCGATGAAGATCAGGGTGAATTCATAGGCGAAGAACGTCCCCATGGGTATCAAAGCTGTCCGCAGCGCGTGGCGTATCAAAGCCTGGGACCGCCGCAGTCCCTTCGCCTGGGCAGTGCGGACGAAATCGCTGCCCATGGCGTCCAGCATCGAATTGCGCTGATAGCGGCTGTAAAACGCGAGTCCCTGCAGGATGAGAACAAGAGAGGGTAGGACAAGGTGCTGGAGCCGATTGACAATATTGGCGGAGGTCCACGCTTCGAGACCTGGCGTGTACTCGCCTGTGTTGTAGACCAGACGGTGGCCGATCGCATTGTTGAACGATGAGCCGGCGTTCGCTAGAAAAACGGCGAGCACTACGGTCGGGACAGACAGGATCACAAAGGAGAGAATCGTCGTCGCGTGGTCGGAGAATTCGTACTGGTTGACAGCGCTCCAGGCACCCGCGGCAATCCCGCAGAAAGAGCCAAGCACGGAACCGATCAGAAGCAGGCGCAGGCTGACGCCCACGCGGCGGCGCATTTCGGTATTGACCGAATCGTGGTCGATCGTGAGTCCGAGATTCCCGTGCCAGACGCCGTCTGCCCAGCGACCGAATCGCTCCACAACAGGGGTCTTGTCATTCAGGTTGAGCGAGGTGAGCTGCGCGTCGACCACGGCAGGCGGTGGGGGAGGGTTGCGGCCTTCGAAATTCGAGCGGGGATTCAGAGCGGTAGCCGCGAGAAAGTAGTTCGCTGAAGTGGCGATCAGAACCACTACGGCAAGATATACCACCCTTCGAAGAAGGAATATACCCAAAGCGGGATTATAGGAAGACTGTCGCCCACTTGTCCATGAGGTTCATTTCGAGAATTCAGTGGGTTGAAGACTGTATAGATTTACACTCAGCAAGCTTATCGCGCAGATTTGTTTCGAGCTTCTTCCTACTTCGAAGGCGCGACAACCAAATACTTTGATCCAGCTCGCGCTCTACGCCGCAGCGGTGAATACGGCTATTGGGGGGCGGCTGGAGCCGCTTCGGGGACCATGACCTGCTTTAGAACCTTCTGTTCGTCTTCAGGATCACACATGTATTCTTCAAGCTCCCAGCTGGCGGGCTCCAGTTTGAAGATTTTACGGCCACCCCAAGCCTTGGTATAGGCGATGGAGTCGTCCACCAGGATATCCAGCTGCAAGTGATCATGATCAACGCGCGTGAAGCGCTCAACAAGGTGTAGCTTATCGCTGTGCGGATGACCTGACCTATCCAGCCACGTCCTGTCGTTGAAATCAATCGTATCAATGACCAGCGTGTTTCCATCCCACCTGCCGATCGAATCCCCATACCAAAGAGAGTCGGGATGTAAAGGATGCTTTCGGTTCATATAAACGATGCGATAGACGCGATCCGCCTCGTAGAGCATGACGATCTTTTCATTGCTCTGGATAAAGCTTACGGGATGGGCAAAACCATTGTAGATCCGCGGCACGCCCGCTGGTGCACAGCGCAAAATCGGGTCGTTGTCTTCGGCGCCTAAGACTGGAGGGTCCGACCAGTTAGTCTTTGCGGACTTGTATTTTGCCACCGCCCAAGGGGTCATCGGAGGTTCATCCTTCGTCATGTTGTCGGTGCTTTGCCCTCCCCAAACTCCGGACAGGTCATGGGGGTCGAAAGGCTTGGAATTGGTTGCTTTCGATTGCTTCTCGGCCTGAGCGTGAGTACCAGGCAAGAAAGCGACGAGCAGGGCGAGCGCTACGATTAAAGGCATCAGTATATTTCGCATCAGGACTTTCCTCCCCCAGCCGTGATTTCAAATGACCGAAAGACACTGTATGGCGCGCCGTGACCGCCCATTGCGCCGAGGAATTTACTCGGATGCCGCCTGTATGTGTTTACCGTTCAAAATCATGTTCCCCGATCCCGCAATTTTCCCCACGTTCGAGCCGTTTTTTGCGGTATGCAAGTCCACCGTGATTTGGTCTCCCGCCTTCATCATGTCCCTGTACCAGCCGGCGCTATGCTTCATCATGCTTGGCGGCGGGGTTTCCACAGTCCACTTCTGCATGTTCCCGCTGCTGTCCTTGGCGTCAACGCTGACGATACAGTGGGGATTAATGAACTGAAAGTCCGTCACGGTGCCCGATATCGTAACCACTTTAAGGTCGTCGTAGGCTACTGCACCGTGGTGGGCAAATACCGGAACCGCAGCCACAAGAAGACCAACGATCACGGTGGAAACGACTTGCAGCAACCTGTTTTTCACGGCACACCTCAAAAGGTAAGCATATCCTGTGAAATCTTGCCCTTAGACTATCGCAACTCCATGCTCCAAGCTACCCTTGAGGGGTCTTCGAACCCCCGGAGGAACGTGTTGCTTGTTGAACTTTTCCGGAGGCTAGTTTCAACGCATTCGAATGCGGCGCGTCGCTATTTGTCCCTGTCGTCGTGGGGATCCGGCTTGGTCGCCTCGATGCGAATCTGTTTGAGCAATTCAGCATTGGGCGCCAGTTCCTTTTTCCCCGCAGGAAACATGTTGAAGGCCAACAGGTAGGAGATGACATCGGCGTTCTGGTCGCGAGTTAATTTTCCGGGGTCATTGGCCGGCATCGTTTTACGAATCCGCTCGAAGAGATCGCCAAGCGTGAGGCCGTTCCAATTGGCGAGAAACTGAGGTCCAGCGAGGGGCGGAACTTCGTCTGCTCCGGTCAGTTCTTCGGCATGGCAGACCTCGCATTGCGCGTGGTAAACGGAATGGCCGCGGTCGGCTTGCTCGACGGTGAAGACGCCATCCCAAACCGTCCGCGAGTTGGAACCGCGTGAAGGCGAAGATCCTTCCTGGGCAAGGGCTGGAGGCTGCGCGTGGAAAGAGAAGAGAGCAGCACCCAATGCCAGGACAAACATCAGGTTTGTGATTTTAATGTTCACGTTCTTTCCATAAGAGCACTCGAGGAATTCCCCGGTTCTTGTGGATTCCGAGAACCTCGAGTCTCCCAACAAAAAAGTCGGGATGTCGCGGCTGAAGCCGCGACCCACAAGTCCATCAAGTTACCATGCACATTCCTCACGGGTGGGCCGCGCTGCTCTCTTCTTTCGGCAGCCTGAAGGCAACATATTCGCCAGAGTATGCACCACCGCTGACGGCGACCACGATGTACTGCTTGCCATTCAGCATGTATGTCATGGGTGATCCGCTTTGAGGCGCGGGCAGATAGATTGCGCCGACCTCCTTGCCGCTCGTTTTGTCATAGGCGCGCAGCATGGCGCCGCGCGGGTGCGATGCGGTTGTCGTGGCTTGCGGATCGCCAGAAATGACAAGAGTCCTCGTGACCAGCGTGCCGACGATGCCGGCCTGACCGGTGCGCGGGATATCGCGTCCCTTCAGCAGTGGACTATTGCGAATGACGTCCGGTGTTTCGCCGTGCGGAACCTGCCAGAGGATTTCGCCCTTATCCAAACTGATCGCGGAAATGGTGCCGTAGGGCGGCTTAAGCAGCGGCAAGCTCTGAACGGTCAGAGTGAGCGGCCCGGCCGCGCCGGAGGGGGGCGCAGGAGTGGCGTCGGCGCCTGCACCTTCGCCGGGGCCATACGTCGGGCGAACTTCGCGTCCGGCGATACCCTGAACGTAGTCCATGTCTGAGAATTCCCGGTTCGGCGGCGGCACAAGGCCCAAGGGAAAGAGACACGCGTTGCACGCTTGCACGTAGACGATATGCATCTCGGGATCGTAGGAACCTCCGGGCCAGTTCGTGCCGCCCGCAGCAGTTCCGACGGTGAGGGTGGCGAGCGGTCCATCGACCTTGCTCAACGCGGGCGGCGTGAAGACTGGCCCGATCCTGAATTTGGAGGCGAGCTGCACCGCTTCGGAGCGAAGCTCGGGTGTGAAGTCGATCAGTTCGTCGGTGGAAATTCCGTTGCGGCTGTAAGCGGGAGGCTTCGTCGGAAACGGCTGCGTGGGTGCGTACCATTCCGTGGGCACGTCGCCCTTCGGCACGGGCCGTTCCTCAAAAGGCCAAATGGGCTGACCGGTGACGCGATCGAAGACGTAGAGGATGCCCTGCTTGGTGGGTTGGGCGACGGCCTTGACGGCGCGGCCATTGACGTTGATATCGGCGAGAATCGGCGCGCAGGAGATGTCGAAATCCCATAGCGCGTGATGAACCAGCTGGTAGTGCCACTTGCGCTGGCCGGTTTTCAGGTCGACGGCCACGAGAGTTTCGCCAAAGAGATTGTTGCCGGGGCGGTGACCTCCGTAATAGTCGCCGGTGGGTTCCTCAACGGGCAAGTAAACTAAGCCAAGATTCTCGTCGACAGAAATCTGTGTCCAAACGCCAGTGTTGCCGTTGACGGCCCAGGAGTTGTTCAGCCAGGTGTCGTTGCCGAATTCGCCAGGCCGGGGAATGGTATTGAACGTCCAAAGCTGCTGGCCAGTGCGCACATTGAAGGCGCGAACCAGGCCTTTGGTGTTGTTGTGCGTTGTCGGAGTGCCACCTTCGCGCATGGCCGAACCTACAATCACCACATCCTTGACGACGATCGGCGTGGCATGCAGCCCGATTTCGCCGTTTACCAAATCGATTTGCTGACCCGTTCCGTAGACCACGCCCTGCTTCAAATCCACCATTCCATTTTTGCCGAATGTGGGGATCGGCACCCCCGTCTTGGCGTCTAGCGCTACGAGCTGATAACCAGGAGTGACGTAGAGGATGCGCTGCTCTTTGCCGGCAGACCAATATGCCAGACCGCGCCCGGAAAGCTGACGAGGAGCCGTGGCGCCGCGCGCGCCTTCGTGCTCGCCGTGCGCCCATAACAGTTCGCCCGTGGCGGCGTCGAGCGCAATGACGGAGCGGCGCGTTCCGGCGGTCGTGTAGAGAACGCCGTTGATCATCAGCGGCGTTCCCTCGAGCTTATATTCGGGCCGCGTGCCGAGGTTGTCTGTTTTGAAGCTCCAGGCCAGTTCGAGTTTGCTGAAGTTCGATGCGTCGATCTGATCGAAGGGCCGATACCGGGTGTTCGCAAGGTCCGCGCCGTACGTGGGCCATTCGCCATCTTTGGCAGATTGGCTCAAGAGCGGCAACGCCGTGCAGAGGAGGCCAAAGCAAAACAACGAAAAGAAAACCTTGCTGAATTTGACGGCTTTGTTGTGATGCATGTTTGCCTCCAACGAAACGAAAAAGCCTCACGTCTCCGTCAAAAGCGCGGGAGGACGTGAGTTACAGCGCTCCTCACCAGTGTCCGGGATTCACTCTTCCTCGACGATTTCGATGGCGATGCGATCAGGTCCTTCGATCATTGCCGCGCGCGTATTGCCCCAGGGACGTGTGCTACGCAAAACTCCGTCTGCTCTATCTCATACGGATGCTCCAGCTTAGCTCTCATGACCACCTTAATGGAAGAAGCGTTAGAAACCTCTTCCCACTCGCAGTTCCCGTGTGCCATGCTGACGCTCCATGTCACAATTCCTTCCCAGTGCGGCATACTTGCCAGTCTCGTTTCTTGGTTCGGTCGCTGATCTGATTGGCGATGTGTTCCGACATATAGAAGTTTAGGGTTATGATCCGTTTGCGAGAGATTGAAGCCCAGATGCAATTTTTGCGTAGCACCGCCGAAATGTTTGCCGCAGCGGTGCGTAGAAACACACAGCCGATCTTTGGCCGAAGCAACGTGAGGTTCGTCACATTCTGATTTACGGGAGGTAGTTTGATGCGAGGAATATGGCGGTTTGTTTTTGCAGGATCAGCACTGTCGATTTTGCTTGTCGGGGGCGCCGCTCTCGTGCGTGTGGCCGTCGCCGGGCCTCAAGGATCCGGCTATCATCAGGTCAAGAGGATCACCTTGGGCGGAGAGGGCCGTTGGGACTATTTCGAGGTGGAGCAAGGCACGCATCGCATATTTATCCCGCGCGGCACGCATGTGATGGTCTTGGACGCTGAAGGCAAATTATTGGGCGACATCAAGGGATTGGAAGGCACCCATGGAATCGACTTTGCGCCGGAGCTCAAGCGCGCGTTCACGACAAATGGAGACGCGAAGTCGGTAACGATCCTCGACACGGACACCCTTAAGGTCATCAGCGACGTCAAACTATCTGATCGAGCGCCTGACGGCATCCTGTACGACCATGCTTCGCAGCGCGTCTTTACGTTCAACGACGAACCGGGCTCCGACGCGACTGCTATCGACGCCAAGACAGGGAAGGTCGTGGGCAGCGTTGCGCTTCCCGACAAGGCAGAAACCGCCCAGGCCGACGGCATGGGCCACGTCTTCGTCAACATCGAAGACAAGGCCGAGCTTACCGAGTTCGACAGCAAAACGCTCAAGGTCCTGAACACTTGGCCGCTGGACCCTTGCAAGACTCCGACTGGGCTGTCTATCGATCTCGCTCATAAGCGGGTCTTTACCGGTTGCCGCAGCGGCGTGCTGGAAGCTGTGGACATTACAAACGGCAAGGTGGTTGCCTCTTGGCCCATCGGCAAGGGTGTGGATGCAACCCGCTTTGACCCGGCGACCCAGCTAGTGTTCGCCTCCTGCGGCGATGGAACGATCACGCTCGCTCACGAAGACACTCCAGACAAATACACCACCGTCCAGACGATTACCACGGAGCAGGGAGCGCGCACCATGGCGCTCGACGAAGGAAACCACAACGTCTATACCGTGACCTCGGACTTTGGGCCGCCACCAGCGGCTACGAAGGATGAACCGCGTCCGCGTCCGACAGTCATCTCAAGCACATTCCGCTTGCTGATCTACAGCCGGTAGAGTCCATGATTTGCGGGAAATGCGGGGGCGGCGAGCTCGATGCCTACTTCATATCGATCCCCTTGGCATTCGCGCCCCCCGGCCATCTCTTTGCGTGGTGGCATATAGCGCGCATTGACTCCGCTTCGCGAAATGGCAGGGGACTAGCTTGGTGCGCGCTATCTCGAAGCAAGAACGACCGGAGCGCCCGTGCGGCCTCACACTGTGGGGCCAATGCGTTTTGCCGGGTGTATAGTACCTTCCGAGAATTCATCAGTTTAGAGCTCTGGGAGAAGTGTTGTCGGGAGTGAACTTTATGACTACGCGTAAACTGATTTTCCTGCTGGTGGCGACGACTGCGATTGGATTTACTGTGGGTGTGATTGTCACGAGCAGATTGATTTCCGTGCAAGCACAGGTCAAGCAGGGATACGGAATTGCGGCGTTGGCTGGTCAGCGTGTGGGCCAGGACGTGGACGGCCCCTACAACGTCGATCCTAACTGGCCGAAACCCATCACTGCTTTGCCGGGACATCAAAAATGGACGTATGGAGCAGTTGAAAGCGTCTACGCGGAAAGTCCCAATCGCGTTTTCATCCTCGAGCGCGGAGAAATCCCCAACTTGAAGCGGCCCGATGAGGTTCCGTACCCGGGGGTTGGCCCGAGCATCTCATTCCCCGTCGCGCAGGTGCCGTGGCGCAACGCCTCGGTGGGGCCGGTGACATCCGCCGGTAATCCCGTGTGGAGCGGCAAGCTTGGCGTAGATGCTCGCTGGGAGCATTGCATCGTCGTGGTGGATGCAAATGGCAATATCATCGAAGATTGGACGAAATGGGACAAAATGCTTCGCCGCCCACACTTCATCACGATCAATCCCTACGATCCGGAAAAGCACGTCTGGGTGGTGGACGACCAAGGTCACGCGGTCTATGAATTCACACATGACGGAAAAGAACTAGTGAAAACGTTGGGGACCCCTTACCAGCCCGGCAACGACGACAAGCATTTCGACCGCCCCACCTTCATCAACTGGCTGCCGGATGGGACCATGTTCGTCACCGATGGCTACGGCAACACCCGGGTGGTCAAGTTCGACAAGGATGGCAACTACCTGATGACTTGGGGACAGCCCTCAACGCCGCCGGACGACATCCGCCCGAGCACGTTCCACGACGTACACGGCGTGGTGTTTGACATTCCCCGGCACCGCGTCTTGGTCACCGATCGCTCCGACCACCGCATCGAGATCTTCGACGAGAATGGCAAGTTCCTCGACCAGTGGACAACCGGCAAGCCGTCTACCCCACAGTTCCTTTACAAAGCAGCTGACGGCTTTCTGTGGATCGCCGACGGCTCAACCGCCAAGATCATAAAATTCGACATGGACGGCCATCTTCTTTACGAGTGGGGCAGCGGAGGCGATTGGCCGGGCGCCCTGTGGAATGTGCACGGAATGAGTGTCGACCAGGAAGGCAATCTCTACCTCGCCGAAGTCAACAATGGCCGCGCCGAGAAATTCCGTCCCCGCGCTGGCGCAAATCCCGACCTCGTCGTGGGCAAACCGATCTATTCCGCGTGGAAGTAGACACCACAAAACCATTTTCCCTGTGCCTTGCCGTCGTGAGGGAGGTATTTGCCTTGACATCCCCTTTTATAGAACGGGATTATCGGAATCTGGGACCGATCTGTCCCACAAAGCGGAGAACCGCCTTCCAATAGGAGATGCCAGCCTGGTGGATTTATCGGGTTATTTTCTTCGCTTCAGCCCTAATCCTTGCCCAGCGCTTTTTCGCAGCCTTCGCCATCTTCGCTCTTGCAGCCGCGGAAAGCACGCGCTTAGTACCCTTCGTGACTTTGTTGTCGACAGACCGGCCTAAAGCCTCCGCAGCTGCCCTGACGCCTTTCAGTCTTCCCTGAATTGATGCGAGCTGTTTTTCCAGTTTTCGCTCTTCACGCTTGATTGCGGACAGAATATCCATGAATCCTCCGCCCTGCAATTTATCCCACAACCACGGTGATGCGCCAGATGCAGCGGCGAAAATATGATTGGCAGTCTTCTGCCAGATTCCGGGCCGAAGACGGGGCATTGCCGGTAACTGGTGATCGTGACCATTCTCACATCCCGATAAGATCACTTGTCAGGAGAGGGCGATGCGTCACGCGTTGTGAGCGCTAACTTACTGAGGGGCATTCGCTCCTGGAGTACCGGGCAACCTGTAGCCCTTTATGCTCCTACTAACAAATCGGTCACCCCGAAGTACCGTTTCCACAGCAGGCAGTAAATCGCTTTGGGCGTCTGCCTTACAAACATAGCCCAGAGCCCCCGTGCTCAAAGCCACCTGCACTATGTCTGCAGAATGTTCTATGCTCAGGAAAACTATCTTGGAGTTGGGACAAAGTTGTCGTATCCGCCGGGCAGCTTCGATTCCATCTAGTTTGGGGAGGCCAATGTCCAACACAATTATGTCCGGTTTCAGTTCTTCGGCCTTCTTAACAGCTTCGGATCCATCCGACACTTCGCAGATGACTTGCCATTCTGGCCGTATTTGAAACAGCAAACGGACTAGCGTTCGCCAATCCCTATGATCTTCTACAACGAGAACTCGAATTGCTGGCAGCACGCGTACTTTCCTCTTTCTATTAGCTTTCTTGCATGCCTCTGGACATCCGCCAAGGATTACACTTGATGGGGGCATGAATCCAATGCATTATGCATATATTCATCATGCGTATAACGCATTTAAGACAATCCGACCTTAACCTGCTCGTGGTCTTCGCTACCTTGGCTGAGGAACGGACCATCACAGGCGCCGCATCCAGGATGTTTCTGAGCCAACCCGCTATGAGCCGTGCGCTGCAGAGGCTGCGATGGATGTTTAACGATGACCTCTTCATCCGCGGACCGGGCGGCTATCACTTGACCCCAAAAGGTCAGACGATCCGGCGCGAGCTTGAAGTCACTCTTCCAAAGCTCGACCGTCTTCTGGGCGGAGACTTATTTGACCCCGCCAGCGAAGAAGCAACCTTCCGCATCGCAGGCAGGGACCATGCCTTCTCGGTGCTTTGTCCTGTGCTCTGCCGGCAATTTGTGCCAGCCGCAAGCAAGGTCTCGTTCGAATTCGTTGCCGCGCACGACGGCAGCTTTAAAGCCATGGAACGGGGTAGGCTCGATCTGGTGCTCTGTACCGACGACGAAGTGATACCGCCGCATTTCCAAAGTGAAGTCTTATACAAAGAAGGAGTTGTGTGTGTCGTCGCGAGAGAAAATAGACTGCCCCGAAACCTGACGCTGAAGCGTTACCTCGATTCATGGCACATCTCGGTAAGAATCAAGGGTAGCGAGCCAACAATCGTCGAGAAAAGCCTTGCGTCTCACGGTGTGAAGCGACGCAGTGCCATTCGGGTGCCTTATCTCTGGGCTGCGCTTCGCAGCGTTGCGGGAACGGAATTCATGGTGACCGTGCCGAGGCGCCTGGGGAATACGTTAGAAAGAGATCGTACTCTGCGGATCCTGAAGCCCCCTCCAGAGTTGCGCCCCTTCAAATACCTGATGGTATGGCACCGTCGCATGCATTCTGACGCGGCACACAGCTGGCTGCGGCAAATTATAAGAAACGCCGGTCGTGCCGTATCGGAATAGCCACCGGTCCTTCAGTGTTTGCGCTTGAACCGAAGCCGTCAGGCTCGGGGGCGATTTAAAGAGTGTTCCTGCTCGCCGGTTTTAAAAAGCACTTGATGCTGCCCATGCGATTGATTAGCTGGGTCGAAATGTTCATTCAGACCGCGGCCATTGGTGCGTTTATAGCTATCGGTACTCTCCGCCGCTAGACATTTCTCTAGCCCATTAATTCGCCAATGGATTGGGGCGGATTTGCATGTGACTCACGGAGCCTGAACGCGTCTCCGTAAATTTTGGCATGTAAGAGCTGTACGTCATCCAAAGACCGCGGCCCTTCCAACCCGCCTTGGCATCGTCAATTCGGCCATCCAAACCGCGAGTGTAGAACGGCAACGGGTATGGGACTCGGAACACACTGAACTTTTCCGTCTTCGGATCGAATATGAACATTGCGTCCGAAGCGGTTCCAGTGACGATCACGGTGTCCTTGCCGAGACCCGACGCGTTGAATTGATCTACCCACAGGAAGTAGGGGAAATCGGTGGTGCCGGTTTCGCTGCCGGTGCCCTTAAATTTTACTCCCGGGTTTTCCCAGAATTTCCACTCGCCGGTCTTGACGTCCAGGCGGCCGAGATGACCGCTGCCGAGCGAAACCCAAACATTCCCGTCCGTGCTGAAGTCAATGCCATGCGGGAAACGTCCCGGAGCAGGCAGCGGGTAATCTTTGAATTTGTTCGTCTTTGGATCAAGCATATACACCTTGTTCGCTGGACCAATGGCTTGCGGAGAGGTTTCCCAAACGGTGCCATCGACGGGGCTGATCGCCACGCCGTAGCCCGTTCCGGGGATCATCTTCTTGGTGTCCATGTCGATGCGCATCCAGGTCTTCTGAGCAGCTACCTCAGTTCCCTGGATATTGTTGAGATCCAGCTTTTTGGTGTCCATTTCACCCATCGCGTTGCCGCCGCCGTCAGTCCAGATCCGGTCTTGCCAATCGAACTGTAGGTGATGAGTGTTGTATGCGGTATCGACTGTGACAAACTTATTGGTTTTCGTATCGTAGTAGCCGAGTTCCATGTTGTTGCCGTTTTTGGACAGAAGATTATAGGCGATATCGATCTCGTCCGGATTGTTGGTCTCCGTGGCAATCGTGCTCTTCGCCCAAGCTGGATAGTATTGCTTGCCGCCGGCGCGAATCTGCTCGGTCATCCAGACTCTGCCGTTCTCATCCATCATGGGATTGTGGGGACTGTCCATCCACTCCCTGTCCTCTCCCGTGTACGCTTGCTCTTCTTCTGCGCCGTGGTAGTAGTCCTTTGTCAAGGAGAAGCCGTGGCTCTTGTCTCGCGGTTCGAGATTGAGCCCCTGGACAGTGTTCTTCACCGGGTCCAAAACCCATAACATGCCACCGCCGGTGCGATCCCCGCCGTAGACTTTCCCGTACGCGTACATCGTCGGATTCCGCTTGTCCGTCGAGACCAAATCGTGAATGAAGGAAATTGGGGATCCCCAATCCCATTGGGAGACGACGACATTGCGTTCGATACCGGTTGGCCGCGGCGGAGCGGGAGGAACTTCTCCCGCCGCAATGCGCGAGCCCCAATCGGCAAGAACCTTCTCTACGGTAGCTTTGCCGAGAAAATTGAGTTCCTGATGCATCGCCTTAGCGCGAGAGAAGACAGCGTCCCAATCTTCGACCGTGGTATAGCGGCGCGTCGCGACCATGCCCAATTCATGGCAGTGGTTGCACCCATTCCTCTGGTCCCCAAGCCATTCTTCCTGGGTCTTGTACCTGGCGGGAATGTCGCTCCCCGTCGGAGGCTGAATCAGCGACGTCCAATAGCTGGCAGGATAGATCTTGGCCGCTTCTTGCGGAGTTGCGGCGTTGGCAACCTGCAGCTTCACCGTCTCGCCGCGCGCCCCTTTGACGCGCTCCGAGTCCTTCAGCCCGTAGCCGCGCACCCATAGCTCGTAGGCTCCATCCGGCAGGTCCGGAACCAGGAAGCGTCCCTGATCATCGGTGACGACAATCTTGCGGAACGGTACCGGCAAGGATTTTGTTTCAGCGATCACCCAGACACCGGCTTCCGCCTTCCCGCCGTTGCTGTTCACAACGGTGCCGCCGATACTGCTCTTATCGACTTTCAAGCCAGGCACATTCTCCGGGCCGCCTACAGCCGGTCGAGCAGCCACACACAATACTGCCAGAAGAACCCAGGTCATCCTGCGCGTTACAGTTCGCATCTGCAGTCCTCCATTTGGAAACTTCCCCTACCCCATACAGATACAGGCGTTTAGAGGAAACTAGGCTGGTGTCAGAAGAATGTCAAGCCAAATGCGATTGCCGCAGTCGCGATATAGATTCCTCCCAAGAAACGGCGCCGGCTCAACCGGTCGGTGCAACACCATCTGTTGTAAATCTTTTCTCTAAAACGTCGTGTTTATGACGCATCCGAGACGGGTAAAACTTTCCGCGATCCAGCGGACCTGAGTCCGCCACGTTTTTCAGAACAGGAGACGTTGCAATTGACGACAAATTCTGTTTTTAGTTGAGTATGGCTTAGGCGTACAGCTACGCGGTTTCGATCTGGGCGGCCTTCTGCAGTCCAAGTTCCTCTACGAACATTTCGCGCATGCGGAACTTTTGGATTTTACCGGTCACCGTCATCGGAAACTCGTTCACAATCTTGATGTGCTTCGGGATCTTGAAGCTGGCGATCTTCCCTTTACAGAATGCCCTGATTTCCTCGGGCGTGGTCGCGGCGTCTGCCTTCAACTTCACGAACGCCGCAACCTCTTCCCCAAACCTCTCATCGGGAATTCCAAAGACCTGGATTTCACTAATGCCTGGACACGTGTAGAGGAATTCTTCGATTTCGCGGGGGTAAATGTTTTCGCCGCCTCTGACGATCATGTCTTTCAGGCGACCGACGATCTTGCAATAGCCTTCACCGTCCATGATGGCGAGGTCTCCGGTGTGCAGCCACCCGTTCTCGTCGATGGCCGCCTTAGTCGCCTGCTCATTGTTGTAGTAGCCCTTCATCACGGCATAGCCCCGCGTACACAATTCTCCCGAAAGCCCACGCGGGACAATTCCCCCCGTCACTATATGCACGATTTTGACTTCTGTATGCGGGAGCACCCTGCCAACGGTATTCACTCGAATTTCGACGGGGTCATCTGTCCGCGTTTGCGTGATTACTGGCGACGACTCGGTCTGCCCGTACGCGATCGTAATCTCGCGACAGTTCATTTCGCTCATAACTCGCTTCATTAGAAGAACCGGACAAGGCGCCCCCGCCATGATTCCAGTACGTAACGAGCTGAGATCGAATTTTGGAAATTCGGGATGCTCCAGTTCTCCGAGGAACATCGTTGATACGCCATACAGCGCCGTACATTTTTCGTTCGTCACGGCCCGTAAAGTTGCCAGTGGATCAAAATACTCCGCAGGGATCACCATGGTCGCACCGACGACAACGGCGGCGATGTTACCCATGACCATTCCAAAGCAGTGGTAAAAGGGGACCGGAATGCAGATATTGTCTTTTTGCTGCAGTTTCATGCATTCCCCGACGAGCAATCCGTTGTTTACCAGGTTATGGTGAGTGAGCAGCGCGCCCTTGGGCCGGCCTGTCGTTCCTGAGGTGTACTGGATATTGATCGGGTCGTCGCAGGATAAGGTTTCCTCGCGGGCACGCAGAGTGTCCTCGCTTACCCGGTCGCCCATCTGGAAAACGTCTTCCCAACTCCAGAATGACGATTGGGTCGAGCCGCCAATCAAGATGAGCTCGCGGAGGAAGGGCAGAGACTCAGACGAGAGCGCCCCGGGTTGGGTCGTTCGCGCATCCGGGCATGACTCGAAGAAGATGGAGACAAAATCGCTGTCTCGGAACCGGGGAACCATGATCAGAGTCCGGCATTGCGACTGCGCCAGCGTGTACTTGAGTTCGTAGGCGCGACAAGAGGGATTGATATTCACCAGAATCGCGCCGACTTTGGCCGTCGCGAACTGCGCAATAACCCATTCAAAGCAGTTGGTTGCCCAGATTCCAACGCGGTCTCCCTTTTGAATTCCGAGGTGAAGGAGGGCGCGTGCGAACTGCTCGGTGGACTCACGAAATTCCGCATACGTGTAGCGACGGTTCTGGTGGCAACTCACCAGGGCCGGTGCATCGGGATAGTTGCGGGCGGAGCGGTCAAGAATCTGTCCGATGCACTCGCCTAGAAGCGGAGTCGAGCCGGTTCCGCTCGAATAACTCAGACCGCGGGAGTGGGAAATGGGTTCGCTAATCACGCTTGGTGCCCGGTAGCGATTGAGCAAGGTAGCGTTGTAGAACGCCAGAGCCCTTCTTCTTGTACGTCTCCGATCCACCCCTCACAAAAGCTTCGCAAACCTGCGCAACACCGCGCCCTTCCGCAGCAGCGATACTCTCTAACTCCCTCTTGAGATCTGGCGCAATCCGGAAAGTCAATTGTGCGTCTTTTTCATGCGCGGCAGATTCTACCATGCTTCGTAAGTTGCCTCTCTTCTAGAAACGGCCGTTCTACATCCTGCGCTTCGCCACCTTGGAATCACACGAGTGTCAGGGCCGCTTCTTCACGGGCCGCCTCTATTGTTCCCGGAAGGCTCTGTGGAGGCTCCGCTGGTTCCTGCGGGATTTGGCTACGACAAGATCTCGTGAGTCGCGATGAGGTCGACGAAAAGGCTCTCCCGGGCCTGAGGGGGATCGTGCGAATCTCCCGCACCACCCTAAATCACCGCGCCTATCCCAATCTCAGCGGGTTTGCTCCGGCGAGTGAATGGGTAGACATCTCCGGCTTGGCGAGGAGCCTTGTTCCGTGGGCGCAAGTCTGTCTAGAGGGCGCAGCCTGCTCAAGAGCACAGAAGACCCTTTGCGTGGTGGCGTATAGCGCGCATTAATCCCGTTCCCGAAATGACCCCGGCCCAGATGCGGATGCTGCGCCCGCTGATAAGTGACACCCGGAACGGACCGCTCCTCTACCCGTCCCAGGAAGGGCGATCTCGCCTTCAGACAAGCTATCGACGCAATCCTCACTTGCGGTCCTACGTCTCTTTTGTCCACAGGAATTTCGTACCACGCAAAGAATGTACCTTGACTGGGAAATGCCGCGCCCATATGCTGCGACGCCAATTTGGGCTCCCAACCGATACCTTGCATTACGAAGGAGCCGAAGATTTGCGCGGCGAAAAATCTGCGACCGATGCATTCTAACTTGCGTACTCTCCTGTGCGCGCCAATTCGTCTCACACTCTTAGGCGTGATGATTTTCGTCATCCTACATCAGACGACGCTAGCGGCTTCCGCCCCGCAGATCACGACCTTATCGCCTGCCTCAGGATCTGTCGGTACCTCGGTGACCATCTCGGGGACCAGCTTTGGCAGCACCCAGGGCAGCAGCACGGTGAAGTTTAACGGCACCACAGCAACCCCCACCAGTTGGTCGGCGACCAGCATCGTTGCTCCGGTGCCCAGCGGTGCAACCAACGGAAATGTCGTGGTGACGGTCGGCGGCGCGGCCAGTAATGCTGTGAGCTTCACCGTGACAGCAAGCCAGGCGCCCACAATCCTTCTGGGGGATTCCAATATCGAGTCTACCGTCGACTATAACGCCTTGGGGCAAGCACAAGCCTGGCCCTATACCGCTTCCGCGACAGGCACCGTTTCCACCCTTTCGTTCTATGCCGATTCCTCGACTGGCAATGGCCCCTACATCGAAGGGATTTACGCCGACGCCGGTGGCGCACCCGGCGCGCTGCTGGCCTCCGGCAGCATGGCCACCACGGCCGCCAGCAAGTGGAACACCGTGACGCTGTCCACCACGGTGAACGTGACGGCAGGAGTGAAGTACTGGCTCGCCCTGCTCGGCGTGAGCGGGAACATGGTTCGCTTCCACGACGATGGAGCCGCCTGCAACAGCGCTGGAAGCAACACTGGACTAAAAGCATTACCAGCGATCTGGACCACCTCGGCTACTTGGCAGAACTGCCCTGCATCGATCTACGCCAGTGGTACGACGGGAGCTGGAAATCCAGCCCCCAGCATCTCCGGGTTGACTCCCGCCTCAGGAATCGTGGGCACGTCGGTGACGATCTCCGGCACCAATTTCGGATCGACCGGCACCGTCACCTTCAACGGAACCTCGGTGACGGTGACCAGTTGGAGTGCTTCCTCCGTAGTTGTCACGGTGCCGACTGCAGCCACCAGCGGCAATGTGGTGGTGACGGTGGGAGGCGTAGCCAGCAACGGGGTACCTTTCACGGTGACCCCGAACATCACCAGCTTGTCGCCCACTGCAGGAGCCGTGGGCACTTCGGTGACCATCTCGGGGACCAGCTTTGGCAGCACCCAGGGCAGCAGCACGGTGAAATTTAACACCACCGCGGCAACCCCCACGAGTTGGAGCGCCACGTCCATTGTTGTCTCAGTGCCAAGTGGAGCCTCCACCGGCAACGTGGTGGTGACGGTGGGCGGGGCAGCAAGTAACGGTGTGACTTTCTCTGTGGGTCTCGCTGTTACCGTTTCGCCGAAACGTGCCGCTCTCACCATCACGCAGGCCGTTCCGCTTACCGCTACCGTCAGCAACGACGGAACGAATCAAGGCGTGAAGTGGGCAGCAACGGGCGGGAGCTTTTACGCGGGCACCAGCGCGTCAGGCGTGGCTGTCACCTATACGGCTCCGGCAACAGCTGGGGTGTATACGATCACGGCGACGAGCGTGGCGGACTCGGGTGCGAGCGCGTCAACCACGATCGCTGTAACAGATCTGGAAGGAGTCTACACCTATCACGATGATCTCGCCCGCGACGGCGCCAATTCCCAGGAATACTCCTTGTCGCCGTCGACCGTAAGCACCTCGACGTTCGGAAAGTTATTCTCCTGCACCGTCGACGGAGCGATTTATGCGCAGCCTTTGTGGGTCGCCAACCTGAGCGTCAACGGCGGAATCCACAACGTGGTTTTTGTTGCCACACAACACGAAAGCCTGTACGCATTCGACGCGGATTCGAGCCCGTGCGTAACGCTTTGGCACGTCAATCTCATCGACACAAATCACGGGGGAACGGCTGGAGAGACCCCGGTGCCTTCCGGTCCTTCGGGGAACCTTGTGGGCAGTGGATATGGCGACATTACGCCGGAAGTCGGCGTAACCGGGACCCCTGTAATCGACCCCGCACCCGCCAATACCCTTTACGTCGTCTCGAAGTCGGTAAGTTCGGGCGGCACGACCTTTTACCAGCGCCTGCACGCCATCGACTTGGCAACGGGAAATGAGAAGTACACTAAGCCCGCCAATATCACTTCCAGCATCACTTTCCCGGGAACAGGGGATGGCGGCTCAACCGTCAGTTTCAACACACAACAGCAGAACCAGCGGGCCGGCCTTGCGCTCGTCAACGGCGTAGTGTACGTGGCGTGGGCTTCCCACGAGGATCGCGCGCCTTACTATGGTTGGATTGTGGGGTTCAACGCATCAACTCTGGCGGTTAGCAGCATCTTGAATGTGTCCCCCAACGCGCAATATAGCGGCATTTGGATGGGCGGCGGCGCGCCGTCAGCCGATGGAAATAACAACATCTATCTCATTACCGGCAACGGAACCTTCGACGTGACCAACGCAAGCAGCCCAAATAATGACTATGGAGATTCCTTCCTGCAGCTGTCGGGCAACCTCGCGGTTTCTTCGTATTTCACGCCATCGGACCAGGCGAATGACAACGCGAACGACGTTGATTTTGGATCGGGCGGCGCGGCAGTCGTCCTGAATCTATCTTCGGGCACGTTGAAGCACCTCGTCGTTGGGGGCGGCAAAGACGGCACGGTTTACCTCTTGAATGGCGACAGCATGGGTGGACTGGGGGATTCCCAGGCGCGGCAGCACTTCAACATCGGCACCCAGATCCATGCTATCGGAGCCTTCTGGAACAACAATTTGTATATTGCCGCCAGCAATGCACCTTTGCTTTCCTATTCCTTTAACAGCTCCACAGATCTGTTCAACACTTCCTTTGCGTCTGAATCTGCTATCAACTACGGGTGGCCGGGTCCCTCGCCCTCTGTCTCTGCCACAGGATCGAGCAACGGAATCGTCTGGGCTTTGGACGACTCCAACTACTGCACGCCGCAATCAACCGGATGCGGACCTGCCGTTCTTCATGCCTATAATGCCGCGAATCTCGGTGTCGAACTCTGGAATAGCTCCCTGTCAGGTGGAGATGCTGCCGGGAATGCCGTCAAGTTCACAATTCCGACGATTGCCAACGGGAAGGTCTACATCGGAACGCGCGGCAACAATACGGGCGGAATTTTTGGCTCGACCACTATCTCCGGCGAATTGGATGTTTACGGCCTGAAGCAGAACTAGAGTAGTGGCATGCTATATGAGAGAACCTCTCTTCTGATCAGTGCTCATTTTCGCTTAACGGGGCTTTTTCCCTTTCACATTTCGGGCTAATTCGCGAGTGGATCGGGCCGCAGCTGGAATTTGACCGCCTTGCTCGTCGTGCCCTTCCCGCCCTCGATGTGCCACGGAGCGCGTGTCGCATACGTGGACCACAGTCCGCGGCCCTTCCAGCCCGCCTGCGGGTTGTCAATTCGCCCGTCGAGGCTCTTGGCGAAAAATCCCATCGGATAGGGCACACGCATCACGATGAATTTTCCCGTCGCCGTGTCGAGAACGTCGAGCGCATCGCCGTCATTGGCGGTCGCGACCGGAACGTTCTTGCCCATTCCGAGCGAGTCGAACTGATCGACCCAGTTGTAGTAGTTCGTGTCCGCACTGCCGACATCGGTGACATCCTTGAAGCTTGGTCCCGGTGTGCGATAGAGCGTCCAACCCTCCGGGCAGTGCTGGCCGGTTGCAGTCGGTCCGTTCAGCGGCCCTTTGCACTTGCGGCGATCGAAGCTCGCAAAATGGCCGCTGGCGAGCACGGTCCAGACCACGCCGTTGCTGTCAATGTCCAGCCCGCGCGGCGAGAATCCCTGCACCGCCGCCTTCGGATTGTTCCACGGCACCTCGTAGTATTCCGTGAGAGCCGTCTTGGCCGGATCAGGTCCCGGATTCACGCGAAAAATGCCGCCGGGAAAACCGAGCTTTGTTCCCCAGACGGAGCCATCGGCGGGGCTTGGAATGATTCCGTAATAGCCGCCTTTGATGCGCATGTCTTTTTTGGGATCTGCGGGCTGGCCCGGCTCGGTGTAGTCATCGCGCTTCCCGTTGCCGTTGGTGTCCAGCACGAGCGGGGTCCAGCCCTGCGACTTCTGCACGTCGTGGGTTTCGTCAAGCATTTTTGTGTTCAGCCAGCCGACGACATCGCTCCCGGGATTACCGATCCACAAAGTATGATTCGCGTCGCTCGCAAAATTCAAATGCAGGGAGCTGGCGCACATGTCGACGAGCGTCCACTGCTTTGTTCTCGGATCGTACATGTTCGCCTGCCGCGAGCCGCGCGCCACCGGAAAGGCAATCGCGGATTCCAGGCTCGATCCCTGCTTGCAGAACGCGGGATTATCGCGGTCGCGGGTGAACGACGCAGTCCAAATCCGCCCCTGCGCGTCCATCATCAGGCTGTGCGCACCCGCGCGCGCCGTCGAGATCGCTTCGCTCCCCCAGTAAGGCGACGGCTCAAGCACCTCGGCCGGCTCGACCAGAGGAGTTCCGGGTGCCGAAGGGATCGGAACTTCGGTGAACGAATTTTTCACCGGATCGAGAATCGTCATGAGATCGGTGCTTTCCTCGTGCACTCCGTAGATCAGACCGTTGGGATTCGACGTGGGGCCCCAGCGATTCACGCTGATTTCGTCGTGGAAATAGTCTTTGGGGCCGGACCAGTCCCAGATCGTGATCACCACGTTTCGCTCTCGGCCCTGTGGGCGCGGCGGAGCGGGCGGCAATTCACCGGCCTTGATGCGGTCCGTCCAGTCCCCGTATTCCGTGAGCAGCCGCTTCCTTCCAATCTGTGACGCGGACGTGTTCATGGCGCTGCCGATTTGGCCGGACTGAATCCGCCGGTCCCAGGCGGCATACGACGAATCGAATGCTCCGAGCCCATTGGGAATTTCGCGTGTGGCTTTGTCGCCAAGCTGATGGCAGGATTCGCAGCCGTCTGTCTTGACGTGCTCAACCCATTCGGCCTGGCTCCCGATGCGCTCGGAAATCCCGTTGCCCTTTTCGCCCGTGCCCGGGAAATCGCTCTTTGGAGGAATGTGCAGCAGAGAATACCAGTACGCAGCTGGATAATATTGCGCCGCCGCGTGCTCGTCGGGCGCGATCACCGCGGTCAAGTTGAGCATCTTGCCCGGCGCCGCTTTCACCTTCGGTGAATCCACCAGTCCATAGCCGCGCACCCAGATGTCGTAGGTTGCTTTTCGCAAATCAGGAATGACGTATCGCCCCTGATCGTCGGTCACCACGATCTTGCGATAGGCTGTCTGAAAATCATGCGTTTCTGCGATGACCCATACGCCTGCTTCCGGTCCCTTAGAGCTGGTTACGGTGCCGCCGATATCGTCGGGGACAATTTTGACTTCCGACTCCCGCGCCGTGTCGC
>Ga0210398_10001554_pt1 | contig 23446 bp, 14 predicted proteins | sample IncBWC4OmetaG_FD_161047 | JGI IMG/M metagenome (GOLD analysis project Ga0210398, IMG submission 161047) | Forest soil microbial communities from Barre Woods Harvard Forest LTER site, Petersham, Massachusetts, United States - Inc-BW-C-4-O | ecosystem: Environmental > Terrestrial > Soil >...
GATCTCGGTATGCGCGACCCAGAAATCTTCTTGCCGCTCTCGCTGCTTGCGTCTGCCCACTGCCATGCGCGCATTCTACGAACGATGGCTGTGGATTATGAAAATCTTTTTCGTCGAGGAATCCAGACTTTCACCACGGGCTGTTAGACGAGGCTAGACAAAATTCGTTTGCTCTGCAACTCTGCCGGTCCGGGCAACGTTGGCAGGTCGGGCAGCCCCGAGATTGTGTCGGGCCAGAAGTCAGCTTGTGGGAAGTCAGACGTTCCAATCCGGGCCCGCCGATTTCCGCCGGGATGGGTTGACCGACTACTGCTGTCGCGCGGCACTAATTAACGAGAATTGCATTAGCTGTGTTTTCAGTACTTTCTCTTTTTTAAGTGCCAGCGGGATGGCTTCCGCGTCTTATCTCAAACCTTCAATAACGGGACCAGGTACTGCGGTGTCAGTGGAAGTTTGCGAGCGTTTACACCAGTGGCATCGAACGTACGCAACTACATCATCGCCTACGCACCGGACGAAAAGCCGATTGTGGTGCTCGCTGTGCTGCATGGTCGCCGCAGCCCTCGCGTAGGATTGACGCAACTTAACGCGACTCTTCCCTAATGTCCGCCATGGTATCGAGAAATTGACGAGCGGATACGATCTGGGCGTCGGTCCATTTCGCGGGAAAATGCTTCCGATTGCCGGTCACGATGTAGTGGGCGCGAGCGGCCTGGGCGCACTCAAGAAAAATATCGTCATCGGGGTCGGAACATGCATGCATCTTCTCGGAGGGCTTGACCCAAACCCCATTTTGCCGAATAGCGCCGAGTGCGGTCTCGATTGCCGCCTCGGTGCGGTTAAATTTGGCACGCCGTATTACTTCTTCGTACTCTGCATAGATATCGCCGCTGACGCAAAGCTGCGCTCTCGTCCCGGCGAGCGTCATCAAAAAGGTCCGGGCGGGCAAGCCCTGTGGTTGCAGCAAGGCGGAAACCAGTATATTCGTGTCGAGGACGACCCGAATCATCGCGTCGAGGGCCGACTTTCACGGCGGGCCTTCCGTGCCGCCGCTATTTCCGCGTCAATCTCTTCCATGGAGAGCTGATCCAGACCCTGCTCCTTCGCGCTTTTCCAGGACGCTTGGAGCCATTCCGGGGCGGAAGGCGGAGTCGTCGTCCGGATGGTGATCTCCTCGTTCTCGGCGATGGAGCGGCCCAGCAGGCTTTCGATGGCGATCTTCTGGTCCGGCGATAAATCTTTGGCTTTGTGGGTCATGCGCGTACCTGATGTTTCAACCATTCAAAGGCTAGTTTAGGGCGTCTTAATGGCATTGTCACGTCTTTCCAAGGGTTGCACCCGCCCGTCGCGGGTAACGAACGGCCGGCGCCCGTCTTCTTATTACGAGGTCAAGAACCAACCCACAACCCAGCCCACAAAATCTGATAACTTACACGACTTCCGCGAACTTCGGCAGTCCCCGCGGTCTCGTAAGTCGTTGTAAAACCTAGTACGCTCAGATTCACACGGTGTTGCAGAAAGTGGCCGTAATGCTCAACAACAAAAGCGCAGGCTTTCGGAACGAGCTTGTCGAGCACGGCATGGAGTTTTGGCGCACAAAATCGCGATCCATGACAGGAAATGAGTGCAGCATCAGAAGCCGCTATGCATCTGGAATGGAGTGATAGGCCGCTTTCTGAGATTTGGATTTCCTTACATGATTATCTGACCGAGGTAGCCAAGTTCATTGGATCGGAGACTTAAGGGTTCAATCCTGATCGGATCGGCTGCGAGAGCGTGTATCGACCCCGCCGATGTCGCTTTCCCCACTAAATCCCCTGCCAGCTTGCCTTGTGGGAGGGCTTGAAGACCATCCCGCATCCAATGATTCTCAGCAAACGGGGCCTGTATAAACGGTTTGACAAATTAACGAAATATTAATTTCTGAGCAAGCGGGAGCGGATATAAACGCTTTGACAAATGAAACCAAATCTGAGAAATTGGCAGGCATCTCAAGCGGGCTCGCGACGGAGGATTTCCTGCGAACGCTAAGGAGGATGTATGAATTCAGCTGCGCTTGGCGTCAGCCGCGTTCGCAATTCTTCCGCAAACTGGTTGTGCGCGACCATTTTCGCCGCTATCGCGTTCCTCATTGGCTGCCAACTCGCATGGGGCGGTGTTACCGGCAGTATTTCCGGCGTGGTCCGCGACTCCAGCGAAGCGGTCGTCCCCGCAGTGCAGATGGTTGCCCACAACACCCTGACCGGTATTCAGTGGACCACCACCACCGACACGCAGGGATTCTATTCATTCCAGGCGCTCCCGGTGGGAACGTATGACGTCGAGGCCAATAAGGACGGGTTTAAGGCATACCGCCAGCCCGGCCTCGTCCTGACGGTAAACGCTGCTCTAACGGTGAACCTCTCGCTGCAAATGGGAAGAGTGGTAGAAAATGTCACCGTGACCAGCAACGCCGTGCATGTGGAAGCGACCAGCACTCAGATGGGTGAGGTGATTGACAGCCAGAAGATGACCGAAGTGCCCTTGGTGACACGCAGTTACACAGACCTTCTGGCATTGCAGCCGGGAGTTACGCCGGTCGCCTCCGGACTCTCCGGAGGTACGAGCGGACAATTCGTCTCGCTTGGATTCGCCATCAACCTGGTCTCAGGAGATCTTAACGCTGGCAATCTTTCCGTCAACGGCATGCGGGAAGCTTCAAACGGCTTCTTGTTGAACGGAGCAACCGTAGAGGAAACGGCCGTCCATGGCACCGCGGTGATTCCCAACCTCGACTCGATCGATGAGTTCCGCATCATAACCAACAATTTTGACGCCGAGTACGGTAACTACGCGGGCGGCCAGGTCAATGTGATCACCAAGGCGGGGACGAATCGTTTTCACGGAGACGCCTTCGAATTCCTGCGCAATACGGTTTTGGATGCGCACAATTATTTCGACCTGCCTGGTAGCAAACTCGGCGCTTTTCAGCAAAACCAGTTCGGTGGAACCCTCGGTGGCCCGATCCTGCATAACAAGCTGTTTTTCTTTGGAGACTATCAGGGAAACCGCAAGGTGATCGGGCAAAATGGCGGCGAGATCGCGGTTCCCAGCGACGCGGAGCGTACCGGCGACTTCTCTGCTTTGAGTTCCCAGATGACAGGGACTGTCCAAGGCCCGTACTGGGCGCAGCAACTCGCGAGCGCGTTGGGGTATCCGGTGAGCCCTCTTGAACCGTACTACACTACCGGGTGCACCTCTTCGGCGAACTGCGTCTTCCCCAATGCCATGATACCCAGTGCGGCGTTTTCGACTCCGTCAAAAAACGTTCTCCAGTACATTCCGGCGCCAAATACTTCAACCAATGGTGTCCCAGAGTTCGAAACCTCGAGTACGAACCTGTATCTGCGAGACAACAAGTTCGGCATTCGCGTGGACGGCAATACCCGCATCGGCCTGCTTTCCGCGTACTACTTTTACGACAAATATGTTTCGAATGCCGGCAATCCCGTTACCCCCGCCTTCACCAACGAGAATACCGGCCGAGTGCAGGTGGCCAACTTCGGTATTACCAAGACTCTGGGCAGCACGGCAGTGAACGAGGCGCGCATCGCCTATACCCGCCTCCACACGGTAAATTTTTCGACGGGCGGTGACCTCGGTCTGAGCGTCCTGACGGGGCTGGGTTTTACCGGCATTGTCCCAGTGCAGCCGGCGTATGCCGGCGTGCCCGGAATTAACTTCAATAACTTCAGCACGGGCAACTCGGGCGCTCCCTCCCCCATTTTTCAGAACACCTACCAGGGATTGGACAACTACAGCAAAGTGATCGGCAGACACACCATGAAATTTGGTGCAGACGTTCGTTTCACCGAGCAAATCTGGAAGAATTTGGGATCCAACGGAAGTTATACCTTTAGTGGGAGCGAAACCGGCATTGACTTTGCCGATTATCTCCTCGGTGCTCCCACGTCGTATCAACAAGGGCAGGGTTATCCATCGAATGGCCGCAACCTCTACGTTGGTGGGTATGGGCAGGACAGTTGGCGCGTGCATCCGAACCTTACCGTTAACTATGGTTTGCGTTATGAAGTCGCCACTCCCTGGTGGGAGCAGCATAATGAGATCCAAACCTTGGTGCCGGGGCTGCAGTCGCAAGTCTTCCCTAGCTCACCCAAGGGCTGGGTGTTTCCCGGGGATCCAGGCATCCCAAAAACACTGGCACCCATCCGGTATGATAATTTCGCGCCGCGCATCGGAATCGCCTATTCACCGAGTTCTAGCAGTGGCTTCCTGCGCACGCTGACCGGCGGTCCAGGGAACAGCAGCGTCCGTGTCAGTTTTGGGAAGTTCTACACTACCTTTGAAGGCGGAACCGATTACAACGAAATCGGGGACGCACCATTCGGGTTCTACTACGGTAGTCCCGAGCCACCGGAGTTCGCCAATCCCTTCATCGACCGTGGCACCGGATTCAACGAGGGCCAACGCTTCCCAGCTCCGCCGCCGCCTTTCAATGTTTCCGCCAAGAATCCTGACACTTCCGTGAATTGGGCGAATGAGGAGCCCATCGGCAGCTCACCCGGCTTCTATCACAAGAATGTGAACCCCTACGCCGAGGACCTCGAGTTTGCCCTCGAACGGCAGTTTGGCCGCGCCACCCTGTTGAAGGTAGCTTACGTGGGAACTCAGGGGCACCACCTACTCTCCGCGGAGGAGGCCAACCCGGGGAATCCGGCGCTATGTTTGAGCGTGAGCCAGCTGAGTCAAGTCACGAATGGCGTGACTTGCGGACCCAACGGGGAGAATGGAGTTTACTCCCCGAAGACAGGAGGCACCATCGATAGTACGCGTGCCCCATTCGGCCCCGCCTTCACCAGCGATGCTTATTTCAAGACGATCGGGAATTCCGACTACCACTCTCTGCAAGCCAGCTTGCGACATGTAGTGCATGGCATGGAGTTTCTAGCTGCTTACACCTACAGCAAGTCAATGGACAATGCATCCGGTTACGGAGAGGGGATCAATTTCGAAAACCCGAATCAGAAGGCGCTTTCCGCTTTTGATGTGACCCACAATTTCGTGATCAGCTATGACTACCAGTTGCCGTTTTACAAGCTCAAGTCGAACCGGCTCACGAATGGCTGGACGGTAAGCGGAGTCACTCACTTTTCCACCGGCCTGCCTGTCTTCATGCTGGAGAACGACGACAATTCCCTATTGGGTACCTCCGGATCGGGCCCGATCCAGCTTCCCATTGACACCCCCAACTACACATCGGGTCCTCTGCATTTCAGCAATCCTCGCTTCCGACAGCCGTACTTCAACACCTCCCTGTTTTCTAAGGAAGCCATTGGTCAGCTCGGGGATGCCCCGCGCTTCTTCTTTCATGGACCTGGACTTAACAACTGGGACATCAATTTGCAGAAAATTACGAAGATCACCGAAAGCATGAACGTGGCCTTTCGGGCGGAATTCTTCAACGCCTTCAACCACGCGCAGTTTGGGCTACCCGATGGCAACATTACTGATTCGACCTTCGGGCTGGTGACGACGGCCAATCCGCCGCGCATCATACAGTTCGGACTTAAGTTTCAGTTCTAGCGAGCTTCTGAACCAAATGTGGCGCGAGCCGCCGGAGCGCAGCCGAAGGGCCCGCGTCCACGAAAAGCCCGCGTTTTTTCACTACTGTTTATGTTGAACGCCTTCATCCAAATGGCAAACCGAACTGTGGCATTTGTCGGCATACCTGCTTGTTCAGATCGGAAACCTTGAGTCCGTTAGGAATCGCCAGTCATCGGTTCTTCGCCGCGCTGGACTTGAATAGTTGAGACATCGCACTTCTGCAAGATGCACTTATCAAGGAAGGAGTAAATCTGGCGTTCCGTACAGAACTCTTTAACGCCTTCAACCATGCGCAGTTTGGTCAGCCCGCTGAGCACGTCAACAGCGCGACGTTCGGGTTAATTACGACGGCGAATCCACCCAGAATCATGCAGTTCTCGCTCAAGCTGCTCTTCTAACGGATGGCAACGTGCAGAAAACAGATGTGGCAGTCCTCGTCGAAGCGAGGTGACCCATCCGAATTGAAACGGGTCGGTCGCCGCGTGTGAATGTGAAAAATATCAGTCCGTCTGGCCGGTGCGAATGCGACAACCGGTATTGCACAGGAACCAGACTCCCCACCGATATACTGAGGTGACAGGCTAAAGCGAGAGCGCATGAAAAATGCGAAATATCTAAGTTCAAGACGAGCTTTTATCAAAGCTTCAGCATTGGGCCTGGGGTCGGTGGGCGCGGCCTCATCCCTAGCGGCCTCAAGAATGTTAGATCCTGCCGGTATCGTTTCGCATGCAGACACCATGCAGCCAGTATCGGAGATTGCGGTCTGGTTTACAAACCGGGAGGCGCGTTTTGCTGCTGGCCGCCCGATTCCATGGCAGACAGCATCGCAACCGACTTCGGCTGACTCCATTCAAATTGTCGCAGCAAACAAATTCCAGGACATTCTGGGATTTGGAGGCTGCTTCTCTGATGCTTCCTGTTATGTGATCAACCAGCTTGCTAATCCTCTGCGCGATCAGTTGCTGCACGAATTGTTTCATCCGTCGGAAATGAGCCTGAACGTCAACCGCACCTGCATCGGAGCCGCGGACTCCGCGGCGAAACTCTATAGCTATGACGATGGTGACGACGATCCCGAACTAAAGCGCTTCTCCATCGACCATGATCGCGAATATATCCTCCCTGTGCTGCGCCGCGTGCGTGAGATCAATCCCGACGTGTTTTATTTTTCCTCACCCTGGAGCCCGCCGGGCTGGATGAAGTGGAACAAGTCGATGCTGGGTGGCTCCATGAGCCGTCAATACCTCTCCTCGTATGCCCAATATTTCTTGAAGTTCTTGCAGGCCTACACCCAGGAAGGTGTGCCCATCCAGGCCATCACGATACAGAATGAAATTGACACCGACCAGCACGGCCAAATGCCCGCGTGCACGTGGTCGCAGGAATGCGAGACCGAGTTCGTCATCGAACATCTTGGGCCCCTCTTCGAAAAGACCAATACCCCCGCGAAGATTTGGATCCTCGACCATAACTTTGTGTATTGGGGACGGGTCATCTCGGAACTCGATGATCCTGACTTTCGCAGGTACGCAAATTCAGTGGCCTGGCACGGTTATACGGGCGAACCCGGCATGATGAGCAAAGTGCACGCTGCCCATCCCGAAGCCGAGATGTATTTTACGGAAGGCAGCACAGATTACAACGATCCGCATTATCAGGATGACTGGGCCAAGTGGGGCACGCTCTATACCGCTGTGCTGAACAACTGGTGCCGTGCCGCGACGGCATGGAACGTTGCCACCGATGAGCATGGCAAGCCCAACATCGGGCCGTATCCCTGCGGAGGCATCTTGATTATCAATCCCCATACGCAGGAGATTACTCGCAGCGGCCAGTATTGGGCGCTCGCGCACTTCTCCCGCGCCGTTCGGCGCGGCGCCCGGCGTTTTGAGTCCCAAAGCCAGGCCGTCAATCTTGATCATGTGGCGGTAGAAAATCCGGGAGGCCAAAAAGTGCTCATACTCACGAACACAGGAGCGGCACGGACGGTTCAGGTCAATCAGGGACTGAGTTCGGCCACCGTGCCCCTGGAGGAGAATTCGATCGCAACACTGGTTTGGAGATGATTGAATTGTCTCGTGAACTGTCCGGTGAATGCGTCCAGCGAATGCGAGGAAGGCTCGCAAGCGGAAACCGACCTTGGGTGTGAAACATGCAGCGTCGCGAATTCATAAAATCCGTCCTGGGCAGCGCCTTGTTGTGGAAGGCGCCTGCCTGGTCCACGCCCCAAGTCTCTTCCACGCCGCCTGATCTCGGGGTGAAGCGCGTCCTGGTGATGTTCAAGTGCCATTTCGACGCCGGCTTTGCCGACACGCAGGCAGCCATAGTTCACCGCTATTTCACGGAATTTTTCCCCGGGGCCATGGATCTCGCCAGCCAACTGCGCCATTCCGGCAGCCAGCGCTATGTCTGGACCACGGGATCATGGTTGCTTTACGAATACCTCGAGCAGGCAACGGCCGAGCAGCGCTCGCGCATGGAGAAGGCCATCTCCGTGGGCGACATCGCATGGCATGCCCTCCCGTTCAGCTGGCAGACCGAGTTGATGGACGGGTCGATGATCGCCGGCAGCCTGGGGCTGTCGCGAACGCTGGACCGGCGTTTTGGCCGGACCACAACCGGTGCCAAGATGACCGACGTGCCCGGCCACACCCGCGGTTTGATCGCTCCATTGGCCGCGCACGGCGTGAAGTTTCTGGATATTGGCGTGAACGATGCGAGCACCCCGCCCGTCGTTCCCCCCTTGTGTCTCTGGAAGGATCCGGGCGGCTCGACGCTTGTGGTGATGTACCACCACGGCTACGGAGGCGTGTTGCGTGTGCCCGGCTCCGATCTGGCCATCGCCATGGTGGTGCGCGACGACGACAGCGGCCCCCATACTCTGGAAGAGATCAGCGCAACCTACTCCACCCTCAGTGCCCAGTTCCCCAACGCTCAAATTATCGCCACGAATCTCACTGAGATTGCCAATGCAATCGAGCCTTACCGCGCCTCTCTGCCAGTGCTCACCAGCGAAATCGGGGACACCTGGATCCACGGTGTCGCCAGCGACCCTCTGAAGCTCGCGCGCTATCGCGAAGTCGCGCGGCTGCGTCAGGGCTGGCTGGCTCAGGGAGAGTTTGCGGTTGGGGATGCGACCGACATCGCGTTGCTCCGTCATCTACTTTTGGAAGTTGAGCACACCTGGGGCACGGATACCAAGACCTGGCTCGATTTCGATCACTACACTCCACGCGATCTGACCGCGATGCTCGATACCAAGAACTATAAAGTCGTCCAGTTTAGCTGGGAGGAGAAGCGCCATGACCTCTTTGCGGGGATCGACACGCTTCCTTTCCCGTTGCGCCAGCAGGCGCAGACAGCGGTGCGTAATCTTGCAGCGACCCCACCAAGGCTGGCTCACCCCAGCCCTCTCCGGGCTGGAGGCGAGATCGAGACACCGCATTTCATCTTGGGGATCGATCCCAAAAGCGGCGCCATCCTGCGGTTGCGTAACAAGAAGTCGAAGCGGGAGTGGGCCTCGAGCGAAAACCTGCTGGCTCTCTTTTCCTATCAGACGCTGTCGCAACAAGACTATTCACGATTCTTTGATACTTACGTTGTCAGCGATGAAGATTGGGCAAAGAAGGACTTCGGTAAGCCCAACATTGAGCGTTTTGGAGCGGAGAGCAGAGAATGGTTGCCCTCCGTCGCGGATTTGCAGGTGGAGGAGGACCACGAGGGCCATCGCCTGCTGGCCCATCTTGAGGTCCGTGATCCGGAGGCTCTGCGCAGCGGGCGGGCATCGTTCCCCCAGAAGATGTATCTGGAAGTGCTGTTGCCGAATGCAGAACCCGTGATCGACTTGAAGTTTTCCTGGTTCCAAAAGCCGGCAACACGCCTTCCCGAGGCTCTCTGGCTGAGCTTTCATCCGATTGCAGCCAATCCGGCAGGCTGGATGCTGGAGAAATCAGGCCAACCGGTTTCCCCCCTGGATGTGGTCCAATCCGGCAATCGCCATATGCACGCCGTCTCGAAGGGCTTCGGCTACAAGGATGAGAGCGGGGACTTCCTGGTAGAGACTCTGGATGCGCCGCTGGTTACGCTGGGCGTCAAGTCGCCCTTGTACTTTTCGAACCGCCAGCCTGATCTTTCCGCCGGCGTCCATTGCAACCTCTTCAACAATGCCTGGGGAACCAACTACATAATGTGGTTCGGTGAGGATATGCGTTTCCGTTTTCTCCTTCGTGCCTGATAGTGCGGCCGAAGTTCAACCTGCCGCGTTGGCGGTCAGCGGGAAGAACCGATATGGGTTGCAGATTCTCACGACCTTTCGGGCGGGTAAAGCCGGCACTCGACCGGCACGCTTTCGACGTCAAAAGGAAACTTCCGTCTAAAGCTGTTTTACCAACGTACACGCCGCGACATAAGAAAACGATTCCCGCGTTGCTGGTTTTGGCGCTCTGGATGTTTCACGTCTCGTTTGCGCTAGCAGAATCTCGAGACCACTATGCGCAATCGGCGACCCTTGCGAATCGGATTGCCGGCGGCGATATGCCTCTTAATCTACTGGAAGTGGACGGGCGGTGGGTTATCAGCACGAACTCCGGCTGGCATAACGCCTATCTCCAAAGCTACGACGAGCAACTGCACAAAGTCTCGGCCCGCGTGGATCTCCCCAGCGCCTGGTATGGGCTCGCCTACGATGCCAAACGAAAACTCGTGCTCGCTTCATCCCCAGACTCCGCGGTCTATGTGATTCCGTTCGATGACGGCAAATTCGGAAGCAAGCGAGAGATTGCTCTGGACGAATGCCGCTTGCCGGCCGGACTGGCACTAGCAGCCGATGGTACGGCATGGGTCGCCTGCGACCAGAATGAAACCCTGATGCGAATCGACTACGTGCAGGGGAGAGTCTTGCGCTCGGCCAGGGTCGGATCATTTCCTTATGCCATCACCAAGCTGCCTCTCGGCAAACTTGCGATCAGCTTGTGGGGCCAGAGTGCGGTTGCGATTATCGATGGCGCGACTCTTGAACAGGTGGCGCTGATTCCGGTGGGCAGTCATCCCACCGACATGCTCTACCTGCCCCAGGCGAAGCACTTGCTAGTCGCATGTTCTGATTCCGACGATGTTTCCGTGATCGAAGTCGCCAAACAGGTGGAAGCCCGGCGTTTCCACCTGGACGTGCCGGATGTACCGGTTGGTGGGGCTCAGCCCATCGCTTTGGCAGCGGATGCTGTGAATGGAAACATCTATGTTGCCCTGGCCGCCGTCAATTCCGTGGCGGTGTTTCAGATCAAATCTGGAAGACAGATCGAGTACTCATTCCGCAGCCTCTTCGGGGTAGGGGCGTATCCCACAGCGTTGTTCTTTTCCGGCCGCTCGCGGACGCTGTTGATTGCGAACGGAAGAAATTTAGTCACCGGTTCGAATGCGCCGCCGAAAGCCACCGCGACGAGATACCCCAAAATTGGGACCATTCTGGGGGGAGCGATCGAGGCGTACTCTGCCGCGCAGCTTCGCAACGAAGTGAAAACCGCCACTCTCCGTCATCAAGTCTATGATGCTGCGCCTGCCGAACCGGCAATCGCCAGGGAACGGATGGCTTATTTCTCCGCGGTCGGCTCAAAACCGGGGCCGATTCAGCACGTTTTTTACATCTTGAAAGAGAATCGCACTTACGACCAGGTGTTGGGCGATATTCCGGAGGGGAATGGAGACCGGCGGCTGGTTCTGTTTGGGGAAGCCAATACTCCGAATCATCATGCTTTAGCACGGGACTTTATTCTCTATGACAATTTCTTCGTGGATGGCGATGTGAGCGCCGATGGCCACTTCTGGTCTATGGCGGCCACGGCCTCCGATTATGTGGCCCGGCTTTGGACCACAACTTACTCTGGCCATGGCGAAGCAGCATTCGACGCACCATACGACGGAGATGAAGAGCACGAACATCCCATTGCAGTTCCGGGATCAGGTTTCCTCTGGGACCGTGCCCAGAGACTCGGGATTACTTATCGAGACTACGGAGAGTGGGGCGTCCACGACACGAAAGATCAAGCGAAGGATGTGGTTTATCTAGCCGGACTCAAGAATCATTTTGACCCGTACTACCGCGACGAAATCGGCGACGTGACCGACCAGGAACGCGTTGATGAATGGCAAAAGGAATTCCACGCATTCGAAGCAGACGGGAATCTTCCTCAGTTGAGCATTATTCACCTGCCGAACGACCACACCTGCGCGGCACGGCCAGGTTATCCGACTCCTCGGGCCATGGTCGCCGACAATGATCTTGCCTTGGGGCGGATTGTCGAAACCATTTCACACAGCCGCTTCTGGCCCCATAGCGTGATCTTTGTTTTGGAAGACGATGCCCAGGACGGCCCCGACCACGTGGATGCACATCGCTCCATCCTGCTCTCAATTTCTCCTTTCACCCGCCGCCACATGGTTGAGCACAAGCATTTTCAAACCGCTTCTGCCCTCAAGACCATCGAGCAAATCCTTGGGATGGGGAGCCTTACATTCTTCGACGATCGAGCACCGAGCCTTCTGGTGGATTTTGACCCGCAGCCTGCGCTTGATCCGTACGCAGCGCTCCAACCCAGCCTCTCTCTTACCGAGATGAATACTCCAGACGCGCCAGGCGCAAAGGAATCGTCGCGATGGGACTTTACCCATCCGGATCGCGCGCCTGAAGCCGAATTGAATCGAGTCATCTGGCAGTCTGTCCGGGGTGCGGATTCATTGCCTCCAGCGCCGGTCGTTCAAGTTCGCATGCAACTAAGATAGGCAACCCGCACGGGTGTGCTGCGCAAGCGTTCCCACTGCACTGAGAATCGCGATTAGTGCTTCTACAGATCGTTGTCGGCCAGGAATCGTCCGTAGTCGTTTTCTATCGAGCCAGGGATAAAGGTGGACCAGTGGACCTGATACAGGTACGAGGCCACCGACTGTCCTCTTCAAACACTCGGTCTGGTTACCGGAAGACGCTTAAATTCCTTTGGCCTAACTCGCGAGATTTTTTGCTAGTGCCAGAGGTCGTCGTCGATCAGGGAGCGCCTGTGATCGTTGGTTTCCAGCCAGTTGTAGCGGTGAACTTGGTGCAGATGCCAAGGCGCTGCTGCTTGGGGGAGCTCCTTTGCGTTGTTGGAACGGATCTTGGAGTTGCGTGGGCAGGCGGAACGGGGATTTGTTCCACGACACCGCCCGCAGTTATCGAGACCAGAGTTTCCTCTCTTTACACTGTCCACATTCCAGAGCGCCGGCGGGCAGTGTGGCTCCACAAGTGGCGCACTGGAGTGGACCCCGATTTTGAGACAACCAGTTAAGCCCTAAAATGCAGGGGAAGGGGAAACTGGGATGAGATCTAGGCTTTAACTCGGTAGCAACGCCGCGACCCTCGAAACGAACGACCTTTCCCGCGCCCCGGCACGGAAGCCGGACTCGACCCTGGTCTAGTCCCGTGATCAATGCTCCAAAACGAGCACCCAATCGTGCGTGATAGGCACGTTGGGAGCGCGCCAAAAGTTCTCGATGACAAGGTTAGGATTGGCATCTGGAGGAATGGCCTCGACCTTGTAAGCCGCAGCATCAGAAAATGCCTGGTGCTTCGGCGCAGGTACGTTGGGCATAGTTCGACAGCCTCCCCAACCGCCGAAATCATCGCAGGATAAACCCTCACTCCATAAGCCTGCGCTTCCCGCGCGATTATTTTGGACTTGAACCGGCGTTGTTCGATAAGTATGTTCACCATCGGTAATAGTAAAACTGACGTTGGTTCCATGGGCCTCTGCAGTCATTCGCATCTTTGGACCAATCTCCGCAACGTCCGTATACCCAAGACGCAGACCATACTGGCCTTTTTGTCTGTCTTGAATCCAAATCCCTTTCAAGCTGGGTGAATACACCGCAACAATCGAGTTATCGCCATCGTGAAATCTGATAAGAATACCCGCCTCTGCATTACTTTGTGCAGCTACACTGACCAGAACATCAGACTCATTTATATCTTTCAGAACGGTCCAAGTGGATCCGCCGGCCAGAAGTTTGCCGTTATGAACGGACGTTTGGTCTCCCCAGTCCGACCAAGCAAGCTTCTTTGGGTCGTTGAACGAGTCCTCGGCCACCTGGGTCAGCTCAGGGCGGTAGAGTCTTCCTAGGAGGTACTGCTCACCCGTTACAGGATCGTAATAAGAAGCGTGATAGCCCACATCCGTTTCCAACCCCTTTACCAAGGGCCCCCACGCATCATAGGTTCGCGGAGGAATATAAATGAAGCGAATCTCCTTAGGAATTCCGGAAGCATAAGGAAGGAGGTAGTCACCTTTCTCTTCATCCCACCTTTTATTCACATCGAACCACTCCACATGTGGTTTCTGAAACGTGGTACCGCCTTGCTCGATCCATTCAGGGTGAGGATGGAAGCGCCACCAAGGGTACTTCATCAGAATGCTTTTGCCGATCCCGACCTGCTTAGATCCTGGCATCTGCATCGCCTCGTCCCAGGGCGTATTTTCGTAGGTGACACCCCAAGGCGAAGGCCCGTGCGGAATAGCTTTGGTATTCATCTGCCAGATTCCACCAGCTCCGTAGGTATGACCAGCAGCTCCATTCATCATGCAGACCCAGAACGCAAACCGTTCAGTGTCTTGCCAGTTTGTTTGTTGTGTTCCCTCATAAACCGTCTCACCTACGAGGACGGGCATCGGAGGTGTCTTTGAATAGTGCGCCGAGATCCATGAGACCGTATTTGCGGCCTTCGACCAGCTTTCATGACCTGTCTGAAGCATGTCGAAATCAAGAGCCGTGTCGTCGAGCAGTTCTTCTCGGCCGGAATGTTGGGGATGAATGGTGATCAAATGATGGTATGGATCAATGCTCCTTACGTATTTTGCGAGGGCGGTGAATGCCTTAACTTGTAGTTCGCTGTCTTCTTTAGGGTGTGGGGAGAGGTAATAAGGCATGCTGACCTCACCGGCCATGATCCACACCACTGGGTAAGCACCATAGCGGGCAACCAGATTGCGCCAGTGCTTCTTCATCTTGTCCATGCCCATCAGAGGAAAGTAGTAACCCCAACTGCCGACAATTGCGGCCGCGAGTTGGGAATCGACGATTGCTCGAATCCGGGGGTCAGCAGCGTCAAAATAAGCGGGATTGATCCTTGTAAATTGCGGCTCCCACACTAATCCGCCCTCATTCTTGGCGCGATCGTCGAAAGGTGGCTGATCCGAGTAGAGGCCCGCCACAATTTGGACGACACTGAAGCCCTTCGCCTGCCGATCCGCAGCCAAGGTCTTGATGTCCTCCAATGATATCCGGCGGCACAGCCCTTCCCACCAAGTGTCGGCGAGCCAGAAAAAGGGTGTTCCATCCGCATACTGAAAATAGCGGCGATTATCACTCACACCCAGCGGACCATGCACCAGGAGAGAATTAGTACCTCGGTACAGTGCCACTCGTAGTGATTGTTCGTGTCCACCCAGTTCCACATCACTCTTATCGGTGCTCTCCCAGTGAAACCTGTAGTCGCCTGGCTCCGGGGGTGAAAAACGCGCTTTCCAAATGTTGCCGCCGTCCCAAAACGCCGGAACTCTCCATTGTTGTCCGTCATTTCTGATGAAAACCAAATCGAGTTCGACTTCGTTAAACGGGTCCTGATAACGCTTCGTCGGTTGATAGACGAATTCGATCGGCTCGTATTGCTCTCCCTCGCGTACTGTATTCTGGCTCAACGTGGACTGCGCATCCGAGTGACCACTTCGCGCTGGTGATTTCCTAGTTTCAACCTCAACTTGAAGGGCAGAATACCTGGCGAGCTCCGAATCGTTACCATCATTGGGGGTGCTGACCGCAACGCCACCCGTTACAAGGTGGCTCAAAACAAAAACTACACAACTGGCGACGCAAATCGATAGATCTCTGCAGATAAGCGACAACACTGTAAAGCCCTCTCAGTCATCAGATGAATCTGGCTGCAATCAGTGGCCGTCGTAGTCAACACGCACAGAGACAATTTCGTACGGGTGAACCGACACGACAATTGTATCTGTTCCCCTGCACGGGCTTGACTGGCTGAATGAACTCCAGTCGAACCCGCCTTTCTTCGCTCCAAGCGGCAAGCGCTTGACCGCGAAACTCCGGCCCGTTGTCCACAACGATGGCTTCCGGCAGTCCGCGCTCACTGGCGATCCGATCCAGCACGCCCCGCACTCGCAACCCACCCAGCGAGGTATCGACCTCGATGGCGGGACATTCCCGCGTGCACTCATCCACGATGGTCAACATCCGAATCACTTTCCCCGTGCTCACACAATCACTCACAAAATCCACCGACCAACGTTCATTCGCCCTGGTGGCAGTGGGGCTAGTTACCGCGCCATTCCAGCGGATCGCCGTCGCTGTCCAAACCTCATTGCCAAACCTTCCTCGTGGTATTGTGGCCGAGCGGATGATCAAGGCCATTAACCCCAACGCGGAGGTCTGGTCCATTCAGGATGAATGGCAGAGCGATTTCCAAGCAACACGGGCATGCGACATCGTCTTTGGGTGCATCGACGGCTTCAGCGGTCGGGCACAGCTTGAGGAAAGCTGCCGGAGGGCGATTATCCCGCTGATCGACATCGGCATGGACGTGCATAAGGACGATCCGTATTCCATCTCCGGGCAAGTGATCGTTTCAATGCCCGGACGACCATGCTTCAGATGCATGGGATTCATCAGACAGAAGGACCTCGATGCTGAAGGTCGCCGCTATGGGGAAGGTGGCGGGAACCCACAAGTCTTTTGAGCGAACGGTACTGTGGCTGGCGAATTGTCATTTCGCCTATAATTCGTTGGGATTTCCCGCCTGCTAGGATTCTGTGATGCGCAATCTGGTCGTCCTTTTTATCCATTTCATCGCTAACTCTGGCTCGATTGCTCGGACAGGCCGCGCAAGCCCATTCCCTCGTTACCGGGAATATTCGCCATTTCCCTGAAGTTTGGCAAGAGACTCGAATTGTGACGGCTCGCGAGTCATTGATGCCTGGACGACGGCCCCCGACGACTTGCTTTAGCAGAAATACACCCTAGGTTGGGATCTGCATCTGGCCTGCCGAACTGGAAAAGGGGTTTGCGAAATTACAGTTTACAGTTAGAGGCCAGCACCAGATCTCCTGTCATCAACCGTGACAGCGGTTCCACTCTCTATCGTCACTCTGGCCAAGATCCAAGTGCCGAAACAGGGCAAGAGTGCTGCAGATCACGATTCGAAAGCTTTCCCAGGGCTCGCATCGCGCACGCACGCGGCTTCTTTCAGTTCTTCGGGGTAAGAATCCGGAGAGCATCTCACCTTTTCATTGTTGCTGACTTGGGGCAGTTGAAGCGGGTCCAGTTGCCAACGCGCAAGAAGAGACAAGTCCGCAATAGTTGGCAGGACTGCCAGCGCCAAAACGCAAAGTGAGTCGAAACAAAACAGGGTGCCAACCCGGTTTGACGTGGGTCCAATTATTTGACTATTCGCGGGGGAGTTACTAGAAAGAGCGTTACGTCTTTCGAGATCTCACCGCTGTTTGGCGACTTCTGGAGCCGAGTCTGTGACTAATTCCGAGCGAAACCTGATTGCTTTCTCCGGCTGGTTCAAGGCGTCGTATAGCGTGACCAGATCTTGTCGTGCTTTCTGAAGCCAGCTCACTGTAGGAGCGGCCCGCTTCACAATCCCGTACCCGGCGAGAAGTTCGGTCTCAGCGTCCGGATAGCGCTTTTCCCGCAGCAGGGTTCGCCCCAATTTCAGCCGCGCGATGCCGGTGTTCACATGCTCAGCTAAGTGCGCCTGAGTGAGGCGCTGGATCGCATCGCGGAGAAGTGTTTCGGCGCGGACGTAGTGTCCTCTTTCCAGATAGACATCCGCAAGGTTCGACAACGCGAGCGCAGTGAACTGGTGCTGGTCGCCATAAACCGCACGGTCGATCTCGATCGTCCTCGCGTAATCTCTCTCCGCTTCGTCAAGCTTTCCGCGCTTTAGGGCGATCGTTCCCAACTGTCCAAGCGCCATGGCAACACTTGGGTGCGGGTCTCTCCCGTAGGCGTGTTCGAAAGCAGCCAGCGCTTCGTTCAGCAGAATCTCTGCATTATCGTAGCGGCTCTCCGAGACTAAGTCTTTGGCGACGTAATTCATAATGTCCGCCGTGTTCGAACTATCGTTGCCGTACCAGGCTTGATAGATTTCGAGCGCCTGACGATGGTACTTCTCGGCCTCAGTATAGTGGCCCCATTGGAACTGGATATTTCCCAGGTTCATATAATCAGCGGCAACGTCCGGGTGGTGTTCGCCGTGCAGTTGCTGATCCATTGCCAAGCCCTGGCGGTTGAGAGAGTCGGAAAGATCGTAGCGGCCGAGATGGAAGTACGCATTAGCCAGAAGACTAAGACTGGCCGACACGTCGGTCCTTACCGCGCGTTCGCCTTCCGCCCTCTGAATCCGCAAAGCCTGGTTGAGGACATCGATCGCTCTATCGTAAGCACCGCGCCTTTCGAGCACTCCGCCAAGAGCAGTCATAGCTCTGGCCACGGATGGGTCATCAGCTGGAAGATGGCGGCGGTTGATAGCAAGCGCTTGCTCAATCAGTTGCTGAGCATTCGCAAGCTGCCCCTGAGCATCCCGGAGGGAGGCGACGTACAACAGGCTTTCGGCAACTTCCGGTTGGTCAGATCCGAAAAGCGTCCGACGCCGTTCCAGGGCCAGTTGGAGCAGATGATCCGCCCGCTCGATCTTGCCTAAGGTTTGATAGACACTCCCGAGGGTTTGATAAAGCTCGGCTTGTACCGCCGGATCGCTATTCAGGGCTTGGGCCTGTTTCAAGCCGCGGTCCAACAAAGTCACGACGCGCAAGTCGTCGGGTGGTCCCGCTTCTTCGTCGCCGCCTTCGAAGAGGTTCACCATGAACTTCTCGACCGTCTGTGCGCGTGCCGTCTCGGCTAGAGCCGCGTTCCGAGCTTCGGCCAGACGCACGGTAAAGAAGATTGCCAGACCAGCGGCCAAGGCGACCGCAAGGGACGTGGCCAAAACCGCACGCTGGTTTCGGGTGACGAATTTCCGGAGCCGATACTGAAGCATATCTGGCCGGGCCTCTAGCGGTTCGCCTTTCAAATAATGGTCTATGTCGCGAATCAGTGCCTCAACCGAGCGATAGCGGTCCTGCGCCTCCTTGTGCATCGCTTTGAGGCACAGGACGTCCAGGTCGTTCCACGCAACTTGGTTCAGCGAAGCGCCCCGCGACGTTATGGCTACTGCTGAAGGCTTGTCTCGACGGTCGGTGCTGATGTCACTTCCAGCCGCTTCTGGCAGAGGCTTAGAACGCTCGAATGGAAGACGCCCAGCGAGTATCTCGTAGAGAATCACTCCCAAGGAGTAAACGTCGGTATAGAAGCCAACGTTTCCGTCATTGATCCACTCCGGGGCGGCATAGTCGGGCGACATGAACCGCAAGCCCGGTTGAGTCTGGTCCGCCGGTTCTTGCTGACTGTGCAATTGTCTGGCAATGCCGAAGTCGAGCAGTCGCGGGGTTCCGTCCTGCTCTACCAGAATGTTGGAGGGCTTCAGGTCGCGATGGATGATCTCCTGCCCGTGCGCATATTGCACCGCCTCACACACCGAGCGGAAAAGGCGCAGGCGATCCATCACGGTCAGATCTAGCTTGCGGCAATAGTCTGTAAGGCGAATGCCCTTCACATACTCCATAACGAACCAGGGCGTTCCGTCGGCCAATGTTCCGGCGTCATAGAGGCGCGCAATAAACGGATGCTTAAGTTTGGCGAGGGTCTTGATTTCCTGCGCAAATCGTTCGCGCCGTGCGGGTGACAACCCAGCATGCGGCAGAAACTTGATCGCAACCAGATTCCCCGCGTCCCGGCGTTCCGCAAGCCAGACCACGCCCATCCCGCCTTCGCCGAGCACTGCCTTGAGGCAGTATGGGCCAAATTCCCGCAAAAAGGCAGGGCCCGGCGACGCGCTCAAAACCTGATTCGCAATTTCGGGCAGTCCGCGATCGAGAAACGAATTGCCACGTGCATCCGCGCGCAACATGGCGCCAACCTCGGCCATCAGCTCAGCATCACCGCGGCACGCCGCCGCCAGACAAGCTTCTCGTTTCGCGTCAGGAAGTTCCACAGCCTGATGAAAAAGAGTTTGAACTCGCTCCCACCGCGCGCTATCCATCGGGCGTTACTCCTTCCCAGGATGAATCCTGCTCGCCAGCCACGCTTTCGCCACACGCCAGTCGCGCTCGACCGACGACTCAGAGACACCGAGTTCAGACGCCGTTTCGGCGACGCTGAGCCCTCCGAAAAATCGGTGCTCGACGATCAGCGCCTGACGTTCATTCAATCGCGAGAGCTCTGCGAGCGTTGTATCGAGTTCAAGCAGTTGAGTGCCGCATGCGATCGTCTCCGCTGAACTGGCACCGTGCGAGACAGCAGCCGTCAGCGACGGCGCCCCTAGAGTGTTGCCGCTGACGGGTTGCTCGTCGGGTAAATCGCCGAGCGCCACGAGGATTGCCTCGCCCGAGCCGCCTCGTTTGCGCGCGCCGCGACGCCGGGCTTCATCTACCAGAACCTGCCGCATTGCCTTCGCGGCGATAGCTTTGAAATGGGAGGAGTCTTTCGCGGCAAGGTGCGGCGAGTCCTTCAGCTTCAGCCACGCCTCATGGACTAGGGCAGTTGAGTTGATCGTGGCGTTGACCTCGTTCCGCCGGACAAACGAAGCCAGACGGCGCAGTTCTTCGTAAACCAGACTGAAGATTTCATCGACCGCACGACTGGGCGCTGCAGTTGAAAAAACCTCGTCCCCGGGTTGGCGTGCCTTCCGAACTGGCTCAGGCATCACGGCTTTTTGTTCCGATTTTCGCAGCTATTAGGTGAGGGCCCAATGTGAACCAAGGCCCACGAAACCGTGGGGGCTCACGGAATAAAGCTAAGAGATCAAATAGTACGGGTGAGGCGACGCTTTTGCAACTCCAGCGGAATAGGCCCGCCTAGCTTGAAGTTCAAGCAGCAGCGTTAGGCTGCGACTAAGGAGGTCACAACTTAATGAGGTCATCGGTTCCCTACAAGGTGGTAGTGGATGCAATTTAACCGGGCGTGTACTGCTCCTTCGCATCCTCAGGGGGCACCCGCCGGATCGATCGCCATGAGAATGACCACTGGTGCGGACATTTCCGACTTTTCGGTAGGCACGGACTGATCGTAGTCGGGCATTGGCTGCACAGAGTCGTTCGGTGTGACGGGTTCTTTCGTCGGTTTACGCAGTATTAAGTGAACGATGGACAACGATTCGGCCCGACTGAGAGGGACGCTGTTCGCAGAACTCAGCAAGTTAGTGCAACGACTTAACGCATCATCAACCGCCAGACAAACCCAAAAGGAGGGTTACACAATGACTACGGCTCATACCTGTCTCAATCTACGGCGCCGCGCGGCGCGCTTCGATTCAATGATGATCCTTTTCACTCTATTGTGCGCGATTGCGGCAAGCGCGCAAGCCCCACAAACTCCACCCTACGCCCTGCTTCAGAATTCCACACTAAACGGTACCGGAAACACGCTCACGTCGACGTACCTGCCCGTAGTTACTTCGAAGGGAATTATCTATGTTGACCTTACTGTCTTATTCGATGTGGCCGCGGACGGCACTCTGACTGTCTCATCGATGAAGCAGACAAAGGCAGCCACGCCGATCATCAATGGCTTCGTGCCGGGGGTCTACCTGGGACCGGACGACTCGGTCGAGTTCATAACGGTGAGCGGCCCGGGCGTCACGGTGGGCGGAGCCACGGAGTGGTCGCTCGCACCAGGCCCGAAATCCGAAGGATGCCTCTATCCGTCTAACGCTGTCTGGTATGACGTAGGGACACCAATCAAAAACAGTCCGATCTACACACGCCTGCAGAAGGCCGGTATTACGTCGACTCAATTCGCGCAGTACGGCACCGGCGCCGCGCAAGACAACACCAGCTGCCAGGGGTCCAACTGGGCGACCAACTCGTTGCTCGGATTCGCTGAAGTGGGCGGCGATAGTCTCGTAATATCTAGCTTCACCGTGAACGGTAAAGACCAAAATACGCCAGTGGAAACGAAAACCTACTGCCTGGTGGGCAGTCCCGATTGCGGGACGAACTGACGAACAGGCTGATTTACTTCTCGATTACCCCGTCCGGTTTCTTCAGGTTTCGAGCTATCGGACGGGGCCTTTAGCTCAGCAAAGAGCTGGATCCGCGGAGCACTGCGGTCGGGTCGGTTCTTTCGCTATTTGTCACGCTCTGCTCCGCCAGAGTTCAACGGCTATCAGATTCAGCAGAGCCGAGAGGCCTCCTGCATAATAGAAATCCTCCATCAGATACTTGCCGCTCGGCCGCAGCCAACACGGTCGCGGAGTATGTTCCGGGGAGCAAACCATTCGTGAAGAAACAGCGCAAAATATCTATGAAGATCACAATATCTCAATATCTTGGGAGTTTTTGAAAATACTCGCGTCAAATGGATGCGGTCACAATTTGTGACCGGTTTCCAAAGATGGCGAGACCTCAGAGCTACCGGCGTTGGGCTTTGGCCTGCCAATTCGTACCGGCACCGGCCTCTCGCCCCAGAAAATTCCGCTCTACCTGATCGAGCCAGGGTTTTGCCGAAAGCTTCTTGCCGGTGGCGTTTTCGATCAATTTTTCACCACTATAATAAGAGCCATGCCGATGGATTTTATCGGTCAGCCATTCACGGATAGGCGTGAACTCGCCTTTCCTGATCAGCTCGTCCATCTTGGGAATATCCTGCCTGGCCTTTTCCATTAATTGCGCCGCGCCTAATGCGCCGAAAGTGTATGCCGGAAAATAACCAATAAGGCCTTCTGGCCAATGTACGTCCTGCATGCAACCGTGCCCGTGATCGGGTACATCGATGCCAAGCAACTCCTTCATGCTGTTAGCCCAGGCTGCGGGGACATCCTTTGGCGCAAGCGAGCCATCGATAAGCTTTTGCTCCAGGTCATGCCGCAAAATTACGTGAGCGGGGTAGGTGACGGCGTCGGCTTCGGTGCGAATGAGGCTGGGTTGCACGCGCGTGATGAGCTTATGCAGGTTTTCCGGATTCCATTCCGGCCCATCGACGCCTAATTCCTGCTTGAGGATAGGCGCAAGGAATTCCATGAATGCCTTAGTAGCAGCCACCTGGCGTTCCCAGAAAATCGACTGCGTCTCATGCACCCACATGCTTTGCGCCTCGCCGATCGGCTGCCCCATGCTTTCCTTCGGCAATCTTTGGGAGTAGAGAGCGTGGCCGACCTCATGAACGATCGACAGCAGACCGTCTATGGCATCTTTTTCCTTATAGTGCGTCGTGACGCGCACGTCGTCCCATTGGCCGCAGGAGAAAGGGTGCGCACTTTCGTCAAGCCTGGCATAGCCATCCTCCAACCCTAGTTTGTTCATAATCAGCTTACCGAGGCGACGCTGGACATCCACCGGTATCGGTGGCAAGAGCAGCGGTGGCTCTTGGGCAAGCTGGTGGTCAGTAATGCGCTTGATCAAACCTGGAAGCTTGGTGCGCAACTCGCCCAAAATCTGATTGACGGTTTCATTGTTCAGCTTGGGGTTGAAGCTTTCCAAGGCCGCCTGGTAGGCGGATGTTCCAAATTCCTTGCCTAATATCTCGCTTTTTTGGCGTGTCAGCTCGACAACATTCTCAAAATATGGGAGCCAAGCGTTAAAATCGCTATCTGGCTTCGCCTTCTGCCAAGCGGTAAACCCAGCGGATCTGGCGCGGCTCAGGTCTTCAACGAGTTTTTCGTCAAGGCCTGCGGATTCCATCCATTGGCGGTCCATCAGCG
>Ga0210398_10001555_pt1 | contig 23440 bp, 22 predicted proteins | sample IncBWC4OmetaG_FD_161047 | JGI IMG/M metagenome (GOLD analysis project Ga0210398, IMG submission 161047) | Forest soil microbial communities from Barre Woods Harvard Forest LTER site, Petersham, Massachusetts, United States - Inc-BW-C-4-O | ecosystem: Environmental > Terrestrial > Soil >...
GTCGAGCTTTTCGTCTTCGAGGGTCTCGGCGAGCCACGGGGTGTCGAGTCCGAAGTCGATGCGGATGTGGCCGTTCTGTTCGAAGCTGGCGTCGTCGAACTGGGGGCCGAAGCCGATGATGCGGACGGTGGAGGGTTGGAGCTTCCAGAGGGTGTCGAGACGGACGGGTTCGTGCTCGGGGTCGTCGTCTGCGTCGACATCGAGGTCTGGATCCGCGGCGGAGGGGCCGGCTTCGGGGAGCCAGAGCTTCCAGCGCATCTCGAACTCATAGGCCGTGTCGTCGTGGAGTTGCTCTGTGGCCTCGGCGACGGCGTTTTCGATGATGGAGGCGGAGGTGTCTTCGGAGCGGTCGTCGTTGACGTAGATGCGCTGATAGGTGGGGGGTTCGGTGAAGCTGATGGGATAGGCAGAGGCGGCGGCGACGCGAGTGTCTTTGCTGATGAGGGCGAACTGACGCATGACCGAGACCATGGCCGCGGGGAGGGTGTCGAAGCGGAAGTTGGGGAACCAGAGGCTAAGGTAGAGCTGATCGGCCATAGGGACAGTTTAGTCCTGCCAGGCGTGCGCTGACTTGGGGGGCCGCTGTCGGTGAGAAGATAGAGAGGGATGAACGTTTCGGTAGAGCGGCTGCGGGTCTGGTTGCTGGTGGGTGCGGGCCTGCTGGTGATAGTGGTCGCTGCATTTCTGGGATATGCGCACTACCGGGCGCATCGGTTTCTGACTAATTTGCCGAAGAAGCTGGGGGTAGATGTTCGGCGGGAGACCAACGGGTTCACCTATTCCCAATCGTCAGAGGGAAAGACGATTTACACGATTCATGCGGCCAAGGCGGTGGAGCGTTCGGATGGGAAGATGACGCTGCATGATGTGGGGATTGTGTTGTATGGGCGGAAGCAGGACAGGGCCGACCGGATCTATGGGAATGAGTTTGAGTATGACCAGAAGGCCGCGGTGGTGCGGGCCGTCGGTGAGGTGCATATCGACCTGCAGGCGCCGGAGGCCGCAGACGCGAACGCGAAGATGGACTACGCAGCAGGCAAGGACCTGAAGGCGAGCAAGGCTGGGACGGCGGGCGGCACCGGGAGCGTCGCAAGGGAGAACGACAGCAAGGACGAGCGGCTGATCCATGTGACGACTAGCGGGCTGGTGTTCCTGCAGAAGCTGGGTGTGGCGGCGACAGACAATGATATTGAATTTGCGTCGGGTGGGTTGACGGGGCATGCCGTTGGGGCGGACTACAACTCGGATACTGGTGTGGTGGTGCTGCATAAAGCGGTGCGGGTGAATGGACTGCAACATGACCGGCCTGTGGTGCTGACGGCGTCGCATGCGGTCCTTGACCGTCCTGGCCAGACGATGGTGCTGTCGCAAGCCAAGTATGCGTCGGTGGGTGAAAAGGCAGGCGGCGCTGAGGGGCAGACGGCGCAGGCGCAGCATGTGGTGGTGCATTTGAGGAAGGATGGATCGGCGGAGCGGGTGGAAGGGGAAGGAGAGGTGACGCTGACAAATGGAGCAGGTGGAAACATGGTTGCTCCGCGGGGCGAGATGGTGTTGAACGCGCAGAACCAGCCGCAGTCGGCGGTGATGACAGGTGGAGTGAGGTATGGGTCGGATGATCCGCTCCGGCAGGCGCAGGGTGAGGCGGCGGAGGGGCGGGCGACATTCGATAAGAAGGGGCATCCGGAGCACGTGGTGATGACTGGGGCGGTGCATCTGAAGGAGCGAGTGCGGTCTTCGGATGCAGCTGGCGAGCCCTGGAACGAGCGGGAGTTGAACGCGGCCGCGGTGGAGTTGGCGTTGGGGGCGGACCCGGCGGGTAAGGCGCAGTTGCATGACGCGAAGGCCACCGGGGACGCCCGGTTGAAGGTCTTGAATGCGGCTGCGAAGGGCGGGCCGACCAGCAGTGCGATGGCCGGGGACGTTTTGACCGCGCATTTTGTTCGGGTGGGGGACGCGGACCACATTTCAGAGGTGCATGGAGACGGGCATACAGGGTTGCGGAAGGTGAGTGCGACTGGTGTTGTGAATACTAGCTCGGCGGATTCGCTGGTGGCGCATTTCCGGGCAGTGACGGCCGGTGCTGTGCGCGCGGCGGGTGTGGCGAGCAAAGGTCAGCAAGGGAAGACAGATGGGCCGGGTGGTCAGGGAGCGGATGAGGTTTCCGACGCGAGCGAGCAGGGACATGTGGTAATGACCGAGTTGCCGGTGCGGAAGCCGGGGGACGCGACTGCTCCGGCGGAGGAGCGGGTGACGGCGGAACGGGCCGTTTATGACGGCGAGTTGGAACGGACGACGCTGACGGGCAATGTGCAGTTGAGTGATGGGACGAGCGTGTTGTGGGCCGATAGGGTAGTGACAGAGCAGCAGACGGGGGACGCCATCGCAGACGGCTCAGTGAAGGCGAGTTATGGGCAGACGGGGAGCGCGGAGGAGCCGGCACATGTGTTGGCCTCAAGGGCAGAGCTGAAGCATGATTCGCAGGTCGCGACCTTTCATGGAGTGGCGGGGAGGCCGGCCCGGCTGTGGCAGGGGGCTTCGCAGGTAGACGCGCCCGTGCTTGTGTTTGAGCAGAAACAGAAGCGGCTCCTGGCGCATGGGGAGGGCACTGGGGCACCAATGGCGGTGCATACGGTGCTGGTGAGTGGTGGTTCGTCTGCGTCGGCCACGAAAGGGGAGGTGGCAAAGCCGAGGGCTGCGGCAGGGAAGGTGTCGGCAGAGGGTGGGAAGACAGACGTGGTTCGCGTGGCGAGCCGGGAGCTGGTTTACTCGGACGAAGCAAGGAAGGCGGAGTTTACCGGTGGAGTCGAGGTGCAGAGCAAGGACGGCAGCATGCGGGCGCAGCAGGTCGTGGCCTATCTGCAACCGACGCAAAGGGACGGGGTGGGAAAGACGCCAGCGAAGGATGGCGAGGGCGATGGAAGAAAGGCGATCGCTGCGCCTGCGGATGGTGGCATTGGATCGATTGGCGGCAGCGTGGAGCGAATGGTGGCGACAGGGCATGTTGACATGCAGCAGCCGGGGCGGCGAGCGACCGGGGAGCAGCTGGTGTATACCGCGAGCGATGGGACGTATGTTTTGACGGGGACGACGGCGGCGTTGCCGAAGGTGATAGACGACCAGAGAGGCACCGTTACAGGTACGTCCCTGCAATTCCATTCGGGCGATGACAACGTCGTGGTTTCTAATGGAGGAGAGAGTGGCGCGGGACAGAGAGTGCGCACGGAGACGCGGGTGAAGAACAAGCAATGAAGACACTTTCGACGGAGGATATTGGCAAGTCTTACGGCGGACGCCAGGTGGTGAAGGGGGTCAGCCTCCAGATTGAGCAGGGCGAGGTGGTGGGGCTGCTGGGACCGAACGGGGCGGGGAAAACGACGAGTTTCTACATGATCGTGGGGCTGGTGCGGCCGGATTCCGGGCGGGTACTGGCGGATGGACACGATATCAGCCGGTTACCGATGTATCTACGGGCGAGAAACTATGGCATCAGCTATCTGCCGCAGGAGCCTTCGGTATTTCGCAAATTGACGGTCCAGGACAATATTCTGGCGGTGCTGGAGGCGCAGCAGTTGAGCTGGGAGAGCCGGCGGATGCGGACGGAGAGGCTGATTGAACAGCTGAACCTGGGGCATGTGCGCAAGACGCGGGGGTATGCCCTGAGCGGAGGGGAACGCCGACGGGTGGAGATCGCCCGTTGTCTGGCGATTGAACCGGCGTTTATTCTGCTGGATGAGCCGTTTTCAGGGATTGATCCGATCGCGGTGCTGGACCTGCAGGAGATCATCTTCGGGCTGAAGAGGAGCGGGATCGGGGTGCTGATTACGGACCATAATGTCCGAGAGACGTTGTCCGTGACGGACCGTGCGTACATCATTACGGAAGGCAAAATATTTGCGACGGGGACACCGGGAGAGCTGGGGCGCAATCCTGAGGTACGCCGCATTTATCTGGGAGAGAACTTCTCGATGGATTAAGGGTATCAACCTGTACAACTAACGTTGTAAGGCTACGTTGCTATAGGTGGAGTTCGTCCAGCCATTGTCACGGTTAGACTTACAGCCAGAATGAGCTAGAGGCGTGTAGACTGTGGCCAAGCCGAAAAATGGTGCTCGATGTGCAGACGATTGCACAATAAGTGCGATAAGCACGACAATCGCCAAACGGCACATCTATACAAAAGAAGAACCAACGGGTCAAAGAGGTTAACGTGCTGCTGCAACCGAAGCTGAACTTGAAGGTCTCACAACGGCAGGTGTTAACGCCTGGTCTGGTGCAGATGGTCAGCGTGCTGGCGCTGAACAAGCTCGAGCTTAAGGAGATGATCAACACCGAGATGGTGGAGAATCCGGTGCTGGAGGAGTTGGAGGAGTCGGCGGTCTCGCTTGAGGAGAGGGCCGGGCAAGAAGGGGACCGGGAGCGTTCGGCTGAAGCGGTGGCGGCCGAGAGCGAGAGGGTGGAAAAGGACCCGTTCGATGAGATCGATTTCGGGAGCTATTTTCAGGACTATCTTGATCCCGGCTTTCGCACGGCGTCGAACTTTGAAGAGTATGACAAGCCTTCGTTTGAGAATTTTCTGTCGCAGCCGAGTACCTTGAGCGACCATCTGGCGTGGCAGTTGGGGTCGTTGTCCTTGAGTCCGGAGGTCAAGACGGCGACGGAGCTGGTGGTGGGAAATCTCAACGAGGACGGCTATCTGACCGCGAGCGACGAGGAGTTGGTCGAAGGGCTGCTACAGTCCCGGGGACCGGAGCGACCAGAGCCGATTCCATTTGAACGGGGAAACAAAGGCAGGCTGTCGCATCTGTGGGACGAGGCCGAGAAGTGTGAGACTGGACCTGGAGCCCCACAGGACGAGGCGCTGGAGATAGCGGCCGCTGCAGACGAAGAAGTGGCGTTTTTGCTTGCTGCCGTCCGTGAGGCGCGGGCCCTGGTTAATTTTCTTGATCCCGTTGGCGTGGGGGCACGCGACCTGAGGGAGTGTCTGCTGATTCAGATTTGCGCGCAGCAGGGCGAAGCGGCGATCGTACTGCGTCGTCGCCAGATGACCGCTGCAGATGCCGCAGCCGGGAACGGAGCAGCCGGTGATGAGGAATATGGCGCGACGGAGCCTGTTGTCCCTGAGAGCGGTGCTGAGCGTGTAGACGTCTTCAGCATTGCGACGCACATCGTGACAAATTGCCTGTCGTTACTGCAGAAAAAGGACATGCGCGAGCTGACCCGGAGCTGTGGGCGTACGGCGGACGAAGTGAATGCGGCGGTGGAGTTTATCCGGACGCTGGATCCCAGGCCAGGGCAGCGCTACAACCAGAGCGAAACGCGGCTGATAGAGCCGGACGTTGCGTTTGTGAAGCGCGATGACGTCTACATTGTGGTGATGAACGAAGAGGACATGCCCACGCTGCGGTTGAACCAGGGCTATCGCAAGATGCTGCAGCAGAAGCAGACGGAGAAGGACGTCAAGGACTATGTGAAAGAGCGGTACAAATCGGCGATCCAGCTGCTGCGGAACATCGAACAGAGGAAGAACACGATTGTGCGGACGTGCGAGGTAATCGTGCGGCGACAGACGGAGTTTCTGGAGCATGGCGTCAACGCGCTGAAGCCGATGATGATCAAAGAGGTAGCCGAGGAGATCGGGGTGCATCCTTCTACCGTGAGCCGTGCGGTGGCGAACAAGTATGTCCATACCTCGCAGGGCGTGTTTGAGCTGCGCTTTTTCTTCTCCGAAGGAGTGAATGGGCCCGAGGGTGGAGACCTGCCGCTGGTGCTGCTGAAGCGCAAGGTGAAGAAGCTGATTGAAGAAGAGGACGAACGGAAGCCGCTGACGGACGATCAGCTGGCGGCCGAGCTCCAGCGGCAGGGAATCCAGGTGACCCGAAGAACGGTGGCGAAGTATCGGGAAGATATGCAGATTCCAAGTACGCACCAACGTCGTGTACGCTAGTCGTCTGCGGTCGATCGCGGGAACGAGGTGAGCGTATGGACGTGGAGTACACCGGCAGACAAACGATCATTACGAAAAAGCTGAAACTGCAGGTTGAGATGGGGCTGACACGGATTGCGAAGATCGTGGGCAACTCCGGCAATGTGCATGTGATTCTCTCTACGGACAAATACCGGCAGATCGCCGACGTGACGGTGCAGACCAGGCACCAGAAGCTGGTGGCGCGTTGCGAGGAGACGGAGATGACGATCGCACTGCGCGATGCGCTGGTGAAGATCGAGCAGCAGGCGATTCGGCATAAGAAGAAATTTGGGACGATCAAGCGACACCCCAAGGCCGATGTGAAGGGCGCGAAGCCGGAGGTGGCATCGAATGGGACACGGAAGGCGAATGTCGCGGTGAAGGTAGCGACGAAGAGCAGTGCCGGTCGCAAGGCAGTGCCAATGCTGGTGCACTCCTTTCCCTCACATTCGCCCCTGTCGGAGCCGCATGTTGTCCGCTCGACCGATGGGATCGCGCTGCGGCCTATGTCGCTGGAAGAGGCGGTGAAGGAGGCGGCGTTTCGGGACCGCGACGTTTTTGTGTTTCGCGACCACGGCGGACAGGCGATGGTGCTGCATCGCAAGCGTGATGGAAAGATGGAGCTGATCGAGGTCCCCTAGGCCGGGGTGCTAGGATTTCTAGCATGTCGAGCAAGAAGGTCACGAAGCGGTCGAAGAAGGCGGGCACCAAGAGAGACAAGAAGAAGAAATTGACCGTCCCTGTTCCGGAGTATCGAGGCGAGCTGGTTATTCTGACTGGGCTTTCGGGGTCGGGGAAGCTTTCTGCGCTGAAGGCGTTTGAGGACCTCGGGTATTACTCGGTCGACAATCTGCCACTGCAGCTGGTGCCGCGATTTGCGGACCTGGTGCGACAGTCGGCGGAGATTGAACGGGCAGCGCTGGTCGTCGATGTGCGCGAGGGGATGCGGCTGGATGAATTTCCGTCGATCCTGAAGGACGTCCGCAAGGTACTGCCAACGCGGGTGGTATTTCTGGAGGCGAGTGAAGAGGCGCTGATTCAGCGCTTCTCGGAGACGCGACGGCCGCATCCGATGGGGCGAAACGATACGGTGTTGAAGTCGATCCGGGCCGAACGCAAGCGGCTGGATCCGATCCGCAATGTCGCGGATATTGTGCTGGATACGACGAAGTTCAATGTGCATGATCTTCGGGCGCGCATCAACTCACAGTTTGAACGAGAAGAGAGCGATCAAAGTTTGATGATCTCTTCCAATAGCTTTGGGTTTAAGAACGGGGTGCCGGCCGAGGCCGACCTGGTGTTTGATGTGCGCTTTCTGCCGAATCCGCACTTCGTTCCAGAGTTTCGCAAGCTGACGGGAAAAGACCCGAAGGTGGCCAAGTATGTTCGTCAATTTCCGCAGACGAAGGAGTTTCTGGACAAGACGACGGACATGCTGAAGTTTCTTTTGCCTCATTACATCAAGGAGGGGAAGAGCTATCTGACTGTGGCGTTTGGATGTACGGGAGGGCAGCATCGGTCGGTCTTTATTGCGGAGGAGATGAAGAAGCGACTGGCGGACGAGGGCTACCGGGTAAAGACTGCACACCGGGACATGCCGAAGTAGATATTTGCGAACAGTGCATGCGAAATGTGTGAGCGCAATAGAATGGTGAGATGCTCCGCGCGATGATGACGATCGGGAGAGTGACGGCTTGAGACGCATCTGGCGATTGCTGCTCTATGTTCGACCGTATGCGCTGTACTCTCTGGCGTCGGTCGTGCTGATGGCGGTGGTGGGGGCGATGGCGGCGTTCCGCATCCTGCTGGTGAAGCCGATCTTCGATAATGTGTTGAGTCCGGAGGCGCCGCCGGGGCTGGTGCTTGTTTTCCGGATTCCACATACGGACCATGTCATCAATCTGCAGCGACTTGTGCCCAGCTACTTTCATAATGCATGGACGGTGGTCGCGGTAGCGCTGGTCGGATCGGCCTTGTTGAAGTCCATCTGCGACTATTTCGGCACATATCTGGTCAACCGCGCCGGCTTCGGCATGATAACGGACCTGCGGAACGACTTGTACGACGCTGTTCTGCGGCGCTCAGTGGCTTTTTTTCAGAAGCATACGACGGGGACGCTGCTGTCGACACTGATCAACGATATCGAGAAGGTCCAGTTCGCGATGTCGACCGTTCTGAGCGATTTTCTGCAGCAGTTTTTTACGCTGATCTTTACGGCCATCGCAGTGGTAATCGTCGGCGGTAAGCTCGCCTGGGTGCTGCTGCTGTTTCTGCCGGTAGTGGTCCTTTCGGCCCGGCGCATTGGACGTGGCGTGCGAGTGACGACGCGCAAGGGCCAGGACAAGCTGGCGGAGATCCAAAATATTCTGCACGAAACGATCACGGGTAATCGCATCGTGAAGGCGTTCGGCATGGAGATGTGGGAGATGGACCGCTTTCGCCGGGCGGCGCGAAGATTATTCGACGCGAATCTAAAGTCGGTGAAGGTGCAGGCGATCAGTTCACCTCTGATGGACCTTCTTGCTTCGGTCGCGATTGCGCTGCTGCTCTATCTGGGGCGAATCAGTATTCAGCATCAGCAGATGACGGCGGGATCGTTTATCACCTTTCTGATTGCTGTGTTTACGCTGTATGACCCGGTGCGGAAGTTTGCGGCGTTTTACAACAGCTTTCAACAGGCGCTAGGCGCTAGCGAAGACATCTTCAAATTTATGGATGACGTGGACGATGTCCAGGAGAAGAAGCGCGCCTTTGTGCTGAAGGGGTTCAAGGAAGAGATTCGATTTGAGAACGTGGGTTTTGCGTATGAGAGCGACGGAGAGACGAAACCTGTGCTGCATGGCATCAATTTGGCGGTGCAGCCGGGTGAGGTGATTGCGCTTGTCGGGCCGAGTGGCGCGGGGAAGTCGTCGCTGGTGAATTTGATTCCGCGGTTTTTCGATGTGAATGAAGGAAGGATCCTGATCGACGGCCATGATCTTCGAGACGTGACGATTGCTTCGCTGCGGGAACAGATCGGGAAGGTTACGCAGGAGACCGTGTTATTCAACGACACGGTGCGGAACAACATTGCGTACGGCCAGCCGGACGTTCCGATGAACAAGGTGGAGGAGGCCGCACGGATGGCCCTGGCGCATGACTTTATCCTCAACATGCCAGAGGGGTACAACACAAAGATTGGCGAGAAGGGTACGCGCCTGAGCGGTGGAGAGCGGCAGAGGCTTGCGATTGCACGGGCCATCCTGAAGAACGCGCCGATACTGATTCTGGATGAGGCGACGTCAGCGCTGGATATGGAGAGCGAGCTCTATGTGCAGGCGGCTTTGGCAAACCTAATGCGCGGACGGACTGTATTTGTGATTGCACATCGACTTTCGACGGTGCGGCGTGCTACTCGGATCGCTGTGATTGAGGGTGGGCAAATTACCGAGATCGGGACGCATGAAGAGCTGATGCAGCATTCGGGGACCTATCGGCGGCTTTACAACATGCAGTTCAGTGGAGATGACGCAGGACCCGCCGGTACTGGGGAGGTTGCGTTGACGGTGGATCTGGAGGGGATTGCGTGAACGAGGTCTACTCGATGACTGGCTATGCCAATCTGCGCGGGTCTGTAAGGGACAGTGTCGCATTTACATTGGCGATGAAGAGCGTGAACCACCGCTTCCTGGATCTCAATCTTCGGTTGCCGTCATACTGCGATGGCCTGGAGGTGCAGATGCGGAGGATGTTGAAGGAGCGTCTGCGGCGGGGGCATGTTGAGGTGACGTTGCAGCTCGAGCGCAGGGCGACCGCTGAGATCCAACTGAATGCCGGTTTGTTGAGCGCTTATATGCAGGCTTACCGGGAGGCTTCGGAGGCGAACGGCCTCGCGTATGAGCCGGACCTGAATGCGATGTTGCGCATCCCCGGCATGATGACTGCGGAGAGCGGCGTTGGCGCGGAGGAGTTGGCGGGACTTGATGCGGCCGTGCTCGCGGAGATTGGGCCGCTTGTGGAGAAGCTGAATGAGGTCCGGGCGCAGGAAGGGGCCTCGCTGGCTGCAGAGTTGAAGGCTTCGATGGTGCGGCTGCGAGAGTTTGCGGAGGAGATGGCGGGGCTGAGGAACGGAGTGCGAGAGGCGCAGTTTGAGAGGCTGCGGGGCCGATTGGTCGAGCTAACGGAGGGCGCTGCGGTGAGTGAGGAGCGGTTGCTTACCGAGGCCGCTGTGCTGGCGGAGAAGAGCGACATTGAGGAGGAGATTGTGCGGCTGCGGACGCATGTGGAGCGGTTTGTGGCGATGCTCGATGAGGGTGGAGAGGTCGGCAAGCGGCTCGACTTCCTGTTGCAGGAGTTGAATCGCGAGGCAAACACGATGTTGTCGAAGACCAGTGGAGCGGCGGGTGAGAACAGCCTGCGGATTACGGAGCTTGGCCTGGAGATGAAGGCGGAGATCGAGCGGTCTCGTGAGCAGGTCCAGAACCTGGAATAGCTTGAAGGCGGTTGTTACACTGACATCAGAGATGACATTTTCAGGTGATTGAGGCGCATGGCAGGCATACTATTTATTATTTCGGCGCCGTCGGGTTCGGGAAAGTCGACGCTGGTGAGCCAGCTGCGGACGCTGGTGGAGGGGCTGGATTTTTCAATCTCGTATACGACGCGGGCGCCACGGGGGTCCGAGGAGGACGGGCGCGAGTATCACTTTACGACGCGGGCGGAGTTTGAGCGGATGATTGCGGCGGGAGACTTTCTGGAGTGGGCCAAGGTCTTCGGCAAAGACTACTATGGGACGGCGGTCTCGGCACTGGACCATGCGAAGAAGGCAGACAAGGACCTGCTGCTGGACATTGATGTGCAAGGCGCGAAGCAGGTTATGAAGAAGCTGCCGGAAGCAGTGTCGATCTTCATCATGCCGCCGAGCCCGGAGATTCTGGAGATGCGGTTGCGCCACCGGACCGTTGCAGAAGAGGTAGCTTCCAAGGCAGCGGTCCCCGAGGAAGTGATTCAGCAAAGACTGGCCGAGGCGCGTCGCGAGTTGAAGCAGATGAAGGACTACAAGTATGCTTTGGTAAACGATGTTCTGGAGCAGGCCGTGACGGAGCTACGCGCGATCGTGTTGTGCGAGCGCGGAGTGAGAAACGGCGTTCAGGCAATTGCTTCAAGTTGCAGGACTGACGCTGCTTCGCTGAAGTTGAAGGCGGCAATGAATACATTCGAGAGATAAGGACCCACTTATCCACTACGAATTGTGTAGAGCTATTGGCTGGGCTGAGATATAACTTCAGACTATGGGGGTGAACTGCATGACGATCGATAATGCTTTCCACAATAAGTACAGTTTGGTTAAGGGTGCGGCGCGCAGGGCACGGCAGTTGCAGTCGGGCGCTTCTCCGCTGATCGTTGCCAAGTCAATGAAGGCCTGCCGCGTGGCGCAGGACGAGATCAAGCAGGGGCATGTGAAGTTTGTTCTGCCGGAACGCGTGGCAGAGCCTGTGCTGGACCTTCCGCTGCACTAAATCTTTCACTTCGACCATATCTCCCATCGCACTGGTGGGTGGGGATACCATAGAGCCATGGCAGGAGAGGCTGAGCAGCAGCTGCGGGCTTATGTGGAGTACCTTCGGGACATTGGCGTCCATGACTTTTATCGTCAGGGTGGGCCGGTGATTGCCGAGGTGAGTGAAGCGCCGCCGGTGCTGGTTGCAGCGACTGCGGTGATTGAGGAGTTAGAGGCGCCTCCTGTTCCCAGTAGACCTGCCTTTCTGGAGCCTCCGATTGCGAAGCTGGTGAGTTTCGATGATCTTGCGCCTTTGCCTGAGGTGCGTGTTGTCCCTGCGCACAAGGCCGACGCGCTGGTTGCTATTAAAGAAGAGATTGGCGACTGTACGCGGTGCCCCTTGGCGTATGCGGGGCGGCGCACGATCGTGTTCGGCGATGGCGATGCCAATGCGCGGTTGATGTTTGTCGGTGAGGGGCCGGGGGCGGATGAAGATACCTCGGGCGTTCCGTTCGTCGGCAAGGCGGGGCAGCTGCTGAACAACATGATCCAGGCGATGGGGCTCAAGCGCGAAGAGGTCTATATCGCTAATATTGTGAAGTGCAGGCCGCCGGCGAACCGCGTTCCGGAGCCGGTGGAGGCGAATACGTGCGACCAGTTCCTGTTGCAGCAGATCGATGTGGTGCAGCCCCAGGTGGTGGTGGCGCTGGGATCTACGGCCGCGATGTATCTGCTGGGCGTAAAGCAGTCGCTTAGCTCACTGCGGGGCAGGTGGCATACGTGCCGTGGAGCGAAGTTGGCAGTGACGTATCATCCGGCGTTTCTTCTGCGTGATCCCCGACAAAAGGCGGAGGCCTGGAAAGACCTGCAAATGGTGATGGTGGAGATGGGGTTGAAGGCGCCTGCCAAGGGGTAGACTCTCCTTTCGATGGGGGTGCCCCTATTGCCCGCGCGTGAATTGCCTAGATTCAACGATTTACGACATGAGACGACCCGCAATAAATACGTTGGCTAACCCAGCCGCCTTAGCGTACCAGCACAAAGTGGCATGTATCATCCTTGTGCTGCTATGTTTCCTGCCTTTTTACACCTACTCTCAAGGACGTGGTTCATGTATACCTTTGCCATGCTCTTGGATTGGTTCACGTTCTTCGCCGGGGCTTACTGGTTGGTGGTCATAGGGGTCTTTACGTGGGTATTCTGGTGCGTAGCGAGGATGCGAATAGACCTAACTGTCGAAACGACGAACGAAAAGGTCGATAAGTTGGCAGACAAACCCAAAGACGAGGACTTGGGTTAGCCAACGTATTTATTGCCCCCGCAAAATATTCATAACAAATGGGTTGCGTCCAAAATATTCCATCTAAATGAGTTAGCCCCAGAGGGCATCCGGGGCTCGCTTGTTTTTGATCTATATATTCAGTATACCGGTTTGGTTATAACTAACATGCCACGCGGGTGTTGTTGGTTTGTAATGGGTTAGGTGGTTTTGGGACTTGACATGCGTTTTTTGGGCAGAAAACAGCAAAAGAAAATGCACTGACCTCAAAAGGCGTGGAACCTCAGGACTTGGAAGGGTCTACGTTTGGGAGTGGTGCAGTTTGAAATTTCCCAGTGTCGGTCGGCTGCAAGATTACGGCGTCAGGAGAATAATTGGAGCGCAGGCCAGAGGGAGCGGTGGTATGAAAAGCCGAATCGCCATTTGGGCCACTTTGGGCGCGCTTGTCGTCGTGGTCTGGAGAGTCTACATCTCAGCGACTCTTTCGAATCTGCTTGGTACGGGCGGCGTCGGGCGGGCCCTCGTCTATCTGACCTGCCCGATCGCGATCGCCCACCAACACCCGCAAGGCTTCTACTTCGTCCTCATTGCAAATGCCGCAACCTATGCATTGGCCGGCGTCGTCGTGGAAACCACGCGGCGATACCGCCACATTCGCTCGAATCCAACCTGACCCACAACAGGACGATGAGTTTGAATTTCCTCAGGACTGCGATGCTGGTAGGCGCGGCGCAGGCTTCTAGCTAGCGAAGTCCTAAATTCAAACGGCACCGCTACGTACGTTTGACCTTCGTTGGGTAATTATCCCTCGGCCAGTAAGATGTATTTATGGAGATCAAGCGCATTGGTTCACAGCCCTCAGGCAAAGGTCCGGCAGATTGGTTTACCGGTACTGTGCGCATTGACCCACTCTTTCAGGCGCCGGACCCGGCCCTTGTTGCCGGTGCCAGCGTTACGTTTGAGCCGGGAGCGCGAACGGCCTGGCACACGCATCCCCTTGGGCAGACTTTAATTGTCACGGCAGGTTGCGGATGGGCGCAGCGGGACGGCGGAGCCATCGAGGAGATCCACCCTGGCGATGTGGTCTGGTTTGCTCCGGGTGAGAAGCATTGGCATGGTGCTACGCCGACGACGGGCATGACTCATATCGCCATCCAGGAACGGTTAGACGGCAAGGTCGTTGATTGGATGGAGCACGTCAGCGACGAACAATACCAACGGTGAATTCGCGACAGTGCAGCTAATTGGATGTTGGTTTTGGCTCGTCTTCGTCTTTTTTGCACGGAACGGCTTCTTCGACCGAAGTTCCCGGTTCACTTTCTTCGATAATCTTTTTCACTTCTTCCACAATCTCATCCATGCGGGGATGGGATGCAGACAAGCAGGTTTAGGGTGGACGCTTGGGTCGCTATGTTGTGTAGGCCACATATCTCGCCCTGAGGCCGAGACCTTTCTCAACGCATGGCGGCGTCGAATGGCAGGAAGAGAGTGAAGACGGTGCCGCTGCGGCCCTCGCGCTGGCTGGTGCGGACCTTGAGCACGCCGTTGTGGCGCTCCGCGATCTCCTGGCTGACCCAGAGGCCAAGACCGGTGCCCCCGATTCCCTTGGTGGTAAAGAAAGGTTGAAAGATCTTCGGCAGGACCTCTGTGTCCATGCCAGCGCCAGTGTCGGCAATGGTGAGCACGAGCCCATTGCGGCCGGTGGGCCAGTGGGTCGCTTTGCGGCATCGCAGCAACAGCCGTCCTCCTTCAGGCATGGCATCGATGGCGTTGCCGACGAGATTGTTGAGCACCTGACGAATGTCGCCCTCGAAACAGACGATTGGGTTGTCTGGCCGAAAACGCTGCTCGAGGTCAATAGCGGCGTTCCTGAGTTTTCCTTCGTAGATCCCAAGAACAGAGGAGAAGAGGGCGGAGCAGTTGATCGCCTGCGGGTTGGAGGGTTGCTTGTGGAAGCGCAGTGTCTGGTTGGCGATGATGGAGACGCGACGAATCTCCTGGTCGGCGGCGTCCAGAAATCTTTTGGCGTCGGCGTCAACGGCATATTGCCCCGCAAGGTAGATGAGGTTCATGACGGATTCGAGCGGATTGTTGATCTCGTGGGCGATCGACGAGGCGAGCCTGCCGACGGCGGCGAGCTTTTCACTCTGAATGAGCGCGGCTTCCGCTTGCTTCAGTTCTATAATTTCGCGGCCTTCGGGGACGAGAAAGATGACCTTGCCATTCGGGTCACGGACGGGGGTGAGCGAAAAGTCGAAGGGGATGGTTTCGCCAGATGGACGAACGAGAGCGATCTCCTGGCGGACGGATTCCCCTGCCGCGGCGTGTGCGATGGCCTGACGTGCCATGTCAGGCGCTCCCGGCGTGTTTGCAAACCAAGGAGAGTCGGAGAAGTTCATGCCAATTACCTCCTCGCGGGTGTTGCCGGCGAACTCGAGAGAGGCACGGTTGCAGTCGATGATGGTCCCGCTGGGTGTAAGAAGGCCAATGTACTCGAGGCTGGCGCTGTAGACGGCGTTGAGCCACGCGTTGCGCTCACGAAGAGCTTCCTCTGTATTTTTGCGGTCTGTTATGTCGATGGTGACGCCCGGGAAGCGTGCGGGCGCGCTGTCGGGTCCGAAGCTGCAACGGCCTACGGCTGAGACCCAGCGGACGGAGCCGTCTGACTGGTTGAGGCGATATTCGGAGTTGAACTCCTCGCCGGTGCACAGTGCCCGCTCGATGGCGCGCTCCACTCGCCCCTTATCGTCGGGATGGATGTTTCGTATGAACTCGGCGATGGTGACTCCTGTTGCTGCCTTTTCCGGCGCGACGCCGTATAGGCGGGCGAAGCCTTCATCGGCGTAGACGAGGTCTTTATTGACGTCCCAGTCCCAGGTACCTATGCCGTTGGCGGCGTCGAGTGCGAGGCGAAACCGCTCTTCGCTGGCGGCGGCGCGGGCCTCGCTCTCGCGGAGTCTGCGGTTGGCGAGGACCTCGTCGGTGACGTCGTGGCAGACGATGAGGATGCCGTCGATTGTGCCTTCGGAGCCGTAGATGGGGCTGTAGCTGTAGGTCCAGTAGATGTCCTGAAGGCGCCCGTTGCGAATGACGGGGACGAGGACCTCTTTCATGTAGACGGTCTCGCCAGTCGCGAGGACCGCGTCCCACTGGGGGCCGATGAGGTGCCAGGCCTCCTTCCAGCACTCGCGTGCGGACTGGCCGAGGGCCCGGGGATGCTTCTCGGCCATGAGGGGACGATAGCCGTCGTTGTAGAACTGGACCATCTCCGGGCCCCAGAAGACGACGGTCGGGAACTGGCAGGAAAGCATGATGTTGACTGAACAGAGGAGCGCGTCAGACCAGGTGTCGATGGGGCCCAGGGGTGTGGAGGCCCAGTCGTGCGCGCGGGTGAGGTCCGCCATTGCGCCTATGCCGCTGACCTGCCTTCGGGAGCGCGATGGCGGACCTGTCTGCCTGGCTGGAGAAGGCGACGAAGTATTCGTTGCGGGCATTCTTCCTAAGAATGGCTGAATGTGCGGGCGTTGGCAAATCTGGCTGGAGGTGAGGCTGTTGGCTTCGGCTGTTGGTTAGTTGGCTGAGGCGCCTTGCGGTGGGACGATGCGGACGGTGTTGGCCCGGCAGGAGCGGATGGGGCCGCAGGCGACGGGTTGGAGAGTTTTGCTCATGCAGACCTCGATTGCGGTGAGGTAGTTGTTGCCGCAGCTGAGGGCGAAGCTGTCGCGTGGGAAGGAGGGGTTGGCCCTGGTGAAGAGGCCGATGATTTCGACTGGCGGCAAGGAGATCTGGTGGTCGAGGGACGTTAGCTCGGGCGGGACGGCTACGGCGTGGACGGCCTGGCGGGCCGCAGTGAAGAACGCGTCAGGGGCTAGCCCGGAGCAGGTGCCGTGGGTCTGCCACTCGTGGCGGAGGAGGCCGGCGTCGGGGTAGAGGTCGCTGAAGGCGGAGGGATCACGCGGGCCGGGGGCGTTGGAGCAGTGTTCGGGGAATGGGCCCGTGGTGTTCTGGGGCCAGAGGCCGTGGAGGACGAAGGCGGGGTGCTGGGCGCACTCTGTGGCGTTGGGGTGCGAGTAGCAGAACTCGGGAGACCAGGAGAGATTGAGGAGGTAGAAGTCGAAGGGCTGCGTCGCGGTGGGTTCGAGGGCAAGTGCGGCGGGGCGAGGACGTGGGACGGGTTCGGGGGTGGGCTTGGGGTTCGGGTTACAGGCAGAGAGCGGGAGAAGAAGGGCGAGGAGGACTGTGATGGCTCTCTTCTTCATGGTGGGAGCATATCAGGGTGATGGACGGGTGGGCGCGAAGGGACCGATTGGAGATTTTTCGCGGACTGTCTGTCTCAGCCTTTTGATGGATGTTCCAATTCAGAAGCTCGGGCTAAGATGTTTTGATTGTTTGGGACCGCTACGCTCTCAACCATAGTTGGGAGGAGTAGGATCCGGTAGCGATGCGCGGAGCCGTCTGCTGCCTGATAAAACTTCTGCTCCGGAGGCCGCAAAATGACTGATGTACGCCGCAAGCTCGTTATCGCAACATTTATCTCACTGTCCGGCTTCGCGATGGCCGCAGGTCCTGGCAGTGACATCACGGTTTCAGGCTGGGTCATCGACTCGGCGTGCGCCTATACGAAGGGCCTTGATAAACCGATCGGTCCGGCTTGCGCGAAGGCCTGCGGAAAGAACGGCTCGCCACTGGTGGTCCTGCGGGACGATGGCACAATTTTTCTGCCCATTGATGCAAATACGCCCTCCGCATCCCAGAACGCCAAGTTGATGCCCTTTGCGGGTGAACGGGTCACAGTCACCGGAAAAGACTATGTTCGCAATGGGTCGCATGGACTGGTGATCGACAAAATCTCCAAATAATTTGGAACCAGTTTGCTTCGGTGCGACTCCCTCGGGGTATTGCAGAGTCGCGTGTTGCGGGAGAGGTTAAGCTGGAAGGATGGCTTTGTTTTGCGACGTTGCTCTGCCGGTGCCTCTGGACCAGACTTTTACCTATGCGGTGAATGGTGTGGTCCCTGCGGTTGGGGCGCGGGTGCTGGTGCCGTTCAGCGGGCAGAGGCTGATGGGCGTGGTGGTGCGGGTACACGAGGACGCGCCTGCTGATGACTTTGAGATCAAGCCGGTACAGCAGGTGTTGGATGACGCTGCGGTGTTGCCGGACGAGTTGATGGAGCTTGCGCGGTGGATCGCGCAGTACTATGTTGCGCCGCTGGGGGAGGTGCTGCGCGGGATGTTGCCGCTCGCGGCGGAGGTGAAGCGGCATTTCTTCTATCGGATCGCGGAGGCCGGGCGGCGGGTGTTGTATGAGGGCGCGGCGAAGGGCTCTTCACGGCGGTCGAAGCTGAGCGCGGAGGACCAGAACCGCGAGTACGCGGTGCTGAATTATCTGGAGGGTGGAGAGCAGGCGAAGATGTCGGCGCTGCGGTCGGCGACGGGGACGAATAAAAGCTTGCTGGAGGGGATGGTTCGCAAGAAGTGGCTGACGCGCGAGGCTGTGGCGGAGGAGCGTGATGCTCGGCGGCTGGAGAAGGTGGCGGTGCTGATCGCTGAGGCGCGACTGCCGAAGTTGAATGAGAACCAGACGGCGATACTGGCTGAACTGGCAGCGGTGGGTGGGCGGATGCGCGTGCGAGATCTGCAGCTGAGCCTGGCGCGGATTGGGGTTCCGGTTTCGACGCTGGGCACGCTCGTGAAGCGTGGACTGGTGACGGTTGAAGAGGTCGTAGAGGAGTTTCATGTCGGAGGCGTGTCGGCGCAGGGGAAGAAGCATGCGCATGAACATGATTTGAACGAGGCGCAGATGGAGGCGCTGGGGACGATTGCGGCGGCGATGGATAAAGGTGGGTTCAGGCCGCATTTGTTGTATGGGATAACGGGTTCGGGGAAGACTACGGTTTACTTTGCCGCGATGCAGCGGGCGTTGGATGCGGGGAAGTCGGCGCTGCTGCTTGTGCCGGAGATTGGGTTGACGCCCGCGATGGCAGGGCAGATGGTGGCGGCGTTTGCGGGCGAAGTGGCGTTGCTGCATTCGCAACTGACTCCAGACGAACGGGCGGAGCAGTGGCACAGAATTCGGCGGGGCGAGGCGAGGATCGTGGTGGGGACGCGGTCTGCAGTGTTTGCGCCGATGGTTGATTTGGGATTGATCATCGTGGATGAAGAGCATGACTCGAGCTACAAGCAGGAGGAGACTCCGCGGTATCACGGGAGAGACGTTGCGGTGATGCGGGCGAAGTTCAATGAGGCGGTGGTGGTGCTGGGGTCCGCGACGCCGTCGCTGGAGAGCTGGTCGAACGCGGAGAAGGGCCGATACACGCTGGTGGAGTTGCGCGAGCGCGTGATGGAACGGCCGCTGCCGGTGGTGGAGTTGGTAGACATGCGCGCGGAGTTTCGAGAGACGGGGCAGGAACAGATTTTTTCGAGAAGGCTGGTTGAAGAGACGCAGGCCACGCTCGATCGCGGGGAGCAGGTGATTCTTCTGCTCAATCGGCGTGGATATTCGTCGGTGGTGATGTGTCGGAGTTGTGGAGAGAAGATCGAATGTGAGAACTGCTCGATCTCGATGACTTACCACAAGAGGGTGAATGAGAACGATGCGATAGCCCAGCCGGGGCAAAGGCTGGAGTGTCATTATTGCGGATCGCGGCGGGCCGTGCCGAAGGTCTGTCCGAAGTGCGAGAGCGAACATCTTTATTTTCTGGGGGCGGGGTCGCAACAGGGTGAGGAGAGATTGCAGGAGTTGTTTCCGGCAGCGCGGATCGGGCGGATGGACCGCGATACTGTGCGCGGCAGGAGTGATATGGAGCGGCTACTGGCACGTCTACATGGCGGCGATATCAATCTGCTGGTGGGGACGCAGATGATCGCCAAGGGGCACGATATTCATGGCGTCACGCTGGTTGGGGTGGTTGGGGCGGACTTTCAACTGGGGCTTCCGGACTTTCGTGCGGCGGAGCGGGTGTTTCAGCTGCTGACGCAGGTGTCGGGACGCGCCGGACGGGGTGAGTTGCCGGGGAAGGTGCTGGTGCAGACGTATCATCCGGACCATTACGCGATCCAGTTCGCGGCGAAGCATGACTATCCGGGGTTTGTGGCGAAGGAGATGCAGTATCGGCGATGGATGCACTATCCGCCGTTCGCAGTGCTGGCGAATATTGTGATTCAAAGCGAGAAGCTAGAGGAGGCCACGGCGTGGGCGGGGACGCTGGGGCGGTGGTTTCAGCAGGCACGGTTGGACAAGGTCAGGGTGCTGGGGCCGGCTGCTGCCCCGATCGTGAGACTCAAGCGAATCTATCGCTATCATTTTGTGTTGAAGGCTGAGAAGCGACAAGCGCTGGGGGCGACGCTGCGGGCGGTGCTCGCCTACGCAGAGACACAGGGCATTGCACGACGTAACCTGGTGGTTGACGTGGACGCAGTGCATTTGATGTGAGGCGGCGACGGCGAACTATTCCAGAATCAGAAACTAATCCAGGAGATGAAGTTCTTTGCCGGGCTTGAAGCGAACTGCCTTGCCTGGAGCAATGGTGACTTCAGCACCTGTTCTGGGATTGCGGCCAATGCCGGTTTTGCGCGGCTTGACGGTGAAGACGCCGAAGCCTCGCAACTCGATGCGGTCGCCCGCGATGAGGGTTTGCTTCATGCTGTCGAATATGGCGTCAACCGCAGATTCTGCTTTGGTTCGTGGCAGTCCGGTACGCTCAACAACCCTTTGTATAAGATCCTGCTTAATCATCTGGGCCGCCGTCCTTGGGCTGTAATTTTTTAGAAAAATGGTACTGACCGGGTTTAGTAACGTGATGGTAGAAAGTCGGAGCGAGATTGTCAACGATAGATCACTGCCGTAAGATGAAGAATCTAATGAGGCAAGAGTATGGGTTTTCCGGTCGCCCTTAAATCTACACCCTTCTGCCGAAATTGGAGACGTGAAATGCAAATTGAAGAGAAAAGAGACCAGAGTGGCCATTAAAAGCGACCGTTGGATCCGCCGGCAGGCGATGGACCACGGGATGATTTCCCCCTTCAGCGAAAAACAGGTCCGGGAGGGCGTTATCTCCTATGGGCTTTCCTCCTACGGGTATGACCTGCGGGTTTCGGACGAGTTCAAGATATTTACGAACGTCAACAGTGCCATTATTGACCCTAAAGCCTTCGATGAGCGATCGTTCGTAACGGTTGTGGCGGACAGCGTGATTGTTCCTCCGAACTCGTTCGCGCTGGCGCGGTCGATCGAATACTTCAAGATCCCACGCGACGTGCTGACGATATGTGTGGGTAAATCCACCTATGCGCGGTGCGGCATCATTGTGAACGTGACGCCGTTCGAGCCGGAGTGGGAGGGGTTTGTGACGCTGGAGATCTCGAACACGACTCCGCTGCCTGCGCGCATTTATGCGAATGAAGGGCTTTGCCAGATACTCTTCTTCCAGTCCGACGAAATGTGCGAGATCAGCTATGCCGACCGCAAGGGCAAGTACCAGAACCAGCAGGGAATCGTTCTGCCAAAGCTGTAGCGACGGCGCGGGTAGCGGTTCCCGGAATCGCGAAGACGGCCTACTAATGCAGGACGCTGAGTAAGAGGCTGCGAAGGCGATGAATGAGCAAGAGTCTCGGGGGCCCCTGAAGCTGGGCCTGGTGGCGACGGATCCCTTGCGGATCCTTGGGTTGCAGACGATCTTTGCCGAGGACGGCGTGAAGGGCCGGCCGGTGGAGATAGTGCCTCTGTCGGTGCCGGGGGCGCTGGACGCCTCGGGAGTGTCGCTGATCCTGATCGATGCGGCTTGCACAGAACACATCTTTGAGCTGCTGGCTGCGTTTCGACGGGCGCGTCCGCACCTGCGGCTGATCGTGCTTGGGCTCGAGGAAGACCACGATTACATCCAGCGGATCATCGGCGCCGGGGCGAAGGGGTATCTGGCGCATACGGCAAAGGGGACCGAGGTGCGACTGGCGATCGAGATCGTTGAGGACGGGTCGGCGTGGGCGCCTCGGAAGGTGCTGGCCCATCTGTTGGAGCTGTCGTCGGCGGAGGAGATGCGGGCTGGTACTGAGAGCGAGCCGAAGTTCACCAGGCGCGAGGCGCAGGTGCTGAGGCTGTTGGTCGACGGGCACCCGAACCGGGTGATCGCTGAAGAGCTTGGCATCGACCTGGCTACGGTGAAGAAGCATGTGGGTGCGCTGATGCGTAAGGTCGGGGTGAAAAACCGAATTGCGCTCTCGATGCAAGCAGTGAATCGGAACCTGTTTTCGAAGTGATTTTTGTAACGAAAAAAAGCCGTTATTCGCAGCAATATGCTGGGTGAAGTCTATTAACTCCCTAGTTAACAAGAAGCGCTCAAAGGTCTACCTACCTTCGTACCGTTGTGGGGTCGGGTAATGTCAGGCAGATTAGTACCCAGCAACACAGACCTGGGAGAGGGGTTGTAGAGACAGCGTCGGGTGATACCGACACTATCTCTACAACCCCCATTTTTTTGATTTGGGGGCGCTGTGGGCTGGTTCATTGGCGAGTGGGGTACAACCTCCTCCGCCGTTCGCACATCTCATATATTGTTGGAAATAGGCCGCTTTGGTGGCGCTTTTCAAGTGGGCCCAATTTCATAATCGAAAGGTGTAGCGAAATGATGAAGAAGCTATCAGTGGTTTTGTGTGGATTGGCCGTGGCGGCCATCTCCCTGACTGCGCAGGCGGCACAGGATGACAAGGCCAAGATTGCGGACCGGATGACTGCGGCAAGCCAGGTGATTGAAGAGGTCATGGCGACCCCGGACAAGTCGATACCCGGCGGGATTCTTGCCGGCGCCTCCTGTGTTGTGGTGATTCCGAGTTACAAGAAGGGTGCGTTTGTAGTTGGCGCGCAGTATGGGCAGGGAGTTGCCACCTGCCGTACCCCGAGTGGCAAGTGGAGTGCACCGGTATGCGTCCAACTGGCAGGCGGCAGCTTTGGGTTTCAGGCTGGCGGACAGGCGACAGACCTGGTGCTGATCGCAATGAACCAGCAGGGGCTGCAGGCGATGCTGAAGAACAAGGTCAAGCTCGGTGCGGACGCTGCCGCCGCTGCTGGCCCAGTCGGGCGTAACGCGCAGGCGGGAACGGACTGGAAGCTGAACGCCGAGTTCCTCAGCTACTCGCGGAGCAAGGGTTTGTTTGCCGGCATCGACCTGGATGGGACGGTGTTGTCTCAGAACCAGAGTGATACTCGCACGCTGTACGGGGCAGACATTCCTTTCAAGACGATTCTCGACGGGAACCAGGTGACTCCAGAGGAAGCGCGTCCGTTTGTGCGGACTGTGGCGAAATACTTTGTGGTCGCGAAGAACCAGTAAGCGAATGCGGTTGATGCAATTGAGGGGCGGCCTGACGGTCGCCCCTTTTTGTTTTTGGAGCGTGGACGGCAGGAATCGGTAGACTAGAGACTTGAACGAAGATGCACAGAAAGCGTTGCCGAGGGCCAGGGTCAGCGTCCGTGAAACTGCGGAGTTTGCCGTGGTCTGGGTCTTCGTTTACGGGATTCGGCTGTTTCCGCGGGGATTGGCGCGGGCGATTGGGGCGGTGATTGGGGCCATTGCCTATAGGGTGTTGGGGCGCCTGCGGCGGGTGGGACTGCGTAATCTGGAGATAGCGTTTCCGGAGATTACGGCGAAGGAACGGGAGGCGATCCTGCGGTCGGAGTATCGCAACCTGGGACTGTTGATGGCCGAGTTCTGCAAAATGCCGGA
>Ga0210398_10001556_pt1 | contig 23437 bp, 23 predicted proteins | sample IncBWC4OmetaG_FD_161047 | JGI IMG/M metagenome (GOLD analysis project Ga0210398, IMG submission 161047) | Forest soil microbial communities from Barre Woods Harvard Forest LTER site, Petersham, Massachusetts, United States - Inc-BW-C-4-O | ecosystem: Environmental > Terrestrial > Soil >...
TGTCTCTCGGCGGTAGGGCTGTTGGGAATAGTTGTGTTTACATCAGGCTGTTCCGGGAGCCGCGCCCAAACCGCATCTTCCGGGGTGCCGGATCTATCCGGGATTTGGCTGGGTAAAGCAGTCCAGTCCTTGAGTCCTTCAGATCCCACGGCCAAAAAGCCTGGAGCAGAGGGCGATATACCGTACACTCCGTGGGCTCTCGCTCGCATGAAAGCCGAGCGACCGGCTACCGGACCTCATGCAACGCTGGAAAACACCACGGATCCGGCGCTGAAGTACGCCGACCCGGATGGCTATCCGCGAGCCTCGATTCATCCGATGAGATTCAAAATTGTGCAAACCCCGGACTACATTTATCAACTCTGGGAATACAACGAATCCTGGCGGCAGATTGCGCTCAACCGGCCGCATTCGGAGGTTCCGGACATTTCGTGGTTTGGGGAATCGGTTGGCAAGTGGGAGGGCGACACGCTGGTAGTAGATTCGGTGGGTTTCAAAGACTCCACCTGGCTCGATCCGATTGGCCACCCCCATTCCGAGGATCTCCACATCACCGAGCGCATCAGGAGGGTCGACCACGAAACATTGGTGTTCGACTTTACCTTCGATGATCCAAAGGCTTATACCAAACCCTGGAATGGAGAGGTCACCTTCAAGCTAAAAACCGATGGGATTATGACCGAAAACATCTACACCATTTCGGACGAACTCAATTTTCGACAGCGCTTCCTGAACGAGAAGCCTTCCATTCCTATCCGGCCGAGCCACTGACGCCGATCCACGCATCGCCGGAATTTGTAGCCGGAGACGGTTTGTCCTTCATCCAGCTCAGACGGCCTACTCGGGCATCACCCGAAAGACAGTAGCTTTCGAGACCGGCGGCGCCTTCCACGGAGAATATTTTTTCTCTTTAGCTTGAAGGACAGCTGCTTTTTCAGCTGGATCGTTGACAACGGACAAGGTGCGATCAAACAGTTGGTCTCCTATTTTGAGTCGCACGTGAGGATCGCGCAGTATATCGTCGTTCCACAGTTTGCCGGGATTCGAGGAGATATAGAGACTACCGTTATAAACAGCGCACCAAATCGTCACGGAGTGAGGCAGCAGAAACGGGGTCTCGGTCTGAATCTTGATCTGCTGAATCTTGTCCGTGAACGACCAGTCGGTAACTGGGGTAGTGACGAGTTTCCCTCTAAGCCAAAGGCCCGGCAGCCTGCATGACAAAGACCTATTGAACGGCGAACAGTCCTCAGGTTCGAAACCGAAGATGCGCGACGCCGACAGCAGCACAATCAAGCAAATTACGATCGACCCGCCAATCCTCAATAGAATCTTCAACGGTTTACCTCCCGGATCGCGAATCGGCGAGTTCTATCGCGGCACGATAGTTCCCATCCAGTATTTCCATGCCTCCCGAGGCTTCAGCGAAGATACACCCAACCGCCTCCATAGTGCTACCCCGGTGGTTCTGACCTTTGGGGTTAGCGGAAACGAGGAGACTGCTCGACTCCAGGACCGGGTTTCGGCGACCGGACTCTCCCCTCAAGCCCCGCAAAATTCCTTGACATTTCGCTTGTTTCCGCATACTCTCACCCTCGCGATTTGTGTTTGACTAAGTGACTGAAATGGACACGCTCTATTATTCCTGGTTCGCCTTTACGTACCGCTTCTCCTGGTGGGGAAGCGGCCAGAGGCGGATCGCGCGCGAGTCGAGGTAAAGCAAAGAGCTAACTAGCGCGAAGAGATTGCTGAACTGGCCGCGAGAACCCAAAGGGTCCGCGGCTTTTTTGTTGTTGGGGGCAAAACAGCCGAGGAGATTCCCGATGATCGTCAACATGTCAGCGAACGCCACCGAGGAGCAGATTCAACACGTCGTGGACCGAATCAAAGAATGCGGGTTTCTCCCTCACGTGATCACCGGCGCGGAGCGCACGGTCATCGGTGTGGTCGGGAAGAATCGCGGCCGCCGCGCGGAAGTAGAAGCCTTGCGCGTCGCGCCCGGCGTGGATGAGATCTTAATCATCTCGCAGCCCTACACGCTGGTCAGCCTGGAACTCGTGCCGAATCGCACGGTTGTGGACGTCAAGGGCGTGAAGATCGGCGGGCCCGAGCTGACCGTGATCGCCGGGCCGTGCTCGGTCGAGTCGCGCGAGCAAGTGATGGAGACGGCGCGCGTGGTCAAGGCCACAGGCGCAAACCTGCTGCGAGGGGGTGCGTTCAAGCCGCGCACTTCGCCGTACGACTTTCAGGGCCTCGGCCTAGAGGGCTTGAAGATCCTGGCGGATGCGCGAAGGGAAACCGGCCTGCCCATCGTCACGGAAGTCATGGGCGTCGAGGATCTCGATGACGTCGTCGAATACGCGGACATGATGCAGGTGGGCGCGCGCAACATGCAGAACTATCCGCTGCTGCGGCGTCTCGCCACCGTGCCCCGTCCCGTGCTGCTGAAGCGCGGCCCTTCGGCCACCATCAAGGAGTGGCTGCTGGCTGCCGAGTACCTGCTCTCCGGCGGCAACCCCAATGTGGTTCTGTGCGAGCGGGGAATCAAGACCTTTGACTCCGAGCTGCGGAACACTCTGGACCTCGCCGGCGTGGCCCTGGCCAAAGAACTCTGCCACCTGCCGGTGGTAGTCGATCCGTCGCACGCGACGGGACGCCGCAGCCTGGTGCCCGCCGCCGCGCGCGCCGCGGTGGCCATCGGCGCCGACGGCATCATCGTCGAAGTGCACCCGTGTCCCGAGCGCGCCCTGTCCGACGGCCCGCAATCGCTCGATCTACAGGGCTTCGCCGCGATGATGCGCGGTCTGCAGCCCGCCATCGCCATGGCCGCCGCCGCGCGCTAAGCTGCCAATACCACATCCTTAACACCGAAGCAGGCCATCACAGCCGTGGTGCGCCCGCAGTTCGTCCCGGCGGACACGCCATAGATTGCTCCAGATTTTCCCTCTGTGGGCAACCGGCCTTCTGCAAAAAAGTCTGGACACCATTCCCGGAGTGTGTTTCATTGTGTCCCTTATCTAGTCTTATCCAGGAAGATAATATACGGTCCTTGGTACTAGCGAGTCCCGAAATAGCGAGAATCCTGTCTGGGCGGTGTGCACACGCTACTCGTAGTGTCGGCCGCCCGGCTGGGAAAAAGAGTGGCTCTGGATCGAACCATGAAGCGGACCATGAACCGTACCTTGCTTCTCCTCTTGATCCTCCTATTCTTCCGCGTAATGGCTGCGGCGCAGCAGGAGCGCGCGAACGGCTCGACTGGGCAAACCACCGAAACTGCCTTGGTGCTTGCCGGTGAGGCGACCGGCTCTGTCCAAGATGGCGGTTCCCCGGCATTATCCCCATCCGGTGACGATTCAGATCCGGGAGCCGCAGATCCAGCCAAGACGAAGAAGCCGAAGCCTCCGCCCAAGCCTGTCGACGAGTCGCAGTTCCCCACCATCCAGGACATCAAAGTCGGGTACCTGGACAGCGCCATCATCGGGTCAGGTATCCGTTTTCGCTTCGATGCGGCCTTCAAAATGATCGATCCTGACCGTGCCGAGTATTTTTACGCGAAATGCGGATGCTATGCCGACATTCCCAACGGGGCTCCGCCGCTGTTTGATGCCTACGCGCCCGGACCCGGCCCGGGAAACGCCACAGAGATAAATTTCATGCAGGCATACCTCAGCGGTGAGTTAGCGGTGACTCCCCGCCTTTCGGTATTTGCAGAGGTGCCGGTTCGCTCCATCCGCTATTTGTTGTACGGTTCCTTCTTTGTGCCGCCCGGTCAGGAGCGCTTTAAGGAGTTGGGCGGCCTCTCGGACACGAGTGTGGGGGTCAAACTGGCGCTGCTGGCCTCGCCCACCCATTTTCTTACCCTGCAGATGCAGGGCGTTATTCCTACCGGGGATGCCTCACGGGGCATGGGGACCAGTCACGGTTCGATCGTGCCCGCGATCCTTTACTACCGCAAACTTTCCCAATACTGGGCCATTGATGCGGAATTCAGCGACTCCCATCCCATCAGCGGATCGCGCGGGATTTCCACTGTCAGTCCGGGAGGATTCGCAGGGGACGTTTTGTTTTACGGAGTGGGCCCAAGTTTTGAAATGATTACAACAGAGAATTTCCATTTAACTCCGGTGCTCGAATTGGTGGGTTGGACGGTGATCAGCGGCCAGCAAACCACCCTCACTTCCCCTGCGAGCGCAAGTGGCACAAATATTGCAAATATAAAATGGGGCGCGCGCTTGTCTTTCGGGAAGCGTAGTTCCGCCTACGTCGGATTTGGAACAGCGCTGACGGCTGTCACCTGGTACAAGAATATTTTTAGCGTTGAATACCGGTACGCCTTTTGATTTGGCGCGTTCGGGCGACACAGCCGCGCGGCGCGATACAGTTACTAAATAGTTGACGCCCGGCGAGCCTCCGACTATGCTCCCCGCTAGAGTAGCAGCGCATGCCCGGCCGTGCTGAACCGCGTGCCTTCCCAGGGTCCATTTTGGGCTTGCCGGCATGTTTTTGCCTGTGCTCTATCCTCGTCGGCGCGTCGCCCGGCTTCGCCCGACCGCAATCCGGGTCAGGTCAGGCGAGCGGGCAAATCCGCATCCCACTGCATTCCTCGGAATCAATCTCCGGCGTGCTGGCGGGCGGCCAGACCGTCCGTTTCACCATTTCTGCAGCGCAGGGACAGTTCCTCCACGCCGACGTGGAGCAGTTGGGAATCCACGTGTCCCTTGCTCTGTACAGCTCCGACCAGAGGCTGATCGCAGCAACCGAAAACCCTAACCGCACAGTGGGCTGGCAGGAAATTTCAGCCATCGCGACCACAGCCGGCAACTACATGTTGGAGGTTTCCTCGAACGACAAGAACGCGCCCGTGGGGCGCTATCGCGTTACCGTTGAGGAACCGCGCGCGCCCACAACGCAGGATCGCGCGTGGCTCACGGCAGAGCAAGCCTTCCGCGGCGCCGTCGAGCTTTATAGTTCGGAAGGGAAGATCGCTTCCATACGCGCCGCGCAGAAATTTGAACAAACTCTGCCGCTGTTGCGGAGCGTCCGCGCAGTGTACGAAGAAGCCGTTACGCTGAACATGCTGGGGGTTATCTATCTCAATCTCGGAGGAAGAGAGAAGGCGCTCGACTACTTCAGTCAGGCCCTGCCGCTGCGGCGCGCCACAGGCGACCATGCCGGCGAGGCTGCCACGCGCAACAATATCGGCGCCGTCTATGAGGCCAGTGGAGAGCGGGAGAAGGCGCTGGAACAGTTTATAGAAACGCTGGAGTTTGAACGCGAGACAGGGGAGCAAACGGTGCAAGCGGAAACCCTCAGCTATCTGGGCGAGGTTCACATAGACCTGGGCCAGACGCAGGGCGCGCTCACCGACTTTGAACAGGCGTTGGTGCTCGCCCGCCAGTCCGGCGACCAAGGCGAATTGTCCCCGACACTGAACAATCTGGCCATGGCATACGACGAGTTGGGCCGGAAGCAGCTGGCCCTCGACTACTATAGCCAGGCGCTTGCCGGGGAACGCGCTTTGAACGACCTGCAGCGGGCGAGCCGGACGCTCAGCAACATCGGCAAAGTGTATGACGACCTGGGCGATCAGCCGGATGCGCTGGACCACTATGGCCAGGCGCTTAAGATCGAGCTGCAACTGCACGCGACAAACGAGGAAGCGGGCACACGCAACAATATCGCCTCGGTTTACGACGAACTGGCACAAGAGAAGGCAGCGCTGACCTTTTACCGTCGCGCGCTGTCGCTGTGGCGCAAGTTGAAGAACATCGACGCTGAGGCCAAAACCCTCATCAATATCGGGTTCCTTTACCACAACGCGGGCAATGATCAGAAGGCTTTGACGTATTACAACCAAGCGCTCCCCATCGTGCGCGGAGTGGGTGACCGCGCCACCCTGGCTATGGCGCTGCACGACATCGGCGTCTCCGAAGATCGGCTCGGCCGCATGCCGGAAGGCTTCAGCAACCTGGCCGAAGGACTGCTCCTGTTTCAGGAGGTCCAGGATCCGCTGGGGCAGGGCCTTACGTTAGGCGATCTGATGTCCCATTCCAAAAGCCTCGGAAATCCAAGTTCCGCCATCTTCTTCGGTAAAGAAGCGGTCAATACATACCAACAGATACGCCGCAACATGACGGGCCTGCCCAACAATTTGCAGAAACGCTTTGTGGCGTCCAAGGAAAACACGTATCGGGAGCTGGCGGATTTGTTGATCACGGAGGGCCGGCTCGCGGAAGCGGAGCAGGTTCTCGACCTTTTAAAAGAAGAGGAATATTTCCAGTTTATCCGGCGCAATGGAGACGACGCGTCGTCGCGGACGGCTGCGTTAGGATTCGCAGGTGAGGAGCTCCCAGAGGCGCGCCAGTTGGAGCAAAAGAGTACCGCGATCGCCACCGTTCGAGATGAATTTGAGGCGCTCCGCGCCAAGTCTCCTCTCACCGCCGAAGAAGAGCAGCGCTTGGCGACGCTGAGCCAGAAATTGATCGCCGCGACCGAGGACTGGGAGAGATTTTGCGCGGGCCTGGACGCAGAGCTGAAAGTTCCGACGGGAGTTGACCCTCTTAGTGCGACGGAGAATGATCGAGCGGGCGAGATTCAAAACGCCCTACGTGGCCTCGGCTCCGGGACGGTGGCCCTCTACACTCTGGTGACGGAAAAAAAGTATTACATCATGCTCATTACGGGAAGCGACCGGCTCGCTCGCGATTATCCGATCGAGGCAACGCAGCTGCGGCGCAAAGTATTCGCGTTTCGGCAGGCGTTGCAGAACCCGGCTGTAGATCCGAAACCCATGGCACAAGAGTTGTACCGGATTCTTATCGGCCCTATCGCCGGGGAGTTAGAGGCAACGCAGGCCACGAATCTAATGTGGTCGCTCGACGATGTATTGCGCTATATCCCAATCTCCGCGCTGCACGATGGCAGCAGCTATCTTGTGTCCAAGTATCGCGTGGAAGTTTTCACGAGCGAAAGTATCCCAAACCTGTCGAAGCGCCCCGACGTCAAGTCCGGGCAAGCGCTTGGCATGGGCGTGTCCAAAGCCTATGGTGAATTCAGCGCGCTGCCTTCCGTGCCGGATGAATTGCATCGGATTGTCCGGGACGCGAACTCGCCGGAGAGCGAAGGAGTGTTGCCAGGGCAGAGGATGCTCGATGAGACATTTACCGAAGACAATGTGAAAAAGGCCCTCAGGAAGAACTATCCGCTTGTCCACATCGCCAGCCACTTCAACTCCAACCCGGGCAACGACACGAATTCCTTCCTGCTCCTAGGGGGTGTCGGCAGCGAGGGTCAGCATCTCACGCTGGCCGAGATTCGTGAAGACTCCGAATACGATTTCACCAAGATTGATTTGCTGACACTCTCCGCCTGCGATACAGCCATGAGCGGCAAAGCTGGCGACGGCAGGGAAGTCGACAGTCTCGGAAAGCTGGCTCAAAACAAAGGGGCGAGAGCCGTCATCGCCAGCCTTTGGGCGGTGAACGATCGAAGCACCGGCGTCCTGATGCAAAACTTCTACCGCCTTTGGACTACGAGTTCCGATTTGACGAAAGTGGAGGCGCTGCGACAGGCGCAGCTCATGATGCTGAACGGCACAATCGAATCCGCAGAAGATTCTCCGAGCACTTCGGCAAAGCCGGGCGGTGAAACCGCCTCAACGAGAGGAATTCACTTGAATTTGCCGCCGGTCCCCGCTTCTCCGTATTATTCGCACCCGTTCTATTGGGCTCCGTTCATCTTGATGGGCAACTGGCAATAAGCCGATCTGCAAGCCGTTGGCTGCCTCGCCCCGCGAGTTCCAGACAGGAGAAGGAATGTCTTGCCTGCGGCGCAAAATTATGTTTCCTTGCATGGACCCCCGTCTCACTCGGTAGAATGAAAACGTGACGCTGGCAGGAGAACGCGGATGAATGGCAACGTGAACCGCAAGTGCGGCCGGCTCTTAGCGGCGGCAGGCTGCCTGGGAGTTTTCTTCTCTTTTGGCGTGGTCGTGCGAGCGCAGACATCCACCTGGGATATCACCTTGGCCGGGCAGTCCATGATCCGGTCGGATTTCCGCGAGGTTGCGCCCTCTGAGATCGCCACCATCTCCCCGCTCCTGAAAGGCGATGTGATCTTCACCAATCTGGAAGGCACCATCGCGGAGAAGGGCCAGCACGTCACCGAGGGACGCGGATTCCTAGCCCCACCGGAGGCGCTCGACACGCTGAAAGCTCTCGGCTTCAATTTGCTGGCCCTCTCCGACAACCACTCCTTTGACCTGAAGGTGAACGGAATTCAGAACACCCTCCGTGAAGTGAAGAGCCGCAATATCGCCCATGCCGGGATCGGGAACAACCTGGAGGAAGCCTCCGCGCCCGGTTATCTGCACACTCCAAAGGGCACAATTGGACTTGTGTCGATTGCCTCCGGTCTGATTGCGGAGGGAGGATCGGCCACGGCGACGCGCCCAGGTGTAAACGAGTTGCGTGTGGAAGCCGGTGGCAAGCCCAACGAATCGACCACCTTGCTGCCTCCCGAACCCGGGAATGAGCCCAACCCGGAGGACAAGCAGCGCATCCTGCAAAGCATTCGCGAGGCACGCCAGCACGCCGACCTGGTCGTCGTGTACGAACACAATCACGTGTTTCTGAACCGCCCGTTCTCCGCCTTGTTCGAAGAAGAATTGCCGGAACGCCTGGCGCCGGCCGACTGGATGAAGCGCTGGACGCACGACGAGATCGATGCCGGTGCGGACATCATCGTGATGCACGGCTCTCCGGTACTGCACGGCGTGGAGATTTACCACAACCGGCTGATTCTTTACGATCTGGGGAATTTCATTTTTAACTGCCCGCCCACGATCGTATACCTCGAAGAGCCGATCATCTGGGAAAGCGCGGTCGCGCACGTGCAATTTCAAGGAAAGAATCTGCGGTCGATTACCTTCCAGCCGATCGTGATGAACAAGATCGGCCAGGGGCAGTCCGACACACAGAATCCGTACGCGAATAACCTCTTCCTGCAAACCCGTGGCTTGCCCAAACCGGCCGAGGGCGAGAAGGCGCGCTACATCCTGGAGCGGCTGGCGGACGCTTCGAAGCCCTTCGGAACGAACATGGTGGTCAAAGGCGAGACCGCCGAGATTTTGCTAAAGGGTGGAAATTAGAAAAACCATTCGAGCCCAGCATGAGTCCGACCTTGGCAAAAAAGCGTCCGCGGGAAAAGAAGAAAGCCACCAACGGCAAGTTGGTCCGCGACTTTCAGTTGAAGCTGGAGCTGCGCAGCCACCCGAGCTTGTTGTGTGTCGTCCGCGGCGCGCTTGAGCCTTTGATGGAATCGCTCGGATTTCCCGAGGAGCAGAATCGGGCCGTCATTCGTGGTGTGGACGAAGCCGTATCCAACATCATGCGGCACTCCTACCGCGGGCGCCCGAACATGCCCATTGAGATGTACTGCAACCGCCTGGAACGCTGCAACAACGGGCAAACCGAGAACGGCGTCGAGATCCTTCTCTTCGACTGTGGGCCCGCCGTGGATACCACCAAGCTGACCCCGCGGCCCTTGGACGAAATCCGGCCCGGCGGCTTAGGGCTGCATATTATTCGAAGCAGTATGGACAGCGTGGAGTACAAGCGCGCCGGCCGGCTAAACCGCCTGCGTCTGGTCAAATACGCGAAAGCTTCGAAGGGCGAGTGTGCGCCCGCGGAGGAGAAGCCGTCGTGAAGATCTCTGCACGCCAGGTCGAAGGCGCCGTCATTCTGGACGTGTCCGGAAACATTGACATGTCCAATTCGCCGGAAGTGCGGAAGGCCTTGCTGAGCCAGGTACGCCAGCAAGGCGCCAAAGTCGCTCTCAATCTTACCGGCGTGAATTACATCGACAGCTCGGGCGTGGCCTCCCTGGTGGAGGGACTCAAGGCCTCCCGAGACTCCAAGTCGCGCTTTGTCTTGTTCGGCCTGAACGACTCCGCGCGCGAAGTGCTGAAGATATCGCGATTGCTGAAGCTGTTTGAAGTGTACGACAACGAAACGCAGGCAATCGCCTCCCAGACTCCTTCCGCTTAACAGGTTAATAGGGGCTGCCATGGCCGCGGAAAACGTGACCGAAGTTGTCTCTCAAGTGGGCGCCGGCGTCATCGACAGCCTAGCCTACCTGGGTTCGCTGGCCATGCTCACGGGCCGCGCGGCCTATTACGCACTAGTTGCGCCGTTTCAGGGCAAGCCGCTGCGCCTGCAAAGCGCCGCCTCGCAGGCCATGGAAGCCGGCGTACGGGCGCTGCCTATCCTTTCGCTTATCACGTTCTTCATCGGATTGATTCTGGCGCTGCAGGCCGCGTACGAGCTCGGCAAGCTCGGCGCCATGAGCCTGGTGGCCAAAACGGTCGCGCTGTCCATGTCGCGCGAGCTTGGCCCGCTGATTACGGCGATCGTGGTAATTGGCCGGTCCGGCTCGGCCTTCGCCGCGGAGCTTGGCACCATGAAGGTCTCCGAAGAAATCGACGCGCTCGAAGTGATGGCCATTAATCCCGTGGATTATCTCGTCGCTCCGAAATTTCTGGCGATGATGATCATGCTGCCTTGCCTGACGATTTGGGCCAATATGATGGGCATTTTCGGCGGGGCGTTGTTCGGGGTCACGCAGGCCAACTTCACCTTGGGGAGCTACGTTCAAACCTCTGTGGAATCGCTCTACCTGCGCGACATTGTCTCGGGGCTGGCCAAAAGCGTGATGTTCGGCATCACCATCACGGCGGTGGGATGCCAGGAGGGGCTGTCCACGGCTGGGGGCGCGGAGCAGGTGGGCCGCTCGACCACAAAGGCAGTGGTGATTTCCATCTTGCTGGTGGTGGCCGTCGATCTGGTGTTTACGGCGATTTTTTTCTTTGCGGGCGCTCGCTAGCGGCGTGAGTCTTTATATGGAACCGGAACATCCAAACGGGAAAGTGCAGCCAGCGGCCATATCCGTGCGCGACCTCCGCGTCAGCTACGGGGAAATTGAGATTCTGCACGGCATCAATTTCGACGTGACCGCCGGCGAGACGCTGGTCATTCTGGGAGGTTCCGGCTCCGGCAAGAGCACCCTGCTGCGCACGCTGGTGGGCCTGGAGAAGCCCAGTTCCGGTCAGATCTGGATCAACGGGCAGGACATTGCGGCGATTTCGGACGACGAGCTGTACGAGATTCGCAAGAGAACGGGGATGTCGTTTCAAGGCAGCGCGCTGTTCGGCTCCATGACGGTGGGGGAAAATGTAGCTTTGCCGCTGCGCGAGCACACCAAGCTGGAAGACTCCACCATCGAGATCATGCTGCGGCTCAAACTCGAGCAGGTGGGTTTGGCGGGGTTCGAGTATCATATGCCCTCGCAGCTGAGCGGCGGGATGAAGAAGCGGGCCGCGGTAGCGCGGGCGCTGGCCATGGATCCGGAGATTCTGTTTTTCGATGAGCCTTCCGCCGGCCTTGACCCGATCATCGCGGCAGGGATCGACGAACTGATCCTGGAACTGAAGAAGGCGTTTCACATGACGATCGTGGTGGTAACGCACGAACTGGCTAGCGCCTACCTAATCGCCGATCGCATGGTGCTGATCGACAAGGGGAACGTGGTCGCCATCGGGACGGTCGAGGGAATGCGCAACAGCACGCAGCCGCGGGTGCGTCAATTTCTGGACCGGGTCCCGGAACCGGACGTAGAAGGCGAATTGGACTACTTGCAGGCGCTCACGGAGCGATATCGCCGCCGGCCGTGAGTCCTGCGGGTGCTTTCACGCATCTGAAAGTGAGCAAGAGTAGTAGCGAGTGGGCCTGACGGAGTGAGATCTCACGTGAGACGATGAGCCCGAAATCAGAACAGACGCTGGTGGGATTGTTCGTCCTCGCTGCCGGGGGTATCCTTCTGGCCGCGGTTTTTGCGATCAATGGGGCCTTCGGCAGCGCGTCTCGGACCTACCATGCTCACTTTCCATTTGCCGGCGGGCTGGAGCCCGGCGCCACGGTGCGCTATTCGGGCGGGCCCAAGATCGGACGCGTGGAAAGCCTGCGCATCGACCCGCAGGACGCCTCGCTGATCGACCTCACTTTCAGCGTGGGGAACGATGTGATCGTGAAGACGGACAGCAAAGTGAAGATCATGAGCCTCAGCCCGCTGGGGGACAACCACCTGGAGCTTTATCCCGGGTCGGCGCAGGCTGCCGCCGCGCCCGCCGGGGCCTTGCTCACTTCCGAAAAATACGTGGATTTCAACGCGCTCACCGAGCAAATCAACAATCTCGCGCCGCACGCGCAGGACCTTATCCAGACGCTGGATGCTCGCGCCACTGAATTGAAAGTGACGCTCGATCGCGTCGACGACGTGCTGAACGCGCAGAATCGCGCCAATCTTTCGGCGACCTTGGAGCAGACGCGCGGCCTGATCGCCGATTCGCGCCCGCAGGTCAAGTCGGCGCTGCAGAACGTGAACGATCTGACCCAGAAGCTGCAACCCCTGGTCGCCGACTTGCGAAAGACGTCAGCGCAGGCCAACGAAGTGCTGGCGCACATCGACGCTAGCATCGGCGACACCGAGCCCGACGTGCGCAAGGCTATCACCGAGCTGCGCGGCACGATTCGATCCCTGAACGACCTGACCGGGCAGCTCAACCAGACGCTCGACGTGAACTCGGAAAATATCGACCAGCTTCTCGACAACCTGCTGCACGTGACCGAGAACCTGAAGGAATTTACCGAGACGATCAAGATGCGCCCGTATTCGCTGATTCGCGCGACGAATCCGCCGGAGCATAAGACGGGTGAATAGTGACTGGTGACCGGTGACTGGTGAATCGCAATTCGTGACTCGTGAACCTGTCGCGGCAGAGATTTTAGTTTTTCACGAGTTACGAATCACGATTCACGAATCACGGCTTCACCAGTCACCAGTCACTAGTCACCGGTCACTGAGATTTTCATGAACCGTAGCCTCATCGCCATCACCGCGCTCCTCGCCGGCCTTCTTGCCGGTTGTGGCGCGGCTCGTCCGAGCAAGTACTACCAGCTTACGGTTCCCGGCGATGCTTCCGCCGCGCCTGATCCGAAGCCTTATCCCGTGACGTTGTTGCTCGGCCCTTTGCGGGCGTCGCATCTCTATCGCGAGGACCATATCGTTTACAGTTCAGCGAGCGAGGGCATGGGCACGTACCAGTATCAGCGCTGGGCGGAGCCTCCCACCGAGATGCTGGTCGATGTCCTCCTGCGGGACCTGCGCGCTTCCGGACGATACAAGTCCGTGGATGTTTTGCGCAGCAATTCGCACGGGGACTACATTCTCTACGGACGCTTGTACGATTTTAAGGAAGTTTCCGGCTCGCCGCTGCTGGCCCGCTTGACGGCGGACTTGGAATTGCGCGATTTCAAGACGGGCTCGATCGTCTGGACGCACTATTACAACCATGACGAGCCCGTGAGCAGCAAGGACGTTGCGGCCGTGGTGGCCGCACTGGACCACAATGCGCAGCGCGGCATGGCTGAGATAAAATCCAGCCTGGACCAATATTTTTCGAGTCGTTCTTTGAATTAGTGGATCAAATAACGTAGGCGATTGTCATTCCGAGTGGAGCCTGCCTGCGGCAGGCAGGCGAGGAATCTGTTTTGTTGCTGGCCGAGGAGAAAAGCAGATTCCTCGCTTCGCTCGGAACGACACAATTTGGACTTTGGCGCCTCCGGGAACCATTTATGACCGCACCAAACGGGGAAGCCCCTACCAACAGCAAGCCCGCGCAACAGATGTCCTGCATGGAAGTGTGGGGCGGAAGCCAGCTCACCACGCGTCGCGTGGAAATGGGCGGGCTAGACGCCTGGGTCTACAGCAAGCCGTTCGGCCAGGCGGAGCGCGGCGGAGATGTCTACTACGCCTCCAGTTGCGCCACGGGGCGCATTACGCGCCTGCTGCTCGCCGACGTAGCCGGGCACGGCAACACCGTTGCCTCCACGGCCGCCAATCTGCGCACGCTGATGCGGCGCTTCGTTAACCGCCTGGACCAGACCGAATTTGTGCGCCTGCTCAATCAGCAGTTCGCCGCGCTTTCCGAGGCCGGGACGTTCGCCACAGCGGTGGTCTCTACTTTTTTTGCTCCCACCCGGCGCCTGATTGTTTGCAATGCAGGCCATCCGCGGCCGCTTCTCTACAGGGTTGCGAAGGAGCAATGGTCTCTTCTCGGGGCTGAGCCGGCCAGCGATCCGTCGGCTTTGAACATGCCTCTGGGAATCCTCGACATGACCGAGTACGAGCAGTTTGACGTCGAGCTGGAGCCGGGCGACTGCGTCCTCAGCTACACCGATGCGCTGATCGAATCGCGCGACGCCGACGGGGAAATGCTCGGCGAAGCAGGCTTGCTGCGCATCCTGCAGCTGCTTGGCGACGTCGAGCCGCAATACCTTACAAAGATGCTTCTTCGTGAGATCACCGACAGGTACCCGACGAATCTGACGGAAGATGACGTCACCGTTCTGCTGGTTCGCGCCAGCGGGCGGCGCGTTCGTCCCTCGATCAAGGACTTTCTTTGGGCTAATCTCCGCTTTCTCGGCTCGCTGGTTCGCGGGATCAATCCCTGGGCCGAGCGGCCTCCGCTGCCCGATCTCAACGTGGCCAATATCGGCGGCGCTATCATTCCCTCGCTGGAGCAGCGCTGGCGTGCTACCGGCCCGGCGCCTTCTCCGCACGATCCGCCTCAATAAAACTGATATGATTTTGCGAGTCGAAGGGGGACCAATGAATCGCAAACTGGCGATTGTGCTGACGCTCTCGGCTGTCCTATTCGGTTGCGGAGGCAACGACAAGCCGGCCGCTTCCAGCACGCCAAGTTCCTCCAGCCCGATGAAAGTGAGCGGCTCGCCCACGGCGACGCCTTCGGGCCTGCAATACTGGGACATCGTTGTTGGCACGGGACCGACCGCTGCCGCCGGAAGCACGGTTAAGGTGCACTATTCCGGCTTTCTCACCAGCGGTGCAAAATTTGACAGCTCGCGCGACCGCGGCGAGCCCTTTTCGTTTCAATTGGGCGCCGGGCAGGTGATCAAAGGCTGGGACGAAGGCGTCGCCGGAATGAAGGTGAGAGGCCAGCGGCAACTGCGAATTCCCCCGCAACTCGGCTACGGCGCCGAGGGAGCGGGCGGAGTGATTCCTCCCAACGCGACGCTGATTTTTGATGTCGAGCTTCTTGACGTCGCCAAATAGTTTAGGGGTTTTTTCAGCCCGTGCAGGAGCTTCGTTCGCCCACCCGCGCATGAACCTGCAAAATTCAAAAATCGGCACCGTTTTCATCTTTCTCGGCCTCGCGGGCCTTGTGCTGGCCGTCCTTTCAACAGTGGTGAGGCATCCCGCGGCCGTGCCGCCCGCCGATCCAAACAGCCCAATCTCCTATTTCATTGCGGACGGCGCCGGCAAGCCCGGCTATCACTCTTCCGATCCCGAGCTGGCACGCTGGGCCCTCGACGCCTGGCAACGCAACGCCGCACAGGGCGTGCATTTCACGGCAGCGCCGGGATCGAGCGCGCTCATCCGCGTCTATTGGGCCGGCCCGGAAAGCGGCGAGTATGGGGAGACAATGCCGATCGCTGTGGGGAATCAGCAGGGGGCGGCGGTTTTCATTCGCCCGGACATGGATTCGCTGGGGCCGGACATCGCGCGCCGCGCCGGAGCCGACGCGCTTCTTCGCGACAGCATCGTTTACCTCACGTGCGTGCACGAACTCGGGCACGCCTTGGGGCTCGCGCACACGCGGGACTTTCGCGACATCATGTATTTCTTCGGCTATGGCGGGGACGTGGTGCAATACTTCATGCGCTATCGCACGCAAATTCACACGCGAGCCGATATCGCAACGGTCTCCGGGCTCTCCGATGGAGACGTTGCTCGCCTTCGATCAATTTACGGGAAGGAATAAGCGTAAGAAGAAGGGTGAACGCCTACGGCTTTGGCTGGTCCGGACCGCCGTCACCTGCGGTGCCGCCGAAGATTCTGCGCCCGTCGGGCAGGGTCACGCGCCGCGCGTCGGCAAGTTTCGAGCCGTCGCGCGCCGGGTAGCCGCCGACGATCACTTGATCTCCCACCTTGAGGGAATCCCGATTCCAGCCTTGCCGGTGCAGCGAGCCGGGACTGGCGGCCTCACAGCCCCAGTTGCTGACGTTGCCTTTATCGTCCTTAACGTCAATGTAGAAATAGACGTGCGGGTTCGCCCAGTCGATTTTGGTGACCGTGCCCTTCAGCTCGACCAGCTTCGCGCCATCGAACTCCGCCGAAAAGGAATGGTGGGCGAAGGCGGGCAACGCCGCCAAAAGTGCGGCAAAAGCAGCAATTGCCTGGAATTTCGTTTTCACGAATCGCAATCTATAACAGGGCAAAAGCGCGGTCAAGCGCCGGCGCTGCATTCCTTGACACTGCAAGCGGACTTCGCTAGGTTACGCATTCAACGATGAGTGGCCGTGCAAATCTGAGACTCGAAATCGCAGCCGCTGTGTTCGTTGCGTCGCTGTGCGCTGGCCCGCGTTTGTCCGCCCAGTCGCAACCCGCGCAGTCGCAGGAAAACCCGTACCGCGAAGTGGGCAGCGAATCCACGGGGATCAAATCGCCCGCGGGAGCTGCAAAACCGGCACCCCGCCTTCCGGACGGCAAGCCGGACCTCTCCGGCTTCTGGAAAGGTCCGCTCATTTTCGGTGGCATGTTCAAGAGTGTCGGCGGCCCGCCGTTCACTCCCGCCGGGGAAGCAGCCTACAAAGAGAATCTGGCGAAATCGATTAATCCGGAAGCCCTGTGCCTCTTCGCCGGAATCCCCCGTGCCAGCATTAGCGGCGTGCCGTTTGAAATCGTCCAGAACTCAAGCCGCATCGCGTTTCTCTACGAGCTGATGTGGACGTTCCGCACCGTCCCGATCGGTGTCCGCACGCACCCGAGCGACATCGAGCCTTCTTTCTTTGGCAATGGCGTCGCTTGGTGGGACGGCGACACGCTGGTCGTCGACTCCGTTGGCTTCAAAGATAAGCTGAGTTGGATTGACGATGACGCGCACCCGCACAGCGACGCCATGCACGTGATCGAGCGCTGGTCGCGCCCCGACGCAGATCACCTGGCGCACGAGGTCACTGTAGAAGATCCCAAGTTTTACACCAAGCCCTGGACGTTTTCGCGCGTCTTTACGCTCATGCCTCCGGGCGACGAGCTGTATGAATTCGCCTGCGACGAAAACAACGTGGACCGCGACGGCGGCCACCTGGGGCCCGGCCCGCTCAATCTGAAGTCGTACCCGTTGAATCCGCCCGCCCCGAAGAATTAGTAGGACAGCCACTCCTGGCTGTCCGCCAAACACCGGCGGGATTGCTCGGGACAGCCAAGAGTGGCTGTCCCACGGTAGCCCTTCCACAGGTCAGCGAGCAGCAAAGACGGAGCCCTTCGGGGAGTAGAGGGCATTCGAGGAGGAAGTAAAGATGAATTCGCGTTTCACTAAACGCTTGCAGTCGCCTCGAATCGTGATCGTGGCTCTGCTTGCCGCGCTTGCGTTTGTTCCGGAGGCCCGCGCGCAGCAGGCCTCCGGCGCCGCCTCCTCCAGTGACAAGCCCTACATGGTCGAATGGGTTTACAAAGTGAAGTGGGGCTACGCCGACGAATTCTGGCAAATTTTCAAGAAGTATCAAATCGCTACGCTGAACCGCGAAAAGCAGCTCGGTTATGTGCTCTCCTACGAGGTCTATCGCCCGGGGCATCACATGGGCGAAGACTCCCGCTGGGAGTTCCGCATCGTCATCACCTACAAGAACATCGCCTCCTCCGTGCACGGCAGTGAAGTGGAAAAGCAGCTTTTCCCCGACCAGGCCACTATGAAGCGCGAGGAAAATCGCCGCTGGGAACTGACCGAAGCGCACTACGACTTGCCCATTCACACCATCGATCCGAACGGCGACGGCACCGAGTAGCGAAGCATCCCTCGCGGGGCCCCAGTGCAAAGACTCGCTGTGCTACGGGCGCGCGGATGTTTTACTATAGTGCTGCGGGTGTCATCCGGTCCGGTGGTGCCATCAGGGGGCAGGGAAGCCATGACCAGCAAGTCGACAAAGGTGAGCAAGAAGTCGCGCGTTACAGTGAGCCCATCCGGGAAAGCGCTCGGAGCGGAAATCAAGGGCGTCGATCTGCGAGAGGTAGACGGGGAGGATTTCGCCGCCATCTACCGCGCCTGGCTGGACCACTCGGTCTTGCTCTTCCGCGGGCAAGCCCTCACGGACGAGAATCTGATCGCCTTCAGCGAGCGGTTCGGAGATTTGGACTGGGCGCCGGTCCAGGAATCGGGGCGGCGATTTGTGGACGGACATCCCGAGATCTACGTAGTGTCCAACGTCATGGAAAACGGCGCGCCCATCGGCAGCCTCGGTGCGGGAGAGGCCACCTGGCACACGGACATGTCGTATCTGCAGGATCCTCCGAAGGCCAGCATCCTGTACGCGCTGGAAGTTCCACCGTCGGGCGGCAACACCTACTTCAACAGCATGTATCGCGCCTATGAATTCCTGCCCGAAGCGGTGAAGAAGCGAATCGCCGGAAAAAAACTCAAGCACGACGCGACGTACAATAGCGGCGGCTACGTGCGTCAGGGAGTCACTGCCGTAGACGATCCCGTAACCTCTCCCGGTATTTATCACCCGCTCGTCTGCACCCATCCGGAGACGAAGCGTCCCGTCCTGTACCTCGGGCGGCGGCGCAACGCCTACATCGAAGGGCTTTCCCTAACCGAGTCGGAATCGCTGCTCGATGAGCTGTGGATGTACGCCAACCGCGAAGAGCTGGAATGGTACAACCAGTGGCGCGTCGGCGATCTCGTCCTGTGGGACAATCGCTGCACCATGCACCGCCGCGATCCTTTCGAAGCCAGCTCGCGCCGCGTGATGCACCGCACCCAGATCAAGGGCGAAACGCGCCCGAAGGCGTAAAGCCGCCAACCACTTTCATGGGCGCGAAAAAACCCTCATTCGCCATCGTCGGAGCGGGAATCGGCGGCCTCGCCGTGGCGTCCACGCTGCGCCAGGTTGGCATTGACGTCCAAATTTACGAGCAGGCACCGCGCTTCGCGCGCATTGGCGCCGGCATCCAGATGATGCCCAACTCGATGAAGGTCCTGCGGCGAATCGGCGTCGAGGAAAGAGTCCGCGGGCTCTCTTTCAAACCGTATTCCCATTTGAATCGAGTGTGGGACACCGGCGAAGTGCTGAGAGAATTGCCTATGCCGGAGAACCTGTTCGGCGCGCCATATCTGTGCATGCACCGCGCCGATTTGCACAATGCCCTTGTCTCGGTGCTGCCGGAGGAAATCTTCCACCTCGACAAGAAGCTGGTTGGCCTCGAACAGCGCACGGGGCAGGTCACGCTCGCGTTCGCAGACGGCACGCGCGCGCAGGCCGACGCGGTGATCGGCGCCGACGGTGTTCACTCCGTGGCGCGCGAAATCATCCTCGGCCCGGACACACCCATCCACAAAGGGCGCATCGCATACCGCGCGGTCTTTTCCTCGGCATTGCTAAATGGATTTGACATCGGGCCGTCGCGCACCAAGTGGTGGGGTCCCGACCGCCACATCGTCATCTACTACACCAGCGCCGATTGCAGCGAGCTGTATTTCGTAACCAGCGTGCCGGAGCCTGCCGAATGGCTCACGCCGGAGTCGTGGTCGGCGAAGGGTGATGTGAAAGAGCTGCGCAAGGCCTACGAAGGGTTTCATCACGAGGTGCGGGCCGTGCTGGAAGCCTGCCCGGACTGCCACAAATGGGCGATCCTGGAGCGCGAACCGCTGCCGCGCTGGAGCGACGGCCGCGTGGTGCTGCTGGGCGACGCCTGCCACGCCATGACGCCTTACATGGCGCAAGGCGGTGCGACGGCCATCGAGGATGCGGCGGTCCTGGCGCGCTGCCTTGCGGAATCGGACGGCGAAGACGTCGAAGGCGCGTTCCGCGTGTACGAAGCGCACCGCAAGCCGCGCACTTCGCGCATCCAGGCCATCTCCAGCGCCAACACCTGGATGAAGGGCGGCGATGAAGACACCAGTTGGCTCTACGGCTACGATGCCTGGAACGTGCCTTTGACTCCTACAGAGCCGTACGTCAAGGCGCGCTAGGAAAACGCAGATGCCGGAAAACAACGAGGGCCGGTGCTTCACCACTTCTGACAACTGCTCCATCGAATACAAGCTGCGGCCTGCGCGCAATCCCGGCGCGAAGCGGCTTGTCCTGATTCATTCCCTCGCGCTTGACGGCAGCATTTGGGACGGTGTCGCTCGCGAACTCGCTGGCGAAGTCGAGCTGCTCACGTACGATTGCCGCGGGCACGGCCAATCCGAGCGCGTCCCCGGACCATTCACCACCGACTTGTTCGCGAGCGACCTGGCCGAACTGCTCGATCAACTAAATTGGCCGGCCGCCGCCGTGGCTGGGTGCTCCATGGGCGGGTGCGTCGCGATGGCTTTTGCCGGCTTGAATCCCGCGCGAACCACAGCACTCGGGCTGATCGACACCACGGCCTGGTACGGCGAAAGCGCACCCAAGGACTGGCGCGAGCGCGCGGCGAACGCCCGTTCGAAGGGATTCCAGGGGATGATCGAGTTTCAGCTCAAGCGCTGGTTCAGCGAACGATTTCGAAAAGGGCATCCGGAAGTGGTAAGGCAGCTCTCCGAAGTGTTTCTCGCCAACGATCTGGAGTGCTACGCGGCTAGCTGCCAAATGCTCGGCGAGGCCGATTTGCGGCCCCATTTGGGCGCCATTCGAGTTCCGACTGCGGTCATCGTCGGGGAAGAGGACGATGCCACGCCGCCGGCGATGTCCAAATTCTTGCACAATGCGATTCCTGGCTCCACGCTCAGCGTGCTTCCTGGCGGCAAGCATTTGACTCCTGTCGAATTTCCGGCGCAGATTGCGGCGCAGCTTTTGGAACTGGTGCGGAGACCGGGAGCGCAGGAGGCTGCGGCGGAAGCGTAATGGGGCATTGAAAGACGAATGCGCAGCTCGGGGTTCGCCGCTGCGCGATGCGTAACTCATCCTTGGATTTAACTGCGAGATCGCGTGAACTCGTTTGACGGCCCCGTGGGCGCCGACGTCAGCGTGAGCCGGCAAGCACCGGAGGGCGCCGGCGACGCGGCCAGCCTGCTGGCGCGCATGGAGCAGGTGCCTTTCTCGCGCTGGCACATGACGGCGCGCCTGGTGATGGGCAGCGCCACGTTCTTCGATGCCTTTAATGCGCTGTCGCTGGCGTTTGCGCTTCCTTCCCTCATTCGCCTTTGGCACATCACGCCGCAGCAGAGCGGCATACTGATTTCTTCCAGCTACGTCGGGCAACTGGCCGGAGCGCTCTTTTTCAGCGCGCTGGCGGAAAAAGTGGGGCGCATCCGCGGAACCACGGCGGCCATCGCCATCATGTCCGTGCTGAGCTTTGGCTGCATGTTCGCCGGGAATTTTCCCACGTTGCTGGCGTGCCGGTTCGTGCAGGGCATCGGCGTAGGCGGAGAGATGCCTGTCGCCGCCACTTACATCAACGAGCTGTCGCGCGCCCACGGCCGGGGAAGGTTCTTCCTGCTGTACGAGATGATTTTTCCGCTGGGGCTCATGGCCACGGGACAGATCGGCGCGTGGATTGTCCCCTCTTTTGGGTGGAGCTCCATTTTTCTGCTGGGCGGAATCCCGGGCTTGATCATCACGTTCCTGGTGGCGCGCCTGCCGGAATCGCCGCGTTGGCTGATATCCAAAGGCCGCCTGCGGGAAGCGAAAGCGATCGTCGAGCAGATAGAAGCCAGCACCACCCGCAGGATTCCTGTGCCGGACCAGGCGGCACCGCTCTCCAACCTGACACAGCGCAGGCATTGGGGCGAGCTTCTGTCGGCAACGTATCGCCGACGAACTTTCATCGTGTGGGCGCTTTGGGCTAGCGCCTTTTTCGTTGCCAACGGGTTGAACAACTGGATGCCCAGCCTGTACAACACCGTGTACCACATGAGCTTGCGGCAATCATTGCGTGCTGCGTCGATGACCAACGTTGCCCAGGTGGTGATCCTGCTGGTTTGCGCCTTTACCATCGATCGCATCGGGCGCAGAAACTGGACCGTGGTGACTTTTATTCTGGGCGGAGCCACGCTCGCGGTTCTGGGAATGAACGGCGCGCAAAGCGCTTCCAGCGTGATGATCCTGGCTACACTCGGTTACGGGCTGATCGGATCGATCAACGCCGTCTTGTACCTCTACACGCCGGAAATTTATCCCACGCGCATGCGCGCGATCGGCACCGGCCTGGCCACGTCCTGGTTGAGGATCGCCTCGGCGACGGCCCCTGCGCTGGTCGGTTTTATGGTCGATGCCAGGGGTATCCATTCCGTCTTCTGGATGTTCGCCGCGATCAGCGCGGTCGGTGCGCTTGCCGCCACCGGCATGGTAGAAACGCGCGACCGGCGGCTCGAAGACATCGCTCCCTGATGGCCTTGCGGCCCCCGGCAAGATCTGGCCACTACAGAAGTGGAACTGGGATAGCTGCGTGATATACTTCGCCAAAGTAGTAATGGGAGGTCACTCCTTGAGACACAGAATTCTCCCAATTTTGGTCTTCATTCTCGTGCTCTTCGCAGCGGCGCCCGCGGGGGCGCACCATTCGCCTTCGGCGGTCTTTGACATGGATCACCGGTTTACGCTGACTGGAACGCTGATCAAGGTGGACTGGTTCAACCCCCACATCGAGGTTTATCTCGACGCCAAAAAGGACGACGGCACCGTCGAGAATTGGAAATTCGAGAGCAATCCGCCGTCCTGGTTCCGGCGCGTCAATCTGGCGCGCGAAGATTTCGCCAAGGCCATCGGGCAAACGGTCACGGTCCAGGGAGTGCGCGCCAAAGCAGGTGGACTGTACGGGTATCTTTTGAAGATCACTTTCCCGGATGGAAACTCGATTGAGCTGGAGTTCAAGCAATAAAGTAAGCTGAGGCTCAGCGAGAAGGAGTACACGCCATGAGAAACCGTATCCTTTTGACATTCTCTGCGGCGCTGCTGCTCGGAGCAATTGCCACCGCCGACAGCAAGGACAGCGAGAAAGCCCTAAATGTGCCGCGAACTGCGGACGGCCATCCCAACCTCGCGGGCATCTGGGCCTACGCGATCGATCTCCCGCCTGTGGTTCTGAAGAAGGAAATCAACGGAAAAGTGAGCACCACCGAGATCGACCAGAGCGCGGCCAAGCCTGCGCGCATGTCCGTTCCGGGCGCGCTGCCCTCCACGCCCGCTCCCACGTACAAGCCCGAATTCCAGCAGAAGGTGAAAGACCTCTTCGACAACGAGAGCAAGACCGATGAAGTATTTTACTGCGGCAAGCCCGGCGTTCCGCGCATCGGTCCACCGCGCCGGATCATTGAACTGCCGGGCGAGATGGTTTTTTTCTACGAAGACATTTCCGGTGATCCCTACCGCATCATCCC
>Ga0210398_10001557_pt1 | contig 23436 bp, 20 predicted proteins | sample IncBWC4OmetaG_FD_161047 | JGI IMG/M metagenome (GOLD analysis project Ga0210398, IMG submission 161047) | Forest soil microbial communities from Barre Woods Harvard Forest LTER site, Petersham, Massachusetts, United States - Inc-BW-C-4-O | ecosystem: Environmental > Terrestrial > Soil >...
GACTGGGACAAGGCGCTGGTCGGTCGCGATCTGCTGCCGCACGAATATACCCATTCCTGGAACGGCAAGTTCCGCCGGCCCAAGGATTTATGGACGCCCAACTTCAACACCCCGATGGGCGACAGCCTGCTCTGGGTCTACGAGGGCCAGACCCAGTATTGGGGTCAGGTGCTCACCACCCGCTCGGGGCTGTGGAGCAAGGAGCAGGCGCTCGATGTGCTCGCCGGCGCCGCCGCCTATTACCAGGCGCAGGCCGGGCGCAAATGGCGCAGCCTGCAGGACACGACCGCCGACGAGATCATCGCGCCGCGCTTCCAGCCGCAATCCTGGACGAGCTGGCGCCGCTCCGAGGATTACTACAACGAGGGCGTGCTCCTCTGGCTCGATGTCGACACGCTGCTCCGCGAGCTGTCGCAGGGCCAGCGCTCGCTCGACGATTTCGCCCGCGCCTTTTTTGGCGGCGACGACGGCAGCATGACCCCAAAGCTCTATGTCTTTGACGATGTCGTGCACGCGCTCAACGCGGTGCAGCCTTATGACTGGGCGAGTTTCCTGCGCACCCGGCTCGACAGCCTCGGCCGCGACCCGCTCGACGGCATCACCCGCGGCGGCTATCGCCTCACCTGGAGCGATACGCCCGGCAAGGTTTTCGAGTCGGTCGAGAAGGTCAACGAGATCACCAGCCTCATCTATTCGCTGGGCATCAGCCTCGACAAGACCGGCAAGATCAGGGGCGTGATGTGGGACAGCCCGGCCTACAAGGCTGGCTTGGCGCCTGGCATCCAGCTCATCGCTGTCGACGGCATGACCTACAGTACCGAGCGCATCAAGGACGCGGTCAAGAACTCGCTGTCCGCGAGCCAGCCCGTCGAGCTGATCGTCAAGGACGACGAGCATGTGCGCACTGTCTCGCTCGACTACCACGGTGGGGCGCGCTACCCGCATTTGGAGCGCGCCGACGGCGCCCCGGCGCGCCTCGACGACATCCTCGCCGCGAAGTGAGGGCCACGGCGTGATTAAAGGCCGGATGAAGACCCCGTGGTTGGCGTTTCTCTGCCTCGCGGTGTTCGCCGCGCGCGCACACGCACAGGCGCCGCAGACCTATTCGAATGTTTTCGACTATTGCACGGCGATCGGCGCGATCGACCAGTTCGATGCCCGCTTCACCGGGGTGCTGCCGGAGTCCAAGGCGGCGAACCTGTTCAAGATCGAGCCGGGCGCGCTCCATGAGGGCGCCTTCGCCTGGCGTTGCATGAATCGCGCGGTCTGGGTCTGCGCGCAACTCAACAGCCCGATCTGCGGCAAGACCGATATCAGCCGCGCTCCGACCCCGGCGATGAGCGAGTATTGCAAACTCGATCCCGACGGCCCGATCCCGGCGGTCGTCATGGGCCACGACCACCCGGCCGCCTATGACTGGGTCTGCCATAAGGGCGTCCCGACCATCGCCCGCCAGCTCTTCGCTCCCGACCCGCGCGGCTACCCGCCGGATCTGTGGAAGCAGCTAAACCAGTAAGTGCTGGAGTTTATCTCCGGCGCCGGCTCACCCGTCCCGATACCAGTCCTTGAGGTTGTAGAACACCGTGTCCCACCCGCTCAGCACCGGGCGCAGGGTGTTCGCTACGGCGTTGACATTGGGCCGATAGACCACGGGGATCTCGGCGGGCGCGTTCACCACCATGTCGTTCATCGCGATAAACAAGGCAGCGCGCTTGACCGGGTCGAGTTCCCCCTCGGCGGCGCGATAGGTCTTGTCGTATTCGGCATTCTGCCAGCGCGTCGTGTTGAGGCCCTGCCATTTGTTCGCCTTTTGCGCCGCTTCCCAGGACACCCATTGCCGCATAAACGCTTCCGGGTCGGGCGACAGCATGTTGACCGTCGACATCTGCAGATCGGCGGGAAATTTCTTCGAAATGTCGGCGTTGCCGACATCCGAGGAGAAATAGACCTGGGCCACCGTCGCCTTGATCTCAATGTCGATGCCGGCCTGCTGACACGCCCGCTTGACGATGGCCTGGGTCTTCTGCCGGGGGCCGTTGATCGAGGTGTGAAAGACGAGCTTAAGCGTCTTGCCGTCTTTGGCGCGCAGCCCGTCACCGCCGCGTTTCCAGCCCGCGGCCTCGAGCAGCCCATTAGCCTTGGCGATATTAAATTCCCACTTCGTGTTCTTCGACACGACGGATGGCGGGTTGTTGAGGATGTTGCCGGTCGCGATGCCGGTGCGTCCGTAGATGAAGTCCTCGATCCCGCGGCGATCGACCAGCAAGGCCATGGCCTGCGCGACCGCCGGGTCGCTGAACAACGGGTGCTTTGTCTTGATGCTCGAAGTCTCACCGTCGACCTCGGTCCACGGGTCGGTCATGTTGAGCTGGATGTGCTCGACCGCGCCGCTCTGCACGATGACGACCTTGCCGCGCGTGTCGTCTCCCGCCTCCAGCTTGCGCAGCAGCTCATCTTCGACCTGCATGTTCTGTGCGAAGTCGTATTCACCGGTCTGGATCACCGCCCGCGCCGCCGACATCGCGTCGCCGCCGCCTTTCAGCTCGAACGCATCAAAATACGGCCGGTTCGGCACGTAGTACTCGGCGAAGCGCTCGCCTTGAACGAGGTCGCCGGGCTTGAACGCGACGAACTTGTAAGGGCCGGTTCCGACCGGCGCCAGATTGGCCGGCGCGTCGCGCGAGCTGGCGCCCTTGAACGCCGCGTACAAATGCTTTGGGATGATCAGACCACGCTGACCGACAAAGGCGTCCGCCCAGAACGGCGTCGGCTTCGCGAAATGCACGCGCACCGCATAGTCATCGAGCTTTTCCGCGGTGATATCCCGATAGGTGGCCAGCGTCGTCGCCGCCGTCGCCGGATCGGACGCGTATTCGCAATTGAAGACGACATCGTCCGCCGTAAACGGCTCGCCGTCGTGCCACTTCACGCCGCGCTTCAATTTCCACGTGACGGACATCCCGTCGGCCGCGACGCCGCCCTCCTCGGCGCTGGGGATCTCGGCCGCTAGGATCGGCACGAGATTGCCGTCGGCGTCCCACGCCGCCAGCGGCTCATAAAACAGCCGCGAGCCTTCCTGATCCTTGGTGCCGACGGCGAAGTGCGGATTGAGCAGCGTCGGCCCCTGCCACGACAGTATTTTGAGCACACCGCCGCCACCCGGCTTGGTGGGCTTGTACGACACCGGCGCCGCCGTTTGCGCCAGCCCTGCGTGAGCGAGCAGCAAATTGGCGAACGGCGCGGATAGACCGAACCCGCCCAGAAACCGCACAAAACTTCGTCGATCGAGCCGCTTTTTGCGCACGGCGCGGATCAGACCGCGCAGTTCCGCCTCGTCCATGGCTTGCCTCCTGCCGAGCGAGCCGTATTCGGCCTCTGCTCAGCAAGATCGCAGCCAAGTCTCGCCCTCAGACGTACCCGCTTTCGGGCTTGAACTGCGCGCCCTCCGCAAGCAAACCGGAGCCCGGCACGAAATTCACTTCGAGCCTGATGCCGTCAGGGTCTTCGAACAGCACATAATAATAGCCCGGCGCCCAGTTTCCTTCCTGCGGCCCGCGCACGACCGTCGCCCCGATCTCCTTGAGCAGCGCTCCGCAGCGATCGACATCCTCGCGCGAGCGGGCGCGCAGGCAGAGATGGTGCAGCCCCACGCGTTGCTGCACAAAGCGCTCGCCGGCAAATTCCGGGGCGCACGGCTCGATGCCGATCGCGGTGCGCGCCCCGACGCAATAGAAGAACTTGTCGCCGTCGAAGACTGGCTTCAGGCCGAGTTCCGGAAGCAGCTTGCGATAGAATTCGCGCGCGACCTCGAACCGACTCACGTCAGGATGACGTGCGCCATCCCGTTGATTTCGATCGTCATCGTCGTTTTTCCTATCAGCGCTAAGCTAATTCTCCCACGTCTCGTCCCGGCAGTCTCCAATTCGGCTTCTGACCCCCAAGCCACTCGCGTCATCGCGGAATCGGCCCTACTCTCAATCAAACGCAGTTCGGGTTGTGGTTGGTGTCTCGTGTCTCTCCTGGCCTCCAGGCGTGAGGACTGGGTGCCGACGAGACAGAACGATGACGGCTCGCTGCAACAGAGGAGGAGACGGGAACATGGCACAAAAAGGTCGCGGAATTTTCATGGTGTACGTCGATATCGACGCCCAGCACGCGCAAGAATTCAACGAGTGGTACAACAAGGAACATCTACCGGAACTGCTGTCGGTGCCCGGCATTCTCTCGGCGGCCCGCTACGAGGCGGTCAAGGGTGGGCCGAAATACCTGGCGTGCTATGAACTGGAAAGCGTGGCGGTGATGAAGACGCCGGCGTTTACGAGCCGACCGCGGACGCCGTGGGGACAGAAAGTCTCGCCCTCGGTGATCGGGACGAATTTGACGCGCATTGTCGGCGAACAGATCTTCCCGGACGGCATTGAAATGCCGGAGCGCGGCATGGCGCCGGTGTTGCAGATTGGCCGTATGTCCGTTCCGGCCGAGGTCGATGCCGAGTGGAACGCCTGGTACAGTAACGAATATGTGCCGGGTTACCGCAAGGTGCCAGGAGTGATCTGCGCTCGGCGCTATCGGGTCGTCGAGGGTACCGTCGGCTACGGCACGGTCTACGAATTTGCCAGCACGGCGGTGCCTGAAAGCCCGGAGTGGAAGGAGCAACAGGCACATTCCTCGCCCAACTCGCCGCGCATGCGGGAGGCCATGACGCATGCACCGGGTTCTGCCGGGGTGTACGCACGGGTGAATCCCTAGGACCCCGGGGTCTGAGGCAGCGGTCTAAATGGGCCACGCCTCGCCCCAGCGGTCGGCGAACGCGACATCGCGCACCGGCTTGCGGGTGAGGGGGCCGAAATTCTGTAACGGCCAGCCGATCGGCATCAGCGCGAAGGTCTGCACCTCATCGGGGATGCCGAGCAGCGTCTTCAGCTCGTCCTCGCAGCGCAGGTGGTTGGTCGTCAGCACCGTCCCGAGTCCCAGCGCCCGGCACGCCAAAAGGATGTTCTGCACCGCCGGGTAGATGCTGGCGCCGCGGATGCGGTCGGCATAGGCCATCTCCGCGTTGTAATCGACCTCCGGTGGCAGCGCCTCGCGCGCCGGCTGCGGCCGCGGCCTGACACACACAACGAGCAGCACCGGCGCGTCGGCGAGGTGGTCCCATAGCCAGCCGCCGCTCGCCATAAAGCGCTGGTATTGCGTCTCCGACAGATGCTCGGGCCGGCCGCGCGCCGCATAGACCCGGGCCGCGATGTCCGACCCCTTGCGATAGACCGTACCGATCTTCCGGCGCAGCTCGGGGTCGCGCACCACAACAAACGCCCAGTTCTGGGCGTTGCCCGCAGAGGGCGCCTGGGTCGCGGCTTCGAGCACGCGGGTGATCAGCGCGTCCGGCACTGGATCGGGGCTCAGCTTGCGGATCGAGCGCGCCGAATGGATCGCCTCGAACAGGCCGATATCGTCCATTGCTCACCCCTTGAAGTTGGGATATCGTTCACTAAATGTTCTGATCCGCTTCAGGCCGAAGCCTTATGGCAAAAATCTCGTCGATCACTCGCTGTTTCGCCGTTATGGCCGCTGTTTCCTCGCTGATAACCCGCTGTTCTTCCGCTGTTATTTTGCTGTTCTCGCGCTGTGCAAAATGCAGAACATCTTTTTATATCAATAGGTTATTTGATACTCAGCGCAGCGACGCCCGGCAATTCCCGGCCTTCGAGCCATTCGAGAAACGCGCCGCCGGCGGTCGAAACATAGCTGAGCTTATCTTCGACCCCGGCCGTGCCGAGCGCCGCGACCGTGTCGCCGCCGCCGGCGACACTGAGCAGCTTCTTCTCCCCCGTCAGCTCGGCGACCTTTCTCGCCAGCGCGACCGTCGCGCGGTCGAACGGCTTTGTCTCAAACGCGCCGACTGGCCCGTTCCACACCAGCGTCTTGCTTGCCGCCAGCGCGGCCTCGATGCGCTTGACGCTGTCCGGGCCGATATCGAGGATCATCGCGTCGACCGGCACAGCATTAATTCCGACCGTGCGCGTCATCACGCCGGCCTCGAGCTTGTCGGCGGTGACCGCGTCATCGGGCAGGATAATCTCGCAGCCGCGCTTTTCGGCCGCGCTCAAGATGTCGCGCGCGGTATCGGCCATCTCCTTCTCGCACAACGAGCGGCCGACCCCGCGCCCCTGCGCGAAGAGGAAGGTGTTGGCCATCGCCCCGCCGATCGCCAGTCTGTCGACCTTGGAGATGATGAATTTCAAAAGGTCGAGCTTGGTCGAAACCTTCGACCCGCCGATCAGCGCGATAACCGGCTTTTGCGGGTGTTCGAGCGCGGCGCCCAGCGCTTCGAGGTCGGCCTGCATCAGCTTGCCGGCGGCGTTGGGCAACAGATGCGCCAGCGCCTCGATCGAAGCGTGCGCGCGATGCGCCGCCGAAAACGCGTCGTCGATATAAAGATCGCCGAGCGCGGCCAGCTCCTTGGCGAACCCCGGATCGTTCTTCTCCTCCTCGGGGTGGAAGCGCAGGTTCTCCAACAGCGCCACCTCGCCGGGCTTCAACGCGTCGACCACCTTCTTCGCCTCCGGCCCGACGCAGTCACTCGCGAAATGCACGGTCTTGCCGCCGATCGCCCGGCTCAGCGGCCCCACAAGCGGCTTCAGCGATTGCGATGGGTCGACACCCTTTGGCCGGCCGAAATGCGATATCACGACGGTCTTCGCGCCCTTGGCGATCAGCGTCTCGATGGTCGGCGCGAGGCGCTCGATGCGCGTCGCGTCGGTGACCTTGCCGTCCTTGACCGGCACGTTGAGGTCGGCGCGCAGCAGCACGCGTTTACCGGCGACATCGAGATCGTCGATCGTGTGGAACTGCGGCATCGCCGTCATCTCCCGAGAACATGGCTGCCGTCGATTAAAGCGGAGCGACAGGTCTTTGCAAACGGCGTCGCCCGACATAATTCCTCGCTCTATGGCGACAGCACTCGACAAGCTCCTCTACGACACCGCGCAGGCCGCGCGGGTCTCGTGGTTCTTCGGCCAGAAGCTGCTGGCGGCGCGGCTGTCAAAGCCGATGCCGATGCCCGACAGCCTCAAGGGCCGCCCGATGCCCGATCGTCAGCGCATCCTCGCCGACCTGCGCCGGCTGCTGGAGCGGGACTGGCGGAACATCAAGACCGGGCTTTACGCGGCGCCGGAGGATTGGCGCGGCAACCCGCTGCGCGAGCTCCGGGGCGCAATCGACTTCTTCAGCGATCTAGGCGCGGTCGAGGCGCGCCGCCACGGCGACCCCGGCGAGGCCCTGCTAAAGACCCCGGAGGCCGTGCGCTACCCGGCCTATTACCGCCGCAACTTCCATTTCCAGAGCGACGGCTATCTGAGCACCGCCTCGGCCGAGCGCTACGACCATCAGGTCGAGGTGCTGTTTGGCGGTGGCGCGGCGGCGATGCGTCGCCAGGCGCTGGTGCCGCTGCGCGACGCGCTGCTGGAAGTGGAGGGCGGCCTCCGCAAAGCGCGGCTTCTCGACATCGCCTGTGGCACGGGCGCCTTCCTCGCCGAGGTGAAGCGCAATTATCCGCGTCTCGCGGTCACTGGGATCGACCTGTCCGCGCCCTATCTCGATGTGGCGCGGCGCCGGCTTGTGGACTGGTCGCGCGTCACGCTGATCGAGGGCAATGCCGAGGCGCTGCCACTGGCCGACGCCAGTGTCGACATCGTGACCTGCGTCTATCTCCTTCACGAGCTGCCGCGGCGCGCGCGCCAGGCGGTCGCCAGCGAAATCCGCCGGGTGCTGAAGCCGGGCGGCAAATTGGTAAATATCGATTCGCTGCAAACCGGCGACGAGCCCGATTACGACGCTATGCTCGACTGGTTTCCGGTCGCGTTTCACGAGCCGTATTACGCCAGCTATCTGAAAGAGGATTTGCCCCGGCTGTTCGGGCCGGAATTGCGGCCGATCGGCGAATCGCCGGCCTATCTCTCAAAGGTGTCGAGCTACCGTCGCGAATCTCCTGTGCACAACATCTAGTTTCTCGTTGGCGACACCCTACTAGGGTGCTACCGTATTTTGTGGGGGTTGAGACCATTCCTACAGCATACGGTGGGGGACATGATCGACATAGGCACCTGGACACCAGATCGCATCGAACAGCTGACCCTTCTGTGGGACGAAGGCGTGACCACCGCCGAGATTGGCCGCCGCATCGGCGTCACCAAGAACGCGGTGATCGGCAAGGTGCATCGCCTGGGGCTCGTGCCGCGCGTCATCACCCAGAAGCCGGCGCCGCGCCGCAATGTCTTCGAGTTCACCGGCCCCGTCTGCATGTGGCCGCACGGTCATCCGGGCGACGAGGACTTCCACTTCTGCGGCGGCCGGCCGATGCCCGGCAAGCCCTATTGCGATACGCACTCAGCTATCGCCTACATCAAGCCGAAAGAGCAGAAGACCAACGCGGCCTAAAGCACTTTCAGCACGGCCTCGGGCGGCCGGCCGAGCGCGGCCTTGCCGCCCGAGACGACGATCGGCCGCTCGACGATGATCGGGTTTTTGGCCATCGCGGCGATGAGCTGATCCTCGCTGAGCTTTGCCGGGTCGACCCCTGCGGCAGCCGCCTCTTTCTTCCGTACAATCGCCTTCGCCGGCAGCTTGAGCTGGCCGAGCAGCGTCTTGAGCTGCGCCGCCGTGTAGGGCGTCTTCAGGTATTCGACGATGTCGGGCTCGACGCCCTTGTCGCGCAGCAGCGCCAGGGTCTTGCGCGAGGTGTTGCAGCGCGGGTTGTGGTAGATCGTCACCGGCATGGGTCGCTCCCGGTCTCTTGTTGCCACGTTTGTTGTCCGGGCGATTGTCCCTGCCTAGAGTGGCTTCGCAAGTCATTATGAGAAAAGGGTAGGGCGCTGTCCGACATCCGCATCAGTGCGGGGCCGTTTTCCTTCATCGCGCGGTTCGAGCGGGCGGCGGCGCCGCGGACCTGCGCCTGGTTTCAGAGCGTGCTGCCCTATCGCGAGCGCATCATCCACGTCCGCTGGAGCGGCGAGGCCTGCTGGATCCCGCTCGGCGAGCTGAACCCCGGACTGCCGCACGAGAACGCGACAAGCTATCCGGCGCCGGGGCAAATCCTGTTTCACCCCGCCGGCATCAGCGAAACAGAGATCCTGCTGGCCTATGGCGCGTGCCGTTTCGCCAGCAAGGCCGGGCAGCTTGCCGGCAACCCGTTCCTGACCATCGTCGAGGGCCTTGAAAACCTCCGGTCGCTTGGCGAGCTGACCCTGTGGCATGGCGCGCAGGAGATCGAATTCGCGGCGATCTGACAGACCGAAGTAATCCGATATACTCTCCGGCGCCGCGACCCGAGGGAGAACCGGCCATGTCGACGATGTACCGCTACACACTGCCTGTAGAGCAGACCGAGTGGAAATTCGAAGGCAACACCGAGGCGTGCTTCCGCTGGGAGTACGACGATGGCCGCGACGGGCTTCTGCAGCTCTATGAAAAGGGTAAGCGGCAGCAATGGAATGCCGCCGAACGCATCGACTGGTCGCAAGACCTCGACCCCGAAAACCCGATGCTGCTCGACGACCAAGTCATCCCGATCCACGGCACCGACATCTGGAACAAGATGACCAAGGCGGAGCAGACGCGCGTCCGCCATCATCTCCAGGCGTCGCAAATCTCGCAGTTCATGCATGGCGAGCAGGGCGCGCTGATCGCCACGGCCAAGATCGTGCAGAGCGTGCCCAATATCGACGCCAAGTTCTATGCGGCAACCCAGGTCATGGATGAGGCGCGCCATGTCGAGGCCTATTCGCGCCTGCTGCACGAGAAGTTTGAGCTCGCCTATCCGATCACCCACGGCCTCAAGTCGCTTCTCGAGAACGGGCTTAGCGACAGCCGCTGGGACATGACCTACTTGACGATGCAGATCCTCATCGAGGGCCTCGCTCTCGCCGCGTTCCAGCGCATCCGCGACCAGTCGAAAAACCCGCTCGCCGCGGCGGTCAACGCCTATGTCATGCAGGACGAGGCTCGGCACGTCGCCTTCGGCCGCCTCGCGTTGCGCGACTACTACCCGCAACTCACCGATGCGGAGCGGAAGGAGCGTGAGGACTTTGTCGTCGAGGCGTGCTGGCACATGCGCGACCGCTTCAATTCGCTCGAGGTCTGGCAACGCCTCGGGCTGCCGGCCGACGACTGCATCCGCTACGTCGACCAATCGCCGTCGATGCAGGTCTTCCGCAGCCGCATCTTCAGCCGCATCGTCCCGACTGTTCGCGATATCGGGCTGTGGGGCCAAGGCGTCCAGGAAGCCTTTGCCGCGATGGGCGCGATCGAATTCGCCGATGTCGATGCCGCGGCGCTGCTCGAAAACGATGCGCGGGTCGCCGACGAGTTCGATAGCATGCCCCGCGTAAACGCTGCTGAGTAACACCGCCGAGCCGGAGACCCGTCATGCCCGCTTTCACCACCCGTCCGGAAATTCGCGGCACCTTTGGTGTCGCCGCATCGACCCATTGGCTGGCGACAGCGGTCGCGATGGCAACGCTCGAAAAAGGCGGCAACGCCTTTGATGCCGCCGCCGCCGCCGGGCTCACCCTGCAGGTCGTTGAGCCGCATCTGAACGGGCCGCTCGGCGAGGCGCCGATCCTCGTCTGGAGCGAAAAGAACCAACGCTGCGACATGATCTGCGGCCAGGGTGTCGCGCCGCAGGGCGCGACGATCGCGCACTACCGTGGCCTCGGCCTCGACCTCGTGCCCGGGACCGGCCTCCTTGCGGCGACCGTTCCTGGTGCATTCGACGGCTGGATGCGGCTGCTGCGCGATTACGGCAGCTTGCCGCTCGCCGACATCCTCGGCCCGGCGATCTCTTACGCCGAGAACGGCTACCCGCTCGCCTGGCGCATCCCCGCGGCGATCAGCGCGATCGCGCCGATGTTCCGCTCGGCTTGGCCGACCTCCGCTGCGGTCTATCTGCCAAACGGCCAGCCTCCAAAGGCGGGGCAACTGTTCCGCAACCCCGGCTTGGCGGCGACCTACAAGCGCGTGCTCGCCGAAAGCGAAGCCGGTGGCGGCGACCGCGAGAAGCGCATCGACCGCGCGCGCGGTGCCTGGTATCGCGGCTTTGTCGCCGAGGCGATCGACCAGTTCTGCCGCGCCGAGAAGGTGCTCGACTCGTCGGGCCGCCGGCATCACGGCGTCCTTACCGCCGATGACATGGCGCGTTGGCAGGCGCCGGTCGAGACCCCGCTGACCTACGATTATCGCGGCTACACCGTCGTCAAGGGCGGCCCGTGGAGCCAGGGGCCCGTGCTGCTGCAGCAACTCGCGCTGCTTGCCGGGTTCGATCTCGACGACACCGACCCGACCGGCGTCGATTTTGTCCATACCGTCACCGAATGCGCCAAGCTCGCCTATCTCGATCGCGAGGCGTGGTACGGCGACCCCGACTTTGTCGATGTGCCCATGCAGACGCTGCTCAGCCCATCTTATAATGACGCGCGGCGCAAGCTGGTCGGCGACCGCGCCTCGATCGAGCTGCGGCCAGGCAGCCCCGACGGACGCACGCCGTATTTCATGGTCGGCGACGCGGCGCGTGCCCCGGCGGTCGGGATCGGCGAGCCGACGACCGCCAATCTCGGCAGCGCCTTTGCCGCTGGTGTTGGCGAACCGACGACAAGCACGCTAGGCGCGGTCGCCGGTGACACCTGCCATGTCGATGTCGTCGACCGCTGGGGCAATATGGTCTCGGCGACGCCGAGCGGCGGCTGGCTGCAGTCGTCGCCGGTCATCCCCGAGCTCGGCTTTTGTCTCGGCACGCGATTGCAGATTTCCTGGCTCGACGAAAGCTCGGCGTCGAGCCTCCAGCCCGGCAAGCGGCCGCGCAGCACCTTGTCGCCGACCCTCGCCTTCAAGGAAGGCTCGGCCTACATGGCGTTCGGCACGCCGGGCGGCGACGGGCAGGATCAGTGGTCACTGCATCTCTTCCTGCATCACGTGCATCACGGGATGAATTTGCAGGAGGCGATCGACAGCCCGATGTTCAATACCGCGCATGCGCCGAGCTCGTTCTATCCGCGCGAAGCCAATCCTGGCCATCTCGCGCTCGAGGGTCGCATGCCCGAGGCGACAAAGCGGGAGCTCGCGGCGCGCGGCCATCGTGTGCATGTGGGCGAGGATTGGGCCGGTGGCCGGCTCTCCGCCTGCGCTCGCGAGGAGACGCCGGACGGGCGAATTCTTAAGGCGGCGGCCGATCCGCGCGTGATGCAAGGCTACGCCGCGGGGCGGTAGCCCTTTCTTGCATCGGCATGTTGCGCAAGGGTCGGAAAAACGAGACAATACCGCCTCACCTCTAGGTCGAATGAGGCTCCGATTAGTCCGCCCCCAGCGACTATCGCACTTTTGGAAAACCGGCTGCTCTCTGTCGCCGCCGTCGTGGTCACTGGTGTGTCGAAATCGGGCATACTAGCGGATGGCCACAGACATTTCGTGCCGGGGAGCCTGCTTGACAGCCGGTTCGCAGCCCTCGAACCGTCAGGCGCTGCGGAAAATCTTATTTCCATACGAATTGACGAGACAGTAGGGGCCATCGTCGATGAGATTGTCACCGCCCTGTCACTGCCGGCGGCGAGGATGACGGAGCCGGTGTGACCGCCGCTCCTATCGCCAGAATGCGGAAAGGCCAACGATGACCATGCCAACCGGGACGATCGAAGACATCGCCGTCAACACGATCCGCACGCTGTGTATCGACGCCGTGCAGCAGGCCAATTCCGGGCATCCCGGAACGCCGATGGCCATGGCGCCCGTCATCTACACGCTGTGGAACGAGGTCATGCGGTTCGACCCGGTCGATCCGATCTGGCCGAACCGCGACCGGTTCGTGCTGTCGTCGGGCCACGCCTCGACCTTGCTCTATTCGATTTTGCACCTGACCGGTGTCACGTCGGTCGATGAGAAGTACGAACGGCTCGGCACGCCGACCGTCTCGCTGGACGATCTCAAGAAATTCCGCCAGCTCGACAGCAAGTGTCCCGGCCATCCGGAGTATCACTGGACCTCGGGCGTCGAGACCACGACCGGCCCGCTGGGGCAGGGGATCGCGACCAGTGTCGGCCTGGCGATCGGCGCCAACTGGCTGGCGAGCCATTTCAACCGGCCGGACTTCGAGCTCTTCAACTACCGCGTCTACGCACTGTGCGGCGACGGCTGCATGATGGAAGGCGTGGCGAGCGAAGCGGCCTCGCTGGCCGGCCATCTGAAGCTCGGCAACCTCTGCTGGATCTACGACAGCAACCACATCACGATCGAAGGCAACACGTCGCTCCACTTTACCGAGGACGTGGGCGGCCGCTTCATGGCCTATGGCTGGAATGTGCTGCGGGTCAGCGACGCCAATGACCGCGAGCGCATCGCCCACGCGCTGGAAACCGCGAAGAAAACGTCTGACCGGCCGACGCTGATCATCGTCGAAAGCCATATCGGTTACGGCGCGCCGCACAAGCAGGACACCTCGGGCGTCCATGGCGAGCCGCTCGGCGCCGAAGAGGTCAAGCTCACCAAGCGCAATTACGGCTGGCCGGAGGATGCGCAGTTCCTTGTGCCGGACGGCGTCTACGATCACTTCAAGAGCGGCATTGGTGCGCGCGGCGCCAAGGCTCGCGCCGATTGGGAAGCGCTCTTCGCGAAATACAAGACGGCGCACCCGAACCTCGCTAAGCAGTGCGAGGCGATGCAGGCGCGCGACTTGCCGGAAGGCTGGGACAAGGACATCCCTGTGTTCCCGACCGATCCGAAGGGTATCGCCAGCCGTGATTCGTCGGGCCAGGTGCTCAACAAGATCGCGCAGAACCTGCCCTGGCTCGTCGGCGGCGCCGCCGATCTCGCGCCGTCGACCAAGACGCGCCTGACGTTCGAGGGCGCCGGCGACATGCAGGCCGAGAACCATGCCGGCCGCAACATGCATTTCGGCATCCGCGAATTCGCGATGGGCGCGATTTGCAACGGCCTCGCGCTGACCAAGATCCGCTCGTTCGGCTCAGGCTTCATGATCTTCTCCGATTATGTGAAGCCGGCGATCCGCCTCAGCGCGATCATGGAGCTGCCGATCGTCTATGTGTTCACGCACGATTCGATCGGCGTCGGCGAGGACGGACCGACCCATCAGCCGATCGAGCAGTTGATCGGCCTGCGGGCTATCCCCGGCCTCGTTACCCTCCGGCCGGGCGATGCCAACGAAGTCGCCGAGGCTTGGCGCTACGCACTGAGGCAAAAGCATCAGCCGGTGTGCATGATCTGCAGTCGCCAAAACCTGGCGACGCTCGACCGCGACAAGTACGCGGCGGCGAGCGGCCTGGCGAAAGGTGCCTACGTGCTCGCCTGCGCCGCGCCGGACGGCAAGCCCGAGGTGATCCTGATGGCGACCGGCAGCGAGGTGCAGCTGGTTGTCGAGGTCTACGAAAAGCTCGTCGCCGAGGGCGTCAAGGCACGCGTGGTGAGCATGCCGTCCTGGGAGATATTTGAACAACAGGACCAAGCCTATCGTGACTCGGTGCTGCCGCCGAACTGCCGCAAGCGCGTGGCGGTCGAGCAGGCCTCCAACATGGGTTGGGCCCGCTATACCGGGTTTGACGGCGCGATCATCGGCATGCACACATTCGGTGCCTCGGCGCCGCTCAAGGAACTGATTGTCAAATTCGGGTTTACCGGAGACAACGTGTACGCTGCTGCCAAGGCGCAGCTCGCCCGCAAGGAGTAGGACTGATGGCTAGTCGTCTGGCGTCACTCAACGATTACGGCCAATCGGCCTGGTTCGATTTTGTCAGCCGGGATCTGCTGCGCTCCGGCCAGTTGACCCAGATGATCAAGGACGACGCGCTGAAAGGCGTCACCTCGAACCCGTCGATCTTCGAGAAGGCGATCGGCCACGGCGAGGATTACGACGAGCTGATCCGCCAGGCGGAGGCAGCCGGTGACCTCGACCCCGGCGCGCTGTTCGAGGGCCTCGCGGTTCACGACATCCAGGAGGGCGCGGACGCGATGCGCCCGGTCTATCAGCAGACCCAGGGCCGCGACGGCTATATCAGCCTGGAAGTGTCGCCCTATCTGGCGATGCACACACACGAGACGATCGAGGAAGCCCGGCGGCTGTGGCGCGAGGTCAACCGCCCAAACCTGATGGTCAAGATCCCGGGCACCAAGCCCGGCGTCCCGGCGATCCGCCAGATGATCAGCGAGGGCGTCAACATCAACGTGACGCTGCTGTTCTCGGCCGACGTCTACGCCGAGGTCGCCGAGGCCTATATCTCCGGCCTTGAGGAATATGTCGCCAAGGGCGGCGACCCGCATCATGTCGCCAGCGTCGCGAGCTTCTTCATCAGCCGCATCGATAGCCTCGTCGACAGCCAGCTCGATGCGAAGATCGCCTCGACCGGCGACGCCGCGGAAAAGGCCAAGATCGAGGCGCTGAAAGGCAAGGCGGCGATCGCCAACGCGAAGCTGACCTATCAGCTCTACAAGGAAATCTATTCGAGCCCGCGCTGGCAAAAGCTTGCGCAAAAGGGGGCACAGACTCAGCGTTTGCTATGGGCGAGCACCGGCACGAAGAGCAAAGCCTATAGCGATGTTCTTTATGTCGAAGAGCTGATCGGACCCGACACCGTCAACACCATGCCGCCGGCGACGATGGATGCTTTCCGCGACCACGGTGTGGCGCGCGCCAGCCTCGAAGAGGGCATCGACGCGGCGAAGGCGGTGATGGCGGCGCTGCCCGGTGCCGGCGTGTCGATGGCGGACGTCACCAAGAAGCTCGTCGTCGACGCGGTCGGCCTGTTCGCCGACGCCGCCGACCAGCTCTACGCCTCCGTGCAAAAGAAGCGTCAGATGGTGCTCGGCAACAAGCTTAATACGATGAGCTGCAAGCTGCCGGCTGATATCGACGCCGATTTCAAGGCGGCGATCGAGGATTGGCGCAAGGACGGCAAGGTTCGCCGGTTGTGGGCGGGCGACGCCTCGCTGTGGACCGAGGCGGACGAGGCCAATTGGGTGGGCTGGCTCAACATCGTCAGCGACCAGCTCAAGGAAGTGGCGCATCACGATGCGCTCGCTGCCGACGTCAAGGCCGGCAAGTTTAAGGACATGCTGCTGCTCGGCATGGGCGGGTCCAGCCTCGGTCCAGAGGTCTTCGCCGAGACGTTCGGTTCGAAGCCGGGCTTTCCGAAACTGCATGTGCTCGATTCGACCGATCCGGCGCAGGTCAAGCGCTTCGAGGAGGCGGTCGATCTCAAGAGCTGCCTCTTCCTCGTGTCGAGTAAGTCGGGCAGCACGCTCGAACCCAACATCTTCAAGGCCTATTTCTTTGAAAAGGCCAAGCAGGCGGTTGGCGAGGCCGAGGCGCCAAAGCGTTTCCTCGTGGTGACTGATCCCGGTTCGACAGTCGAGAAGATGGCGCGGGAAGCGGGCTTCCGGCACATCTTCCACGGTTTGAAGAGCATCGGCGGGCGCTACTCGGTACTATCGAATTTCGGCATGGTGCCGGCGACGGCGACCGGCATCCCGCCGAAGCAGTTCTTCGACACCACGATGGAGATGGTGCGCTCCTGCGCTCCGAGTTCGCCGCCGGCCGAGAACCCTGGCGTCATCCTCGGCGCCATCATGGGCGTCTGCCAACGCAAGGGCCGCGACAAGGTGACGATCCTGGCCTCGCCGGGGGTAGCCGATTTCGGCGCCTGGCTCGAGCAGCTGCTCGCCGAGTCGACGGGTAAGATCGGCAAGGGCATCGTTCCCGTCGATGCCGAGAAGGCCGGCGCACCGTCGGTCTATGGCAACGACCGGCTCTTCGCGTATACCCGGCTTGCTTCCGACCCGGACACCGAGCAAGACAAGGCGGTCGCCGCACTCGAGGCGGCCGGTCAGCCGGTCGTTCGCATCGTCATCAACGACAAGATGCAGCTTGGTCAAGAGTTCTTCCGCTGGGAGATGGCGACCGCGGTCGCCGGCTCGATCATCGGCATCAACCCTTTCGACCAACCCGATGTCGAGGCGAGTAAGGTCAAGACCCGCGAATTGACGTCAGCCTATGAGGAGACCGGCAAATTGCCGCCGGAAAGCCCGTTTGCGTCGTTCGACGGGATCGAGCTCTTTGCCGACTCGCGCAACGAGGGCGAACTGAAGCCTGCCGCGACAAGCCTCGTCGCGGCGCTAAAGGCGCATCTCGGGCGCGCCAAGGCCGGCGACTACGTCGCGATGCTCGCCTATATCGACCGGACATCGGCGCATATCGAGGCGATGCAGAAGATGCGTCACCAGGTGCGCGATACGAAGAAGCTGGCGACCTGCCTTGGCTTTGGCCCGCGCTTCTTGCACTCGACCGGCCAGGCCTATAAAGGCGGGCCGAACAGCGGCGTGTTCCTGCAGATCACCTGCAGTGATCCCGCTGATCTGCAGGTGCCTGGCGCCAAATACACCTTTAGCGTGGTCAAGGCGGCGCAGGCGCGCGGCGATTTCGACGTGCTCGCCGATCGCGGCCGGCGGGCCTTACGCATCCATTTGGCGGGTGGTGTCGAGAAGGGCTTGCCTGCTCTCGCCGCCGCGTTGGAACAGGCTTTGAAATAGCGGCCGACAGGAATTAGGGAGACAAACAATGCAACTCGGAATGATCGGGCTCGGCCGCATGGGCGGCAACATCGTCCGCCGGCTGATGCGAAACGGGCACACCAGCGTTGTCTACGACCGCAGCGCTGACGCGGTGAAGGGTCTCGTCGGCGAAGGCGCGACCGGCAGCTCCGGCCTCGCCGATTTTGTCGGCAAACTCACGGCGCCAAAAGTCGTGTGGGTGATGCTGCCCTCCGGCAAGATCACACACGACACGATCGTCGAGCTGAGCGGTCTGCTCGGCAAGGGCGACATCCTGATCGACGGCGGCAACTCCAAGTTCCTCGACGACATCGCACACGCCGAATTGCTGGCACCTAAGGGCATCACCTTTGTCGATGTCGGCACCAGCGGCGGCGTCTGGGGTCTGGAACGCGGCTATTGCATGATGATCGGCGGGACGGACGAAGCCGTAAAACATCTCGATCCGATCCTGAGCACGCTGGCGCCGGGCGCCGGCACGATCGAAAAGACCCCAGGTCGCGAGGGCCGCGACCCGCGGGTCGCGAACGGCTACATCCATGCCGGCCCTGCCGGCGCGGGCCATTTCGCCAAGATGGTCCATAACGGCATGGAATACGGGATTATGCAGGCCTATGCCGAAGGCTTCGATATCCTCAAGGGCGCGAGCCAGGACGTCATTCCGGCGAACCGGCGCTACAAGTTCAATCTTGCCGACCTCGCGGAAGTCTGGCGGCGCGGCAGCGTCATCGCCTCCTGGCTGCTCGACCTGACCGCGATCGCGCTGGCCGAAGACGAGTCGCTCTCGGAGTTCTCGGGCTACGTCCAGGATTCGGGTGAGGGCCGCTGGACGATCGAAGCGGCGATCGAGGAAGCGGTGCCTGCCGATGTATTGACGGCGTCGCTCTACACCCGGTTCCGCTCGCGCCAGGAGCACACCTACGCCGAGAAGATCCTGTCGGCGATGCGCAAGCAGTTCGGTGGACACACCGAGCAAATGGCGCACGAGGCGCACGGAGGCGAGCACCACTAAGACCGGCACGTCCCTTAGGCAATCCTGACGATGAGGCCGAGCAATGGCTAATGCCAGTGGAGCACCGCAGCGCGGCGGCAAGGCGCCGCCCTGCACAGTCGTGATCTTCGGTGCAACCGGCGATCTGACCGCCCGGCTCTTGATGCCGGCGATCTACAATCTGTCGCGCACCGGCCTCCTCTCCGACAATTTTGCGCTCATCGGTGTCGGGCGGTCGCCCGAGACCGATGAATCCTTCCGCAAAGACCTCACCGAAGCGATCAAGGGCTTTGCAACCGGTCACGGCGAAGGCTCCTCGGGTGGGGGCTTCGACGAAAAGGCATGGAATTTCATCGCCGAACGCATGACCTATATGTCGGGCGACGTGACCAAGCCCGACCTGTATCAAAGCCTCAAACAAAAGCTCGACGCGATCAGTCAGGCCAACGGCACGCAGGGCAACGTGCTGTTCTATCTCGCGGTCGCCGCGAGTTTGTTCGGGCCCATCGTCGATCAGCTCGGCGCCTCCGGCCTTGCGACAGAAGAAAACAACAGTTGGCGTCGTGTCATCATTGAGAAGCCATTCGGCACCGATCTCGCCACGGCGAAGGCGTTGAATGCGCGCATCCTCAAAGTGCTCGACGAGCCGCAAATCTACCGGATGGACCATTTTCTCGGTAAGGAGACGGTCCAGAACATCATGGCGCTGCGCTTCGCCAACGGGATTTTCGAGCCGTTGTGGAATCGCGATCATATCGATCATGTCCAAATCACGGTTGCGGAGACCGTGTCGGTCGAGCATCGCGCGGCGTTCTACGAGCAGACCGGTGCGATGCGCGACATGGTGCCCAACCATGTCTTCCAGCTCGTCAGCCTGACCGCGATGGAGCCGCCCAATTCCTTCGATCCCGACGCGGTGCGGACCGAGAAGACCAAGGCACTCCAGGCGATCGCTCCGTTCGACCATGATGACCTGCTGCGCAACGTCGTTCGCGGGCAGTACACCGCCGGCAATGTTGCGGGTAAATCGGTTCCGGCATACCGCAACGCCGAAGGTGTTGCGCCGGACAGCACAACCGAGACCTTTATCGCGATGCGCTTGGCGATCGATACCTGGCGCTGGGCGGGCGTGCCGTTCTACCTGCGCACCGGCAAGTCGATGACGCGGCGAACGACCGAAATCTCGATCCAATTCAAGGGTGCGCCGTTCGCGCTGTTCCGCGACACGGCGGTTGACAGCTTGACGCCCAATACCTTGACCCTGCACATCCAGCCGGATGAGGGGGCCTCGCTGCAGTTTAGCGCGAAAAAACCGGGCCCGGAAATCCAGCTCGGCGGCGTGCAGATGGATTTTCGCTACAAGGACTATTTCAATACGGCGCCGGCGACCGGCTACGAAACGCTGGTCTATGACTGCATGGTCGGCGACCCGACCTTGTTCCAGCGCGCGGACTCGGTCGAGGCGGGATGGAGCGTGGTGCAGCCGATCTTCGACCTGTGGAAGAACGACCGCACCGCACCGCTCGAATTCTACCCGGCGGGCAGCGCTGGGCCGGATGGCGCTGACCAGATGCTGTGGCGCAGCGGCCGCGCCTGGCGTCCGCTCGACTGAGTCCAGCCGGGATGGCCAAGCCGGTCATTGTCGCGCCGTCGATCCTCTCGGCCGATTTTTTGCGGCTAGGCGAGGACGTGCAAGCAGTCGACGTGGCCGGCGGCGACTGGATCCATGTCGATGTGATGGACGGCCGTTTTGTGCCGAACATGACGATCGGCCCACTCATCGTGTCGGCGCTGCGCAAGGTGACGAAAAAGCCGCTCGACGTGCATTTGATGATCGTCGAGCCGGAGCGCTACCTCGATGACTTCGCCGAGGCAGGCGCCGATCATATCCTGGTACATTGCGAGCAGAGCGCGACGATCCATCTGCATCGCACGCTGTCGCATATTCGCGGGCTGGGGAAAAAACCCGGAGTGGTGCTCAACCCGGGTACCTCGCTCGCGCAGATCGAATACGTGCTCGATCTGGTCGATATCGTGCTGATCATGACCGTCAATCCGGGGTTTGGCGGGCAGAAGTTTATCCCGACGATGCTGCCGAAGATCAGCACGCTGTGGGAAATGTGCGAGAAGCGCGGCCTCGATGTCATAATCGAGGTCGACGGCGGCGTCGGCGGCGACAATGCCTGGGAAGTCATCGAGGCGGGCGCCACGGCCATCGTCGCCGGTTCGGCAGTGTTCCACGCACCGGACTATGCCAAGGCGATCGCCGCGATCCGCAACTCGAAGCGGCCCGGGCGCTAGGATCAGGGGCAAGGGATGGCCAGCCAACCGCGCATCGATATTTCGCCCGATTTCGAAGGGCTCGCACGTCGCGTCGCGCAGTGGATCACCGATCTAGCCTGCGCGACGCCAGGGCGGTTCGCGATCGCGCTGTCGGGCGGCTCGACCCCGAAACGGCTTTATCAACTTCTTGCCGCCGCGCCGCTTGTCGACGCGATGCCGTGGGAGCGGGTGCATCTGTTTCTCGGCGACGACCGCTTTGTGGCCTGGGACGATGCCAACAGCAATTTTGGCATGGCGCGCGAGGCGGTGATTTCGCATGTGCCGATCCCGGCGGCAAATGTCTACCCCATCGTCCATGAGGGCGCCGCCGCCAATGCTGCCGCGAAATACGAGGCGCGGCTGAAAAGCTATTACGGGAGCGACAAGCTCGATCCGGCGCGCCCATTATTCGATGTGGTACTGCTTGGCATGGGGCCCGATGGCCATACCGCCTCGCTGTTTCCCGGCAAGCCGGCGCTCGACGTGATGGATCGTTGGGTCACTGACGTTCCCGTGCCCGGGCTCAACCCGATGGTGCCGCGCATCACCCTGACCTATCCGGCGCTGCACAGTGCGAAATCGACCGCCTTTGTCGCCGCCGGAGCCGACAAGACCGCGATGATGAACCGGGCGCTCGCCGGTGACCGGGAATTGCCATCGGCGCGGATTTCTCCGGTCGGCGAGCTGGTGTGGTTTGTCGACCGCGCCGCGCGCGGGGAGGGGTGAACCATGGCGTTGTCCGCCCGCGATGAATTGAAGCGCGCCGCAGCCTACCGCGCGATCGAATTTGTCGAAGACGGGATGACCGTCGGTCTCGGCACTGGCTCGACGGCATATTTCGTTGTCGAAGGGCTTGGCGAACGCGTGGCCAAAGGGCTCAAGATCACCGGCATTCCGACCTCGGAACGCACCGCGACGCAGGCGCGCGGCCTCGGCATCCAGCTCGCGACCTTCGCCGAGCACCCACAGATCGATCTGACGATCGACGGTGCCGACGAGGTCGAGCGCAGCACCCTAGGCCTCATCAAAGGGCTGGGCGGCGCGCTGTTGCGCGAGAAGATCGTCGCCGCGGCGAGCAAGCGGCTGGTCATCGTGGTCGACGAGGAAAAGCTGGTCGACCGGCTTGGCGACCATACCCCCGTGCCGGTTGAGGTCACGCAGTTCGGCTGGCAGGCGACCGCCGCGGCCCTCGCCCGGCTCGGTGCCGAACCGGTGCTGCGCCACGCGCATGAGGACCACCCCTTTATCACCGATGGCGGCAACTACACGCTCGATTGCCGCTTCACGCGCATCGACGATCCGAAGGAGCTCGAGCGCCAGATCATCTCGATTGTCGGCGTGGTCGATTGCGGCCTCTTTATCGGCCGTGCCTCGGCGGTCATCGTCGCCGCGACCGACGGCATTCACGTCATGAACGCGCCCTGACGGCGGGTAATACAGGGGAACATTCATGAGCAAGATCAAGCTCGTCATCACCGATGTCGACGGCACGCTCGTCACCACTGAGAAGTCATTGCGGCCGAGCGCCGTCGCCGCCGTGCGCAAGCTGCACGACGCCGGCATCGGCTTTACGATCTGCAGTAGCCGGCCGCCTTTCGGACTCACGACAATGCGCGATGCGCTGCAGATCACGCTGCCCTTCGGCGGCTACAACGGCGGCTCGATCGTCGAGCCGGATCTGACGGTCATCGAGCAGGTTTGCATTCCGCCCGACGTCGCGCGGAAAGCGGTCGATACGTTTCACGCAAACGGCGTCGGCACCTGGGTCTTTGTCGGCAACGAATGGGTGATCCTCGACCGCCAGGGCGACCATGTCGACCACGAGACCCATACGATCGACGTGGGGCCGACCGTCGTCGACCGTTACACCGACTATCATTTCAGTGCGGTCGGCAAGATTGTCGGCGCCAGCAATGACCATCCGCTGATCGCCAAGGTCGAGGGCATCATGAAGGAGGCGCTCGGCCATTCCGCCCATGCGGCGCGCAGCCAAGCCTATTACTGCGACGTGATCGCGCCCGGGATCGACAAGGGCCGCATCGTCGAAGTCCTGAGCAAGCGGCTCGGCATCGCGAAAGACGAGATCGCGGTGCTCGGCGATATGACCAATGATCTAGAGATGTTCACCGCCGCCGGGTTTCCGATCGCGATGGGCAACGCGCCCGATCACGTCAAGGCGGCGGCCAAGGGTATCGCACCCGGCACCAACGACGAAGATGGCTGGGCCGGGGCGATCGACCAATACATTCTCAGCTAGGCGCTTCTACTCGTCGAACGACGCCACGCACTGCTGATAGAGGCCTGGCTCGGTGATCGAGCCGCATTCCTGGCGGATGCGAGCTGCACGAAAGGCCGGGTTGGTGTGCAACAGCGTCTCGTAACGCTGGCTGTCAGCCACGTTCTGCCGTGCCGACCAGTTGAAGTCGCCAGGCTCCGCCTTCGGCTCGTCGGCGTAATAATCGACTTCGTCCGGCGGCGCCTGTGTCGGCGCCATCGCCTGCATCGGCGGCATTGGCTGGGGC
>Ga0210398_10001558_pt1 | contig 23433 bp, 28 predicted proteins | sample IncBWC4OmetaG_FD_161047 | JGI IMG/M metagenome (GOLD analysis project Ga0210398, IMG submission 161047) | Forest soil microbial communities from Barre Woods Harvard Forest LTER site, Petersham, Massachusetts, United States - Inc-BW-C-4-O | ecosystem: Environmental > Terrestrial > Soil >...
CACCGGGAAACGTCAGCCGGAATCGCGCCTCTTCGTAGACTGCGGCCGTGATCGCTCCAACATCGGAGTCGTTGCCAAAGACGCTCAGGAGATGCGCTTCGTCATCGTCGCCAATGTAATGGCTCACTCGCACCCGGATGCGCGTGGCGATCTTCTCCGTGTACCGCTCGTATTCAAGCAGCCCCATCCTCAGGTGGGCATTCTCCATCGGTTTCTCCTTCCTTCGGAGCAGTCTCGGTCAGCTTCACGGCTTTTCCAGTGACAAAAAGCAGCCGGAGTTCGTTCGACCACTTCTCGCGCCGGCGGATGATCTTTGTATCGCCCTCTTCCTCGTGGAACTCATTGACGTGCTTGACCGATCGCCAGCGGGCGATATGCCTGTCCTCGCCCTGCCCGAAGACACCATTCAGCAGCCCCGCCGTGCAGAGCAGGCCCACGTGCCCCCCATGCAGCGGCGTGATGGGGCGGCCGATCGCCATGTCCTCGCTGGGCAACAAGACCTGCGCCGCCTGTTTCCACGCGGCGGAATGCGGCAACAGGTCTTCGATCACGTTGTACGGCAATCCGCGGTAGGTTAACGCCGCTTCGCCAGACAGGGGCACGGCATACGGCTCGACGATCTCCGTCGCGAGCGCAGGCAGCCTCTCATATCCGCCGTGCTGGGCGAGCATCCGTATCCACCGCTGGCTTTCCTCGTGCGCCGCACCCCGGACATTACTGCGCGCGCCAAACACCACAATCTGGTGGAAGCGGACAGACTCAACATCTGCCATACGAAAGGCGCTAATCCTGGTGAAATTGGCGCTCAGAATGCCGGCGCAGTCGCTGAGCTGTTCAAAGGGAATGACAAAGACCAGAACGCCATGCTGGACCAGCCAGTGATGCGTATGCTCAAGAAACAGCCGCTCCAGGCGCCGGTTGCCGGTCAGATTGATCTCCGAATCATAGGGCGGATTCAGATAGAGCATGGAAAAGCTCTCGACCTTCGCATGGGCATCGAAGACATTGCCCTGGATCATCCGGATCCCGGTCTTTGCGGCTTCCTCGGCACGCCCGGTGTCGAGCTCCACCCCAAACCGAAGCACTGGCGCACCAGCCGTGATCAGGTTGAGCGCCGTTCCTTTCCCAGCGCACGGATCGATCGCAGAACAGGGCCCTGAGAAATTGAGCAGAGATCGGATGTTCTGAGCCTCAACCGGAGACAGTGGATAGTAGCCCATCTTGAGACGGGCCGCGCTGCGGGCCATGGTCCCCTCCTCTTGGGGAATTTTCTTCGTGGAGAGAAAACTGCCTTTGTCTATGCGCTCACGGCTCTCACCAGAGCCAGACGGACCTTCTGCGCGCCTTGTGCCGGAGGATCAGGGCTGCCATCAAGGATGGGTTCGAGACGCACAACCCGATCGCTGCCGCACAGGTGACATTCACTCGGTCGCGAATTGGACACGGTCCGGCATCTCCGGCAGTAGACCGCATGCTTCAGAGGTATTGCGCAGATGCCTCTGTCAGTGGGAAGTTCAAGCAATTTCGCCATGGGGGTTTTGCGCCTCCTTCTTTACAGCCACCGTTCGTGAAATCCGGCCGCCACTCTGGAAGGCACATTCTGCTTCCGTCAGACGACGGATGCTGAACCGATCGACGCCGGCAGCCTCGATGATGAGTTCTTTGTGGCCTTCACAGAAGACTTCCGTGTCGATCAACCACGCCGCGGGCCGCCGGCACATGGAGCACTCTGCGACTCTCATGGGTTGACCTCAAAAACAGGAAGGGCCACGATCGCTCGCAGCCCTCATTGGTTAGTTTGTCGGCGTCGCGATCAGGCGGCGGGCCTTCTCGATTGCGCCTCATTCATCTTTTCGACGAGCTTTGCCAGAGCGCCGAAGTTCTGGATTTCGTCCAGTCTCCGGATACCCAGAGCGTCAAGAATTTCGTAGAACTCGGTCTCGGCAATCTCTGCCGCCAAACGCCGAACTTGTGCCATGCCCCGGACGCCGCTCTCCATCCACTTCAGGACCTCCTGCTGGACGCGCTGATTGGGGATGTCCCGCGCGGACCGCACCTTCGCCACAGATCCCAGGATGTTGCTATAGAGCATCTGCCCGAGGTCGCGGCGGCACGCCTCGATCCTGCCGGTGACGCTCGCGTCGAGCGGACCTTTTTGTACTGGAGCCGCCCCGTTGCCGTTCTCCTTCCGGGCTGTTCCGTTCTGGACAGGTGCTCGCCGATCGCACTCAGGCAGTGCCCACGACGGCAGCGCCGGGATTTCGCGCGGGTGCTTGTATTCATCGAGATCCACCCACATCTCGGCGAAGTTGTAGAAGTAGCGACCGAGGCCAAAACAGCTACAGGCCCGCTTAAACGCCTGCGCTTCCGCCGACGTCATTGCGTTCTCGTCGTCTGCCCACTCCTCACCGCTCCCGCTGTGCGCTCCCACACCGGGGATCGACACGACGCAGGTCACCAGTACCTTTCCGGTCTGGATGGGCTTGTCCTTCTTCATGCGGGTGATCGGAGAGACGGTGTGAACCGAGTATTCTCGCGTCCAGCCTCCCGCCGTGAAGATGTGGTTCAGGCGGTCCGTGTACGCCCGCGGATCGGCATAGGGCGTGACGCGGCCCTTGCGGCCGTCTCTCGAAGTGGCGGCAACCAACCACTTCACATCTTTCGAGGCAAACGGTTCCTCCAGACGCGCCAGGGCATCTGCGGCATTCAGGGAGTTTTTCATGGCACAACCTTTCAAAATCTTGGAATGTGGATTGGGGGCTTAATCAGACAGGCCGCGCATAATCGATCACATCAGCCTTGACGACCATCCAGAGGCTTGGGCGCAGATCACGAGAACCTCGCCGGTCCATACTTCCGCAACAAGACGCACTGGTGAACTTCATTTTCTCCGCCAGGGTGCCGAGCGGTTGGCGATGAGGTGGCGAGAAGACCCACGAAGGATCGCGGTCCACATGCCCGCTTACGGGAAGTAATCTCTCACTGACCGAGCCACTGTGTCTCCCCGATCGCCCACGATGAGGGACCGGGGACAACCGCCGCTCACTTGATTTGCGAGCGTGAGGTTCTCGCAGCCTGCGATCATAGGCTAGAGGGTCCAGCATGAAGAATGGGTTGCTTCTCGGCGCAGGCTTCTCGTATGACCTAGGAATGCCTCTCACGACTGAGTTGACTGAGGTCTTTCTGAATCTCTTCACCGAGGAGACGGTGGAACGGATGGCGAAGGTCATGTCGCTACAGCAACCGTACAGCAAAGAACGGCCTATCGCCCCGAAAGCGATTATGGCGGGATGGGATTCGCTGCTCGCGTACAAAAAAAGTGGAGGTAACAATTACGAAGCCTTCCTCGCGGAAATTGAGGAGAAGGCAGGTTTAGGAAGCCCTACCCAGCCTGAACGTGATTCGTATCACTCTCTTTTCGACTATTTTTATCGAGTCATCCATACCATCCTCGATCTCTATCAGGAAGTCTCCTATGCCGTTCTGTATGGCAAGAGCAGGGATTGTTTCTCTGCGTTGAAGACCTTTCTATCGGATGTGGAGACCTGGGTCTTCTCACTTAACCACGATCTGAATTTCGAGTACTTGGCACTGGACTTCGGTATTCCGATCACGTACGGCGATAACCGCGAGCTGGAATTTCCTGTATCCAACCTGGAACTCAGCAAGCGAGTTAAGTTCACCTGTACAGAGCGCAAGGGATGGAGCGCAAACCATCCCGGTTTCCTGAAGGGGATGCGTGGTTTCAACTTGATCAAGCTGCACGGAGGCTTGAGCGAATTCACGTATCAGGACGGCGCACTCTTATGCAACTTGCAACTGAACAAGCCGTCGTCGCGGGAACTGGCACAGAACTTCCTCCTCTTTCGACGCATGGCCTATTTCGAGAACGGCGAGCCAGTTCTTATGGGCCAGGACCGCGCGATCAGCGACCCCAGCGGCAAATTCGACATCATTTCGAAATCGATGCTCACGGGCGGACGAAAATACAGCGGCACCTCCAAGGTCAAAGATGGCGAAGAGAAATTACAAATTTTGGATCGAGTGTTGAGCAGACTCGATGAGCTCACAATCATTGGTTATGGGTTTGGGGATGAGCACATCAACTTCCGCCTCGCGAATGCGATGCTACTCAACCCGAAGTTGCGAATCATAATCGTTGATCCATGTCGGACCGAAATCCCGCTCTGTCTTCGCCAGTTTGATTACGATGGTCGGGTACGACGTGCATCAGCCAGCGCAGCCCAGTGGATGGAACACTGTGAGACGGGCGTCTGGAATCAGGTGCAGACAAAGACTCTCAAAGAGAACGAGCACTTCAGAACCGAAATCAGACAGTATGTCGAGGCTCAACTTAAGCTACGTTAACTCTCCGTCATGATGCGGTCTGCCATAGGGAACGTTCAAGTCGGCCAGTATACAGGAATCCGGGCGGCTTTCAGTCCACTCAAAATGGCACGTCATCATCCGTGATGCCGAGCCCGTTGAAGTCCTCAGCAGGCTGATCATTTCCCGCACTGCGTGACGACCGCTGGTCAGAGCCGGATTTCTCAGAGCGACCGCTCTCCGAAAGCAGGCTAATGTCCCCGACCACAATCTCGGTTCGGTAGATCTTTTTGCCGCTCTCCTTATCGTCCCAGGACCGCGTCGTGAGCCGCCCCTCGACGTACAGCTTCGACCCCTTATGCACGTAATCGCGCAGAATCTCGGCGCCGCGCGCATAGGCGACCAGGTTGTGCCACTCTGTTCGCTCCCGCCACTCGCCCTGCTTGTCCTTGAATCGTTCCGAGGTCGCCAGCGAAAGCTTGGCAACCAGCGTTCCACCGTTCGTTGACGCGATCTCCGGATCCTTGCCGACATTGCCCAGCAGCAGGACCTTGTTCATTGTCTTGCTCATGATTTGCTTCTCCATTTCCCGCGCCTTCGTCCTTCCGGCGCGAACACCGTGTTCTTAACTGAAAACGTGCGCGATGGCCTTTCGCAATTCCTCTGGCGCGTACTCGTTCCCCGCGTAGCGAAAGCATCTTCCCTCGGCATCAAGGTTCAGGTACCGGCGCGTATCAATGTGCTTGTAGAGGTAGAGTTCGCCGGATCGTCCCATGAACATGAAGTGCTCGCACAGTTGCGGCCCGAGCACCAGTTCCAGCGGCGTCCAGTCCGACGTCATGGCCGCTCCTCCGCCTTGGCTTCGACAGCCTTGGGAACCTCCTCGAACATTTCACCGAGCAGGTAGATCGTGGTCCCGGTGAGAGACATGACCATCACATAGTCGAAAACTCTGAAGTCAAATCCCATCTGGCGTATCAGGACCTCCGACACAACCACGGCGTGCAGAAGAATCACGAAGGACGCCGCCCAGAGAGCGTGGCGAACGACGCGATGCGCGGCGATCTGCTCCCCGTGCCTGCGGACTTCCAGCAGTAAGTAGATCGCGAAATATGCGCAGAACACGTACCACTCTTGTGCGAAGACTTCGACGATGCCCTTCAGCGTGAAATGCATGTCCTCCCCCTCTCAAAAGCCAATCGAATTTCCGGATGGACCATCGATCAGCTTTCGATGAACATTCCGACATCGGAAAACCGGCGCAGTAGAGCCAGTGCTCCCAGCACCGCTGGGCCGATGGCCAGCGCGTTGAGCAGATCGATGTGCCGGAGTTTCCGTTCGAGACTGGTCTCTTCTTCGTCCCGACCGATCTCCAGCTCGATCCTGAGCCGGACGACCAGAAGAACTGCAACGATGATGGCCGCAACTGCAGTGGGAGGATTCGCGACATTGTGCGAGGCGACGCCGATGGTGAAGAGCGTGAGACCGAAACAACGCAGCCGTTCATAGATCCGCGGATGATGCCAGTCAATCATGCGGACACCTCAACTAGCCGCGGCATAGCTGCCGGCTCCAGCAGATGCGAATGACGGCATCCGCAACAACACACAGCCTCAGTCACCTTGAGTGCTGCGTCCGTCCAGAGCGGCCCCGGCGGCCCCGGTTCGCCGCTTCGCGTCAGAAAATGAGGAATGGCACCGCCGCGGAATGCTGCGTCCTTTCCCCACAACTCGGTTTCAAGGAAGCCGTTTCGACCTAGAAAGAGAACTGCGCTCCGCAGTTCCGCGCGCCTGCCGTCCTTTTGTTCGAGCCAATGAGTGGTAATCAGCAGATCGTAGGTGTTCTCGAAGCGGAACATCTCGACGCGCACAAATTCGTCGCCGACGATGACGGCGTGCATGCCATTGGGAAGGAAGTTCTGGACTCGTTGCAGCCAGGGAACAGCGCGGCCGTCCACGCCGACGAAACCGACGTAGTGGCCCAGGAGCTCCACCGCGCCTCCCGACTCTTCGCCGCGAATCTTCCAGGCTTTCGCCTGCTGCTGGTAGACGACGTCCAGTTGCGGCCGGCAGCGGATACCGGTCTTCCGGATCTGTTCCAGAGTCTCTGCGGGCAGCGCCAGTCCACGTCGCGCAATCATGGTCAGTCGACTCTCCTGCATGCTCACCTCTCCTGTTCACCGATAGGTCTGTTTGGGAATGGGCTGCCCCAGCGCTTCGCGGATCATTTCGCGCGAGCATCCGGCCCAGCATTTGTAGAACTGGGGATTGGCCACCGAAATCGCCAGGTTATCCCGCGCGCGATCGCGTCCCTGTTGTGCACAGGACGGGCATTGCGTCCAGTAGTTGCCGCTCCGTTTGAACCGAACCTTGACGTGCTGGAGGATCTGAAATCCGGTCGGGTGATTCTCAGGCAGTACAACTTCCTTTGCCGGTCGATTGCACACAGATTCCGGAATCGACAGACCGCGAGTGAACGTTTCGAGTTCGGCCGCGGTGAGCCGCTTCACCGACCGAAGGTAGGTGAGCTGGTCGGCGAGGTTGCTCGGCGCATCCTCAAACCAGTACCGGTGCATGTTGGCGCGGTGAATGCCGAGTGGGCCGCGGATGGCGTTCCCGTACTCCTCCGCGCCGATCTCATCCTGCCGAGGAAAGACCTCAATGCCGTCGACCTGCTTGAAGGTCCCTTTGATCGGGACGTCGAGACGAAGGGCGAGACTATATATATAGATGCGGCAAAGCCGTGCCGGCAGTGGATGCTCGCAGAGGATCCAGAGGTGCGCGCCGCGCCGCGACATTTCGACGACGGCGTGAACCCCGTCCTGTTCCAGCTCCCACTTGAGCGTCCGGAGATCGCGGTAGGCGCCTTCGTAGTCGGCATCGATGGCTACCCATTTCGAGCATTGCGTCTCCGGATTGATGGCGTCGAGGCCGACCGTCTGTTCCCCCGCCAGGTGCTTTTGGATCACCATTGGGTCGAGACCCTGCGGCTCTTTCGTGCGTCGGTTCCGCGCCTGGTAGAAGTAATACTTGCCCGAGTGCTCGTCCGGCCGGTCCGTTTGCCTGGTGTAGGCCCGCCGGTTCACAAACCATGCCATGTATTCGGCCGCCTGACCGACCGTAGCTGGCAGGATCTCCGGCTGCGATCGCGGCGGCTTCCACGCTGAAGCAAGTTGAGCCACGGCGGGTGCTCCTTTCCGGTCAAGCTGTGCTGTTGTAGCCCGGTTCCAAAACTCGGTCAAATGGGCCGGGATTCGCCCGTCTTAGCAGGCAGCAACGGCCATAGCTGGAGCGCTAAGGCCCAGCTCCGGCACTGGTCCAACCGGGTGGTTTCCCGGAACGTGCCGACGGTGAGACTTCCTGCGCCTGCCGCCGATCAGGTCGAGCAGGTGGTACACGCGCAGGGCGATCTGGAAGTCATCGCCGTTGAGTGTGTCCTCTTTCAAATCGAACCGGAGCCAGAAAAAGGACTGTAGCGGTTCCGCAAAGAGGTAGATTCCCCCCGTGTTCGGCTCTCCGGGAACGCTCTGCAGAATCAGCAAGCCGTCCTCTTCTTCCACGAGCCGTTCTGCCCGGGCTTCCCCTGCGGCCAGAAATGCGCGCAACACATCCCAGCGATTGGTCCTGGCCGCCAGGCCAAGATCGGTGACGGACATGATGTAGTCCACATGCAAGCTGCCGAGCAGCTCGCGCTTCGAATAGCGGCGATGGCGATGCGACATCACACTTCCTCCTTCGCAGAGTGTGTTTGGCTGGAAATGAAAAAGCCCCGGCCTGAAGGCGGGGCGCGGACGTTTTCGAGTTGAGAGTTTGAGTCAGACCTGCGCTCGAACCCGTTCGGCAGTCTGAGCGTTAGCGACAGAAAGAGCTGTATCGATGTAGCTGAGATCAGCCACAGTGCAGCGCCACATGTTTGCGAGCGTGAGCACAAGTGGCACGATCAGCAGGAGCAGCAAAGGCTTGAGCTTGGACTCAGATACCCAGAAGAGCATCAGAGAGCAGACAACAAGGTTGAGGATGGTGAACACAATGCTCGTCGCAAAGCGGCGGAGCGCACGACGGCACACGAAGGCTGTTGGCACAGCAATCTCCTCTCAATAGGGGTGGATTTGGCGAAGATCAACGCTACGGTGGTGGGAATTGCTTGACGGAGGGATCGTGCGAAGGGCTTAAAGGCAGACCAGCGCGCAGGCAGCGCGGCTGCCAGTTGATGCCAATTCTCAGCAATTGGGAAGCGGGCAGAGCGACATAACGGGGGCGCATCCGGGGATCATCCGGTATTTACCCAGGTCAAGCCTTCCGCTTCCGCTCGCGATAAAAGGCAATCAGGTCCATCGATTTCGGAGGCGCCGAGTCCAGTTGTCGCAGCATCGTGGTGATCTGTCCGCGATGATAGGTGCCGTGATTGACCACATGCTGCACCATCTGCCAGAGCACGTCCGATTGGTCGTTACCGCGAAGGTCCTGGTACTCGATCGTACGCTCCACGGCTTCCGGCCCTAATGTTGCGAGTTGTTCGCGCATTTCGCCTTCCAATTCGGCCCACTCCTTGCGGGCTGCGTCGACATCGGGAAGGCGGTCCGGCTTCTGAAGGCCCTGCGGCTTTTCGCCCTTTAGTCGTGTGATCCAAATGCGTTCGGCAGCGCAGATATGGGCCACGGTGTCACGCACCGAGCTGAAGCTGTTGCCCATGGGACGTGTGAACTGCTCGGGCGTCAGCGCACTTATTGCGTCGAGCACCCGGTCGCGCGCCCAGTAGTGGTAGTCGATGAGGAGGCGGAGATCGTCGTAGGTCATCAGGTTCAGTTTAGGGCTTTGGCGCACTCGCCAAACGACCGTTATGGCGACTGTTCATGCCGCGTCGCCCACAATTCACCGGACGCCGATCGAAGCGATCCTCAACCTTGCGTCCGGATCGGTAGAGTCTCAGCACGACGAACTGGCGCAGCCCGTCCTACGGATTGCGCGATCAAGCAGGAACATAAGTTAACCGAACTACGTCCTCGACAATTCGATCGCTGGCCACCAGGCGAAGCGGCGGCCGGGGGCCGGTGAAGAATGGCCTGCCACGACCGAGCACGATGGGGTGGAGGTAGATTCGATACTCATCAATAAGGCCAAGGTCGGTCAGGCTTCCTGCCAGGACTGGTCCGGCAACTTCAATCTCCCCACTTAGCTTTACTTTCAACCCGCGTATCGCCGCCTCCATGTCACCCTCGACGAGTATGGCGTTAGGGCCGACCGACTTCAACGAGCGCGACACAACCCACTTCGGCTGCGCCTGCCATACCGCGGCGTACTCGCGTTCCTCCGCACCCCAATCCGGAAGGTTATCGTCCCAATAACGCATGACCTCGTACATGCCGCGACCGTATACCATGCCACTCAAGCCGCGTACCCGCTCGATGAAATGACGAAAGAGCGCGGGACGGGGTGGCCCCATCTTCTCGTGGTCGACGTAGCCGTCGAGGGACTCGTTCAATTCATACACGAGCTTGGCCATGCTAGAAAACCTCCACGCGAGGTTCTTTAGCATAGCGTAAGCCGACAGATCTGTGCCGGCTGCCAGGGCGAGACAAACAACTCCGATTCTCAGCCACAAATCAGAGCTTTTGAGGGATAGTTAAAAATAACATCAGCGTGCCCAACGGCTTACGTGGCTGGTTGTAAAGACTTGTCTGCGCGATGTAAAGAGCATTATTGGCGAAGGAAAGAGGTCATCGGGGCGTTGTCAACGCGATCTCTGGAGTCTCTCAAATACGACCGGGATGAACGCTCCGCAATCCTTGCCGGCGCCGGCAATTCACCGCAAGTTCAGGCGGCGGACAGTTTCACGAGTGCGACGGTAATGGCGCGGCAAGGCGGAGACGATCTCGGCCAGTGTCACTTTTTTCGGACCGGGGAACAGCGTACAGTACATGGGAAGATCCAGCGGATTGCGGCGGAATGCCCCGGACGGAGCAAACACGGTTGGAAAATCGAGTTCCTCAAATTCCGCCCTGAGCTGGTAAACAAGATCGATCGATGAGGTGAGGTAGACAAGAAGATCAAGCTGCTTCTCGTCTTTCACCGCCTTCAAAATCTCCCGATAGCGCTGAGTTCCCTTGAGTGTTCTCTCGTACTCGATTCCCGCCGATACCTCCAAGCAGCGTTCGATTGCGAGCTCAGCAACGGCGTCGTAATCCTTGGCGAGCGGCAGGTCAATAGACTGATTCATGGATCGGAGTTCGATATCCGAAATCCACCTCCGCAGAATTCCTGCTTTTCTGAGGGCCGCCCTGATTTCGCCAAGCTCCAGATAGTGCGCAGCCTGGCGGCTATTTGGCAACGATCTGGATTCGGAGGTGATGCTGACCAGCCCTTCTCCGCAACTCTCAAGGCAGATGAGACCGGCGCGGGTAATCGTGTACGTCGCGCCCGAATACGGCATGATTTGAGTCAGTCTGTGGATCAGGCCGGTATCGACCAGCCGCTTCAGCCGCCAGCAAAAGCCCTGCCGGTTGGATTCCGTTCCCTGACTAACGAGTTGGGAGAACAGCTGTCCATGGCTGATAAAGGCCGCATTCCGCACCGCGAGAATCATCGGAAGATCGCGTCCAGGATTGAAGTGGAGAACGCCCCGCCTCAAATGGTCGCGACTTTCGTCTTCTGCTATGAGGACTTCCTGATCTCGAAACCGTTCCACGTGACCTCCCATTTCCCGCTTCCTGTCCTGAATTCGGCGCCTGGCTTAGCCAGGACCAACGTCTCCTGAACGCCGCGTAGCGCGCTCGCGGCGATCACCGTCACGCTCCCGTCGTGCCAACGGCCATCGAAATCGATGCGGCCGATGACTGTGCTTCGCGTACAAATAAGGAGCTGATCGGCCGCGACGGCAGTTCCAATTCTTTTCCCGAGCAAGAGCCGGTTCCACTCTCCCCGCCGTTCCGGTCCCGGACTTTGGTAGGACATGTTTTCAAAATTGCGGGCACCTGTTATCTGGGTATGCGACGCAAGGTTGATCCTCACCACGCCTGAGATGTGCCACAGCCGCCGCTCACGGGAACCGCAGCGGAAGCCGGTGGTATTGAACACAGCGGCACGAACGGAAAACCGTAACGGATCGGACGTCTGATTGCCCGGCCGCAACCACCACAACGATCCGAAACTGAGGCACCGAATCACCATCCGTTTGTTCCAATCAGACTGCCTGCGCTTTGGGTTTGCGCTGCTCTTCCAGACTGTCGTGGGCCCGGCTCAGCCGCTCTCGAAGGTTGGTAATCTGGTTGTCCTTTGCCTGAAGCTGCGCCGTCTTTCGCTGCAGTTTGGTTTCAACGTCCGCAAGTTGTGCCTTCAGACTCTCGATTCCTGAGTGCTCGGCTTCCTGCTTTTGGGGGTCATTCGGAACGGTTGTAGCCGGTGAGGACTGAGGCTCCACGACGTCGCCCCGGCCTTCCCGAACCTGGGTGAAATCCAATTCTGATTGGACGGGTTTCTCGGGATGCTGGTTTTCAAGCCGCTGCCTTTCGCCATCAAGCGCGTTGTATCGGTCGACCAGCGCATTGTGTCTGGCGATTACTTCGAGAGCCTTGGCGCGCGAGCCGATGTACGCATTGAAGAGCTGCGTAACGATGTCGGCGGAGATGGTGAGCCGCCGTTCGCGATCTCTCAGCAGCCATCCATTTCCCGCTAGCGACACGCCGAAACCGATGCCGAGCAGGATTAGGCTCCAGAAATAGACCTGGTGCAGCGTGTTCTCGAAGACCTCTTTTCGCCAGTCTCCGACCACGGCGCCGTAATCTTTGTCCTGGGGATTAATCCCCGCAAGTGTCGTCTCGATGATGCCCTTGTGCCGTTGCGCCTGCCACTGGTGCGCCATCGGATCGTACGAACTGCGATCGGCCTGCAACGCATTGGCAGTGGCAGCAAGCGCCAGGAAGACGAGTACGAGCCGTGCATGACGCTTCATTTCTTCCGCCTCCTTTGTCTTTTCTCTTCGAGTTCCGGCGTCGGAAAGGCGAGATTGAGGCCGTGCGTGTCCGACGCGAGTGTCAGAAGTTTCGGATACACGTTCATGGGCACGCGCGGCAGCCAGTGGCTCGACGCCTTCCGGATGTGCAGGTGCTTGTGGATGGTCCCGAGGATCGGTTCGGTCACCAGCATTTCCATCTGGCCGACCGGCATTTTCTTGATGTGCTCGTCCTGCGCCAGCGTGTCCTTGATCTCGGTCTGGCTGCCTTCCATTCCTTCCTCGAACTGCGTGTTGAATACGCCTCGCTTTTCGACATGCATACTGCGCCTCATCTGGCGCACCCGTGCGCTGGCGTTGAGGAAATACTTGGCGGTTTCCTCGTCTTTGGTGCGCAGCATAAAGGTGGTATTGGGCGCGCTCGAAACATCGTTGCGGAATCCGCGGCCGACCTGAAGCAGTTGCGGTGCGCTCTGGAGAGCGAACAGAAAGGCGACGTGGGCGCCACGCGCTGTTTGCAAGATGTGCGCGAAGTTTTCGTAAGCGAAGGGGGAAAACTCGTCCATGATGACGCTGACAAACGGTTGCTGCTGGCCTTCTTCAGCCCGTGAATACCGCCTGCCGATCATCAGTTGCAGGTTCTGAAGCAGCATCCGGCCGAGGGCGGTGACCGCTCGCTCGTTGACATTAACGTTGAGGCTCATGAAAAGAATGAGACCCTTGTCGATCACGTCATCGAGCGAAAGCAGGTCGTCGTAGGGGCCTGTGATCATGGCCATTTCGTCGCCCATGAACGTCATCATTTCGTTGATGAGGCCCTGAATTTTCGATACCCGCTCCTTGTCCTCGAACGATTCGAGCAGATTGCGCACGCTCATGGTAAGCGTCAGCTTCTGTTGTCCGGTGATGCCAGGATCGCCTTGCACCCGGTCGAGCGCCGCCTTCATCTGCTTTTTGAGGATTGCCTGATCGTAGGCGCAGACCAGAACATCGTGGAAGTTGAACCGTTTTCCCGAGTAATGAAGCACGCGCGCGATGTTTTCGAGGTACACGCGCTGATGACCTTCGAAGAAGTCCTTTTCCATATTGAAGGACTCGAAGACGAAGGCGACGTGCTCTTCAGCATTCCCCTGCGGCGCCCAGAAGGGGTTGTAGCGCGCCGAGATGTCGGGCCGCATGGGGTCGATGATGCGAAGATCGGGCATCCGCCCGGCGGCTTCAATCGACGGAAGCAGTTCAGAAAGAAGCTTCTTGTCGCCTTTGCCGTCGATAAAAATGATGGGCACGCCGCGAGCGATGTCCTGCTCGGTGACGGTCTCAAGCAAGTTAGTTTTGCCCGCACCCGTCATCCCGAAGGCATTCGACTGCATGGTCCGCGTCTTGTCGGACCAGTAGAAAGGCTCTCCAAAGATGTCGTAGCCGAGCAGGACCGAGAAATTCCGGCGCGCTTCTTTGAGGTTTCGCTCGTCCTGCCGCCGAGTCACATGCGGTATCGGCCGCGGCCACGCAGTTTCCATTTTGCTGATCCGGGTTGAGCGGTAGCGCAGGACCTCCCACAGGAAGACCAGAACCAGGAGCGGGTAAACCGTCATCTCGATGAGCTGCGCCGGGCGTACATGGAGCCGGTCCCAAACAATGAAATACCCGATTCCGAGCACGCCAAGGATCAGCACCCAGGCAAGAAGCAGCGCATCCTGCTCATCGGTATGGCGGCGATAACGAACCTCTCGCTGCATGGCGCTCCTCCCCTAAAGACCCGGAATCCGGAAGTTGAAGAAAGCCATGGTGGCGCCAGCAAGGAGCAGCAACACCGCGCCAACGACGAACAGCGGATGCTGATTGCGCCTTCCTTTGGCGTTTCTCTGCTCAACCGGATTCAGGAACGGCCGTTGCAGCGTCTCTACGAAGCTCTCGTCCCCGGACTCCCGGTAGGCGATCCTGAGACGGGCCCGTGACTCCTCGGCAGAGATGAATTCGAGTTTTTCCATCAGAGCACCGCCGTTGCCTGGACGGCGTGGCCGCCATCGGCTCCGAAGTCAAACTCATAGATCCCAGGTTTTGCCGCGTTCTCTGGCCGAATTTCGACAACACCCTCGGCCGTCGCACCGGGCGATAGATCCTTCTGAGGAATGTGGGCGTCCCGCACAGAAACCTGCGTTGTTCGGTTCGCGCCGAACTGAGCCACGTTCTTTGCCGCAATTTGCTCGTCCTTCATGGAGGGCAAAAGGTCGGCACTCTGACGCGGTGCGATCTCGAAAACTTTTGGAGGCTCAATTCGATAAGGAAGCGGGCTCGAATTGGTCACCGCGAACCGCACGTAGAAGGCGGTGCCGTCGCGCACGACATCTTTGATCGAGACACTGACACCATCCTTGGCAGTGTGAACGCCATGCGCAGTGACCGGAATGACCTGAAGCAGAGTTGAGCCGATCGCGGACTCGGTAATCCAATCCGTCGATTTGGTAGACGGGTCGGGGACCCTCGCCCCCTGCGGAACCGGCGAACTGGTTTCGTCGAGAACGAACGTCATTTGCTTAACGTCTCCGGGCGCTTCCAGTTCATAGGTCGAGAACTGATGTTCGGTCCATACCATCAGGTCCGTCGATTGCCCGCTTTGGAGGGGCTTCACGAACACGTCATTGCCGTGCCACTCGATCTGCATCGCCTGGCTGCCTGCCGCGACCCGCGTAATCCTCTCCGGCAGGGCAATGACGCTGATGTGATCGAGGGCGGTGTGGATCGGGGTGACCCGGTCGGAGTGGATGGCCTGATGCACGACGTTCTGAGCGCCAGCCAGCGTTCCGCCCAGCAGGAGGATGGGAAGTGCAACTCTATGGAGGAGCATGAGAACGTCTCCCTGGTTTCTCCCGGAAGAAGAGGGCGCCTTTGTTTGGCTCCCTCTTCACCCGAGTGTTTTTCTCACAGCCAGACGGCGTGAGTCTCTGTGGCCGGTCCTGTCGCCGGACACCGGTTAACGAACTTCCTGACCCGCATTTCGAGATCAAGCAGTTCGCGCTTCGAGTAGCGGCGCCTTCCGCACACCTTCCACCGGAAGAACCACTGCTCGGGAAAGCGCTCGATGCGAAGGGAAACCCGTACCGCTCCGTCCGTCCTGCGCCAGTTGAAGAACCGCATACTGTTCTCCCTTGTCTTCCGGAAGCCACAGCAGGCGAAGGTCTGCCCCGGGGAGGAGCGAAACCGTTCGCTTGCTGCTCCGCCGGGTGGCTGGCGTCCATTGGTTGGCGAACAGGCATTGCGGCCTGCCGCGTCCGTCAGCGATCCCTTACGATCTGCTTGGTCCCGCTGTCCATGCGGAGCAGGAATTCCTTCGACTCCCCACGGATCGAGTAGAGACAATCGTGCTCGACTACCACGCGGACCCGCTGGATGGGGCATTGCACCTGGGTGCGAATGCCGCCCGTGCGGACCGCGATCGAGTCGATTACCTCCTGGGGAAAGGCGTGAAACAGGATCGAGCCCATGCCTTTGCCGCGCGAGACCACCGTATGGAGCGCCTGGCACCAGCCCACCCGGTCTTCCTGCTTCGCGTCACCCCAACTGCGGATGATCGATTGCAGAGAAGTCGCCTGATCGCGGGCCTGTTCCTGAGCGCGGCGGTAGCGAGCCTTTGCCTTCGCAAACGCCCGTTGCTCCGCGGCGATGTGCTGCCGGTCGCCCAGACGCCTGGCTTCCGCCACGCGCTCGGCCGCCTGCTCATGCGCCTTCTGCTCCACGGTGAGTTTGGCCTGGATCATCCCGTGTCCGGCTGCGTACACGGAGTTGATCAGGCGTGATTCCAGAAACATCGGACCTGTCACTTCATTCCCGGTGATCAGTCCGCGGAATTGCTCGATCGGGAAGGGCTTTTCCATCAGTTCCTCGATGTGCTTGCGAAGAATGTTGTAGAGCCTTCCGATGCGATCCGTGGGCAGAACATCGAGCGACAGTGGCAGTTCCTTGTCGTTGATCGCCTTGGCTTCCTTGAGGGCAAGCCAGGGCGCTGGAGAAACCTGCTGGCGAATCGCCTGCAGCTTCTTCCGGTCGGCGTTGGTGTTGTGCTTGAGCGAGTCGATCTCCAGCTGCAGTTCCGAGACCAGCTCATAGAGCAGATCCTCACGGCCGCCGGCGACGCAGGAACTCATCAGGTCGGTGATGACCCCGATCTGGTTCCCCCGTGACTTGAGGGCCACGAACTCGAGCGAGAACCACGGAGATTTGGCTCTTCCTGCCTTGGTCTTCGTGACCTCATGTTCGTGCTCCATGCGAAAGCGGCTGTCCACAAAGCGTGGAAACCGCTCCCCATCGATCACACACACCCAGTCGAAGTCAAAATCTCCACCATTGCGTTTGGCGGTCTCCGAATGCAGTGTGTACGTCCCTTCAAGAGTCAGCTGGTCGGCCACGACCTGGGCGGCAACCTCCTGGTCCATCCCAAAGCGCGCCATCAGCTCGACGATTAACTGCTCGCCCTGCAAGTGTTCGAGTGGAAGAAGGTCCTCTTTCATGCGTACGGGGTAGCGCACGCACAGGCCTCGCTTCGACGGAATAGTGGTGATGGCTGCCGTGAGCGGCATCCAGTCGGCGCCGCTGAGGACCTTGTTGCCCTGAAGAACCAGAAAGCCGTCATCCGCCAGCGCAAAGGCGGGCAGTTTGACGCCTCCTCCGGTCATCAGTTTGTAGGCCCAGTGCGCCATCAGTTTGCTAAGTTGCGTGTGGATGTAGGGATGGCGGGTGACTTCGCCCGATCCATCGGCGAGCAGAGCCGCCTCGACAACCCGCTGGAACTCTTCCTCCGCAGCTTCGTCGTCCTGGCGGATCTCGCGGCCAATGAGTTCGACCACCTTGCGGTGATTGCCCTCTCTCCACGCGGTTTTGAGCGTTTCGATGATTTCTACGGCCTGGGGAACGATCTCAGTTTCAATCGACTCCGCCGGCGCATGCTGGAGTACCGTGTAGCTTGATTCGAATTCAAGAGGACGCGAGACTTCCCGAATCCCCAGAACGATCGCGCTTTTGTAAACGCGCGATCCGAAGCCGATCATGCTGGCCACGGCGTTCGGCATCCTGATACTCGGCTTGATGGAACTTTCGGGAACGATGATGTCGACCTGGAGGGCGTCGGCGACCTCGTCCGTCATGACCTTGAAGCTTCCTTTTGCCTGGGTTTCGGCGAAGGCGAGTCGGAACTGGTAAAAGTGGCCTTCGGGAAGCCCGAGCTTCTCGAAAGTCCTCTTCCGGATCCATCCCCGGCAGTCGTTCGTCCCCAGTTCCAGGTCTTTGACCACCATCACCGTGGCATCCGTTTCAGCGCGCACGACTTTGCAGTCGGACACGAGAATGCCGAAATACGTGATGGCAGCCTCCGGCCATTGCTGGAACCGTTTGGCAATCAGGGGCTCGTGTTTAGCGTCGCAGTAGTAGTACTTGCCGTTTTTGGCCGAACCGGAAGCGCCGACCATCCTGTAGGCAATCCCGTTGCGCGAAATCGCTGTCATCCGGTCGGCAACCCGCGCCTCCTCCACATCGTCCAGAGGCTCGGTGGGGACGCTGACCAGCGCCACGTGGATGTTCGGGTACATCGTGCCGAGAAGCGTGTGGTCGAGCCAGCACTCCTGACCTGTGCCGGGGATCCGTTCCTCGATGCGTCCGTTGGTGTCGATATCGAGCATCACAATTCGATTTCCGTTTCCACTTTGCATGAAAGTTCTCCTTGTGTTTTGGGCACAGGAAGAATCCATGCCAACCGCATGATGCCGGCTGACCTGGTTCTTTCCCGACCGTTGTTGAAGGGGAACTAACCAGGCCTGGAATGCCGGGTCAGCGGTACGAATCCTCGCGAGTAGAGCCCGCAAGGTGGCTCAGAGAACCGAATCCTGAAAGCGTGCTTTCGTGATCGGTTTTTCTGAATTCGTCCGCGCGGTGCTCTCAGGCCCGTGCGGAAACCGCCTCTTTCCTAATCTCGACAGATCCATCTTTCACAATCGCGCGTGACCTCCACACCTCGACCCGGTAATACGGCACGTCGCGTTTGAGCGCCTCGACCATCGCGCCGCCTTCACTCGGGAATTTCTCTTTGAGAACGAGCGGTTGGCCGTCGTTCTCTCCACTGGCGCCAAGGAAATAGAGGACGAGCGAGCCGTCGGGCGCTCTCTCTGCTTCCCCCCGTTTGCGCCGCCGCTTCTTTTCACCAGCCGCCGCCGTCGCCGCGGGCATCGGCATCACTCGCGCTACCTCAGTGCTCATGGTTGATTGCTCCCTTCCGCCTGACCGGTCTCAGACAATGGATCTCCAGTCAGGACCGCATCCCTTTTTTCGCCTTCGATCTGCTTGGACCAGTACTCTCCGACCAGCAGGCCGCTGGGGTTCTCGGCGGACCGGTCCACGTTGACCAGCCGAATGTGGTATTCCTCCACAAGTTGATCGATCGACTCCTGCTGGCTGTGCACCGTGCGAACCGTGCGCACGCCAAACGCCGTATAGACGAGCGGCTCGGTCTTGTTCTGCTCGATGTGGCTCAGCCTGAGTGTGGAACTCGCCTGCGCCTGCTCAAGTTTGCCGACCGTGTCGTTCTTCTCGAGATCGGCGAGGGCCTGGCGGCGGAGATTCTCTGTCATCCGATTGAGCGCATCGGCCCAGTTCTGGGAGAGTGTGTACGAGTCATAGCTCAGATAGCGGTTGAGGAAGTCGGTGATGAATGCCTCTCGCTGATAGTCGTCGGCCGCGGCCCGGCCTGGCCTTCCGACCAGTAGCGCAGGCAGGATTCGGCTTTTCGCATTTTGGAAGGGCGAGACGACCGATGCCTGACCGTTCGCGCCGATGCGGATCACCGTGGGAGGCTCCATGCGAACGAAGAGGAACCCAGCCACGGCAATGAGGGCAACGAGTCCCATCATGCCGGCGAGAACCATACTGCGATTCGAATACGCCCGCAGCGCTCCATCCATCTCGTAGAACTTCAGCGTCTCGTTGTTCAGTTTCGTTCTCGTTTTCACGGTAGCCTCCTTCCTCACGCGAACCGCGTCATGTTGGGGTCGTCGGGAGTGTTGGGTGGCGGCATACTGCCACCGCCTCCCTGGCTCACACTGAGTGCTCCATAGGCGCCGCCGCTCGAAAACGTCGAGGGAATCCCGCCGCCCATTAGCCCCATCCCTGCGCCTACAACGCCACCCGCGATCGCGCCCGCCGGTCCTGCCGCGGCGCCCAGTTCGGCGCCCTGCGAGATTCCATGAGTGATCCTTGATACCGCCATCGACAGGCCCAGGCCGACTGCGGAAAACTGTCCACGCAGGATGAACGCCGCAACCATCGGAATCAGCAGAATGCAGATCGCATACATAATGCTGATCAGTCCGATCGTTTCGATCCCCCCGTCGAGCGGTCCCGTCGCGCCCAGCGTTGGCCCCAACCCGAAGCTGCCCAGGTCGCCATTGAGGATGGCGTTGACGTCGTTGGCATGGATGGCTGTAATCAGGCAGCCGAAAACCGCGTAGATGATGGACCAGGCATTCCAGATCCCGAGGTTCAGCGTGTAGTACTTGGTCAGCGAATTGATCAGGGAGCTGGGAGCGAGGGCAATAACAAATGGCCCCATCGCGAACAGACAGGTGCCCCAGAACGTATAGATCAGGGCGAAGATCTGGACGGCAATCGGATAGATGATGTAGGCAAGCACGATTTCAACCAGAGTGAGTAAAGCCGACGGGGTCCAGGGAATTGCATTGAATACTGCTTGATAGCCCTTGTTCGCGAACAAAGTCGACAACTGTAATTGCCAATTCTTTGCAAGATCGACGGGCCCGTATGCGCTGTCGACGGCGCTGGCGAGCTGGTTGAAGCCGCTGTACGCATCGGAAAAGAATGCGGTCCAATTTCCGATCAGGAATGCGGCGACCGCGTACTTCAGAAGTGTGCCGGCAAGGGAACGCAGATCCCCACCCTTCGTATAGGCTTCGTAGATCCCAAGGACCAGGCAGATCGTCATCAGCACATAGGACACGCCCTGTTCGGTTCCCAGCAGCGCCCCGCTGATTCCGTTCACCGCGGAAGTGAGCATAGTTTGAAATTCGAAGATCCCTGTCGGCATTGGCTCTCCCCTCCCATCAGTGCGGCGTGAGAATCTGCAGCATTCGCTGGTTCAGGTTCTGCATCTGCGTGGTCGAGTCCTTGAGCGCCCCGCCGCGATTCGAAAGGTTCGCGCTGTTCACCCGCAGCAGCTCCGCCATCCCCATCTGGGTGTAAGCGTTCGCCTGTACGACCCATGCGCTTGCCTCTGCGTCGAGCATGGACGCCGTCCCCGGCGCTGAGGCGGCAATCTGCTCATTCAGCTTTTGGGCGACCTCCATCTCCCGCGCCGCAAACGCATCGAGTTCAATCGCCTTCTTGAGCGCATCCTGCGCCTGCGCGTCTCCCATATCGATCTGGTACGCGATGTTCTGTGGGACTGCCGTTTGTGCCGGCAGCGGAGAGAAGACGTTCTGGTAGGCGGAGCCTATGGTCCCGATGTCGTTGGGATTGGCAGAAAGCATCTGTTGTTCGAGCTGCTGCGGATAGGGGAGCTGGGCGCTCGCGATATTCATCGAGCCAAGCTGGCGGAAACTCAGGAATGAACTCGAAAAGCTCGTCGCCATTTGCCGCGCGCTGTTGATTGCCGCAATCGGATAGAGAACCCCCTGCTGAAACTGCCGCTCCTGCTGTTCCACCTGGTTGATGAGCTTGAGCGGCGATGCCACGGCGCTGTTCAGGGTGCTGTCGACCTCTTTCAGCCCGGCAAGAATGGCGGCGATGTCGATGCCGAACTGAGAGTGGGCCGGTTCGACCGCAACCGTAGAGAGGATGGCAAGCCCCGCCGCCGCAAATGCGATCCTCAGAGACAACGGATGACGGAAAAAGCGCATCATTGCCCACCTCCAAGCTGGTTGAGCAGTTGCTGATTCAGGTTCTGCATATTCGTGGTCGATTGCTTGAGAACTGCATCACGCTGGGCCAACTCTAGAGCCACTTCCCGCAGTTGATACGCGAGCAGCTTTTGCTGCATGGCGATACTGGCAAGCTCGGCCGTTCGAGCTTCGGCCGCGACCATATCAGCGGTTCCGGGAGCCGTCGTTTCGGCCTGGTCTTCGATCTTCTGAGCAGTTGCAAGCATCGTTTGCGTAGCCTGATCGGCGGCCATGGACTGCTCAGTCGCATCCTTTGCAGTCGTGTCTTCGATGTCCATCATCTGGAGATTGAGTTGCGGCGCTGCTCCGGCGGCAGGCTGGGCTCCGTACTCCGTGGTGTAGCTCTGACCGATGGCGGGAATCTGCCCGCTCTGCGCGCTCAGCAACTCCGATTCAAAACTCCTCGATGCCGGCAGAATGGCGCTGTTGACGCGGATCGCGAAGACGCTGTTCATCCATCCGCGGTAACTGGCCTTAATGGTGGCAATGTAATTCCGCGTCTCCTCAATCAGCGCCACAGGCCAGAGAACCTGTTGCTCGGTCTGAAGAATCTCGCTGCGGACCCTGTTGATCTCGGCCAACGCGCCCCCGATTGGTCCGGTGATTGTGCCCAGGATCGCGGAGAAAAGCCCTCCGAACTGCGCATAAGCGCCAGTCGGGACGAGAAGGGCCAGCAGCAGGATGCCGCTGCAGGCGAAGGCAATGCGTTCGGAACGGAGCTTCTTCATACCAGTTCCTCCTCAAACGCGACTTCGGCTTCGGTCGCGTCCGTGTTCCGCTGAAGGGTTTCCGATATCGAAGGCACTCTCGCGCCTGCGGCACCCAGGCGGCTTACTTCTCCTGAACGCTCCTCGGGCAACTCCGGCGCCTCCGACAGACCGTTCGGAAACTTTCTCGCCAGCTCTTCGAAGGCTTCGAGCCAGCTCATTTCGCTGTGTGCTGATAGCCACCATTGCCTGTACCAGCGTTCCCGCGGATACGTCGTCAGCAACCAGTACTCAATCGGCGTGGGGACGATGTAGAGACTGTGCGTGGTCTCTGCCTTCTCCCCAATGACGATCAGGAACTCGCTTTTCCTGCCCTTCTCCGTCATGCCCAGCGTCTTCACCCGATTGAGAGTGGTCTCGTTCAAATGAACGAAGTGGCGCAGAACGTCGAAGTTGCCTTTCTGACGTCCGATCAGCTTGATCGCCGTCGTTGCGAGGATGGCCCCGCCAAATTCGTTGGGTTTGTCCGGTGTCCCTGTGAAATCCTCGACTGCCTGCGAGATGCCCCACACGCAGGCGCCGCGCTTTCTGGCGGTGCGAAACAACTGCACGACAACCGGCGCCAGACTTTGGGACTGAAGCAACGCCCAGCACTCATCGAGCACCGTGATGCATCGCTTGTTCGTCTTGCCCTGCGCACGCCTGGTGGTTGTATAGGCAATCAGGAGGCTCATCGCCACTTCGAGCTTCGGATCGTCCTTGAGTTGCTCCACGTTGAAATAGAGCCACGGCGTCGACATGTCGATCGTGGTATGCGCGTCGAAAAGCCGGGCGTACATCCCGTTGTTGACCCAGGCCCGCAGCTTCGCCGCGGCGATCCGGGCCATTTCGTTTACGCGGGGATTCTTATCTTCGTCGTAATAGTTCTGCAGCTCGTCGTAGAGGTCGCTGTAGAGCGGAATCGGATTATCCATACGCATCTGCGCCCGCGCGTAGGTTTTGCGAATGGCGTTCAGGATCAGATTGTCGAGCAGGTCAGTGTCACCCTCTCCGCTATCGCCGATCATGAAACGGGTCAGGTTTTTGAGGAAGGACAGGTGGTCGTTTGAAGGCTCCGTCTGCCCTGGTTCGAGATCGAAGGGATTGATGGTCTGACGGCTATCGAGAGACATTGTGATCATCTCGCCCCCCATGAAGGCGACGGCGTGGTAATAGCTGTCTCCTCGCTCGATGACCGACACCTGCACGTCCTGTCTCGCGCAGGTCAGCAGCATCTTCCCAACGAGGACGCTCTTGCCCGTTCCCGAGGTCGCCGCGATGATCGCGTTGGCGTTTTCGAGGGCCGGATCGAAGGGCGAGAAGGGCAATAGCTGGCGATAGGGGGTTTCGAACAACATCAGCGGCGAGCGAGTCATCCCGGACCAGGGAAGCTCCAGTGGCAGCAGGTCGGCGCCGTGCGGCGTGAGCAGATCGAGTTCACGCCGGTCATTCTCGGCCAGCCCGGGCAATGTCGAAAG
>Ga0210398_10001560_pt1 | contig 23398 bp, 23 predicted proteins | sample IncBWC4OmetaG_FD_161047 | JGI IMG/M metagenome (GOLD analysis project Ga0210398, IMG submission 161047) | Forest soil microbial communities from Barre Woods Harvard Forest LTER site, Petersham, Massachusetts, United States - Inc-BW-C-4-O | ecosystem: Environmental > Terrestrial > Soil >...
GGCGCCACCTTGATCGCGATCGAGCCAGCGCTCGAATTCCATGGCGTAAATATGCCCACCACGCCGGCCGGCTCCATCACGATCTTAGATGTGCCGACAGTTTTGACCAGGTCGAAATCTTCGAGGACTTTCTTGAAGTGCAGGAAAATGTTCGCCGCGAGGTTGTTGGAGCCCTTCGCACGGTCTTGCGGTGCGCCGTATTCCACGACCGTTGCTTCAACGAGTTGATCCATTCGCTTGGCCACGGCGTCGTGCAACCGCTGCAGGAGCTCCATCCGGTATTCCTTGCTACTTTGCGAAAAGGAGTTGAAGGCCTCTTTCGCTGCACCGATGGCTTTTCGGGCGTCGATTTCGTCTGCCATGGTGACCTTGCCGATTACCTTGTTGTCGGTCGGGTTCACCAGATCGACGATCTGCGTTCCATGGGGAGTGACGAACCGGCCGTTGATGTAGGCGCGATCAAAGGCTCTTACTGGGGTCGTGGTTTCACGTGTTTTCATTTGTCTCACCCTTCTTGAGGTTTCGGCTTTTCCAAGGTCGCTGTGTCTCTCAGGACTCGAGCTCACAGTTTCAGTGTGGCTCAAGAGCGGACCAGCGTAACTAGCAAAAGACGCCAATGCTCTTGCAGAACGTGCCGAACGGTCAGGCAGCGACGGGTCCGACGGCGGACATCCGGTGCAAACGGAGTAGTTGTCTGACGTAGTCCTACGTTGCCCCTCATCCGTCGATTTCACGCCCGTTTCGTCGTGCCAAATTGACCCAGCACTGTCACGGAAATCGCGCGCAGCGTCGATTGCTCAGCGTCTTGGCTGAGGGGAAATTGACGCCGCTGCGGCGCGGACACACTTGATGACGATCTCGGCCAGCGGACTCAATGTACGATTTTTCAATGTAAATACCGCGACCGGCCTACCCTGAATGCCTAAATCAATCGGCAGCGATTTGACCGCCATATGCTTTGCATTAAAGACACGCAGCATGCACGCTGGAACCACGGTGAGGTAGTCACCCTTTGTGAGCAACGCGTCCCGGAGGTGGAAAGATGAGGTTGTCACCCTCGGGCGCGGCATCGCCAACCCCTGAATTCGGAAGGCTTGTTCGACCAGCAGGCCAGGGGGATCATTCGACGGGTATAAGATCCACTTGGCGTCAACTAACTCGGCCAGTTCGAGCTTGCGACGACGGACCCATGGGCTTCGTACTCCCGCCACTACCAGCAACGGCTCCTCGAAAAGCACCTCGGCGTTGAGATCGTTTTCTGGAATTGGGAATATTCCGCGACCGATAATGAGATCCACGTTGCGTTCGCGCAGCTGCTCGATCTCCAGCGTGATGGGCCGATTCATCGGCGAGAGGTGCAGGGTCACGGCAGGATGCTGTACCGACAGCCGTTCTATCACTGCGGGAAGCAGCGCGACAGAAAGCGACTCATTGCAGCCAATCCGCACCTCTCCCGCGGTGGGATTGGCAATAAATTCGATCTCGTTGACTGCCTGGCGCAGTTCGTCGAACACCGCCAGCCCGCGCCTGATCAGCGCGCTGCCGTAGACGGTGGTTTCGATGCCCCGGGGTCCGCGATCCAACAGGCGCACTCCGAGCGTGTGTTCCAGATCGGCGATCGCCTTGGAAATGGCAGGCTGCGACACAGCAAGGCGCCGGGCTGCCTTTGCCATGCTCCCGCATTGCACGGCCGTGAGAAGTACGTGTAAATCACGCAGCCGAAGCCGGCGGCCGATCCGGGCTTCCCAGTGTTGAAGCGATAAGGTCATAACTATTCCATTATATAGTTATTTAATAATTGCCTATTCTAGTTATATCACTAGCGCGCTATGGTGTAACAACGAATTGCACTGCGGGGTCAAAATGACAATCTCAACCTCAGCGCTACACCCTCTCTTTGTGGGTGAGGTATCCGGCGTCGATTTGCGAATTCCGGTTGACCAGGAAACTTTTCGCGAAATCGCTCAAGCGCTCGACCGTTATGCGGTGTTGGTGTTTCGAGGCCAACCGCTCTCGGATAACCAACAGATTGCGTTCAGCGGCCTGTTTGGGCCTATCGAAACCGCCCTCGGATCGAACCGCAAAGATCGAAAGACTCGCCTGGGCAACAGACTGCTCGCCGAGGTCTCAAATATTGATGCGAACAACAAGATCCGTTCATCGTCGGACCCGTGGCGCATGTTTCAGAGGGCAAACGAGCTGTGGCACACCGATAGCTCATTTAAGCCTGTGCCCGGCAAGATCTCCTTCTTGTCGGCGCATGAACTCCCGCCTACTGGAGGTGAAACCGAATTCGCAGACCTACGCGCAGCCTATGACGCGCTCGACGCGGCCAGCAAGGAGCAGATTGAGGATCTTGTGGCAGAGCATTCACTGCTTCATTCGCGCACTCTCCTCGGCTACGGCGACTTCACCGAGGAAGAGCGCATGGCCTTTCCACCCGTTCCGCAAAGGTTGGTTCGTGTCCATCCAGGCTCCGGTCGAAAGACCCTCTACCTTGCCTCCCACGCCTCACACATCATCGGATGGCCAGTGAATCGGGGGCGTGCGCTGCTTGAGGGGCTGACGGAGGGTTCGACCCAGCCGCGTTTCGTCTATCAGCATCATTGGCGGCTCAACGACTTGGTCGTATGGGACAACCGCTGTACGCTGCATCGTGCCCGGCCTTATGACGAGGCGGGTCACCGCCGCGACATGCGACGGACGACGGTTGAGGATATCGCGCCGACGTTAGAGCAGGATCGCGGATTGATCTGCACCGCTCGAGGCGCCTGAGCAGAGTGGTGCCGTGAGCCAAGTACTAAACCTCGAGGAGATGGTGGACGGACAGAAGTTCGGCCGGTTCAATATCAACCTGCTCATCTGGTCGTTTCTCGCAATGCTCGCCGACGGTTTCGATTTGGCGGGGCTTGCTTCCGTCGCCCCGGAGCTCGCCAGAACATGGCACGTTGCCCCAAAGGCGTTCGCGCCGGCATTGAGCGCGAGCCTGTTCGGTATTCTGTTCGGTGCGCCGCTACTGGGTCATGCGGGCGATCGTTTCGGACGCAAGCCTTTGGTCGTCACGGGATGCGTTATCTTCTCGCTGGGCACATTGGCCACGGTCTGGGCAACCAATCTAGATCAAGTGGTGGCGTTGCGAGTTCTGACGGGTATTGGCATTGGCGGTCTGATGCCGAACCTAATCGCGCTCAACGCGGAACTCGCATCGAAGCGACTGCGCGCGACCCTGGTCGTGTTGATGTTCACCGGCATTACGGCGGGAGCCGGCATTCCCGGTCTGATTCAGGCGTGGCTGATCCCGCATCACGGATGGCAAGTCATGTTCTGGATCGGGGGACTCGCGCCCCTTATCGTCGCGGCATGCTTGTGGTTCACATTGCCGGAATCGGTGAAGTTTCTTGCACTCAAGCCCGATCGGCGCGCCGAATTCTTGACGACCGTACGAAGACTCCGCCGCGATCTCGCCATCGCCGACAATGCGCAGTTTGTGGCCGCGCCAGCAGCGCTGGGGACTGGCTTCGGCGTGAAGCCGATTTTCAGGGGGAGGTTTGCCTGGATCACGCCGTTGCTGTGGGTGTGTTTCGCGAGCGCGCTCATGGCAAACTTTTTTCTCAACAGCTGGCTGCCGCTGATTTTCGAGGGCAGCGGACTCACCGCAAAACAGAGCGGCATCGCAACCAGCCTTTATCACAGCGGCGGGACAATTGGCGGGTTGCTCGTCAGTCTGGTGCTTGGCCGATTTGGCTTTACGGTCATTGCTCTGCTATTTCTGTTCGCGACGCTGGCGATTGCCGCGATCGGGCTTCCCGGACTCTCCTATGTCGCGATGGTAACGGCAGTTACGCTCTCGGGGTTCTGTACTCTCGGCGCCCAGTTCGGCAACAACGCAGCTTCCGGCCTGCTGTATCCCACCGCGTCTCGCTCCAGCGGCGTCGGTTGGGCAATGGGAATCGGGCGCTTTGGGTCGATTGCCGGCCCGCTCGTCGGCGGACTGCTCATTGGCCTCAACGTCCCTCCGCGGCAGTTCTTTATGCTCGCCGCCGTGCCGATGGTGGCCGGCCTCATCGCATCCGTCTGCGTTGCAAGGCTCTGCTATCAGATGCTCGGTGGTGTCCATCTTGACGAAATGGCCCAGGCTGTTTCGCCCAAAACCACTACAATGCTGCTGGATGACCCGATCTGATGATAAAAGCAAGCGGAGTAGCGATGCGCGGCCCATTCCGCTTGAATGGCAAGTCAGGTCGCGGCAGGCAGTCGATTCAGGAAGTCTACAATCAAGTTCATGACTTTATTCGTCGACCAGAGCAAACCGGATTGGGTATCACCCATGAAGGTCAGATCTCCGTGTCCGGCACCGTCTACCACGTAGCGGGTACTCCGAACTCCCGCCGCCACTAAGGTGTCGTGCAGGATCAGTGTTTGACTGGGTGAAACCATTCTGTCCTGGTTGCCGTGAAAGATCAGGAAGGGCGGAGCATTGGCGTGAATGTACGTTAGTGGGTTTGCGATCGTGCTGGCGACCCTTAGATCGAGCGTGTTCGCGTCGGGCGCCCTGCCTATGTATTTAACCAATCCCTCGTTAGTGTAGGTCGCGTGTTGGGTTGGGGCATCAAAATCGGCGGCGATCCTGGAAATGTCGGAGGCGCCGAAATCATCGATCACCCCTTGCACGTCGCTGCTCTGATTTAGATCTGCGCCCACATCAAATGTGATGTCGTGGTTCGTAACGCCGACCATGGTAGCGAGGTAGCCGCCGGCCGATTCACCCCACGCGGCGACCACCTCGGCGTCGATGCCGTATTTGCCTGCGTTCGCGCGTAGGTATCGGATCGCAGCTTTGATATCCTCAATGCCATCGCGATAGTTCGCCCCGTCGCGGGTCGTCCGGTACTGTACGCTCGCAACGACAAACCCCGCCTCCGCAACATAAGTGCGTAGATTCAAGGCGCTTTCCTTGGCCGCAATTACGAATCCGCCGCCCGGAACGTACACAACAACGGCCCGTCTGCGTACGGGCTCGGGAATGAATAAGTCCATAGTGAGGGACGTCGTTTTTCCATCTGGCCGCTTCGGACGCGCATACACGACATTCTTGAAAATCTTGATTGAAGTTTTGCCGCATTGGATCTGATCATTACGGTCAGGATGAATGACGATACTGGTGTTCGTTTCGCTGGGCGCAACGCTCGCAGCGATCGGCGGCTTCGGGAGTACTCCGATGCGAAAGAGCAACGGCATCAGCCCGTACATAGGCGCAAATTGAGGGCAGGTGGCCCGCGTTGCGGTGTTCGGCGCGCGGGATCGCACACCAAAAAGCAAGCCGGCACCGATTGTGCCTACTACGAGTGCGATGATCAATATCGTTCTTGCTGTCACTGAGCCACTCCTGCCGGACGTCACCACTACAATTTGGCGCTGAATTCGATGCCATAGGTGCGCGGCGGTGCATATTGCGAGAGGCTGGCAAGGAAGTTACCCGCTACCGATGTGTACACGAGCGCATTCGTCAGGTTTCGGCACCACAAACTGACGGTGTATGGCCCGTTGTTCACGTGCCAGTGCAGGCCGGCGTTGACGTTGTCATAGGCGGGTTGACGCAGCTCGTTGTCCGCCTCGCCAAACCAACCACTGTTGTGAAGGTATTGCGCATCGAGCGACCAGTCCCCTGTCGATGTCGGAATTTGATAACTCAGGCCCACGTTGGCGGTCCATTGCGGCGTGTATGGCAATTGATTGCCGTCGGCCGAAGCAAAGGAGGGAGTGCTGCCGCCCGGAAAGGCAGGATTGGGCACGTTGTATTGGACCGATGGAGTGGAGGACGTGAATCGAGCATGAATGTAGCTGGCGCCCGCGTCCAATCTGAGTGCGCGGCTCATTTGCGCTTCAAAATCTAGATCGAGACCGTACGAGGTTGCCGGTGGTCCGTTATAAAATTGCACTTGGTTGTTGGTGGTCAGCTTGGTCAGCTGAATGCCGGTGTAGTCATAATAGAACGCGGCGCTGTTGAGACGCAGCTTGTGGTCCAGGAATTCGGTCTTGGCGCCCACTTCATAGGCCTTCAGAATCTCGGGATCAAAATTGGCCAGGCTGGGTTGGGTTGAGTTATAGCCGCCACTCTTGAACCCCAAATTCTTGGATGCGTAAATCAGCACTCCGTTGTCGAACTTGTGATCGATCCCAAGGCGGTAGGTCAGCTGAGAGAACCACGTGGTCTGCGATGGGGTCACCGTGCCAACGTATCCAGGGGTCACCGACAGAGCTTTTTCCTCGTCCGTGTAGCGCAGGCCCAGCGTCAAATGGCTGCCAGGCAGGAACTCGATGTGCGTCTCGCCGAAGCCGGAATAGGAGTTCGTCTCCACTTCCGCGAAGCTGTTCACCTGTTGTTCCAGGTCGTGGAAATAGTAGAGGCCGGTCACCCAAGTGAGCCAACTTGGGGCGTAGTTGTCCGGCGACACGAGCTGAAACTCTTGCGAAATCTGCTTCTGATTGACGAGAGCATTCACGGTTGGCAGAGGGATGATCAGGGCGAAGGGCGGAAACGGAAGCGGCTGCCGGATGGAGGTGGCCGGTGTCAGAGTGATGTCAAATTGGACATCGAAGCTCTGTTGGCGATACGCGCTGATCGAGACCAGCCTGGCCCAATCCATCACATGATCGAGGCGTGCGCTGACCCCGCCCTGGTCCATGCTGTCCGAAGGGTCGAGAAATGTATTGACGTCATATGGTTGCGGCGCGGGTGTGGTCACCGGCGGATACTCCAGGAACGAGGGATACGTCCCTTTCGGAATATAATCCGGAGTGGCTGAACTACCGTAGCGGCGCTCGAAGTCGAAGATCAGATGAACGCTATCGGCGCTGGTGGGCGTCCAGACCCATTTGGAGCGAAGCGCGAGGTCCAGATTGGTTTGGAACACATCAGAGCCTGTCTCGAGATTGCGGCCGTAGCCTTCGCCCTGGTGGCTGAGGTGCACCGCGATATCTGCCGCTAGATCGGGAGACAGTCCACCCGCAACATAGCCGCTGAACATCGAGGTCTGGAAGTTGCCGTAGCTAAAATCGAGGTTGCTGCTGAAATGTTCAGTTGGGTCGGCCGTCTCAACCAGCAGCGCGCCGCCGGTCGCGTTGCGTCCAAAAAGCGTGCCTTGGGGGCCCTTTAGCGTCTCAATCTGCTGAATATTGTTGAGCGAAAGCAGGGCCGCAGAAGGCGAACCGATATAAACGCCGTCGAGATACAGCGCCACGGAATTCTCTACGTTCGGAATGTCCGAACCGACGCCGCGGATGTGCGGGGCCAGCGATCCCTGAGTGGTGGTCATTTGCAGCCCGGGGGTCATGTCTGCGATGGCCGTGATGCTGCTCGCCCCCACCGCGGCGAGCTGACTGCCCGACACCGTGGAAATGGCGATGGGCACGTTCTGCAAGTTCTCCGTGCGCTTCTGGGCGATAACTACGATTTCTGTAAGCGTGCCCTGATCCTCATCGGACGTCGAAGCCGTGTCAGCGGCCGACGCCGCGCCAGCCCAGGGCCATAGCCCAATAGTGGCCACCAACCCGTACATTTTCTTCTTCATGCGTCGCTCCCCAAAATCCCGATTAGTGTTCGTAACGCTCCCGTCTCCCCAGCGATCTCAGTCTCGGGTCCGCACCGTTCTTTGGGTGCTGATACTGAGTATGTTCTAATTTATCGGCATGTCAAGATGACGAATCGTCAGCTTGACGCAACGCGATTGAGCAATTGACTCTGGGGCGTTACTCGGTATTGAATACAAGCGAGTTCAAACGGGTGGAGGCAGCGTGACCGATTCGGCAGTCGTGAATTTCCGGACGCGGACTGGTCAAGCGCGCCGCGCCCGTACGCGTGCCAATATTTTGTCGACTGCCTTCGCGCTTTTCGACGAACGCGGCGTCGACCAAGTAACAGTCGAGGACGTGCGCGAGTCGGCCGGACTCGCACGCGGATCCTTCTATAACTACTTTTTGACTTATGAACACATGCTGAAGGAATTAGCCGCGCAGATCGGTCGTCAAATCAATGTTGAGCAGTCGGAGCGATTCGAAGACGTTGCGAACATGGCGGAGCGAATATGGTGCAACGTGCGTTATAGCATCCTGAGAACCGCGTCAGATCGCGCTTGCAGCGAGATTCTGATCAGAGTTACGCCTTTGGTGGGCGCGGTCAACGACCACATGCGCAAACACGCGGAACGGACGCTGCGCCTTGCCGTCAAACGCAAGGCTATTGACGTTCCTTCAGGTGGCGTAGCTCTCGATCTGGGCTACGGCCTGGTCGCGGTGATGATTCGGCGCGCGCTGAATCTCGGGGTCAACTTCAAGGAAATCGAAGCCGCAGGCTTGATGCTCCTGCGGGCTTTCGGCGTCGCGGAAATTGAGGCGCGACGAATATCGCGCCTACCGCTGCCGGTGTTGCCGGAGCTTCGGTTGCGGACGGCAGTAATCAACAACTTTGGGGCCGATTGATCTAGCGCGATCTCGTGACCGAGACTGGGACGGACACGTCTACCGCCGCAACGATCTGCCAAATCCCGTCGCGCCGAACCCAAGTGTCAATGAAGAGGAAGTGGCCCGAACGCCCACCCTTTCGCGTCCACGTCTCGCTGCCCTGGACGACCGCTGTGTCGCCAAAGAAACGCACGTTGGCGTACTCCAAGTGATTTGAAACAAGGTCGCCTGGACCCTGCTGCGCCACTGTTACCGCGCCAGACTTGTCTAGCACCTTGCCTTCCCGCACCCAAACAAAATCGTCGGCTAGAATTCGCTTCACGACGGATGGGTCGTTCGTAGCCACGCTTTCGGCCCACGCCGACGAGCTATCTTTGATGTATTTTTCAGCCTCGGCCCGCGAGTAGCCTTCCACTGCCTGACTCATCCTCTTAGCCCTCTATATGCGTAGCCTACCCAATTTTGCGCCCGGCGGCTTTCTGGCAGTCATTTCGGGGTCGCGACCACAGTTGGCCGATCCCAGCCTGTTGCACGGCGACGGCGCGCCAATGCACTACCAGCAAACGCGTGGGTATAACTGCCCATTGCGGCAACACCAACCGCGATGTGACTATCCAAGCGGGATAGTAGGCTAGGCAAGAATCCATTTTTGGGGCCGCAGCAAAATCGAATAACGCGCTATTGCGACCGGAGGGGATATTAAAATGACCAACGCGAACTCAGGTCAAGGTTGGCTGTTGTGAGGCTATTAAGACTCGGCGCCCTGGCCATCCTTGTCCTCGGTGGATCTGCGCTGATGCTTGTTGCACAGCCGGCAAGCGCCATTCCACCCTTCGCCCGGCAGACGGGTTTGGCCTGCGAGGCCTGCCACACGATGCCGCCCGAGCTCACGGCATTCGGCCGACGCTTCAAGCTCAGCGGCTACACGCTGACCACGAGGCCGCCGCTGGTCAATGACATCGATGACCACAAGAAGAACACGTTGTGGCTCACCGATATGCCGGGAGTCGCCATCCTCGCGCAAATGGGTTACGACCATTATGACCGGGCGCCGCCGGATACCGGCAACCCTTATCCCGCCCACGCGCAAAGCGATACATTTCAGTTTCCAGATCAGTTCAGCCTGGTGTACGCGGGAGCCGTCTCGGACAAGGTGGGCGCTTGGTTGCAATTGACCTACAACGGGCAAGCCGGCAGCGTGGGGGTCGACAATATCGACATCCGCTACAGCGATCACACCTCCGACAACAAGTGGGTGTGGGGTGTCACGGCCAACAACTATTTGACCTTTCAAGACGTCTGGAACGGAATCGGAAGCTATACCATTCCGAACTTCAATACGGTGACCTTATCGAGCGGCGGCGTCGGCGGCACCGGGACGAGTGGGCCGATCCTCAATGCTTTGGGGCCTGGGAGTGTGGCCGGTATCGGCGCCTACGGTTTTTATAACGACTCGCTGTACTTCGAATTGTCGGCATATCACTCTGCGGTTGCCGGCGGCAATTCACCCACGATTGACAGCGTCAGTCTTGCCGCCAACGGCGGTGCCGTCGATCGGTTCGCGCCTTACGCGCGCATCGCCTACGAGCGCGACTGGGGCTACCACTCGGCGGAGATCGGCGCCAGCGCGCTGTACGTCAACTGGATTCCATCGGTCGGTTACATCTCGGCGCAGCAACAGGCGGCTGCCGCTTTATCAGGTAATGCCTACACGCCCACGCAGACTTTCAACCCGGGAGCCATCAATCGGTATACCGATCTCAGCGTCGATTGGCAGTATCAGTACAACGGCCAAAACAACATCTTTAGCTTTCTCGGCCATGTCACCCACGAGCGGGAACAGAACAGCAATCAACTGGTAGCGGCCACCTTCACCGGTGTGACGTCACCGATCTACACCAATCCAACGGACACGCTGACGCAGTTTTTAGTCACGGGTGAGTACTTCCGTAATCGTCGCTATGGCGGACTCGTGAGCTTCACGCGGACGACCGGCACGTATGATCCGCTCGCGAATGGGGGCAATGGCTCACCGGCCAATCAATACGAGACCTTTGAGTTCGATTACGTCCCCTGGCTGAACGTCAGGTTCATTCTGCAGTACGACGCCTATCAGGTGGTGGCCAACAACCAAAGCCCCTTTAATCTGAGCAACGCCAACTTCCCCAATTCCCCAGGCTTTCCCAATGTCAAAGCCTCGGACAACAACACCTGGGTGCTGGGACTATGGATGGACTTCTAATGAGAAAGCTGGCAGTAACTTCGCTTGGAATGGCTGCGATCGCACTGGGGACGATCGCGCTCGCGGCATTGGCCGTTCGTGATGCGCATTCGGCAACTCTCATCGTGCCGCCGGATCCATCCACTATGGACACCAAGGCACTCGTTAATAACGCGTGTTCCAAGTGCCATGGTGAATATGGAGTGAGCATCTCGCCGCTCTTCCCGATTCTGGCTGCGCAGCTACCGGGCTACATCGAGGCGGAGCTCAAGCTGTTTAGACTACGCGGTCGTAGCGATCCCCGCGGGCGCGCCTTTATGTGGGGGATAGCCCGGGGCCTTACCGATGAGCAAATCAAAGGGGTGGCACAGTACTTCTCGAGCCAACCCGCGGTGAAAGGCGGCGGGTCGAGCAACCCCGCGCTGGCCGACAAAGGCAAGGTGATGTACGAAAACGGGGCGCCGGATCGTGACATTGAAGCCTGCACCGTCTGCCACGGTCACAGCGGCGAGGGGGTCAACACCCAGCCACGGCTCGCCGGCCAACATAGAGACTATGTTTGGATACAGATGTTCCAGTACCGCGGTGGGCAGCGGGAAAACAAAGTCATGCAACACGTCACCGAAAAGATGACCGACGATGAGATCGCCGCTGTAGTCGATTATGTTTCCAGCCTATAGGCTCATTGGGAACGAAGCTGCGAAGATCCTCCCGGCTCTGATCACGCTGTTGCTATTGGCGGGCGCCGCCCGCGCACAGAATGCGGGAGACGCGAATCGGGGTAAACTCGTGTATGAGAAGTATTGCGTCCTCTGCCATGGAGAACAGGGCGACGGCAAGGGTCACTTTTCAGAAGCGACAACCCCCGTGCCGCGCGATTTCCGGCAGGGCACATTCAAGTGGCGCAGTACGCCGTCGGGCTCGTTGCCGACCGACGCCGACCTTGAAAGAGTCTTGATCACGGGCCTGTATGGCACGTCCATGTCGAGCCTTGCTACTACATTGACCCATGCTCAAAGGCTCGATGTCGTCGCCTACATCAAGACATTTTCGCCGCGCTTTGCGACCGAGAAGCCTCAGCCGCCGATTATCATTCCACCTGAGCCCCCGTACACGGCCAAGTCCGTGGAACGCGGCGAGGCCGTATATCAAAAGTTCAACTGTGCCCAATGCCACGGCGATGGCGCGGAAGGCGATGGCCCGTCGGCAGATGATCTCACCGACGATTGGGGCAACCCAATCGTGCCGTATGACCTCACGGAAGGTCACATCAAGTGCGGTAACAGCGGACGAGAGATTTATCGAGTATTCATTGGCGGCCTGAACGGCACTCCGATGCCCTCGTTCGCCGACTCAATCAGCCCCGATGAGGCTTGGGATCTGGTGCATTTCATACAGAGTCTGAGCCCTGTCTACCCGAAGAACGTGACCGGGGCGCCACCGCCGCCCGCGACCAAAGCCGGCGACGAAAAAACCAGGCGAACGCTGTCTCGATCAAGTTCAACCATGACGACTTCCTCGGCGATGTGCCGTGGCTGACATGGGGATGGAAGCGCTCCATTGGGTAGTTCTGGGTAAGCGCCGAATTTGCGGGTATATCTACCCATTGCTACAAGTTTCGAACGCGATGCAATATGGCATCGTCCGCGATTGATTCACTCAAAAAATAACCAGCGATCCAGGTATATGAAAATTGCCTTAGGGGGGAAAGTGAAAGACTTTGCGGCCGGACGATACCTGCTGAAATCCTCCCCGAAAACGCGCCTTTGGTCGTGCGGCGCGGCAGTCGCAAGCGGCACGTTGCTGCTGGCGCACCTCGCCGTCGCAGACTCGTATACGGTGATTGCGGTCTCCAATGGAGGCACCATTCAGGGGGTGGTAAAGCTCGCCGGCGCGGCACCCACCATCGCTCCCATCGAGGTCACCAAGAACCAGGACTATTGCGGTGATTCGATACCGAACCCCGTTTATGTGGTCGGCAAAGATGGCGGACTGCAGAACGTCGAGGTGTATCTCAAGGACGTTACCGCGGGCAAGGCGCCTGCGACCGATCCCATTGCCATTTCCCTGGTGAACACCCACTGCATGTTCAGGCCGCGGGTGCAGGGTGCGAGCGTCGGTCAGCAAATCACGATTTCCTCGGAAGATCCGGTTCTGCACAACACGCATCCACAGAACAGCGTTACCAACGCGACGATCTACAATATTGCGTTGCCGTTCAAGGGATTCTCGGTAACCAAGCCGCTGCCGGCAACCCCGCAGCTGATCAAGGTCAAATGCGATGCGCATGAATGGATGCATGCATGGATCTGGGAGTTCGATCATCCCTACTTTGCGACCACCGGCGACGACGGCAGATTCACGATCAAGGATGTGCCGCCCGGTACCTACACCCTTGTGGCTTGGCAGGAAGCCGCAGGTGAAAAATCAATGTCGGTCACGGTGGCTGCAGGTAAGACGGTGACCGCCGACATCCAGCTCGCGCCCAAGTAAAGACACCGTGGCGCGGGTTCATCGGAACGGGCACGGGGTGTGAGCTTATGCCAGAGGCGACGACAACATCAGACGCGTTGCATGGTCCGTACGCGGGACTCGACTTGGATGCGCTGGTCGATTGGCCGGTGGTCCGGGCATGGCTCTACTGGGGCATGTTCTGGCTCATGGTCGCGCCCACGGTCGGGGCGACCATCTCCGGGATGTTCAATTATCCCGACTATCTTGGGACACACCTGGCGCTGACATTCGGGCGATTGCGCCCGGTGCATGTCAATGGCGTCATCATGGGCGCGTTCTCGGGCCTGTTCATCGGCGAATGCTATTACCTGGTGCCGCGACTGTGCGGCGTGCGGGTGGCGTTTAATCGCTACGGCGTGCTCGTCGCCTGGGTATGGAATCTGTTCCTGGCCGCCGGGCTGTTCTCATTGCCGCTCGGCTACAATCATGGTCTCGAAGCGGGTGAGCTGCCCTTGCTCGCCGAAATTCCGATCTTCATCTGCACGGTCGTCGCCACCTTGCAGTTTCTGACGACGATCGGCCGGCGCCTCGATCCGTCGCTCTATGTGTCACTCTGGTATCTGATCGGTGCCTTCGTGTGGACATCGTTGAATCTGGTGTTGGGCAGCTTCATCCTGCCGTACACGATCGCGGGCATCAATAGCGCGGCATTCCATGGACTTTATATTCACTACATCGTCGGTCTGTGGATTACGCCGGCGGGCTATGTGTTGATTTATTATTTCCTTCCGCTCAGTGTGCGCAATCCCCTCTACGCCCATAAGCTCTCGCTGGTCGGATTCTGGTCGCTTGCGCTGTTCTATCCCTTCGTGGGTATTCACCATTATCTCTACAGCCCGATCGCCGATTGGGCCGAGACGTTGGCGATCATCACCTCCATGATGCTGATCATTCCGGTGTGGACCGTGCTGGTCAACTTCTTCGGCACCGTGAAGGGTCGTTGGCGCGAGTTCGGGTCGAACCTGTCGGCGAAATTCCTGATCATGGGCTCGCTCATGTACCTGGTCGGCTGCTTTCAGGGCTCGACCGAGGCGTTGCGCTCGGTCCAGCAGCCAACCCATTTCACGGACTTCGTGATTTCACATTCGCATCTCACGGTCTTCGGAACCTTTGTCGTGTGGGCGATGGGTGGACTGCTGTATCTCTGGCCGCGCATGTGCGGGCGAGAACTGTGGTCTTTCAAGCTCGGCAACTGGTCGTTTTGGCTGATCACTTGCGGCATCTCCATCATGGGTCTCGTGCTGAGCGCAGCCGGTCTGCAGCAGGGCTTCCAATGGATGAACGGCGCGGAGTGGGTCGATACGGTGGTTCAGATGCGGGCGTATTGGCTGATACGCACGGTGGCGGGGATTTCAATGGATATCGGGATGTCGCTGCTGATCATCAATCTCATGATGACCGCACTGAAGAGGTCGGATACGGCCGTCGGCTTTAGGCCTCAAAGTCCTCTAGCGGACAGCGGGGCGGCGCTGGTGGCTGGGGCACCTGCAAGATGAGCGCGCGCTTCGTAGCACTGGTCGCCGGGGTCGGCTTTTTCTTCCTCGCCTTGATCACCCAGGGTGTGCTGCCGTTTTTCGAACCTTCGGCAACCACCAACCACGTGACGGCCGTGATCCGCAACGATATCGGCCAACTCAAATGGATGGAAACGTCGGCCACCGACTACACGCCCCTCGAGAACCTGGGCAGGCATGTCTATCTGCGAGAGGGCTGTTGGTATTGTCATTCCCAGTACGTGCGGCCAGTGACCGGCGAGACGCGTCGCTGGGGACCGGTGAGCGAGGCGGGTGAATATGCCTATGATGTGCCGCACATGTTCGGCACACGACGCATCGGTCCGGATCTGACCCGAGAGGGCCTCAAATACAGCGACGAGTGGCATCTGGCGCATTTCTGGAACCCACGGATGCTGACGCCCGAGTCGGTCATGGACCCGTATTCCGGTCTGTTCGATGCGCCGTCCGAACCGGTGAAAATCGTCAAAGACGCTTCGGGCGCCACGCTCGAGCGCAATGCAATGACCGAAAGGCTGTTCGACTTCGCCAGTAAGGAGCAGGTAAAGATCACGCCCAATGCCGATGGTCTCTTGTTCGTGCCGATGGTCGCGCAGGGCAAATACCCCGTGGTCTTTACGCCCAACAACGAGTACGCCGGCGGCAGTGTCAAATTGGTCATTGAAACCAAAGAGGTCCAGGGTCTGATCGCCTACGTGCAGAAGCTCGGGATGAACCGCGGCAAGTGGCGGGATCTGTTCGAGCCGCAGCAGCTGGAGGCGGCCGGGATCACGCTGCCGCGCTCGCAAGAATGGATCGGCTACGGTAAGGAAGTCTACGAACGCCGCTGCGTTGGTTGCCATGGCGTGCATGGCGACGGCAATGGGCCGGCCGCGACTTTTCTGTACAAGCAGCGTCCGCGCAACTTCACCCAGGGCGTCTTCAAGTTCAGGCTGACCGAGGACCCGGTGCCGAGCGATGGCGATATGCTGCGCACCATCACGCGCGGGGTGCGCGGCACCGCGATGCCACCCTGGTACGACTTGCCGCTCAACGATCGACTCGCCGTGATCCAGTACATCAAGTACGTACTGGCGGTGGACCGCTCTGACCCTAAGAGGCCCGCCTATTTCTTCGTCAATGCGCCACCCGGCCAGCCGCTTTATATTCCCGCGCCACCGCCGCCCACGATGGCCATGATCACCCACGGCAAGGAAGTTTGGGCCGACGCCAAGTGCTGGGAATGCCATGGCAACACCGGTAAAGGCGACGGCGAGAAGGCGGCCGGATTGACGGATGACCCCGGTTTCACCATCCACCCCGCAAACCTCACCAGCGGCCAGTTCAAATCCGGCCCATCGGTGACCGACATCTACAGGACCATCTCCACCGGCTTAAGCGGAACACCGATGCCTTCCTTCCACGACGCCTTCTCGGATGCGGATCGCTGGGCGTTGTCGTATTACATCTTGTCGCTGTCCGCCTTTACCGACCCGCTCACCGGGGAGCCGTTGCCGATCTCGCCCACGGCTCGCGAGGCATTGAACAATCCAAAGTTCGAGACGCCCGGCCCGGAGCAAGCCTATGGACTGCTGGGACCCTAGCGCAGGAGGAAGATAAGCCATGTCGGAATACGAAATCCTAGGCCCATATGCACTCGCAATTCTGATGGGAATGGGTTCCACTTGTATCTTCATCTGGGGAGTCATGGCGGGAGCCCTGAGTGAGACCGACCAGGCAGCTCTTAACTTCTATCACGCGGAGATGGCATATGACCGATTCAAACACCACGTCGACGCATGAGACGCACGACCTGCATGAGTATGCCGGCGGCTCCATCAAGGCTCACGAAGGCGTCATTCCGGTCTGGTTGCTGTTTGTGTATTTCGGTCTGTTCTTTTGGGCCTGCTACTACATTGTGACCTACTGGGGCGGAGTCGGGCCGGGCCGGATCGGCTGATTGCCGTTTCTCAAGCGGAGATTATCTATGCAGGGCGTTAAAATAATTTTTGGGGTCGCCGTCATCAACCTGATGTTCTTGGGTTTTGAACTTGTCATGAACGTGATCCGAACCGTGACCGGCTGAGGAGGACGAAACCATGCTGGCTGAAACTGGATTCTCACTGGCCCGGGCCAGCGTGCAGCAGGAAGTCGCGTTCATCGGCTTCGCGATATTTACGATTGGGTTCTTCATCTGGCTCGCTCTGTTGGCGCGACGAAAATAGCGCGCCGTCGCTCAGCCTGCGCTGCCGATGACCTACTACGCGCTGCTGTTCCTCGCCGGCTTCGCGGGTAGTTTTCATTGCATCGGCATGTGCGGAGGCTTCGCCTGCGGATTGGGGGCGGATCCACGCGGCGCCCGCGCCACCTCGGTGCGGCATGTGCTCTACAACACTGGCAGGCTGGCCACCTATTGTTTCCTCGGAACGCTTGCCGGCGGACTGGGCCAGGCGATCTGTAGCTCCTTAGGGTTACGGTCGAACCAGGGAACCCCGTTTCTCAGCGCGTCGCTTGACGTTGGGCAGCGTGCTCTCGCCGTGATGGCCGGGCTGCTGATGATCATTATGGCGCTGAGTTTCTTCGGCTTGCGCGGCTGGCACCGCGCAACGAGCAGCTTCGGCGGCTCGACGCTCGTGAACTCGTTGCGGAGCCTGCTGCGCACGCCCGGACACGCCGCGCCGCTTGCCTTCGGTGTGCTCAACGGCTTTCTGCCGTGTCCCCTGGTCTACGCCATGGTCGCCCAGGCCGCGAGTACCTTTGACGTGCTGTCCGGCTGTCTCACCATGGCGGTGTTCGGCCTGGGCACTTTCCCAGCGATGCTGGCGATGGGAGGCCTCGGCCGGCTGCTGGCACCGAGATGGCGGCAGAGCGGTGTTCGGCTGGCCGGTGGTTTCATTTTGGCGCTGGGCCTGATCACGCTCAGCCGCGGCGTCGTACCGATGGCGGGTGGCCATGGATTGCACCATCTCTGGCATATCGCATGACGCCACGCCCCGACGCTCTGTGCCGCCACTGCCTGCTGCCTGTCGGCCGGCGCGGCTTCGCGCGCACGGTGAATGGCGAGGGCTGCCAGTTCTGTTGCTATGGCTGCTGCATCGCCCACCAGGTGAAGAGCGGCAGCGGCGATGCGTCGGAGGCGGCGTGGTTCTTGGTGCGTCTCGGCGTGGGCAGCTTTCTGTCCATGAACATCATGTTGTTCAGCCTGCTGGTGTACGCGGGGGCATTCGCCGGTGCGGACCGGCGGGTGCTGCCGACGATTCAACTGCTACTCTGGGGACTGGCGACGCCGGCGGTTGTGATCCTCGGCGAACCTTTCCTGCGTGAGACCTGGGTGCAAGCCCGGCACGGGCGTTTGACCTCCTCGGCGCTCATCGTTCTCGGCAGCCTTGCCGCCTATGCCTATTCCACGCTCGCCATGTTCCAGCCTGGCGGCCATCTGTATTTTGATACCGCCTCGATGGTGCTGATGCTGTTCACGCTCGGCCGCTATCTTGAGGCGGCAGGACGCGCCCGCGCGTCGCGCGATCTGGCGCCGTTGCTGGCCGCGGAGAGCGAATTGGCGACGGTGGTCGAGGGAGTACAAGAGCAGCGGAGGCCGGTGCGCGAGGTGCGTGCCGGGATGCTGATTCGGGTCATGCCGGGAGAACGAATCCCGGTGGACGGCCTGATTGTGGAAGGTCGCTCGCACACCGATGAGGCGGTGATTACCGGCGAGAGCAGACAGGTCGCGAAAGGGATCGGTGCCGCGGTGCTCGCCGGCAGCATCAATCTCGACGGTCCGTTGCTGATCCGCAGCAGCGGCGCCGGGGGCGAGAGCCGCTGGGCGCAAATCTGCCGCTCGGTGCGCGACGCATTGCGACAGTCCAGTCGCACGCAGCGGATCGCCGACCGATTGGTGGGTGCATTCGTGCCGATCGTACTGGCCCTGGCGGCCCTGACTCTGGTTTATTGGGGGCAGCGCCTGCCGCTCGAGCAGGCGATGCTCACCGCTCTGTCGGTGCTGGTGGTGGCCTGCCCCTGTGCGGTCGGCTTGGCCGCGCCAATGGCGCACTCCCTGGGTATCGGGCAATTGGCCCGGCATGGTTGCCTGGTGCGCAGTCCCGGCGCGCTCGAAGCACTGGCCGGCACTCGCCTCATCGCCTTCGACAAGACCGGTACGCTCACTCTGGGCCGGCCGAAGCTCGTCGATGTTACGAGCGATGGCGTCGGGGAGGAGGAGGTACTGGCCAGACTGGCAGGTCTGGAGCGACATTCCGAGCATGGCCTGGCGCACGCCATCGCGATGGCCGCCATGGTGCGTGGGCTCGATCCGATCGTCGCCGAGGACGTGCAGATCGTGCCCGGGCGCGGGTTGCGCGGCGTTGTTCATGGTGAGGCCGTCGCGGCCGGCAGTGCGGCTTTCATGTACGAGCTGGGCTGGCAGCTGCCGTCGGCGCTGTCCGTGCGCGCCGAGGAAATGGCATCGAGCGGCCACTCAGTGGTGTTCTTCGGTTGGAGCGAGAATGCTTCCGCCGGACGCGCCCGCGCCGCGCTGTCGTTTGACGATACACCGCTGCCCGAGGCGGGAGCGACCATCGACGCCTTGCGCAGCCTCGGGCTGCGGGTGACGTTGCTCAGCGGCGATCACGCCGGGGCAGCCGCGCGGGTTGCGGCCACGGTGGGCGTCGATGAATGGCAAGCGGGGCTGCTGCCGGAGGCCAAGCGGGCGGCTCTCGATCGGTACCGATCGCACCACGGTGCCATAGCCATGGTCGGCGACGGCCTGAATGATGGTCCGGGGCTGGCCTGCGCGGATGTCGGCATCGCTGTGGGCTCGGCCACCGATCTGGCACGCGAGACCGCGGATCTGGTGCTGCCTGTGGACGGCCTCTGGCTGCTGCCCTGGGTGGTCGGCCGGGCCCGTGCAGTGCGTTCCACCATCCTCGCCAACCTGGCATGGGCGTTCGGCTACAACCTGATCGCACTGACCTGTGCCGTGCTCGGGCTGCTGCAGCCGATCCTGGCGGCTGCTGTCATGGCCGGTTCGAGTCTGCTGGTGGTGCTGAATTCGCTGCGCCTGGAACGACTTCCCGGGCCAAGCTATCCCAGCTCGCTGCAGTCATCTGCGGCAGCGCAAGCGGCGAGCGAGCTGCCGCTCAGAGAGCAAGGTCAACGCCGCGAATTGGCCTTGCTCAAGGCACCGTCTTGAATTTGCTCAGTGAGCTAGTCCGGGATGCGCGTTCGGCGTCGCGAGCGGGCGGTTTGCTGCGGCGATGCGTCGCCCTCCGCGGACCCACGCTCCGGTTCCTGCACGCCGGCTTCGGCGTGCAGCAGACCGTTGTCCATCGCATAGCGGGTCGCAGCCGCCGCGTTCTGCAGGCCCAGCCGGTGCATCATCTTGAATCGATGTTTTTCGATGGTCTTGACACTGCGCCCGAGGTTTCCGGCAATTCGCTTGCTGGAATATCCCAACGCAATGCCTATCAACACCTGACGTTCGCGCGCGGTCATGTCGGCAATCTGCGCCTTGGCGCATGGCACGGTCGAACGCTCCTGCTCCATGGCGCGCAAAGGCAGTTCAGCATATTCATATTCAGATCCCTCCGAACGAATCGCGCGCAGCAGGACCTCGAATGGCGAATGTTTGAGGATGTAGCCGTGGACCCCCGCTGTCATTGCGGCGCGCATGCATTCCGGGCAACTATGGCCGGTAAGCAGCAGCACTCGCACTCCGGCGCATTCGCGCCGCAGCCGGCTTATAGCGTGAACTTCGATGCCATTCGAAAAGGCGACATCCGTGATTACCACATCGGGCAATAAGCGCCGCGTTAACGCAATGGCGTCCTGCATATTGCTTGCTTCGCCGATCACTTCCAAATCGGGTTCGGCATCCAGGATTGCCCGCAGACCGTGGCGAAGAATCGTCTGGTCGTCGGCCAGAACCACGCGAAGCCGCGACGGCCGGTATGGAAGGCCCCGCGCGCGCTCTTTGTATTTCTTCGGCATCCAGCCCCTCACGGCAACCCTCTGTAGCTTATGGTCGTTGCCGCCACCCTGCAAGCCCAAAGCTCGGGAGGGGCCAATCGCATTGAGCCGTGCCTGGGCGAACGATGTCGAGCACAATACTGGTCTTCAGGTCACGCAGGTCTCATGGCACGGCTAAGGGCAACGTTTTGGATTTACGTCACCGCTTGGGTGGTGGTGGTGCACTTAGTGCTGTTGCCGGCGCTCTATTTCGGCATGGGTTACGTGATTCGAGAGAGCCACGAGGACCTGTTTATCGAGCATGCCAGGACCTTTTCACGGGTGCTCGCGGACGAGTTCGAGGTCGGGGTGGCATTGGACTCTCAGAAGCGCATCGAAGATCTGCTCGACTTTGCGATCACCCACGGTGGGGCCCGCTATGCGGAGCTCTACGAGGCGGGCCACAGCGTCCGCAGCCTATATGGATCGTCGGATATCAAGTCGGCACGTTCCACGGATTTGAAGTTTGGCGAAGGGGGCGACGGCATTTACTTCGTCGTACGGCCGATCGCCCACGCGCGCCATCATGCCGAGTTACGCTTGGGCTTCGACGAGGAGCCCACTCAGGAGAGAATCCAACTCGCCCTGACTCGAATGATTTGGCTTCTGGCCGGATATCTGGCGGTGGCGATCGCCATCGCCATCATTCTGAGTCTTCGCCTGTCGCGTCCAATCCAACGCTTGCAGGCCGTTTCTCGCGCCATCTCCTCCGGGGACTACACGCGGGCGCTCAACGTCAACACCGGCATTCGCGAACTGCATGAATTGGCCGTGGATCTCGAAGCCATGCGCCATGAATTGGTGGGCGTAAACGATCGGCTCGAGGCGAAAATCAAGGAAAAGGAAATATCCGAAGTCAGGCGCGAGGAATTGCAGAAGCAATTGCGGCACCGTCAACGGCTGGAGACAGTGGGCACACTCGCAAGCGGTATAGCTCATGAGATCAACAACGTGTTGGTACCCATCATGCTTTTCACCGAGACGGCACTGCAGGATCTGCCGCCATCCGCGGCGCCACGTGCGAATCTCGAGCGAGTGCTCGCGGCCGCGCGCCGCGCGAAAGACATCGTGAGGAAGATTTTGACATTTAGCCGGGAACTCGGCGAGGCGAAGCTCGCACTGATCGACCTGCGCGAGGTGGTGGGCGAGACTCTTCACCTTTTTTCCGTGCTTGCCCCGCCGACCATCGAGATACGGACCGAAATCGACGAATCGCTTCCATTCGTGAAGGCCGACGCCACGCTCGCGGCGCACTTGCTGATGAACTTGTGCACCAACGCCTACCAGGCGATGGAGGGCGCGAAAGGCATGTTGACGATCGGCCTGCGATATCGAGAACACGCCGACGAAGCCGGGATGACGCCGCCACGGATCGAATTATGGGTTTCCGACACGGGACGGGGCATGGACTCCGCCACGGTCGAGCGTATATTTGAACCGTTCTTTACCACGCGTTCCGTCGGGCAGGGCGCAGGTCTGGGGCTTTCTGTGGTCCATGGTATCGTCGAGAGCTTCGGTGCTAGCATTGCCGTCGACTCGAAGATTGGCGTGGGGACTACGTTTCGAATATTTTTCCCGGTCGTCGCGCGCCTCGAGGCGATTGTCGATCCAACGACGCTGGTGGTGTGAGGCGAAAATGCAAAACATTCTGGTTGTCGACGATGAGCCCGACGTGCGCGATTCGGTGAAATATGTGCTCGATCGCGCGGGATATTCGGTCCGCACCGTTGAGAGTGCAATGGACGCGCTTGCCGAACTCGCGCGCAACCCGACGGATCTAGTCATAACCGATATCATCATGCCGCAGATCAACGGCGTGGAAGCAATTGAATCGATTCGCAAGGCATTCCCTTCGGTGCGCATCATCGCCATCTCCGGCGGCGGCAACTTCGGCGTCACGGAATACCAACCGACGGCGATCACGACCACCGCCTATCTTGCATCTGCCGAAAAAGCGGGCGCACATCTGGTTCTCACCAAACCGTTCGAAACAGTTGAGTTGATTCGATCAGTTGAGCAGGTCCTCGGTGTCGGCCACGCTTGAGCGGCCCGATAGGACCCAGGAGAAACGTATGAAGTCGTATGTGCTTGCGTTTTTACTTGCTGCTTCTCCTGCCACAATTTGTGCCCAGCAGGCAGATCCATGCGCTGGATTGGTGGGTTCTGCTTTAGGCCAGTGCCGAGGTGATCAGCAGAGAGTTCAACAGCAGCAGCTGGAGCAACAGCAAGTACTGCTTCAACAACAACAGGAACGGCAGAACCAACTGGCCGAGCAACAACGTCAAATGCAACAGCAGTTGGAAAACATGCGGCTTCAAAATGAGCTTCTTCTGAAGCAATTGGAGCGTGACAAATCGGCGAATCAACCTGTTCAGGTAGCGGCGGCGGATTATTCGAGAACTTCAGAAATTAAGAGTTGGAAATCCGACAACCCGTGGTTCGGGACAGACTATGCGAAAACGGAGCTTGCAATGCGATATGCCAAGCAACTTCAGCGAGAGCGACCGGATCTGGTTGGCCGCCCATTTCTTGATGCCGTGTCAGAAAAGGTGAGGGTTGCATTCGGCGCTGGTAAATGACGACTGGATGCACGAACGAGGGTTGCCTTTAGCGCTGGGCATCATTGCCGTACAGTCCAGCCTGCCGGCCACGCTCCTGTACCAATGCAAGCACCGTATCGATCGTTGGTGTTGCGACCTTGACCAGG
>Ga0210398_10001562_pt1 | contig 23383 bp, 29 predicted proteins | sample IncBWC4OmetaG_FD_161047 | JGI IMG/M metagenome (GOLD analysis project Ga0210398, IMG submission 161047) | Forest soil microbial communities from Barre Woods Harvard Forest LTER site, Petersham, Massachusetts, United States - Inc-BW-C-4-O | ecosystem: Environmental > Terrestrial > Soil >...
AGAAAAATCCGGGCCCGCGCCCCAGTCTCGAACCCGCGCTTGCGCCGATCCCCCCTCCGCATCCAATATGGTGGGTACCTGCCGAGGTTGTGCCATGCAACGCCGGATTGCCTGCTTTCTCCTGCTCCTGGTTGCCGCTGGATTCGCCCCGCGTCTTCTCGCTCAGGATCAGAACGACCCCCTCTCCGAAGACGAGATCCAGCAGATCCGCGACAACAAAACTAATCCCAATGAGCGCATCAAGCTCTACCAGAAATTCATCGATCAGCGCCTCGACGCGATCAGACAACTGTCTGGGCCAAAATCCGACAATGAACGAGCGCAGGTGCGCGACAAGCTGGAGGAGTTCACCCGGCTGTGCGACGAACTCCAGGACAATCTGGACACCTATGACGAGGCCCACGCCGACATCCGCAAGTCGCTGAAGGAACTGGTCGCCGACACGGCGCGCTGGCCCGATGCGCTGAAGGCCGCTGGTGCCGATCCCAGCTACGACTTCGCGCACAAAACCGCCCTCGAAGCCGCCAAAAGCGCCGCCGATGAAGTCCATCAGTTGTCCCTCGAGCAGGACGTCTACTTCGACGCGCACAAGAAGGAGCGCCACGGAAACGGCACCGGACCCAGTTAGTTTCGTGTCCTGCAGTTCCTTGCGCACGCTCTTCGGCTTTGGATCAGCGTGGATTCACAGGCGGTGCCGCCGGCGGCTGAGCGATCTTCCGAAAGAACTGATTCGGGTGAAGATCGAACTTCGTGTTCGTCAGTTTTTCTGTGGCTGTCAAAGCCAGGCATTCCCCGCAGCCCGGTTTCGCGTGGCGAACGGCCCACAAGACCCGGAAAGTTTCACTCGGCCGCTTCGCCCAAATCCGGGGCCGACAATCCGGATTTATGCCATCCCGGAAGGCCCTCCCCTTGGAAACGTACCGCGCCGCTGGTCGTAGCGCTTTACAGTCTTGCGGGCTTTTCCTGCAGCTTCGTCGGCAATACGCTTCATTCCTATATCTTTTTGAGTCTTTGCGGTTGTGGACTCATCTGCCGGCGGAGTCTTCGGATCTTTGGGTTCGTTTGGCATAGTGTTTGCTCCTTATTCTCTGAGTCGAGCCAGGCGGCATGCGTGTGCATAAGCAGGATCGAACAGCCGCGGGAGGCGCATGGATTCGGGGTTCCCTGGCCCCTTTTCTGCTGCTGTGAGTGTAGGCCCAAATCCGTGCGCACGTTCGGTCGCAAATCAGACGTCCACTTCGGAGGCGCGCATAGGAGGCGTGTTCTGTTGCTCCGTCAGTCAGGAACGGCTGCGGGCTAGCCCCTTGTATCAGGGGCACGACTGCACAGCCTGCCCTAAGCAAGCAGCCGGAAGAGCGAGGTGCGCGTCGAACGGGTGCCGCAAAGAGTGCAAACACCAATGGGCTTCAGCCCCTCAGGACAGGGCTCCGACGCGCTCGCAGCACCTGCACCAAACGCCACACATAAATCAGCAGGTTCGCGCCGCACACCGCGACTGCGCAGCCAATGATCACGCTGACAGAAATGTCCGGATAGACGATTGCGTCCAGGTAGTGCACCAGACAATCGCCGGCATAGGAGGGCAGGCTCGCGCCTGACTCCAGCGGCTCCTCCAGCACAGTCAGCGGACACGGCCACGGCCCCACTTCGGCGATGATGCCCCAGACAATCGAAGCAAGGTGCAGGGCGGTGAGCCACGGCCGCCGTCGCGTCCACGGCGCCCCAAAGATCACCCACAGAATCCACGCCAGATGAAACGCCAGCACCAGCGCCGCCAGCAGCCTCATCCCTCGATCCTACGAGCTTCACGAACGAATTGGACGCAAGCCACACAGCGCCGAATATCGGCCGCTGCTGGGTGCGGCGCTCAGAATCCTTCGTGCGGTTTACACTTGCCCTTCGGTCAAGGGAGGGAAGACGATGCCCATTCTCAGGAAATGCTTTTCCGCGCTGGCCTGCGCGGGCCTCGTGCTGGGCAATTCCAGCCTGAACAGTCAGGAGTCCGCACAGAATCAGACCACCCCCGACCTCAGCTTCCCCACCGTCCTCTACGGCGCTGCCTACTACAACGAGTACATGCCCGGGGACCAGGCCGCCCGTCTCGACAAAGATGTCGCGCTGATGCAAGCCGCGGGCCTCAGCGTCGTGCGCATGGGCGAGTCCACGTGGAGCCTGTGGGAGCCTGAAGACGGCCAGTTCAACTACGCCTGGATGGACCGCATCGTCGACGCGATGGGAAAGGCCGGGATCAAGGTCATTCTCGGCACGCCCACCTATTCCATTCCAGCGTGGATGGCGCATCAGCACCCCGAGATCCTCGCTGACCGCCTCAGCAGCAGCCCCTTTGGCGGACCCACCACTCCTGGCACCTACGGCATGCGGCAAAACATGGACACCGATTCTCCGGCGTACCGCTTCTACGCGGAACGGCTGATCCGCCACATCGTCGCCCACTATAAGGACAACCCCACCGTCATCGGCTGGCAGCTCGACAACGAGACCTCCAGCTACGACGCGGCGAATCGCGACGTCTTCATCGGCTTTCAGCACTACCTCGAGAAAAAGTTCGGCACGCCCGAAGCGCTGAGCAAAGCCTGGTTCCTCAACTACTGGGGCGAAAACCTGCACACCTGGGAAGACCTGCCCACACGCGACGGCGCGCAGTCGACCGGCTATAAGCTGGAGTGGATGCGCTGGAGCCAGATGCGCGTGACGGACTTTCTCCGCTGGCAGGCGGCTCTCGTGCGCGAATGCGCCGGCGCGCGCCAGTTCGTCACCACGGACTTCGGCGGCATGATGCGCCGCGACGTCAACGAAGAAGCCATCGCCTCGTTTCTCGATATCCCCGCCGACAACATCTATCACGGCACCCAGGATCATTACGACGGCTCGTTCCAGTCGATCCAGACCGACTTTACCCGGTCGCTGAAGCACTCCAACTTCCTGGTCACCGAGACGAACGCGCAGACAATCGGTTGGTCTTCCGAAGGCCAGTTCCCGCCCTACGACGGCCAGTTGCGCGAGGATGTCTACACCTATCTCGCCGACGGCGCCAACATGGTCGAGTACTGGCATTGGGCCTCGATTGCCGCCAACCAGGAAACCTACTGGAAGGGCATCCTCTCGCACGATCTGGAGCCGAATCGTGCCTACGCCGAGATGAGCCGCACTGCGCACGAGCTGCAGAAGCTGGGTCCGCAGCTGGTCGGTCTCAACATCAAAAACGACGTCGCCATTCTCTGGAGCCGCGACTCAGCCAACGCCATCGGCTTCATGCCCTACGGCGGTCCGGTGCCGCTCAACAGCTGGACGCGCACCCCCGACGGCTATGCCTCTCTCGTCCAGCAGATGCATCACGCCCTCTATCAACTAAACATTGGCTCGGACTTTGTCTTTCCTGAAACGAAAGACTTCTCGGCGTACAAGGTGCTGATCGTGCCGGCGCTCTACATCTCCGACGACGCTCTGCTCCAGCGCATCTCGGACTACGTGAAAAACGGCGGCCACGTCATCATGACCTTCAAGAGCGGCTTCGCCAACGAGAACTCCGCGGTGCGTTGGGTGCGGGCGCCAGGGCCGCTGCGCGAGGCTGCAGGCTTCAGCTATCAGGAATTCTCGAACCTCGAAACTCCGCTGGCGCTGAAAGGCGACCCGTACCACGTCGGCCAAGCCAACAAGGTCTCCTACTGGGCCGAGTTCCTGATGCCCGAGCACGCCACGCCCCTCGCCTGGTACGACCATCCCTTCTTCGGAAAATGGCCGGCCATCACCGAGAATCACTACGGCGCGGGCACATTGCTCTACGAAGGCACGTACCTGTCCGACGCGCTGCAAACCGCAGTCGTTCGCGATGTGCTCGGCAAAGCCGGCCTCACGGGTCCGGATCAGGACCTGCCCGCCTCCGTTCACGTGCAGCACGGCGTGAACAGGATGGGCAAGCGCCTCCACTACTACTTCAACTACTCGGCCAGCGAACAGCGAGTGCCGTATTCCCACGCCGCCGGCACCAACCTTCTCGATGGCAAGCCGGTGGAAAAGGGCGCAACCCTGACGCTGGCGCCGTGGGACCTCGCCATCATCGAAGAATGACCTGAGCCCGAGCCCGGTGCCTGAGCCCCGTGCCCTGTGCCCAGTTCGCCCCCTCCCGTTACACTTGAAGCAGCCCCATGTTCTACCGTACTGACGATCTTCGCATCCGCTCCACCAAAGTGGTGCTGCCTCCAGTCTTTCTGGAGGAGGAGATGCCCGTCACCGAGGCAGCCTCGTCCACCGTCTTCCATGCGCGCCGGGAGATCGTGGAAATCCTCAGCCGGCGCGATCCGCGCCTGCTGGTCGTCGCCGGACCCTGCTCCATCCACGACCCCAACGCCGCTCGCGAGTATGCAAAACAGCTGAAAGACGCGATGGCCGAGTTCGCCGCCGAGCTGCGCATCGTGATGCGCGTCTATTTTGAGAAGCCGCGCACCACCCTCGGCTGGAAGGGCCTGATCAACGATCCGTTCCTCGACGAGTCCTACCGCATCAACGACGGCCTGCGCCTCGCGCGCAAGCTCCTCATCGACCTCGCCGAGATGGGCGTTCCCGCGGGCACGGAGTTCCTCGACATGATTTCGCCGCAGTACGTGGCCGAGCTGGTCAGCTGGGGCGCGATCGGCGCCCGCACCACCGAGAGCCAGGGACATCGGCAGCTGGCGTCCGGTTTGTCGTGCCCCGTGGGATTCAAGAACGGCACCTCCGGCAACGTGCAGATCGCTATCGAGGCCATCCTCTCTGCCGGCCATCCGCACACCTTTCTCGGCCACTCGAAATACGGCCAGTCGGCAATCCTCTTCACCGCGGGCAATTCCGACTGCCACATCATCCTGCGCGGCGGCCGCCAGACCGTGAACTACGACGCTGCCTCCGTCGACGAAACCTGCAAGCTGCTCGAAAAGGCCGGCCAGGCGCCGCGCGTCATGATCGACTGCAGCCACGCCAACAGCGGCAAGGATTACACGCGCCAGCCCGCCGTCTGCCGCAACGTCGCCAGCCAGATCGCCGCAGGCGATCGCCGCATCATCGGCGTCATGCTCGAGAGCAATCTCGTCGCCGGAGCCCAGAAACTCGTGCCCGGCCGCGAGCTGGTCTACGGCCAAAGCATCACCGATGGATGCCTCGGCTGGGACGAAACGCACCAGCTTCTCGCGGAGCTGGCCCAGGCCGTGCGCGCGGGACGGGCCACCGATGCGACTCCGGTCGCCGTTGCCCAATGAGGTCCCCTCTTCCCTCACTCAGGATGACCCACTAATGTCCCGATTCGCGGAACCCATGGCGCGCCTGATCGAGGAGCTGCGCAAGCTGCCCGGCATCGGCAACAAATCCGCGCAACGCCTCGCCTTTCACATCCTGCGCTCCGACTCGCAGGACGCTGAGGCTCTTTCCATCGCCATCCGCGAGGTGAAGGAGCGGCTGCGTCTCTGCTCCATCTGCAACAACATCACCGACGTTGACCCCTGCCTCTACTGCTCCAGCCCCACCCGCAACCAGCGTCTGGTGTGCGTGGTCGAGGAACCCACGAACATCGGGACCATCGAGAAGACGCGCTCCTGGAACGGTGTCTTCCATGTGCTCCACGGCACGCTCTCGCCGCTGCATGGCGTCGGTCCCGAGCATCTGCGCACGCAGAACCTCATCGCCCGCGCCGATCGCGGCGAACTCGACGAAGTCATCCTCGCTACCTCGCCCACCGTCGAAGGCGAAGCCACCGCCAGCTGGCTTGCCGACCTGCTCCGTTCCTCAGGCGTGCGGATCACGCGCATCGCCACCGGCGTGCCGGCCGGCAGCGACATTGAATACGCCGACGAGGTCACCATGTCGCGCGCCCTCGAAGGCCGGCGCGAGGTCTAGAAGGCGCCCGGAAATTGATTGCCGTGCAGGTCCTTCGCCCTGGTATGGTTCTCTTTACACATGGGACGACTGCCAACCTCTGCTGCGAGCGTGCGAAGAATGACAGAGCCCCCCAGCATACATCAACGCGATTGATACGCTGATCGAGATACGGATTCGGTGAACAACGAGCCTGAAGTTGGTGAACCATGACGACTCCAAACCGCAATGACCTGAAGCTACAGGCTGCACTACGCGCTATCGAACTGGTGAGGCCCGGCATGACGGTTGGCCTCGGATCGGGGTCAACCGCAACCATCTGGATCCGATTGCTGGGCGAACAGGTTCGCGACCACGGGCTGAAGATTACGGCGGTCGCGAGCTCCGAGGATAGTGAGCACCTCGGCCGCAGCTTCGGTATTCCGATTGTCACGCTGGAGGAATGCAAGCGGCTCGATTTAACCGTCGACGGCGCCGACGAAATTGCGCCGGGACTGGCGTTAATCAAAGGGGGCGGAGGAAAACTTCTCCGCGAAAAGATCGTTGCCAGCGCGACGAACCTCTTTGTCATCATCGCAGACGATTCAAAGGTCGTGGACAGGCTGGGCAGGCACCCCCTGCCGGTGGAAGTGATTCCAATGGCCGCTCCGCTGGTGAAACATTCCCTTCAGAATCTTGGCTTTCAAGTCGCTATGCGAATGAACACAACGGGTTCCCCGTATGTCACGGACCAGGGCAATCACCTGTTCGATTGTTCAGGCGTCGTGATCGACGATCCGCCCAGGCTGGCTGCGATTCTGGACGGTACGGTCGGGCTCGTGGAACACGGTCTCTTTCTCAATATGGCGCGACTCGCACTCATCGCCGGTACGGACGGCGTGATCGAGCGCGACTCCTAGCTGTCGGGAATGCAATTCGCGGGTCGGGCTGGGCGGGACGGGAATCATGCGCGTAAGAGGAAGTTTGGGGACGAGGTGGAAGTCGAAGGCGGCCTTGGCAGCTGTTGTTTTTCTGTCAGCAACCTGCGGATCGGCCGCGCGGGCGCAGTCAGGGCTGCTGTTGGGCCTGGGGCGGCCCTGTCTTCACGAACCGTGTGAGACCGTTTACCGCACCCTGTGGATTACGCCCCATGGCGCGACGGTGCAGATCGTAGAGTTGCCGGACCTGATTGTGCCGAGGCGAGTGGGCTTCTGGCGGATCGGAGTGCGGACCTACTGTGATCCAAACAAGGCGGAAGACAGGGACGGAAATACGGTGCCCTGGCCTCGCGATACCTGGTTTGCCTCGCCGGTGAGCGAACGGCCCGTGGTGGATGGCCCAGTTCCCTGTCCGGCGCCTGTACCGGATGAGAACTGCGGAGGCGACAGCATCACGGTGACCTTCGTGAATGGAGACTACATTGCGCTCGAGGAGCGTCAGGACACGGAATGCGGTGTGCACCCCGACAGTTCGGGTACATGGACCGTGAGGCCGCTCGGCGATCACGGTGCAAGCCCCCTTGCCTACAGTGCCATCGGGGGCGAGGGGGCGAGCGACGTATACGAGCAGCGGGCGGCGCATGCGCTGATGGAGAACGACCAGGGCATGCGTGATGCCGGAGCGCTGCCCGGCGATGGCGACACGGAAGAAGACCGGGAGATTCGGAAAAGTAATCCGCAGTGGTCCAGCATGACCGAGGTGCAGAAGGTGGCCGCCCTGCAGACGGTCGACGACGGCTGCTTCCCGAAACACAACGACGGGGAGTGGGATATCGAGCGAATTCAGGGACGCTGGGTTGCGAATGGCGCATTCGACACGCATCGGCTGTGCGGGGTCTACGTACATTTCGAACTTCCATTCCCCGCGGCGCTTGCCGGGCCTGCGACCACGCCCATCAGCCTGAACGCCATCAGGAAACAGGTGCCGGACGCCTATGACGCGTTCTGGTCGCCGAACCAGGCGATGGTGGTCGTACTCGTAGGGCGCAGCAAGCTCGGACCCGGTTTTCCCTTTCCTTCGCAGACCTCCCTCGAAGTCTTTTCCCCGCATGGGCAGGACCTGGGCAAGCCGACCCTCACCCTGCCGCTCATGGACTACGAGGGTCCCGTGATGGCGGAATCGGCTACCGGCGGCAACGTGGCGCGGTGGACGACAGAATTGACGAAGATCAAGGCCCAGGGAGTAGTGAAACCACGGCTGGCAGCGTCGCCGCCGCAGTGACATCTGGGGGACAACATAGAAAAGAGGAGATACCAACTCGCCAGCAGCGAGGGGTCCGCAGAAAAACCGGCCGATTGAAATCATCGACATCCGGAGGGGTCACCCCCCGAATTCTGAAAACTCGAGGGGGTTGCGCTCCACCCTACTTCTTACTGGCTGCTCTCAGAACCGATTGCGGCGCAGCCCGCTCCCAGGCAGCGCGCATCGCGTCCTTCACCCTCTCTTTGTTCGCGGCCTTCAGCAACACATGCGTACAGCCCTGCCGGCCCCATCCGCCTGGCACTGGCGCAAACGTCTTTGGATCGGCAGCGACGTACACCTGCTGCTGATCGGGAAACAGCTTTACCATGCCGCGGCTCTCATCCGGATAGCCCAGGGTGGCGAAAATCTTCCCCGCCACCCGAAAGTCCGGATGATGCATGTGCGAGCGCTCCTCGGTCTCGGGCAGGCTGAGCGCCAGACGGCGAAACTCCGCCGCCGTCATGACGCCTGCCCCGCCATCGCCGCTTTCATCTCTTCCGGCGACATGTCTTTGATGTGGGTGGCGATGTACCACTGGAAGCCGAAGGGGTCTTCGACGCCTGCCATGCGATCGCCGTAGAACTGATCGGTGGGCTCGCGCAGACTCTTCGATCCAGCCGCGATCGCCTTCTTATAGAGCGCATCGCAGTCCTCGGCGTAGAACATCAGCGTCATCGGTGCGCCGCCATAGTGCGCGGGGCCGTGGATGCCCCGTTCCGGGTACTCGTCGGCCAGCATTACGATGGAGTCGCCGATGCGGATTTCGGCGTGGCCCAGACGGCCGTCGGGTTGCGGCATGCGCATGATCTCCTGAGCGCCGAACGCCTGCTTGTAAAAATCGATGGCCTGCGCCGCTCCACGAATATGCAGATAGGGCTGAACGCTGTGGTAGCCCTCGGGAATTGCTCTGACTGGAGACATGGTGTTCCTCCTCGATGAAGACCATTGTGGGCTTGGCGAGCGGGGGACGGATTGTAAAAACTTGACCCGCGTGCGGATAGCGGGCGTGAAGCGAATTTATCGGGGGCCGCGCAGGCTAACCCATCGGTACATGGTTCAGGTGCTCGGTGGCGCGGGCCAGATAGGTCGCCGGCGTCAGTCCCGAGAAATCCTGGAAGTCGTGGATCAGGTGCGCCTGGTCGTAGTACCCGCCGTCGAGCGCAACCTGCGCCCAGTCGACGCCGCTCCTGCGATGGACGCTCTCCAGAACGCGCTGGAAACGCCGCACGCGGCAGAACGCCTTCGGCGTCAGCCCCACCTGATCGCGAAACAGCTCAATGAATCGCCGCTGGCTCAGGCCGATGCGCTCCATCACTCCGGAAACGGTGGCGACCTGGGGCGCGCGGCAAATGTGGCCCCGGGCAAAGCGGATGGCAGGATGCAGTTCCAGCGGACGGACGAGCCGCTCCATCAGGCTGCGCTCGAGGATTGCAAACATCGCATCGGGAGAAGCCGCAGCCAGCAGTTGCTCGCGAATCTCCATGGCCGCGCCGCGCCACAGACACGCAAGAGGCGCCGACTGATTCGCTACTTCATCGGCGGGCTCGCGGAAAAACGGAAACGTGCCGCCCGGCTGGAACTGGATTCCAACCACGCGGTCCTCGCTGGCCGTATCGATGGCAAAGCAGTGGGTGCGCGCGCCCGTGATGCCCACCAGGCCGCATGACGTGTATCGGTCCGGCTGCTCAGCATCGTAGAGGCGCATTTCCTCGTCGCGCAGGGTGAAGACGATGGAGGCCTCACCGTTCGGCATCAGCCGTTCGCGCGCGTGCGGCTGTGTGCCCGGGGTCCCCGGTGTGCTCGGCTTTGGCGCGCGGAGGTGGTCAGGCACGCCGTCCGAGTACCAGAAGCAGCGGACGAAGCCAGACAGCGGAGCAGCGGGGATTTGCAGGCGGTGCACGATAAGACCCTGCAAGCAGAGTGCCGGAACCCGGTGGCACTTGCAAGAGGGGAGACAGGTGCTCTGCTGTCACGCAGAACACCTGCCGGTGGGAGGGCTGCCCCTTACGATGCGAACTTCGAATCCAGGTCGGGAAAGCGCTCGTCGGATTCCAGGATCGCGTCCGGCTTGACCACAATCCGGATGATTCCCCCGCTGCTCTGCGAGAGCATCAGGGTTTCCGCGCATTTCCCGCACAGCCAGTAGTGCTCCAGGCATCGTTCGTGCTTTTGGCCGGGCCGGGTAATTCCGACGTTTGCATCGAAAATGTAAATTCGCCCGTCGCGCAGATAATGGAGAGGCTTGCCGCATTCCGGATTCGCGCAGTTGCTGACCATGGAATAATGCCCTCCCTTGAGCGGTTGACCAACGTGAAGGGCCCGGAACCGCACGCCGCTGTGGATGCATGAGAGGGAAGAGAGGAGGTGTGCGGTCAGCGTGGGAACGCCGCACTCGATCACTGTTTCCCGCTGACCGTCAGCGTCTTTACAACAGGTAGTCAGCGCCGCCGAAGCGGCGTGCGGTCCCAATCACGCAGAGGAGAAGGCAAACCAACTGCAGGTCCCGGATAACTATTGTCTGTTAGGGTGTCGATGTTTTTGAAGTATCCGGCGCGCTAAGCAGTGTGTCAAGCTTAATCACAAATAAACTTCGTAAAGATACGCCAGGGCGTGGCGCATACCGGAAGCTAAATGATTTCCATCATGAAACTATTTAGATCTGCAGATAGCTTTCTGACTATCCACGAAATAGCAACATGGATAACAGTTAACATCAGCGGAAGTAATGAGATTAACCTCGGATGAAGAAGTTATATCATCGCTGTCATCGGGAGCGATGAGAGGGGCGCATCTACGAAGGATGAAATCCAGGACAGAGGGCGCGACAGCTTCCCATTCCTGCCGCCTTTATATGAAATTTGTCGATTTTGACGGATAATGCTTCACGGGACGAGTCCGACCCAAACAGCTCCAGGCTGGGCACTCATGGCAAACGTCCTCACGTCGTGGAAGGAAATCGGTCAGTATCTGGGCAAAGGAGTGCGCACCGTACAGCGCTGGGAGCGGGAGTCCGGCTTGCCGGTGCGACGGCCCGCGCCCCCATCGCGCCGGGCGGTGCTCGCAATTCCTGAAGAGATTGACGCCTGGGCGCGATCCCAGGCCCAGGGACAAGCCCGGCCGCTCATCGAATCGCTGAGCAGAGAAATAGCCGAGCTTCGCGCGACGACCCATGAATTGCGCACACGGCTGGAGGCTATCGAGGGCTCAGCGAAGCCACCACGCAAACGGAGTATCCGGGCCCTCGGCTCCGCTGAGCCGCGGCTCGCTTCAGTTCTTCGTGGGCGTTAGTGCCATGGGCTCGGTCAGGCTAAAGACCAGCATTGAGCCCCGCGGCAGATCGGCGGCAGCCGGCCTGGTCATGAGCATGTGCGCGGTGACCGCGCTCGCACCAACCAGCGATCCGACACCGGCGCCCACCGGGCCGGCGATCTCGCCGCCTGCAATGGCCCCTGCGCCCGCGGCTGCGCCGTACTCGATGGCATCCTTCTTGTAATGGGGGCTGGCTACGATTCCGCCTTCATCGTTGGTGCGGGTATGGGGCGCCATCGACTGCACCGCTTCCGCGTAAAGATGGTAGGCGGTGCCATCCGGCAGCATCACCATCTCGGGACGAAGCCGGATGCTGGCATGCGGGCCAAGGTGATGGCCCTGCGACACCTGAACGACGCGCCCGCGCATCTCCGCACCCGCCGGAATGATGACGCGCCCATCCTTATAGACATCCTGCGTCACCGCGGCGCGGAAGGTCTGGCCGGGACGGGTCTCGGTGGTGGAAAGGTTCTCGGAGAGACGCACGCGAATGTTGGTGCCTTCGGCCAGCGCATTGGGGTCGGAGGGAACAACATTGACGATGTCGTCGTCGGGGTTCCAGGGGCGCTTGGTCAGCGAGGCCGTGGTCGAGCCGGGTTCTGACGCGACGATGCCGTAATCGGGATTGCCGGGCTGTGACAGGGCCGCCGACGGCTTCGGCGTCATGGGGATCGCCGCGGATGGCTTGGGCGCGTGCGTCACAACCGGCGGCGGAGCATCCTCGTCGACCTGGATCGTGTCATCGGAGGGCGGATGCGAGACTCCGGTGATCGGCTGCTGGTTCTGGTCCTGCGGGGTCTGCGCCGGAGGAGTCGACTGAGCCAACGCCGTTGCGAAACATAAACTGCTCACCAACACCGTCAGGGTGGCGAATCGACTCATGGATTTCATAACCAATCTCTCCTTGCAGGCAACCCAGCCAGACGTGGCCTGGTCAGTTCTAAACCCGGATCGCGCATTTTTGTCGCGATGGCCCGGGGGAATTCAACAGGGCGGCATCGAGCCCGCTATATCCCGATTCGAGCAGCCCCTTCTGTTGACGAGCGTATCCTGGCCGGGCGAGCCAGCGCCACCGATTCGGCCATTTGAGCGAACCACAGCGGTTACCTCGCGGTTCGGCTGCCGGGATGGCGCGCGAGCCGCCGGTTGCGCAGCCATTTCGCCGCGCCCAGCGCGAAGAGCATCAGCCCGAAGGGCAGGCAGGCCATCGCCACCATGAGCGAGAGCCAGCCGGCATTGGTGTGCGGACCCTGGCGAGTGATTCCGCCGAATACGGTTGCGGTCAAAAGCGCAGCCAGTACCCCGGCCAGCAACATCGCGGCTCCTGCGCGCAGCAAAGCCCGCGTACCGTCGTCCGGCGAATCCGATTGCGGAGATGGTGCCACGGACATCAACGTTATCGAAATGCCGCCACCAGCATCACGCGGACCACCACGCCAGTGACTGAAACATACAGCCAGAGCGGAAAGGTGAACCGCGCGAGTTTACGGTGCGCCGCGAAACGCCGCGAGAGCGAGAGGTAAAACGTGATCAGCACAATGGGAAGCGCCACAATAGCGAGAAGGATGTGGCTGATGAGGATGGGCAGATAGGCGTCGTAGTAGACGCGATTGTGCACCGGATAGAGGGTGTCGCCGTGCAGCGCGTGGTTGGCAACGTAGGACACCAGAAACAGCGAGCTGAAGACGAAAGCGGTCATCATGCTGGCGCGGTGCGCGGCGATGCGTTTGCTACGGATGAAATAGAAACCAACCAGCAGCGCGATGGCGCTCAACCCGTTCAGCAGCGCATTCAGGTTCGGCAGGAAGGTGAAGTGGACCGCGGCCGCGTCGGAGGCCGGATGTACATAGATCAGCCAGAACAGGAATAAAGTCGCAACGATGCTGATGCCGATGATGACCACGATGGGCGCGGATGCAGAAGGCTTCGGTTTGGGGCTGAGTTTCGGAGTGCTCGTGACTGTCGGCATCGCGTATGGTCTTCTTCTGCTCTCTGATTCCTGAGCCCTGACTCCTAAACTCTCAGCCGTGCGCGGTCGGGGCGTGAGCCACGAACCGTGCGCAGCCTCACTTTGCGTTCAGCATCAGCGCGGTCAGCAGCAGGGGCAGGTAGATCACGCTGACCTTCAGCAGGTCGCGTGCGTACATTCTCGATTCGGTTTCGTTGCGCGCTTTCACGATCCGGCCGAAACGAATCGTGTAACCGAGGTAGAACAGCCCCAGCACCAGCGCTACACCGGCATAAATCCGGCCGTCCATGTGCAGCCAGAATGGCAGCAGGCTCGCGGGAATCATCAGCACCGCGTAGGTGAGCGCTTCGAGTGCGGTTGACCATCCATCCGGCTGCGCTACCGGCAACATGCGAATGCCGGCGCGCGCGTAATCGTCGCGATAGAGCCACGCAATCGACATGAAATGGGGGAACTGCCAGACGAAAAGGATCGCGAAGAGGGCCACGCCCGGCCATTCGATGACGCCGCGGGCGGCGGTCCAGCCCAGCAGCGGCGGCATCGCTCCAGGAAATGCGCCGACAAAGGTCGCCAGCGTCGTGAAACGCTTGAGCGGGGTGTAGACGGCGACGTAAAGAAACGCCGTGAGCAGCGTCAGGCCACCGGTGATGAAATTCGTCTCGTGGGTCAGCCACAGGGTTCCGACAATAATCGCGAGCAGCCCGACGGCGATGCCGTGCGCCAGCCCGATGCGACCGGCAGCCATCGGTCGATCCGCGGTGCGGATCATCTTCGCGTCCAGTTTGCGTTCAATGACCTGATTGAGAGCGGCAGAGCCCGCAGAGACGACGCTGATGCCGATCAGCGTTTCCAGCAGACCGGGCTGGATAGCGCTGATCCCGGAACGCATCGATCCCAGGTAAAACCCGGCAAACCCCGTCAGGGTGACCATCAGCGTCACGCGCAGTTTGAAGAGCTCGCGATAATCCACCAGCAGCGATGCAGTCTCGCCCGCTCGGGGGGGATGCAGATGCAGGTGAGCAGGATCGCCGGCGCGGGATTCCACGGAGACGAGAGCGGGCTCGATGGTCGACGAAGCGGAAGTCACACTCATACGATTCCCGAGCGGTGGATGTGGTTTGCGGAAAAGCGCATGCAGGAAAGGTTTCCGGGAACGCGGAACAGCCTCTTTTCATGATACAGGGACGCGGGCCGGGAAAACGACTGGCCCAATCGCGACCCAAAAACCTACGGTTGTATCACCGTCGCAGGCACGTTGACCGGATGCGGCTCCTCGATGATGTTCTCTTCGTGCACCGCGTATTCCTTGAGCACGACCGCAATCAGGACGGCCGTGGGCACGGCGACCATGGCGCCGATGATCCCGGCCAGCGCCGAGCCGATGAGCAGCGCGATCAGAATCGTGAGCCCCGCCAGGTCGACCTGGGTGCGCATGATCCTCGGTGTGAGCCAGGTGTTTTCCACCTGCAGATAGATGAAGTAGAAAATGAGCACGCCGACCACGCGACCCCATGAGTCGAGTGCGGCCACCAGCACTACGAGCGAGACCGAAATCAGCGCGCCCGCCACTGGAACGATATTGAAAAGTCCCATGATGACGCCGAGCGCATAGGCATAGCGGATGCGCAGCAGCGCGAAGGCGATGGTGCTGCAAATCCCCATAATGAGCATCAGGGCGCCCTGGCCTAACAGCCAGCGTCCCATGCGCTCCGAAGCGCGGGCGAGGGTCTGATCGAGCCGCAGCCGCCGTTCCACCGGAAACAGCGACAGGAACCACGCATAGGCGTCATCACCTTCGAGGATGAAGTACACCGTCAGCACGATGCCGGCAATAATCCGCACCATGGTTCCCGCCCAGTCGCTGGCAAAGCGAACTGCGTAGGTGGCCATGTTGGCGGTCAAATCCTGGACTTTTTCCTGCAGCGCGTCCAGGTCCACGTCGTGCAGCAGGGGGAGTTGCTGGAGGCGGGCAAAGAACTGCGGACCTCTCTGCGGCAGTTCGCGGATGAACTCGCGCAGGTCTTTAAATGCCGGCCGCAGCGCGAAGGCGAGGAACGCGGTCAGACTGCCTGCTGTGAGCAAAACAATGATCAGGACCGCCGTACCGCGGCCGGGATGCCACGTGCGGATGTGCAACTTCATCACGCCCCGCACCAGCGGCATCAGCACCACGGCGAAGAGCGCACTGACGTAGATCACCACCAGAACGTCGTGCAGCAGCCAGGCGAAGTAAAGCACGATCCCGACACCAAAGCAGAACAGCACGATGCTGCGGGGATCCATAGGCCTGGTCGTGGTCACGCGATCACTCCTGACTTGCGATGGCTGCAATCCGCGAGGGGCTCTGCCGCGTGCCGGCCACGGGCTTCGGCGTCGAGTCTCTCCAGAATGCGCTCTGCGACAGCCTGCGGAGAAAGCTGGCCGGTCTCGACGGTGAGATGCGCCTGCCGGTACCAGGGAAGACGCTGGCTCCAGCGCTCGCCCAGGCGAGTGCGGTCCGCCAGCACCGGCCGTACCGGGGCGTTTTCGTGCCCGGCACAGCGGGCGATCATGGTCTCCAGAGGTGCTTCAAGAAACACGATCAGAGAATCGGCCAGCGATGCCACGAATGCGCGGGTTTCCGCTTTTTCGAGCGCACCGCCGCCCAGAGCCAGCACCAATCGCTCTTCGGAACCAGCATCACGAACCGCGGCCGCCTCCAGTTCCCGAAAGGCGGTCTCTCCCTGGCGGGCAAAGACCTCTGCAACCGTCATACCGGTCCGCGCCTCGACCACGCGATCCGAATCGACAAAGTGCCAGCCGAGGCGCTCCGCCAGCAGCGCGCCGACAGTCGTCTTGCCCGCTCCCATAAAGCCGGTAAGAACGATACGCGATGGATTGGCCGGAAAGACTCGCGGCGCTGGCGGAAGCCCGTGCATGCTTTTGCTGATTATATGAATGCCGGGCAGTGAGGTGGCGCTTATTTCCTGGCGGTGGGGGGCGGCGGCTCGGGTTTCTCCTGCCGAATCGCCTGCTGGATCTGATCCCACACGGCGGGGCTGGGATCGTGAATCGGCAGCAACAGTCTGGCCTGCGACGCGATGTACTCCAGATCGCGCACCAGGGCGGCACAGTTTTCGCAGGACTTGAGGTGGTCATGTCCGGCGAGGTCGCTCTGCGATTCAAACAGCTCGGGAAGGGCTTCCTGAAATTCGGCACAGGTCATGGTTTTGTCCATGGCGCGCATCACAATCACGCGATCTGCTCCTTCCGCTGCCCCGTTCGCAGGAGGTCGCGCAGTTTCATCCGGGCCTTGTGCAACTGTGATTTGCTGTTCCCGATGGAGCAATCGAGCATCTCCGCTATCTCATTATGCTCGTACCCTTCCACATCGTGCAGCACAAAAACCAGGCGGTACCCAGGCGGCAAATTCTCGATGGCGCGCTCCAGGGTTACGCGATCGATCGAACCGGACAGGGTCAGATCGCGCGCGCCAATGTCTTTTCTTGGTCCATCGTCCTGCGACGGCTCGAGGGTTTCCTCGAGCGAGACCTGCGGCAATCCCTTGCGGCGGAGGTGCATCAGCACCACATTGACCGCCAGCCGGTGCAGCCAGGTGGAAAAGGCCGAGTCGCCGCGAAAGGTTCCGATTTTCCGGTAAAGCTGGAGAAAGGCTTCCTGGGTGAGGTCCTCGGCTTCGGCTACGTTGCCGAGCATGCGCAGGCACAGCGAGTAGACGCGGCGCTTGTGCATGGCATAGAGAGTCTCGAAGGCGCGTCCGTCCCCCTCGCGAGCCTTCTCGATCGCCTCCTGCTCACCGGCGATGGGGGGATTACGGCGCACATGCTGGTTCGCCGGTCGCGGTTGTGTTGGTCCGGCCATCAGAACAAACCTTTCCCTGGCAATTGTTCCATGAGAGGACGCTCCAGTGGCTCTGCTGTTCGTGATCTTCTGCGCAGTCAGGCTCATAAGCAAACTTTTCCGGGGAAAATCAATATGGCTCTACGACGCAGTTCCAGGGGGTGGGGTTGCCTGGAACCGGACTGCTGCTTATGGGCAGGAGCCTTGTGAACAGCTGCGGCGGTCTCAGCTGTGCCGCCTCCGGAATTTCGGGTCGATGAGATCGGTTCCCTGGGCAGGAAAGGAATGACGGAGCAAAGTCCATCGGGACGCTGAGCCATGGCGGGCGCGCGTCCCGGAGTGGCAGCCGGATCTAGCGCCCGAAAAACGTGGCGTTCTTTTCCTGGAAGCTCTGCCATTTTTCTGGCAGATCGTCGGCTGCAAAGATGGCGGACACCGGGCACACCGGCACGCACGCCCCGCAGTCGATGCACTCGACCGGATCGATGAAAAGCTGATCGCTGTCGGCGTGCTTCGCTTCGTCTTTTTTGGGATGGATGCAGTCCACCGGGCACGCATCGACGCACGCTGTATCCTTTGTGCCAATGCAGGGTTCCGCAATCACGTATGCCATGAATTCCTCTTCAGAAGTCAGAGTGACAACGGATCATTCTAGCAGGGGAGAGTGGCGCAGAAACAAGCGCGGCACGAGAGAAAAATAACTTTGGGAATGAGCGATGGTGACGAACGATTGCTATCAGGTCAGCTGGACCGGCTGGCGCGCGCCGCGGCAAACTCCGCGGGCGTGGGAATCGGATGGAGGCCTCTTCCCGCAAACATGTCGTCGAAGAGCGAGGTCACTTCTGTGTGCAGCAATCCATTGGTCGCCAGGACCTCGCTCGAGTCCACGCGGAACGGCGCCCCGTCAAATCGAGTGATCGCGCCGCCGGCTTCCTGCACCAGCAACGCACCGGCTGCCGTGTCCCAGGGATTCAGGTAGAACTCCCAGAACCCATCGATGCGGCCACACGCCGTGTAGGCGAGATCGAGCGCTGCCGATCCGGCTCGGCGGACACCATGGGAGCGCAGTGTCAGCTCCTGATAGAAGTGGATGTTCGGGCTCACGTGCCGTTTGCGGCTGGGAAAACCGGTCGCCAGCAGCGCCTCGGCCAGATGTTTCGTCCTGGAAACGTGGACGCGGCGTCCGTTCAGCCACGCCCCCTGGCCTTTCTCGGTCGCGAACATCTCATCGCGCGTGGGATCGTAAATGACGCCGGCGATCAACGCACCGTCCTGGCCCGCAGCCAGTCCTGCAGGCCGGTGCTCCAGTCCCAGCGAGACGCAAAATACAGGAAATCCATGGGCGAAGTTGGTGGTTCCGTCCAGCGGATCGACATACCAGCGGTATTCGCTCTCGATCCGCTGACGCACGCCTTCCTCGCCGTAAATTCCATGCTGGGGAAACAAGGCGCTCAGCCGTTCCGTGATCAGTTTTTCCGAGGCGCGGTCGGCCTCCGTCACCAGATCGACATCGCCCTTGTATTCGGTGGCAACGCCGCGTTCAAAATAACCGCGGATCAATGCGCCTGCTTCGATGGCGATCTCGCCGGCGCGTGCGGCAATCTCCAGTTGCTGCGGGATCCGTACTTCGCTCACTGGCTGTCCTCGCCCGCCGATTCCGCGGGTGGCTCATTCCGCGGGCGCCGGCGGCCCTCTCGCCCGTGCTCGGTGATGGTCCGGATCTGGTGCTTATAGATGAAGAGGTTCGGCTTGCCCTCGCGGGTGAGACGAATCATGCGATCGTCGAAATACTCGATCCAGCCGGAAACGGTCTCTCCATCCTGCAGCTTCACGTGCACCGGGACCTGCCGGTCACTCAGCGAGCGCAGATAAAGCGCTTCCTGTCCGGTTTCACCAGGGGGTGGGGTTTTCTGCCGGCGGCGGGAGGGGTGATCGGGCGGCATGCCCTCATTGTAGCGGACCACGATGACGAGGCCCGCTGGCCTCCTGCTCGCTTTTCGATGGCCAAGTGCTTGCCTAATCGTTCTTATCCAAAAGAAGCGACAACAGCATATGGAGAATCGCCAGCACCAGCGCGCCGATCAAAGCCGCGCCCCATGTAGCCACGTAGAAGCCCGGTACGACGCCCCCGGCCAGTTTGAGGATGAAGGCATTAATCACGAGGAAAAAAAGTCCCAGCGTCAGGATACCGAGAGGTAACGTGATGATTTTAAGCAGCAGCCCCAGCGTCATGTTCAGCAGCCCGATCACCAGCACGGCGACCAGCGCCGCGGCGATGCTCCGAATATGAAACCCCGGCACCAGTTTTGCCGTGACTAACAGCGCGAACGCATACAACAGCCACTTCAACAGCAACCGCACCATGCGTCGACTCCTTCCACTCGGGCGCTGCCCGAAGTGGAGACAGCTTACGCTATGATCCGCATACCGACAAACATGCTGTGCCGCTTCCCCAACCCTCCGGCCCCACGGCGCCCGTTGCGCGCGCTCTTGGTATGGCTCGCCGCCGGCTTGCCTTTCGCGAATTGCGCACAAGCCCCCGCGCCAACCCTTCCCGATATTCCCACGCTCATCGGCCAGGTCCGCGATCACCAGCGCCAGATGGAGTCGGTCCAGGAGAATTACACCTTCCACGAAATCGACGTTACGCAGGAGCTGAACAAAAACGGCAGCGTGAAGAAAACGGGGACGGAGGAGTACCAAATTTTTTACGTCAATACGCATGAAGTCCGCCGCCTGATCAAAAAGGATGGCAAGGATCTGGACACGGATCAGGAAAAGAGGGAGCAGGAGCGAGTCACGAAGTACGTCGAGAAAGCGCAGCAGACGCCGCCCGGCCAGGCGCCCAACGGCGAAGTGGTCATCAGCGTAAGCCGCATTCTCGCCATGGCGAAAGTTTCCAGCCCGCGGCGCGAGATGCTCGACGGGCGCAGCACCATCGCCTTCGATTTCGTCGGGGATCCGCATGCGAAGGCGCACAATATCGCCGAAGAGGCGGCTCGCCGGACCTCGGGCACGTTCTGGATCGATGAAAAGGATCGACAGGTGCGGCGCCTCGTGGCCCACCTCACCGACAACGTCCACGGTGGACTCGGCCTGATTTCTCTGGCGAAAGGCAGCAATCTCACCTTCGATCAAAGGCTGATCAACAACGAGCTGTGGCTGCCCACCGGGGCCACGATTTATGTGGTCGCGCACGCCATCGGCATCATCGGATTCCGCGCCAACATTCAGGTGACCGACAATGACTACAGGAAATTCCACGCCGACGCCCAGCAGCAGCCCGGCGCCACCGTCGTACCGGGGTCACCGCCCGCACACTGACTTTCGCTGTCGACAGTTCCCTGCTCGCTGCATTCCGGGTTCCGGATCGGCGTGCTCATTGCTACTCTCGGTCTATGACGCAACCCCACCCGGACGGCATCGCGTACCGCACCTTTCGTCCCGGCGATGAGCCGGCCTTCTTTCACCTCAATGAGGACTGGATCAGCAGAGACTTCTCGATGGAGCCTGCGGATCGCGCGATCATCAGCGACCCGAAAACCCACATCCTCGATCCGGGTGGCCAGATCTGCATCGCCGAACACGCCGGTGAGGCCATCGGCTGCTGCGCGCTCATCGCTATCGCGTCTGGCGAATTCGAGCTGGCCAAGATGACCGTATCGGAGAAGAGCCGCGGATTCGGCCTCGGGCGCAAGCTTTTGCAGTTTGCCATCGACGAGGCGCGGCGCATGGGCGCGCATCGCCTCTACCTCGAATCGAATACCAAAGCCGCGGCAGCGATTCATCTTTACGAGCAACTTGGCTTTCGCCATCTGCCCGGGCCTCCGCACCCATCAAAATATGCGAGAGCCAATGTCTTTATGGAGTTGCAGCTCTGAAACGTAATAGTCACAGCGACGAATCCAGGAATTCGTAACAGCGGCGAGCACTCAACGAAGAAGGCCGCCGTTGTGGCGGCCTGCGTCGGCATTCTCCGCTTTGCTACTGTTGCGGCGCGGCCTGCGGCTGGTTTGCGCCACCCCGCGGCCCACGCTGCTGCATCGCTTCGAATTGCTGCTTCTGCTGGTCGTTCAGCACCGCTTCAATGCGAGTGCGCGCGTCCTGATGAATCGCCTCCGCTTTGCTGTGGCGATCTGCCTGCGACAGTGACTGATCCTGCCACAACGCCTGCATCTTCTGCTGGCGATCTACCAGGATCGGTTTGATCTGGGTCTGCTGATCCGCCGACAGATTGAGCGTCTTCGTCATGTGCTCGAGCTGCTTGTCCGGATTCATCATCCCCCGGTGGCCCTGGAACCCCTGGCCCTGTTGCTGGCCGCCGGTGTCCTGGGCGTAAAGGGCGGCGTTCGCGCCGAGCGCGAGCATTCCGCCGAGTGCAATTGCGAAAACTTTGTTTCTCATCGTCGTTCTTTTGACTTCCTCCTGTTGCTTTTTTCGAACCCGCCCTCACGAGCGGTGTTGCGCGGCGGTGTGTTGCTCTCCCTGTTCACGCAGAAAGACGAGGTTTCTCCGCAGAGGACGCAGTTGCAGGAGAAATTATTATCTTTCGATGGAAGCGGAGTGCAGTGCCACCGGCGGCATCGGCACCGGCGCCGAGCGCAGTCCGCAGCGCAGCAGATCGGGCGCATGTTCTTCCGGATTGGGCAGATAGGCATAGGCGAAGATCGCCTGATACTCGGTCTCGCCAGGATAGTTGCAGCGGGCGCAACTGGGGCGGTACTGGATGGCCGGATCGTCGCGCATCGGCACCACCCAATCCTCGGACCCATGCGCCGGCACGGTCAGAAACTGGGCGCGTTCGGGCGGCGCCGCCGGCTGGTAGGCGAACATCGGCCCGTTTTCGCGCAGGGCGTCGACCAGCGCTCCTCCTCGTCCCGCAGAGGCGCGCCAGAACCAGTGAATCCCTACCCGCGCGTACCAGTGGGCGCTGGAGGGCACCGGCATCTCAAGCCGAATCTCTTTCGTGGTTTTGTTGTCGATATGAAACGCAAATCCCGGCCCGGCGTTCTCCCCGATTTCGGCAATATAGTTGGCGCGCAGCGTCACGCCCGCGCAGGGGAAAACATACGGCCCGGGCCGGCGCTGTGTGTTCGCGGAGTTCGAACCTATGCTCCACAGGAACAGCAACAGCACAGGCGCAAGATGCAGTCGGCGCGTCATGTTGGGGTGATTATGGCTGGACGAATGGCACTGCGCAAACCGGAGATCGCTGCGATGGAAATCTGTAGTGAGAAACTCCTCAGCTACGCCCCAGCGCATCCAGATCGACCGACTCGTACTCTTTGCGTTCGATGCCTTCGCGAATCTGCTGGGGTGTCTTGCCGAGCTTCGTCATCTTGTACGCGTAGGCACCTTCGGCGGCGCAGGTGGCGCAGATGGCTCCATGCGTCCCCTCGAAACAACTATGCAAACTGGTGTGGCCCAGGGCGCGGTCGCAGTGGCAATAGCAGGGCAGCTGATACAAAACGTCGGGGATCTCCGCCGCCTCTTTGTAGACTTCCACCTGCCACTTCTCCCGGAAAAACGGTCCGGTCAGCTGATCGCCGGAAAGAATCGCCGGCAACGGCTGGCCTTTCGGGGGCGGCAGCGGATGATAGGCGGGCACATCGGCCTGCGGGTCGGACCACTGCGCGTGTACGGCGCTGCCGGCACTCATGCTGGCCGGAACGGCGTAGGCCGCAACGATCGCAAGAGCAAAAATGAGGCTGAGGATCGATCGCTTCAACTCCGGATCTCCTCCCCACATCCTACAAGAGCCATTGGAGGCGGGATTGGGTTGGAATCGGGGCGCTGGAGACGGGACATTCCGGGGCGAGTCGGGCCAAAAATCAAAAAAAACGGCACGAACGTTGATTTGTCCGTGCCGGGAGGCCAGTGACGCAACTTATAAACTCGCCAGCCGCCGGGATTCTCGGTCACCGGTCCGGCTCCTAATCTCTCTTCTTCAGATGCCCCTCATCGCTCCAGGGTGCCATCCGGGAACCAAAAAACTCAATTCCCAATCTCCAAAATAGTGTAACCCTGAACCCGGTCCTGTACAAGTCTCATACACAATTTAAGGCAATTATCCCCGCACGTCAAGTAGTACAATAGAGGAGCCGTGACAGGACAAAAGAAAGGAATGCTGCCCGGAGAGGGCAGCAAAGGAACTTCAGGATGTCTTTGGGTGTTCACTAG
>Ga0210398_10001564_pt1 | contig 23351 bp, 22 predicted proteins | sample IncBWC4OmetaG_FD_161047 | JGI IMG/M metagenome (GOLD analysis project Ga0210398, IMG submission 161047) | Forest soil microbial communities from Barre Woods Harvard Forest LTER site, Petersham, Massachusetts, United States - Inc-BW-C-4-O | ecosystem: Environmental > Terrestrial > Soil >...
GAAGGGAATGTACACGCGCACGCGATAGCCCTGCCTCACCAGGCGATGCTGCAAATCCGTTCGAATACCGTAGAGCATCTGGAATTCGAACTTGTCCTTGGTGATGTTCTGCTCGGCGGCGAAACGGATGGCGGCCTCGATGATTTTGGGGTCCTGCGTGGCCAGGGCGTGGTAGATGCCGCTCGGCAGCAGGACCTTCATCAGTTTGATGAAGTTGGCGTCGACGTCTTTCTTGCTGCGAAAGGCGATGCGCGGAGGCTCGCGGTACGCGCCTTTGACCAGGCGAATGCGGCAGCCCGCGGCCAGCAGGTCTTGAACGTCCGCCTCACTGCGGTAGAGGTAGGCCTGAATGACGGTGCCCACGGCGGGCGATTCCGCGTGAACCTCCTTGACGATGCGCAATGTCCGGTCGGTGTAGGCCGAGCCTTCCATGTCCACACGGACGAAACTACCCAGCTCGCCCGCGCGGCGGGTGAGGATACGCAGCTGCTCTGTGCAGAAATCTTCACCGAGGTCGAGCCCCAGATGCGTCAGCTTGAGCGAAACGTTTCCCTCGATGCCCTCTGCGATGATGCGCTCGAGCGCTTCGGTGTAAGAGACCAGGGCACGCGCGGCGTCCTCACGCGTGGCCACATTTTCGCCGAGGTGATCGAGCGTGACCGTCATCCCCGATTTGTTGCAGGCACGCGCTGCTTCGATGGCAGGACCGAGTTCTTCCCCGGGAACGAAGCGCCGGGCCATGCGGCGCATCGCGCTATTGGTGGTGATCCAGCTTTTCAGCCGGTTGCTTTTGGCTAGTTCGAGGAGCAGCGCGCGTAGCATCGGTGGTTATGCCGGCAGTGCCGTGAAATGGGGCGCGACTTCAGAGATCCGGATTCGCTTCGAGGAACTTTTCAGCGTCCATCGCGGCCATGCAGCCTGAGCCGGCGGCGGTCACGGCCTGCTTGTAGTGGTGGTCCTGCACGTCGCCGGCGGCAAATACGCCGGCAATTTTGGTCTGGCTGCCGTGATGGGTGATGAGGTAGCCGTTCTCGTCCATGTCCAGCTTGCCCTTGAAGACCTTGGTGTTGGGCTCATGGCCGATGGCGATGAATACGCCCTGTACGGGCAGCACCGAGGTTTGGTTGGTTTCGGTGTTGCGCAAGGTCATGTGCTCCACGCCGCCCTTGGACACGTCGGAGATATCCTCGACCAACACCGGGGTGACAAACTGAATCTTTTCGTTGGCGCGCGCGCGGTCCAGCATGATTTTCGAGGCGCGAAATTCCTTGCGCCGGTGCACCAGATACACCTTGCTGGCAAAGCGCGAAAGAAAATTGGCCTCCTCCATGGCGGAGTCGCCGCCGCCCACCACGGCAATTTCCTTGCCGCGGAAAAAGTAGCCGTCGCAGGTGGCGCAGGTGGAGACGCCGTAGCCGATCAGCTTGCGCTCGGACTCGAGGCCGAGGAGGCGCGCGGTCGCGCCCGCAGCGATGATCAGCGCGCGTGTTTCGTACGTTTCATTCCCCGCCGTGATTTTGAACGGGCGCTTGCTCAGATCAGCGTCCGTGATCGTCCCGGACTTGAATTCCGTGCCGAACCGCTGCGCCTGCTTGCGCATGTTCTCGATCAGGTCCGGCCCGAGAATGCCCTCAGGAAATCCCGGGAAATTCTCCACCATGGTGGTGATGGCCAGCTGCCCGCCGGGCTCCTGGCCGTCGATCACGATGGGCTTCAGGTTGGCGCGCCCGGCGTAGATGGCGGCAGTCAGCCCGGCGCAGCCACTTCCGATGATCAGGACGTTGTTCAAGTGGTTTTCTCCCTGCTGGCCATTGGATTCATCGGCGCATCGCGGCGATGCAACCCGCAAAGACCGAGAGTTTAGCACTGCGGAAAGCGGGCGCGCCTCGCTAATTTCGCGCGGGGGGCGCCGGGCCCGCAAATTCGTTGTGTCCGGTGCAGGAGTGGGGATAGGATGCACAGCAGAAAGGGCTAAAAGGGAAAATTGCAGTTGGGCCTGCGTCCAGTCACTCCGCGCCGGCGATGGAGTCTTCCGAAGCCATGCGAAAGATACTTATTCTCGCTGCTCTTCTCGTAAGCGCAGTCGCCTTGTGCTCGGCGGGTTTGCTCGGCCAGGAGGAGGCGCCGCCAAACCCGGCGCGCCAGAACGGCGCGGCTCCGCGGCAGATGCGCGGCCCTGCGCCGCCTGTTCCCGGCCCTCCGCACGATCCGCACGATTTGACCGGCGTGTGGAACCCGCGCCGCGGCTACGGCGGCGCCACCTTCAACGGTCCCGGACCCGAGATGACCGACTGGGGTCGCCAGCAGCTCAGGCTGGCCAAAGCTTCCAACAACGGCGACTACACCCTGACGGAAACGAACGATCCGATCCTGACGCAGTGCCTGATGCCCGGCACGCCGCGCATCTATCTCCAGCCGGTTCCCATGCAGGTGATTCACACGCCCAAGGGGGTCCTGTTCATTTTCGAGTATGACCACATCATCCGCCAGGCCTTCACCGACGGGCGCAAGCATCCCGACGACATCACCCCAACTTACATGGGCCATTCCCTCGGCGGCTGGGACGGAGACGTTTTTGTCGTAGACACAGTGGGATTCAACGAAAAGACCTGGCTGGACCGTGTCGGCCACGCCCACAGCGATCAGCTGCATGTGGTCGAGCGCTTTCACCGCCTCGATCAAAATAATCTGGACGTCGACATCACCATGGAAGACCCCAAGGCGCTCGCCAAGCCCTGGAACGTACACTTCGGGTTTTCGCTGGAGCCCACCTGGGACATCCTGGAACAGGCCTGCCCCGACAACTACACCTTCGTTGGATTCGAGAAGTAAAAGGGCACTGCGGGGGCTCGCCGCGCGGATCGCGTTGGTGCGTCCCCCGCCTATCAAAGCTTGACCGCTGCTTATGCCTTTAGCTGGCGAGCGATGAACGCCTTAACCATGGCCCGCGCCCGGTCCGTCTGCGGCCCTTCGTTGGCGACCCACTCGTGCTCGGAGTTTTCGAAGAGCTGGAATTGGACGTCGCCGCCGGCAGCCTTATACGTAGCCACGAACTTTTCCTGAATCTCCGGCAGAACGTTATCGTCCAGCGCGCCGCCCATGATCAGGAACGGAACGAAGTTGATTTTTTCATGACGCTCGAGGATCTCCTGGGGGTTGGACTCGTGAATGGTTTCCCAGGGAACGAAGAAGGTGGTGTTGTTCTTGATCATGGAATCGCGCTTTTTGTTTACGGCGTTCTGGTAGCGCGCGAAGGTATCGCTGATGGGCGAGCGCATCGCGGCATAGGCAATCGACGCGTCGATATTGGATCCGCCATCGAGGGGAATCGAGTTGTAGCGGTCATCGTGCGGGCGCATGCCCAGCAGTTCGGCGACGTGGCCGCCGCTCGAGCTACCGTAGACGCCGAACTTCGAGGGATCGCCGTTCCACGTGTGCGCATTCTTTTTCAGCCAGCGCACGCCGTAGTTTGCGTCCTGAACGCACGCCGGGTACGGCGCTTCCGGACCCAGCGTCATATCAATGGCCACCACCAGCACGCCGCTCGAGGCGATGGAGCGGTCCATGGGCTCCTCGGCAGTGCGGTCTTTGGCGTTCCACGCGCCGCCATGCAGATCGAGCACGGTCGGGAAGGGTCCCGCGCCCTTGGGCTGATAAATGCGGGCCTTCAGCATGCGTCCGGCTTTGTTACGCCGCATGTCGACTTCGGTCACGGTGATGTCCATCTTTGCCATCGGATCGTAGGCAAACTTCGCGGGCTTCGCCGCCGCGTAAGCGAGGCGCGATCCAAATTCCGACGCAAGGGGCAAGCCCGCTGCGCCGATTGCAGTCAGGGTCTTCAGAAAATGCCGACGTCCGAGGGTGTGCTCGTTCATGCTAGCCTCCATAGACTGGCGTTCGTGAACTGTGTTTCGCAGGCGATGCCGAGATCATCCCCCGAGCCGGCCATGGAAACACTGGCGGTCTCGCGTTGATGGCCTGTTTTCCCACCCTTATACACCTGACGCCCTGCCGAGTGAACTAAATTGTTCGCGGCCGCATCGCTATGAGAAACCGGAAATTCAGACGCGATTCCCATGCAACCGCATTTGCCTTGACATTCCTTTAGTTCCTAACGCGTCACGAGTATTACGCGGTGGTAAAAGTCGAAGAGTTCCTTTGGCAACACTGACACCATTCGTAGCGTGAATCCATCTTGTTTTAAGCGGCGAGGCCACCAATCACTTCCGTTCCCGCCCTTGCTGGAGTAAAGGAGAAACGCGGGATGTTCGGCGAGAAATGGCTGGAAGTCGTAAATCGGCAGATTCGTGTACTGGCGCAAGATCGAGAGTTGCTTATCGCCTGTGTCACTGCCGGTATAGATGACGGCTTGCTCTGGATCGACCAGGAGGACGAATCGCTTTTGCCAGCTTTTGTTCGTGTAGTGCTGCAACCTCATGAAATCGTGCGTATCAGAAACAACCACCGGGAGGTCCGGATGGCCGGCGACGCTCACAAAATTCTCCTCAAATCGCGTCGGAGATACAAACCGGCCATCATAACCCCGCCAGAATGCATGCTCCTGCGGCACGATCACACATAGCAGCAAGGCCGAAGCCGCCGCCACAAGGAAGCCTCTGCGCGGCACCCTTGGGAGGGAGAAGCCGAGTGCAAGGCAGAAACCAAGCACGGAGGACACGAGATACTTGGAATTCATCCCGCTGTGGGCCGCTGCCGCGGCCCCAAAGCCCACAAGCGGCAAACTCAAGAGCCCAAGGGCCAGCGCGAGTTCCGGCACCGGTGCGCCTGCCGGGTCTTCACCCTGCGAAGTTCTTCGAAGTGTCACCAGCATCGTGAAGAGAATCGCCAGAGCCGCCCCTGCAACCAGACATACTCCCCCCGACATTCTGGTCCCGGGAAAATATTCGCTATAGCTGCTCAGGGTCGTTTCCCATGTAGGCTGTGTAAAGTAATGCTGGCCGAAAGTTTTCTGCATGCCGTAGATCGTAGGCCATGAGCAGGCCATTGGCACGAAGCCGACAAGAAGCGCTATCCAAACGCTCCGGCGAAAATCCCGGGTCATCCCGTAGTGCGCTGCTTCCGCCAGAAGAAACGGCAGGAAGGCGAACACCGCAAAATAGTGAAAGGTTTCAGCGAGAGTCAGGCTCAGGCCAAGCAAAATCACCCACCGGCGCGCCGGAACGCGCTGGTAACAGACGATCGCGAAAGCGATGCAAGCCACGAGCATGGAATAGCCGCGCGCTTCCACGGCAAATCTATCGAAAAGAACCGTGGTAAGTGGAAATGCGGCGGCAACCAATGCGATTGCACTTCCCTTGCGCGTTCGTATGGCAACGAACAAGCACAAGAGCATGACGGCAAAACCCAGAATGGAAATGGCCCGGTAAGCCAGGTTTTCATTCCGGATGAATGCCGCCGGGATCCGTTCCAGCAGGTAAAAAGTGATCGGAGCGCTGTCAGCGCCTCGCGCGAGGGCTTGCCACAACCTGGAAAGGTGTTCCTGCTGAGATAGGAGCACGGTGCAGATTTCGTCGTACCACATCGGTTTAACTATGGTGTTGCAAATGTTGCGGACCGTGGCATAGAGGATCAGCACAGCCAGCCCGATGAAGGCCGATTTTTCTGCGATCGAACCGGGCGCAACCGGCGAAGGCGTTACCCGGGGCTCCGGGGACTGGCCGCGCCCCTGGGACGGAAGCTGCGCCGGCTCTTTTTCAGTAAGGATAGGCATGTGATACTGGTAGGGTTCGTTGTCGAATTCCTCAGACTCTTTCAGCCTATCATGGACGATTTTCCAAATCGCGTCAGTTGCTGACATGTTGCTCAAGTGCTTACTGAGGGTTCAAGATTTCCGGCGTGTATCTGCGGTTTGCCGGATACTGCAAGGGCGCAGCTGAATGTTCCCCAGGCGCAGGCCTGAGAGAAGCGCCGATGTCCATGAACCCAACGGCCCAAATAACGGAAAGCACCTGGGGTCCCGATGCATTGGACGAAGTCCGTGAGGCTCGACGGAAACAGCAAGAAGCGACTGCGGAGCGCCGGGACGAGTGGATTCACTCCAATCGATATTTCTATGACCGGCTCAAGCGGGTTCTGAAGTACATCGTAGAGCCACGGAGACGCGTTCTCGAGATTCGATGTGAAACCGGTCAGATGCTTGCTTCCGTGGAGCCCTCTTACGGGGTTGGCGTGGAAATCAGTGACGCCATGGTGGAGTGCGCGCGACGTCAGCACCCGGAATTCCGTTTTGTAAGAAGCAATCCGGAAGACCTGGAACTTAACGAAACCTTTGACTACATTCTTTTCAATCATATTTTCGATACGGTTGACATTCTGCGCGCGTTCGAGAGTGTGCGGCGGCATTGTTCGCCCGAAACGAAGATCGTCGTGATCAATTACAATCAGTTATGGCAGCCCATTCTCGAATTTGCCAGCAATGTCGGCCTGCGTTCACGGTTCGTCGAACCGAACTGGGTCAGTGAGAACGACCTCCGGGGATTTCTCAAGCTGGCGGGGTTCCGCCCGGTTGGCAAGCATCGTACGATGTTGTTTCCGAAGTGGATTCCTCTTCTTTCAAATGTAATGAATGATTTCGTCGCCCGGCTTCCGGGATTGCGAAGACTCTGCTTGATGCAGGTCATGGTTGGGCGGCCGCTGGCAGAACCGCAACGCGAAGAGGATCTCACGGTCTCAGTCGTCATACCGTGCCGCAATGAAGCGGGCAATATACAACCTGCCGTTGAGCGTCTTCCCGCAATGGGCCGCCACACGGAGATCCTCTTCTGCGATGACAAGTCCGACGATGGCACCGCAGACGAAATCAGGCGCATGCGGGCACTCTATCCGTGGAAAGACATTCGCATGGTGGAAGGTCCAGGCATTTGCAAGGCAGAAAATGTTTGGACGGGTTTCCGTGCCGCGCGTGGCGATGTGTTGATGATTCTCGACGCTGACCTGACTGTAATGCCGGAAGAATTACCTATGTTTCTCCGCGCACTGGCGACATCCCGGGGCGAGTTTGTCAACGGAAGCCGGTTGGTTTACCCAATGCCGGATCTCGCGATGAAATTTGCCAATATCATTGGCAACAAGTTGTTCGGGGTGGCATTTTCGTTTTTGTTGGACCAGCGAATCAAGGACACGCTGTGCGGGACAAAGGTCTTCTGGCGCAGGGATTGGGCCCGCATGGAGGAAAATCTAGGAAGCTGGGGAATCAAGGATCTGTGGGGTGACTATGAGTTGCTCTTTGGGGCCAGCAAACTGCATCTCGAGATCATTGAAGTTCCCGTGCACTATCAGGAACGGGTCCACGGCGTCACCAAGATGACCAAAGTGTTTTCCAACGGCTTGCGGATGTTGGGCATCTGCTGGCACGCATGGAACCGGCTGGAGGGATGACCGCCATCGGTTGTCAACGATCCCCTCGTTATCGTGAAGATCCTGAGGCGCGTCAATCGTTGGCGCGGTGCCGCGGCCGCGCATCATTGCAATAGCCATGCTGAGAACAAAAACAAAGGTACAGCTTGCCGCCCTGGCGTACAGGTGCATTGCTTTGGGGCGGGCCATTGCAGGCAAAGATAACTTCGCCACAGTCAGGCGCCGTGGCCTCCGGTGGCGCCTGGATCTGAGCGAGGGAATCGATTTCTCGATTTACTTGTTAGGCAGCTTTGAGCAGTCGACCGTGGTTACTCTGCGGAAGTTGGTGAATTCCGGCGACGTTGTTTTTGATATCGGCGCGAACATCGGAGCGCACACGTTGGGATTGGCGCGCAGCGTCGGACCGTCAGGCCGAGTATTCGCTTTTGAGCCTACCGGCTTTGCATTCGCAAAATTGAAACACAACTTGGCTCTGAATCCTGAGCTCGAAGAGCGCACCCATCCGTGGCAGATTGTATTAGCCGCCGAGCCTTCCGGGCTGGCCCCGTCGGAAATCTATGCGAGTTGGCCGCTCAAAAAGAATAGTTCCATACACCCTAAGCACTGCGGCCGGCTTGAGACCACCCGGGGCGCCTCCGTGGACACACTCGATCACTTTGCGGAGCGCGAAGGTATCGACCGCGTGAATCTGATCAAGATGGATGTCGACGGCCAGGAATTGCAGGTGCTCCAAGGCGGTTTGAGAGTCCTGAAAGAGTTCCGGCCTCTCCTGGTGATTGAAATCTCACCCTACGTTCAAGCGGAACACAAGAACAGCTTCAGCTCATTTGTCTCGCTCTTGCGGGATGCTGGATATTCCCTGCAGGATGCCACAACCTGGAATCCGCTTCCACTCGATGCGGGCAGACTCGAAGCGCTAATTCCGGACGGAGCAAGCATTAACGCAATTGCGCGGCCTAAGAACGGGCTCTGATGCTAATCCTGCACCTGGCCCCGGCACAATCAATGAACTTTCAAATCGCATTTCTTCTTGTGCGTTGTTGGCGGACATTCTCAGATGGGATGAGAAGTCGGGTTATCGGAAACCAACTTTTTGGAGTAGAATCGTTTCGTTCATTCATTCTGCTGTAACACATGTGCGCTATTAGTCTTGCTCCCATGGGGATGACCGCTAATCCGGCGAATCCTTCGGAAGAACCAGCCAGCCACGAATACTCCAATGCTGCCCTATGATCTGATCGTTATTGGCTCCGGGCCGGGAGGCCAGCGTGCGGCCATCCAGGGAGCGAAGGCCGGAAAGCGCGTCGCGATAATCGAACGGCAGAGCGCGATCGGCGGCGTCTGCATCAATACCGGCACGATCCCAAGCAAGACGATGCGGGAAGCCGTCCTGCATCTTTCCGGCTTCTATTCCAAAAATTTCTTCGGCGCCAGTCACACCACGCGAGAGAACATCACGATGGCGGACCTGAATTTCCGCGTGCAACGAGTGGTCGAGAACGAGGTAGCGGTCACCCAAGATCAGCTCAAGCGAAACGGCGTTGACGTCATTCACGGCATCGGAAAGTTCACCGATCCACACCACATTCGGGTTGAGAACGGCAACGGCTTCGCCGACTTTGAAGGCCAATATATAGTCATCGCCACCGGCACCGTGCCCGCAACGAACGCCAAGGTGCCCGTCAACGGGCGCACCATTATCAATAGCGACCAAGTCCTCAGCATGCCGCAGGTTCCGCGGACGCTCATCGTTGTGGGCGGCGGCGTAATCGGTGTCGAGTACGCCTGCATGTTTGCCACACTCGGGGTCCGCGTCATCATTGTTGAGAAGCGGCCGCATTTGCTGGAGTTTGCCGATACGGAAATGGTCGAGGCACTCAGTTACCAGATGCGGGATCACCGCGCCACAATGCGTCTAAATGAGGAAGTCGAGAGCGTGGAAGAACTACCCGACGGAAAAGTGGCCGCTAACCTCGTTAGCAAGAAGCGCATCCTCGGGGATGCCTTGCTCTACGCCGTCGGCCGCCAAGGCAACGTGAATCGCCTGGACCTGGCTGCGGCAGGCATCGAGTCCGACAACCGCGGCCGCATCAAAGTCGACGCCGATTTCCGCACCACTCAGCCGCACATCTTCGCCGTGGGCGATGTCATCGGGTTTCCCAGCCTGGCTTCTGTCTCGATGGAACAAGGGCGCATCGCCGCCGCGCGGGCATTCGGTGTGCACGTGCAGACCGATCCTGAGAGCTATCCTTACGGAATTTACACCATCCCTCAGATTTCCTTCATTGGGAAGACCGAGGAGCAGCTCACCGACGCTGATGTTCCTTACGAAGTCGGCGTGGCCTACTACCGCGAAATTGCACGCGGCCAGATCGCGGGTCACACGGATGGCCGCCTCAAGATTCTTTTCCATCGCGAAACCCTTGATTTGCTCGGCGTGCATATCTTCGGGGAGAATGCGGCCGAACTCCTCCACATCGGCCAAGCAGTCTTCAAACTGAAGGGCAAGATCACCTATTTCATCGATACCGTCTTCAACTATCCCACGCTAGCCGAGTGTTACAAGACCGCCGCGTTCAACGGCCTCAACCGCCTCAGCTGATTGTCAGCTTATTTAGGGCCTTCTCCGTTTGTGAGATGACAAGTCTATGCAGGGAAGCCTTCTGATTGGAAACTGTTTTGGAGCGTCAGGTAACTTGGCCAGATTCCGATAATCTCTTCATCAGGCGCCGCAGGAAGGGTGCGAGTAAGATGGCAGCACATGCAAGCAAGATTTCCCATGAGGGAATTCAGGTCTTGAGCAGCTTGCCGCTATCGATCGTGACGCCCGTCATACCGCTGCCCCTTGTCAAGGCCAGTATGTCTCCGTATACCATGAGGCTGGGCGTTTCATAGGGTTTCTTCATCTCCGAGCCGCACGTGCATCTCAGATTTGAAATTTGCCCGTCTCTCTGGCGAGGCAGGATTTCGACCTCAATTTCACGGCGACAAGTCTTTGACTGACAGATATATTTTTCTCGTGGGGGCATAATAGCTTCCATCAGCTGAAGTGCGGGTGGGGAGCAACCGAATCCAGCAACGGTCACCCATTTGATCCTAGCACTCCTTCCCGTACCATTTAATATATGTTGTCTACAATGGACGGGCTGTGGATAGCAAGTGGCGCCGGACGAACGCAGTAAAGATAATATATGCATGAACGGGCGCTGCTTCCTGCGATTTCAAGGTTTCGGGGATTCATGATTCATTTAGGGAAGTCGTGATGCATTTCTTTGAACGCATCGTTCCCAACCAGAGTCCGGCTTCTCTTGCAGCGATTCTCGCCAGCGCCATGGACCAAGTGAAACGGCACTGAACGTATCTGCTCCTATCTAACAGCCAGTCGTACTTTAATCCTGACGAGAAACGCAGGGCCGAGACCCTATGCTAAAATCCCCCGGGCTCCGGATCATACCGGCGCTTGGAGTGGCACATACCGGCTGATCATGATCAATGATCAAGGAGGATGCCGATTATGGGTTTAACCAGACGGAGCGTACTGGCAGCGGGCGCTGCTGCAGCGGCAGCGGCCTCCTTGCCGCGCGCATTTGCTCAGCAGGCGAGCGGTGGAGGAACCGGCAAGTTCTACGAAAAAGGTTCCGTTCGTATCTACTATGAGGAGGCTGGGGCGGGTTTCCCGTTGATGCTGCTCCCCGGCGGGGGATTGAACTCCACCGTTGCCTTCTTCACCGGCAACTCGCCCTTCAACGCCGTGGAGGAGTTCAAGGGACAGTATCGCTGCATCACCGCGGACCTGCGCAACGCCCCCAGCGGCCAGTCCACCGGCCCTGTCGAGGTCGACCGGCCGTGGGATTCCTACGCCGACGACCAGCTCGGCCTGATGGATCGTCTCGGCATCGACAAGTTCATGGTGATGGGCTTCTGCATTGGCGGCCCTTTCATCTGGAGTCTCTTGAAGCGCGCCCCCAATCGCATTCCCGCGGCTGTGGTGGCGCAGCCCGTGGGGTGGCGTCCGGAGATGCGCGACCGTAAATACCCTGGCGCATTTTGGACGACCTGGGGTCCGATGCTGACCGCTAAGCGTCCCGAGATTACGGCGCAGACGGCCGACCAATTTGTGACCAGGATGTTCGAAACCGACCCCGACTTTGTCTTCACAGTGACACGCGATTTCGTGCGCAACTGCCAGACGCCCGTCCTGATCCTGCCGGATGATGTCCCGCCGCATCCGTACGCCGTCGCCATGGAGTGCGCGATGCTCGCGCCAAAATCCGAGGTGAGCGTGTTCCCGTGGAAGGAGCCGAAGGAGCGGATTCCCCTGGCGGTCCGCCAAATCCATTCCTTCCTCAAGGCGCATCAGACGGCTTAGGCGGCGTGCACACGACAGGGCCGGAGCGGGTGCCAGTTGGGTACCAGGCCGCTGCTCTTTTTTTGAGTGGCGGCGCGAAGCGCAAAGAACTTACACTCCCCTTCCATGAATCCGCCATGGGCGAGATGGGGAGCTGCACCCGGCGGCGAATGGAGGAGGAGCGATGCGCAAGAGCATTCTCGGCATTTGCATTCTGGCAATCACGGTTTTCACTGGCGCCCGCGCGCTGTCCGCGCCGGATGCCGTTTCGGAGCTGAAAAAGGCAGACGAGCAGCGCATGAAGTCGATCAGCGACGGGGACATCGCCGCAGTGGGGGCGCTGCTGGCGGACGACTACGTTCACGTGCACAACACCGGCGAAGTGAACAACAAAGAGCAGTATCTGGCGTTTCTCCAAACGCATCCGCGGAAGAGCTCGCGCGCCGCGGACGCCAACGTGATCACCCACGTGTACGGCAACGTCGCGGTGATGACGGGGCCGCAGATCAACAACGCGGACACGGACCATCCGACTGCGTTTACGCTGACCATCGTCTGGCGCAGGATCGATGGAACCTGGAAACAGGTCGCGGCTCAGTACACCTCCCTGCCGGCGCCCAAGAAGTAGCAGCTGCCCGTAGAAGCTGGCCGACCCGCTCGCGCCTGCGGATGCGCATCATTCGAACAGGACCGGCCGAACAGGCGAAAGTACAAGGAACGATCTGGCTGGAAGTACAGTTGAACCCCCGCCTCCGCTGGGCGACGATAGCGGTAGCTCTCGTGGCTCAGGTAGCGGGAGGTTCCGGTGTCATCCAATCTGGTCGCATACCCACAAAGACGTCGCAGTTCACGCATTGAAAAAGCCATACCCCTGGCCGTGCAGGGTGTCGACGTTTCCCGGGCGCCTTTTCGAGAAGAAGTTACAACGGTCGCCATCAGTTGCCACGGCTGTTCCTACCAGATGAAACATGAGGTGCTCCCGGGTTCCCTGGTGGTACTGGAGATTGGGCAGCGCGCAAACGGCTCGGAATCGCCCACGCGTGCGCGGGTGAAATGGGTGCAAAGGCTGGCGACCCCCACCGAGGCGCCCTACGGCATCGCGGTCGAATTTGAGAGCGCCGGCAACGTTTGGGGCATTTCGTCGCCGCCGGAGGATTGGTTTCCCGCGCGGGGGAGCAACGCCGCGGAGCTTCGTACTCCCGGACGGGAACTGCAGCTGGTACCGCGGGCCGAGAGCCCGACCGTCCCCGCCCGCAGCGTAGGAACTGCTCCTGCTTCCCTTTCGAAGAAGGGTGAAACGGCCGCTTCACTCTCCCCGTGGTTTTCCGACCTGATGGCCGGCATCAGCAATCAGATTCAAGGCACCGTCACGGAGATCGCGGCGGCGACGCTAGCGAATGAACGGCACCGCCTGCTGGATGAGTTTCGCATCCAGCTGCAGAACGAAGCCGCCGGAACGATGGAGCGCGTGATCGAAACCTCTAAGGAAGAGCTGGCTCGCAGGGCGTTGCAAATATTGACCGAGGCGACCGATGCCACGGTCCGCGCGAGCCACGAACGCTTGCTTGGAGACATCGAGCAGGACGTCGAAAACGCCCGGCAGCGCATGCTGATTCAGGGCAATGAGCTGAACCAGCGCGTCGACAGCATGGCGACACGCACCATCGAGCAGCTGCAGCGCACCATCGAAACCTCACGCACCGAGGCCGCAGCCCGCTTCGTAACGCGGCTGCGTGAACAGATCGCGCCGGTGCTGGACGAAGCCAAGGCGGACCTGCAGAGGCTGGTGGCGTCACAGAGCCTTTTCAAGGAAGAATCGCAGGCGATTTACGTGCGGGTCACCAGCGAGCTCGAACATAGCGTGAATGCAAAATTGATGCAGACGCACGAAGAACTGGACCAGAGGTCCGCCGCGGTCCTGGCCGAGTGCAACGAAAGGCTGCTGGCGCTTTCGCAATCGTTTGAGAACGTCGCGCGGGACAGCGTCGAGACCCTGATCGCGTCGGCCGCGGACAACGCCAGGAAGAATCTGGAAGAGAGTGCGGGACAGATTTCGAGCGATTTCACGGGCGGGCTGGAAGGCCATGTCCGCGACTATCTCGAATTCATCAGCGACTCGATTGCCGAGTTCCCCAAGAAAACCTCGGCCGATTAAGTCCATTGAGGTTGGCGGCCGCCGCCGGGACCTTGCACGGCTCGCGGCGCACAAAGTGAAGTGACGCAGTCATGAGCGCAGAGCGCAGGATCATCTTCGGACTGGAAGACATTAAAGCCGTGACCTTCGCGTGCCACGCGTGCGAGTCCCGGCTGAGCTTCTCCCCCGACCAGCCGATCAAGATTCCCCAGCATTGCCAGTGTGGCCAGCGATGGGTCATCGGAGACGTGCCCACAAACTCCCCCTTTCGCAAATTTACAGATTCGCTCTACGCCGCAAGAAATACGATCAAGCCGGAGACCTGTGGCTTCAGACTCCTCTTGGAGTTCGACGAGCCGCACTCCCACCGGCCCGACCACGCCTGACCAAATCCTGCCAAATGCCTGGATGGGTCCTGTTGGGATAGCTATTTTGTGGACGCTTGCGACTCGAGTTTGGCCAAAAACTGCCGTGCCGCATCTTCCTGCTGCCGGTCGGAGGGGTGTTTCAGAAATTGCTGGAGCTGGGCGATGGCGCCGGCAGTGTCTCCCTCGCGCGCATAAATCTGGGCCATGAGCAAATAGAGAGACGGCTCATTGTGATTGGTATCCATCTCCATCGCTTGCAAAGCGCTTTTTTTCGCGTCCACCTGGTTGTTCATGTGCAGGTAGGCCGTGGCGCGGTAGTAGTAGGCGTAGGGATCGCCTTCCGGCTGCAGGCCCAGGGCCAGGTCCGCCGAGGTAAGCACTTGCTCCCACTCGCGGCTCCGGACCGAAACCTCGGCCCCGCAGAGATGCGCCGGCAAGTAGTTGGCATCGATTGCGGCCGCACGCGTACAGGCGTCCCAAGCCTCCGGCCCCTTGTGCTGCTCTTCCAGAATGACCCCTAACAGGACCCATGCCGCCGAATAGTCTTGCAGTTTCTGGATCGCGCGGCGCGCGTGCTGCTCGGCTTCTTCGAATTTGTTCTTATTGTGGGCCTCGCATGCCTTTTCATATTCTTCCCGTGCCTTCGGTGGAACCTTCAACCTCGCGACGCTTACGGTTGTGGATCTCGCTGCCGCCAGTTTCCAGGGAAAGCAGCCCTCTTCACCAGGCGCCGGGTTGCCATCGAAGCTCGAGTTCTGGACGACGTTCACGGAGGGCTTGCCCGCCGCTCCGAAGTTCGGCGTATATCTGATTTTTTGCGCGCGCGATGGCAGGACCGAAAGAACCATCGCCAGAACACAGAGCGGAACATGTTTCCAGCTTGAAACTGCGGACGAGCTGCACCGATGCGGTTTCCTTGCGCGGCGGCTTCGCCCGCGGCTCGCCCCACTGGAACAAGGTCTGCCGGGTGATTTGTGGGCAGCCTGCATAGTCGGCATGCTAACCCCCTTCGAGCATTTTCTCCAGCCATTGGCCCCGATTCCAGCAACAGAAGGCCGGCGGTGGCCAGGCGGTGCTGCGCCCTGATGGGTGCACCTATCGGCACCCGCCCGCCTCTGCTTTAGACGATTCGAGGATGGCCTTCATTCCGTTCGTGGGCAACTCTTTGCGCGGGAGCTGGCGCACGCCCTCGCAAGACTGGCCTCCCTGCCCCGAATGGGTGATAATGCGTCGGCATTTTGCCAAACACTGGAGGTGGTCTTGAGCCGCGCACCTGGTACTTACGCCGTGTTCGATACTTCACTGGGAAAAATCGTCGTGCGCTTGTTCGATAAGGAGGCGCCGCAAACCGTCGGCAACTTCATCGGCCTTGCGGAAGGCACTAAGGAATTCCGCGATCCCAAGAGCGGGCAGAAAGCGAAGCGCCCGTTTTATGACGGGCTCATTTTTCACCGCGTCATTCCGCAGTTCATGATTCAGGGCGGCTGCCCGCTGGGCACCGGAACCGGCGATCCGGGCTACCGCTTCGGCGACGAATTTCACCCATCTCTGAAGCACGACAAGCCGGGAAAGCTCTCCATGGCCAATGCCGGACCGGGCACTAACGGCAGCCAGTTCTTCATCACCGTGGCCCCGACTCCCTGGCTGGACAACAAGCACTCGATTTTCGGCGAAGTGGTGGAGGGGATGGACGTGGCCACCAAGATTTCGGAGACGCCGCGCGGCGCCAACGACAAGCCCAAAACGCCCGTGGAACTGAAGTCCGTGCGCATCGAGCGGGCCTGACCGCGGGCCGCCAGCATGCTCAGCCCGGCCAACTTGTTTCGAATGATGACCGAGTTCATTTTTATTCTACTCGGCGGAATTCTGGTCTGGGTTGGACTGAGCGGCCGTCTAGCGTTGGGGAATTTCAACCCGAGGGGCCCGGCCTGGCTGGGCCTCGGCGCGGTGCTCATCTACTGGGGGGCGCGCACGATGGCCAAAACCGCGCGCGCCGCGCGGACCGCGGACCGCTTGGTGGCCCAGGTGGGCGGTACATCGCTGATCCTTTTGGGACTCATGATGCTGTCTTTGGGGTTTGTGGAATTTCGCCGGGTGGGAATTATCTTTGCAGCCGCCGGAGCCGTATTAGCGCTGCGCGGAATCCTGGCCGCCGTGTTGTCACTGCGGACGGACTAGTTTTCGCCAAATTCACAAAAGCCGGAGGAACCTTCCATGTTCAAAGAATTCAAAGAATTCGCGATGCGCGGCAACGTCCTGGACATGGCCGTTGGCATCATTATCGGCGCGGCCTTCGGGCAGATCGTCAACTCGTTTGTGCAGGACGTGTTGATGCCGCCAATCGGCAGACTGCTGGGCCACGTCGATTTTTCCAACCTGTTCGTCAACCTGACCGACAAGCACTACGACACGATCGCAGCGGCCAAGGCGGCGGGCGCGGCCACGCTCAACTACGGCGTATTCCTGAACACGGTCATCAATTTCCTGATAGTGGCCTTCGCAGTGTTCCTGCTGGTGCGCCAAGTGAATCGCATGATGCCGAAGCCGGCGCCGGCCCCCGCGCCCGCCACGCGCGACTGCCCCTATTGCTTGAGCGCCGTGCCGGTCAAGGCCACCAAGTGCGCGCACTGCACGTCGGAATTGCGCCCGGCGTGAAGGCGCACAGGCTTCAGCCTGTGGGCTTTAGGAACGAAAAAGAAGCGTCGCGCTTTCCCCGTAAAATGCCGCGAGACTTGCGAGGAGAAGATGAAGATCTGCATTAAGACCGCTCTCGTTCTGGCAGGGCTTCTTTGCGTTTCTCGATGCACGGCCCAGGAGCAGCGCAAGCAGTTGCCCATGACGCACATGGCCGGGCTGCTGGGACTGGTCGAGACCATTCCCCTTCCGACCGAAGGCTGGATGGACCACCTCGCGGTGGACCTGAAAAACAGCCACCTGTTCATCTCCGGCGAATACAGCAAGAGCTTCGTGGTGGTGGACCTGCACTCCGGCGCGGTGATCCGCAATATCACCGGCCTGGGAGGTAACCCGCGCAAGCCGTTCTTCGATCCCAAGACGAACTTGGTGTGGGTGGACCTGGGAGACAACACCCTGGTGGCCGTCGACGCCGGCACGTTCGAAATCGCCAAGACGGTCGAGCTGACCGGCGGCAAGGGCGCCGCGAAGCGGGACCCGGACAACGGGGCCTATGACTATGCCCGAGGCTTGTACTACTCCGGTGTGGGCACGGCGGGGACGATGGACGGCACGGTCGAGATTGTAGATACGCGAGCCGGCAAGCTGGTGGGCAGCATTCCCATGCACGGCAGCGATCCTTCCGCGTTCGTGCTGGACGCCGCGGGCAACCGGCTTTACGTGGGAATGGGTGATGTGGTGAACGGCGAAAGCGTTTGCAAAGTGATTGACACCGAGAAGCGCGAGGTCATCGCCGAGTGGCCCATCGCCGGAGGGCCGCAGCCGCACGTCGCGGCGCTCGATTTACCGCATCACCGCATCCTTTTCGGCAGCCGCCTTCAGGGCGGACATCAGGGTGAGCCCGGCAAGCTCGTGGTGATGAGCTCGGACAACGGCAAAGTGATCCAGGTGCTGGACAGCGTCGGCGGCGCCGACGAGCTGTTCCTCGACCCGCCCACCAAGCGCATCTATTTTTCAGGATCGACCGGCACGGTTGCAGTGTTCAAGCAGGATGACGCCGATCATTACGAGCTTCTTGGAAAAGTTCCCACCGGCGCGGAAGCCAAAACAGGGTTGTGGGTGCCCGAGCTGAAGCGCTACTACTCCGCCGTTCCCAAGCACATCGTTCAGACCCCGCCCTACGGCGTCAATGACCTGATCACTGAAGATGCGCATCTCATGGTCTTCGACTACTTGCCGTAAGAGGGTCGCGCCGGCCGCGCCGATTAAGCCTGAGCGAGGCTACCGCTCGGAACGTCCCGGCAATTTCTGTGTGATCTCAGTGATCGATTTGCCGACGGATTCGAGGTAGTTGCGGGTATGGCCTTCGAGGCCCCCGGTAAATTCGCGCGAGGCCTCCGCCGCTTTCTCCTGCAAATGCTTGTTCATTTGATTCCCTGCGGATACCAGCAGCGCGTTCATATTGGCCCGGGCTGCGTTTTCGAAGCTCTGGAAGAGCTTTTGGAGGGACTCGTTGGACTTGGCGATGACCGCGGCGGTGGTGATCTCCAGGTCTTCATGGGCCTTCGCCAGGCTGATATTCGTGCTCAGGGCCAGCTGATTCTCCAGCTCCGCAAAAATCGTTTCCGATTCTTTCTTCAACGCGGTCTGGCCGCTTTCCAGTTTCTGCAGGGAATCCCTGGCCACTTCGAGCATGGGCGCCACCTGCTCACGGATGCGCGTTACGAAGCGATTCACCGCTTCGCTGCGCGTCGCGTCCATCTTGTTCTTGGCCCCTTCGACGGTGCTGACTGCCAGCGACTCCACGCGCTGGCTTACTTCCATGCCCTGCGCCACGATGTGCTGCCGGGCGCTGTCCATGTCCTGCTCGATCTGCTTGCGCCACAGGGCGTGGCGGTGGCGCGTGGCGGCTTCCTGCGCTTCTGCCAGCTCCTTCATGGCATGGCGGACAATCTCTTCCCTGGAAGACGATATGGCGGTGTGGATGGCCGTGATGGCTTCTTCGCGCAGCTGCGCGCGGAACTCTTCGAGCAGCCGGATCTTCTCGTGCGCCAGCGCGGAGGCGGCTGCTTCGCCAGCCATCATCTGTATCTCTTCCCCGAGGCCGACCATCAGCTGCGCCAGCGGGTTTACGCCGCCCGATGCGGAAGCGACCCCGGCATCGCCTTTCGTGGGGCGGTAAACACGCACTGCTGTCGCATCGGGCGCCGGGGCGGCTTGCTGCTCTTGGCGGGGTACCACCTTCAGTCCTTGTGTGAGTGTTGCAGGGTCAATTGGTTCACCAACGCGCGGGGGAAACCAGTCCGTCGGGGGCGCGGGCACGCCCCAGATGTTTCCAGCCATTTCCAGCTCTATGGCGATCTGGAAGACCCGGTCCTTGCCGTTGGTTTTTTGCGCCCATTTCACGCGCGCCCGGCTGGAGCAGCCCGCGGTACTGCCGTTAGGCTGCCGGACATCCAGATACACTGTCTCGCCTTGTAGGACCTCATGCTTCGAGTAGTAGGTGCAGCCGTGGCAGCTGATGGAAAGCGTGGCGACTTGCTCCTGATACGGCTCGCGCAGCGCCCCCACTCCTTGCACCAGGATCGGAACGGACTGATGGATACGGGTACTGCGGCGCTTCTGTGCGTAGACGAGCTGTTGGGGCGACACCGGAATCCTCCCAGGAGGGGCTTGGAATTTCTATGATAGGGGAGGAGCGGGCGGCCTGTCCGGCGCGCCGAAGAGGTCTGTGGCCGAGGAGTTACCGTCCTTCACGCGGCCAGCCTGGAATTACTCGGCGGGATCTGCGCGGAATTCGCGGGCGCAGACTTCGCAGGGGCAGACGGTTCGCAGGTAGTCAAAGCTGAAAATTCCCGCGGTGTGGCCGTCGTTGAAGTCCATCTGCAGCGCATAGTTGCCGACGGCGTGCGCCGACCTTGCGGCAAGCTTTGGCTTGTACATCGGAAGCAGCGTGGATGCGGTTGGCGCCGCCGGCTCGAACTTGGCCTCGCGCTTCTTCTGCCGCTCGTCGTTGCACATCGCACAGGGGCACACCTCGCGCAGGTAAGCAAACTCGTAGTGGCTGGCGTGGCCATCGGCCCAGGTGATGTCCACGCCAGCGCCGGAGGACACGTGGATCTTCACGCTGGCCGGTTTTCTGCGCGCATCGATGGGAATGGGCATAGCTCTGGCGCGCTACTCCTTGGCAAGCGACGGGGCGCTGATCCGCGCCAGGCGGCCGTGCTCCAGCTCGATGCGCCGGTCGGCCAGATTGCCGATGGCCTGCGAATGGGTCACCACCAGGATGGTGTGTCCGCTTTCGTTTAGTTCGTGCAGCAGCTTCAACACAATGGCCTCGTTGGCTTCATCGAGATTGCCGGTCGGCTCGTCGGCCAGCAGCAGCTTGGGCTGGTTGATCAGCGCGCGGGCGATGGCCACGCGCTGCTGCTCGCCGCCGGAAAGCTCTGCGGGGACGTGATTCAGGCGGTCGCTGAGCCCTATGCGGCCGAGCGCCTCCGCGGCCTCTTTTTCGTCGGTGATGCTGTGAAAATACTGCGCCAGCATCACGTTTTCGAGCGCCGTGAGATACGGCACCAAATGAAACTGCTGGAAGACGAAGCCGATTTTGTCGGCGCGGTAACGCGTCAATTCGCGCTCCCCAAGGTTGCCGATTTCCAGGCCGTCAACCTCGACGCGGCCGGCGCTGGGGCGGTCCAGCCCGCCGAGAACGTTGATCAGCGTGGTTTTTCCCGAGCCGGAAGGGCCCATGATGGCGATCCACTCGCCTGCTTCCACTTCGAAGCTCACGCGGTCCAGCGCGCGCACTTCCCCGAAGCGTTTTTCCAGCTGCTCGACTTTGACCAGAGGCTGGACCATGCGCGCCATCATTCGCCTCGCAAAATATCCGCCGGGCGCACCAAACCCAGCAGGCGCAGCGGGATGGCTCCGGCTAGCGCCACGCCGACCGTCAGCGCGATCGTGATGGGCAGCACCGCCAGGCGCGGCGAAGTCACCACGCCGAAGGTGCGTTCGCCGATCCAGCGCGCCAGCACAAGGCCCACCAGGAAGCCAAGGAAGCCGCCCAGGACGCCGAGCGTGCCGGCCTCGGCCAGAAACAAGCGCATGATCTGCTGCACCGTGCCGCCGAGCGCCTTCATCAGGCCCACATCGCGGCGGCGCTCCATGGCCAGCGCAGCCATCGACGCCAGCACGCCAAGCATCGAGAGAACGAGGATCAGCGCGATGGTCCAGAACAGCAACCCCTGAACGCGCGGCAAAATTGTTCCCTCGGCGGCGGCGATCTGGCGGATGGGCCGCACATCCAGGCCGGGCAGATTTTTCGCCAGCGTTTGCGCGGCTTGCTCGATTTCCGGCGACGTGCCCGAGATGCTCAGCTGCACCAGGCTGATGCCGCCGGGCAGGCCGGCAAGAGCCTGCGCCGAATCGAGGTCCGTGAGGATCTGATTGTCTTCGGCGCCGCCGGTGGTCACAATACCCGCGACGGTAAGCGAAACGCTGCGATCACCGGAGCGCAACTGAACGGGACTGCCGAGCGTGAGTCCGAGTTGGCGCGCCGCGGTAAAACCCACGAGGCAATGCTCGCGGTCGTCGCGCGCAGACACCAACCCGCCCTCGACCTTCCACCACGAATTCATTTTGGCCACCTGGTCGAACCAGGTGCCCGCGAGAATTACCGGCTGCGATCCGGAGTTGGCCGCTACGTAAAGATAAGGCGCCGTGGCCACCAGGTCCGGCAGGCGCAGCGCGGCAATGCGATCGAGAATGGCGGCGTCGGCGAGCGCGGCTTCGCCGCCGGCCGCGGCCGGCGGCGCGATCACCATATTTGCGCCCAGGGTGCGAAATTCCTGCGTCAGCTTGCGCTCCGCATCGAGATTGACGTTCAGCAACGCAGAGCAGACGGCGGCGCCGCTTGTCAGCGCAATCAAAGCCACAGCCAGGCGGCCCCGGCTGGCACCGAGCAGCTTCCATAGAATGCGCAGGAACATCGAGCGGTGGGCCACGTCCTCATTCTCCCCGCAGCACAGGAGCGGGATCGACGCGCGAGGCGCGTCCAAGCGGCAGGAGGCTTCCCAACAGCGCCACCGCCGCGGCGAGAACCAAAACGATGGGGAGGAGAATCCAGCGCAGGGCCGGCGCGACGCCAAAAATTTCCAGGCCCAGGGCGCGCGCCAGCAGAATGCCCAGCGCATAACCCAACACGCCGCCAACCAGCGCGAGGAAAAGCTGCTCAGCGGCAAAGAAAGCGCCGACGGCGCGGCGGCTCGCGCCCAGCGCCTTCATCAAGCCGATTTCCGAGCGCCGCTCGAGCACCGTGGTCGCAGACGTCGCGCCCACGGCCAAAGCCGCGGCGAGAAGAGCGGCAATCGTTACGATCCACATCAGGCCGCTGACGCGCGTGAGAATCCGCCCTTCCCCTTCGGCAACTTGACGGATCGCGCGCACGTCCACGCCCGGAAGCTGCTGCTGAATCTGGTGCGAGATGGACGTGATGTACGGGCTGCAATACCAGCGGTCGTATTCGGCGGGCGTCATGGTCGACGGATCACGCTCGGAGAAAGCGTCGGCCGGCTTAGTGAGCGCGCTGACCAGCAGGCGGCGGTACTGGCCGGGACGGCCCGCCAGATCCTGCGCGATGGCTAGGGGCGCGAGAATGGAACTGTCTTCGCGGCCTCCGGTGGAAACGACCCCGGTAATCTTCAGCGTGTGCGAGCGGCCGCCCGCATCTATTTTCACTTCGCTCCCGGCATGCAGATTCAATTGCCGCGCCAGGTCCGCTCCTGCTACGCCCTCGTCGGACGCATCCGAGAACCAGCGGCCGTCGATATGCCACGCCGGATCCGTGGCGGAAACGCCGGTGGTGAAGGAGCTGTCGTCTGGCACCATTACCGCGTGGCTATACCACGTGCCGATCAATTCTGCCCTGGAATTATCTTGCAAGCCCACGGCAGCAATGTGCACCGGAACGTCAAGAAACGGCGCGAACCCCATGACGTTGTTGCGCCAGAAAATCGTCTTCAACTTGCCGAGATCGCCCTCGGGCAGGTAGGCGCCGGCGTCGACGGGACGGTAATCGACACCGCCAATTTCCAGCGGCAGGGTGTCCGATACCGGCGTGACCAGAAGATTGGCGCCCAGCGAGCGGAATTCGCGGGCCAGGCGGTCGCCCACGTCCAGCGACACTTCCAGCGTGGCTGTGGCGACGGCCATGCCTAGCGCCAGCGCCGCCGCAGTGAGCATTTTCCGGCGCGGCTTGCGCGTGAAAGAATCGCTGACGATTCGAAGGAACATAAATCTGTCGTCTGGAAACCGGCTATTTGGCGACCCGGCTGCGCGCCTCGGCCAGCTTGGACACGTCGATCACCAGCGCGCCGCTTTCGGTGCGATATGGCACGCCTACGGGGTTGCATCCACCCGCTTCGCCGATGGTCGGAACGTAAATGGCAGAGGCGCAGTTGCGGCACACGACGTTCGAACCATCCTGGCGATA
>Ga0210398_10001569_pt1 | contig 23298 bp, 22 predicted proteins | sample IncBWC4OmetaG_FD_161047 | JGI IMG/M metagenome (GOLD analysis project Ga0210398, IMG submission 161047) | Forest soil microbial communities from Barre Woods Harvard Forest LTER site, Petersham, Massachusetts, United States - Inc-BW-C-4-O | ecosystem: Environmental > Terrestrial > Soil >...
CAACGGCAAAGCCCAATGCAATACCTGCCACATCGACGGCAGATCCAACACCGCCACCGGAACCGACACCGGTGTGGCCACGAACGTCGCTCCGTTGTTCAGCGACTTCACCTACAACAATATCGGCCTGCCGAGGAACGTGATCCTCCCATGGTATGCGGAAAACTTTCCGGATCAGTGGGGCTTCACGGGCAACCCGCTCGGCATAGGCTTCACCGACGAGGGCGTGGGTCTTTTCCTGGATGGATATTACGGCGCTCCGCCAAATCTGTCCTGGGGAGAACAGCTGCCGTTTTTCGAGGGCAAGTTCCAAACATCGACGGTCCGCAACGCCGGTAAGGTGCCTTACGCCGGTTTCGTCAAGGCCTACATGCACAACGGTTATTTGCTCAGCCTGAAGGAAGTGGTGCACTTCTATAACACCCGCGACGCTTTTCCCGGAGCATTCGTTGCCGGGAGTTGCCGCCCCGGAACGGTGGAGAAAGTGAATTGCTGGCCCCCACCGGAAGACCCGAACAACCTAAATATGACCATTGGTCACCTCGGTCTGACCAGCACGGAGGAAAACGATCTGGTGGCGTTCCTGGAAACTCTGACGGATGGCTTCGTACAAACGGCGAGTTTGAACAGCACGCCGGCCAGCACGTTGAGGAAACCTGCCACGCCGCCGGGACGCTAGAATGAAACGCTTCATTCTGACTTTTGCATTCGTCGTGACCTTTGCCGGCCTGCACTCTGCGGATGATCTCGTGATCGCCGCGGTGCCGACGCACAAAGCCGCACAACTTACCGCGGGTCCTGAACTGGAAGTCGCCACTGACACCTTTGCCATCATCCACTGGACCATCACGAATCCAGGAGGCACCGACCTGCACTACGGCGTGGTGCACTACGGAATCGACGCCAAGAACCTGACACAGGTTGCCAAGTCGCCCAATCGCCGCAATCCTTCGCATCCCGATATGAATTTCCGGGTGCGCATCATGGGACTCAATTCAAATACCACTTATTACTACAAAGTGGAATCGGCGGGCGCCACGGACGTCAGTGATGGAGTATCCAGTACTGTGAGGAGATTCAAGACAAACTAGCTGAGCCGGCGGCGAAGCGCATTGACCCCGGCTATGGCGTGCGGAGCTCCGGCCCCGCACGCCATCCTTTGCTCACCGACCTTTCCTACCCTCTCGGAGGCGGATCCGGCGGTTGCGTCGGAGATCCCGGCGGCACGTTCGGATTGGTGGCCGGCGTGTCCGGCGGCGGCGGATTCGAAGGTGGCGGCGTTGGCACCTCCGGCGGCGTATTCGGTATTGACGGCGATGTGGGCGGAGGCGTGTGCTGTGCACAGCCCACCGTAAACGCGCTCAGGTCGATGGCGGCCAGGATAGATCGGCTCGCGTTCATGTTTTCACTCCTATCAGTTGTTGATCAGTCGGCGCTGACTCCGGCGTCGGCAGCGATCGCCCGAATCCTATTTAGATGTGCTTGCAGCGTCGGCAATGTGGCGCTCGCGAATGCTCTCGCGTCAGGGTCCTGGCCGGATGCCGCTTCCTTCTTGAACTCGGCGATATCCTCTTCGTGGTCCTTTATCATTCCCTTGATATAGGACTTGTCGAACGATTGGCCGGAAAGGACTTGGAGCTTGGCTTTCGCCTCCATCTCGTCAACGCTGGGGTTGGCGGGCAAAGTTATGTTTTTTGACTGGGCGAGAGCCTTCAGTTTTTCGTTGGTCGCCGAATGGTCCTTTACCATCTGCGCGCCGAAATCCTTCACGCTCGGCCTTTGGGCTTTTTGCTGCGCCAAGATCCCCATGGCCACCTCCGCAATGCCGCCTTCCGCCGCGTCTCGATAAAACTTCGCGTCGGGGATCTCCGCGGAAAACACCGCCAGCGGAACCAGTAAAACCAACGATGCTGTGAATTGCTTCATACCGTATCCCTAGGCCGCTGCCTGCTTCGACCGCCAAGGTGCACGTTTCGAGGTTCGTTTCGCATAGCCAAGATTCCCACCTGCTCGTAGGACAATCGGAAATTTGCATTAGGAAATGCGCAATGTCCGACATTTTTTTTGAGCGTGAAGCCCGACCGCGCAAAATGTAGAAAGTGCAATCAGGGGCCGGGCGAACCTGCGGGAAGTTAAGCTCACTTAAGAATCGAACATCGGAGCCGCACCGCATGAGCTTGGACGGCGGAGAGCGATCGTCAATTCAATTACTTAGCCTGCCACACGGCAGCCGCGGGGCGAGCCCGCCAATTCATTGTCGATTCAACGCACCGTCACATTGCGTATCTAGACTGATTCCATCTAACGGGAGGAACTGTCATGTCGGTACGGATGTTGCCCACGGGTGGCGTGGCCGCGTTTTTGCTTCTTGGATCCGTGCCGACGATGGCGGATGACCCGCCTCAAACGCAAACCGACATCGGCCGCGTCTCCACGGGCGCCAAAAACGCAGCGGAGCAAACGGTCGTGAAGCCCAGCCCCACGATCGATCGGGCCGCCGCCGTAGCTGAAAAGCAACAGGCGCCGAACATCGTTGACGTGCAACCGTTGAGTGAAATCATCAAGCTGCCGGACATCAACATGGCCGAGGCCTTGCAGCGAATTCCCGGAATTTCTCTCGAGACCGACAGCGGCGAGGGGCGCTTCGTCCACATCCGCGGCATGGATGCCGATCTCAACGGCACGACCTACGGCGGTGTGCGCTTGCCGGCATCCAATCCATCATCGCCCTCCGGTGGCGGCCGAGCGGTTGCCTTCGATACCTTTCCCACCGGCATCATCGGCGGCGTCGAAGTCACGAAAACGTCGCGGCCGGACATGGATGCCGAGGCACTCGGCGGCTCGATCAATCTCGTGCCGAGAACCGGAGCCGAGCACGGCGGCGCTCCCTTTCTGGACGCCGATCTGGGAACCGGCTACGAGCCGCTGCGCGAAACGCCGGTGTATCACGCCGAAGTCAGCGCGGGCCGCAGCTTCGACGGCGGCGACGGAATCGGCGGCTTGTTCTCCGGGAGCAATGCCTTCAGCGCCGTGGTCAGCGCCGTCTATCACCAGGATAGCCGCGGGATAGACGACGTGGAGGAGAGCTATACCGATCAGCAAAGCAGCGGCGTGCCGGACAAGGTGTTGAGCAACCTGCAGTTTCGCCGCTACGAATATCATCGCAAACGCTACGGTGCCGCGGCCAATTTCGATGCCAAAGCCAGCGAGAGCACCTCGCTCTACCTGCGCGTGCTGTATTCCGGCTACACGGAGGGCGCCGACAAACACTTTCTGGTACTCAACAACCTCGACTCGAACAGCGGCTGCACGCCGCTGCCGAGCTGCATTCAAGATCCCAACAACCCGAACGGCTTCATCGCCTCGGGCGCAGGACTTGAACAGGACACCACCGATTCCTTGGAGCGCATCCAAAACGGGCTCGGAATGATCGGCGGCAGCAGCGTGTTCTCGAGTTTCAAGCTCGACTATCACGCGTCCTTCGCGCTCGGTACCGACCGGGTTTCGACCAGCTACGGCAGTGTGTGGACCGACCCCAACCCGGTGCCCATCGCCTACGACACCACCACCGATCCTCGCTTCCCGAACTTTCATACGCTGGATGGCACCAATCCCGCCAATCCGGCCAATTACACGTTGCAGTCGATCAGTCTGGGGGACTCCTATGCTCACGACGGAGAGACCGCCGCAGCGCTGGATGCCACGATCCCGATGGGGAGCGGTGACAATACCGAGGAGCTGAAATTCGGTCTCTCGCTGCGCGACCGCCACAAGACCAACCAGTCCTATTCGCCGGTGTTCACACCCAACGGCACCATTCCGCTGACGCCCTACACTTATGGCTCGCCGCAGATCTACTACAACAATCTCTACGATATCGGACCGGCGATCAGCCTCGTATCGGTTCGAAACCTCGCCAACGGCCCCTTGGGCACCATCACCGACGATGCGGCCGCCGATGCATCCGGCAGCAGCGACGATCGGGAGAATGTCTACGCCGGATATGGCCAATACTCGGCCCGGTTCGGCAAGGTGGGGGTGCTGGCGGGCGTGCGCGTCGAGGCGACCCGCGCGACCTACGGCGGCAATCTCTACAACAGCGATGCGGACACGAACACGCCGTCAACCGAAAGAAATTCGTATACGAATTTCTTCCCCACCCTGCAGGGCCGCTATGACTTCCTCGACACCTTGGTCGGGCGGCTCACCTATTCAACCGGCATCGCCCGTCCGGGTTTCGAACAGATCACCCCGGGCGCGTCCATCAGTGTGACGAATGCCACGGTGACCGTCGGTAATCCGGCGCTGAAGCCCACGCTCGGCCAGAATTTCGACGCCACTCTCGAGTACTACCCGGGAGATGGTCAAATCGCGGCGCTCGGCTTGTTCTACAAGCAATTTCGCGACTACATCCTGTTGTCGCAGCAGATCGTATCGGGATACAACTATCCCGGCCTTACGAACACCATTACCCAGGTTCAGAGCTGGAGCAACGGCCCAGCGCACGCCGAGGGTATCGAGGGCCAGTACCAGCAGCAGCTGAAATTCCTGCCGGCCCCGCTCGACGGCTTCGGCTACAGCACCAACTTCACCTTGGTCGATTCGCGCGCCCAGATTCATCCGGGCATCTACGGTCTGCTGCCGTCCACCTCGAAGGTCACTTGGAATGCGGCGATATTTTACGAGCGCGCACCCTTCGAAGTGCGCGTGGCGGCCGACTACGTCGGCCAGGATCTGTTCGCCTTCGGCTCCACGACCGGCAATTCGACCGACGTGTATTCACGCCATCGGCTGACGCTCGACGTCGGCAGCAGCTATGCCATCGCGCATGAGGTGAAGGTCTATTTCGACGCGAAGAATCTGCTCAATACGCCCTTGGAATTCACCGAGGGGACCAGCGATGCACGGCCCATTCAGCGCGAGTTTTACGACATCACGCTGCTCGCCGGTGTGCGCATGAGCTTTTGAGGAGGAATCAACCCATGTTCAGAACAGCTTCGATGGCAACGCTCGCGTGCTTGGCCGTATTGGGCGCGCTGGGCGCCGCAACGGCGGCGGCCCAGGCCTCGGCCGGTATCCCGCGCTACGAGCATATCTTTCTGATCATCGAAGAAAACCGCAGCTATGGCGAAATCATCGGCGAGAAATCCATAGCGCCGAACATCAATCGCCTCGCGGCGCAATACGGCCAGGCAACGCAATTCTATGCCGAGGTTCATCCCAGCGAAGGCAACTATGTCGCCATGCTGGGCGGGGACACCTTCGGCATCCACGACGACGATGCCTACTATTGCAAACCCAACATGCAAGATTCCATGTGCCCGAAATCGAACAAAGCCGATTACGTCGAACACACCGTCACGGCGCCGAGCCTCGTCGATCAACTGGAGAGCCGCGGCCTGACCTGGAAGGCCTATATGGAGAGCATTCCCGCGCCGGGTTCCGGCGCGGCGCGCTGGCCCACCGCGGATAAGCCGGTGACCGGCGTTCCCGCAGAGCTCTACGCGGTGAAACACAACGGCTTCATGACATTCAAGCGGGTCCAGGATGACCCGCATCGCGCGGACAAAATCGTCGGGTTCGATGCGTTGGAGCGCGATCTGGCCTCCGGCAAGCTGCCGAACTACGCACACATCGTTCCGAATCAGTGCAACGACATGCACGGCCGTGATCAGGGGCCGTACACTCCCGCCGACTGCGACAAATCGAATCATGAGGGGTTGATCAAGCGCGGCGATCGGGTGGCCGGAGAGCTGGTCGAGAAGATCATGCGCTCGAAGCTTTGGAGCGCGGCGGGCAACGCCGCCATCGTCATTACCTTCGACGAGAACGGCAAACAAGAACGCGACACCGACGCCCAGGGTTGCTGCGGCTACGATCCGGCGAGCCATGCGAACTTCGGCGGCGGACGAATCCCCACCATCGTCATCACCAACCACGGCGCGCGGGGCGCGCAGGATCCGACGCCCTACAATCATTATTCATTGCTCCGCACCACCGAATCCGCGTTTGGAATCGGCGAGCACCTGGCCGGCGCCGGCAACGACAAAGCCGGGGTCGTCGATATGAGCCCGCTGTTCGCCGTCGCGAAGTAGGCGTTCTCATGCGCACCTGGCCGGCCCGTTCGCGCAAAACCGTCCGCATCGAAATCATTCCGATGATCGATGTGATGATGTTTTTGCTGGTGTTCTTCGTGTTGATCAGCATCCATGTGCTGCCGGCGCTCGGACTCAAGGTCGCGCTGCCGCACTCAGCCTCGCCGGCGCGGATCGACGAACTCAAACGCGTCACCGTGACCATGACGAGCGACGGCTCGATTTATCTCGATGGGGAGAAAACCAGCCTACAGCAGCTGCCCGGGCAATTGCACGCGCTGCAGGCAGAGTCCAAGATCGCGGTGATCATCGCGGGCGACGAGCACTCCCTGCTGCAACAGCTCGTCGACGTTCTGGATGCGATGAAGCGCGCTGACGTGCCGGCCGCCTCCATCGTCACGAAGCCGAAATGAGCCCGTGAATCAATCGACGCCGGAGTTCGTTACCCAAGGCATGGCGCTGGCCTTCACCGCCGCGGCGCTCTTTGCTCTGCACGCCCGCGGGCCGGACCCCGCGCCCGCCGTGCCGGTGCACGATCCCGGGGTGACGATTTCCCTGCTGGAAGAAGCGCCCGCTCCGCCGGCGCCCCAGGTGGAACCGCCGAAACCGGTACCGCATGCCGCAGCCGCGCGCCGTCCCGCGCCGGCACCGGTGGCCGCGCCGATGACCCCCGCGGCCGATGCCGCGCCGGAGGCCGATGCCGCGATCATGTTGCCTGCCGAAGCGGCCGCGCCGGCGCCGCCGGCGGTGTCCCATGCCAGCGTCGAAGCGGCGTATGCCGCGGCCCTGCGCGAAAACGTGGATGCCCGCACGGAGGTGCCGAAGACCGCGGAGTATCGCTTGCTGAAACCCTCCGGCGCCCCTCAGGTTTGCTTCACTCTGGATCGCGGCGGCGGTAACCCCAGCAATGTCGCCGTCACGCATCGTTCCGGATCCACGATTCTGGACACCCAGGCGCTGCGCATCGTCGCCGCGGGACACTACCCGCCATTTCCCGAAGCCGCCTTTCCGGGCGAGCAACGGCATGTTTTCGTCGTCACCATCGAGTTTCACTCATGAATTTTCAGCTCTACCACGATTTGACCTTCGATGTTCTCTACGGCGGCGTCGCCATATTGATCTTCGTGATTTTCGAGCGCGGGCTCTATTTGAGCTACCTGTCCATCCGTGCCGGGCGCCTGGCCCGGGCGCTCGGCAGCGAGGCGCGTGCTCAGCGGCTGCGCGCCGCGGACATCAGGGCGCGCGACCCCATCAGCAGCGCGGTGGTTCGCTATAGCGAGTTCGGCGCGAAAAGCGGCGTCTCCCGCGCGGAGCTGGAGGACTACTCATCGGCCCTGTTCATCGAAGTCGACAAGAAGATAAGCGCCCGGCTTTGGATTCTGGACACCATCATCACGGCGGCGCCGCTCCTGGGACTGCTCGGGACCATCCTCGGCATCATGCAAACCTTCACCGCGCTGGCGCAGGGCGGGGTGTCCGATCCGGGGGAAGTCAGCCGTGGAATCGGCATGGCGCTGGTTGCCACCGCCATAGGCATCGCCACCGCATTGCTGGGGCTCCTCGGCCACAACATTCTGAATCGCCGCGCCCAATTGCTCACGGAGGATTTCAAGGTCTTTTTACTTCGTCTCACTCCCACTGCCGCCATTCATGACAGCCACGGGGGCGACAGCCAGCACGAAGAAACTGCCCGGGAGGACCGGCGGCTTCGGATGCGCATCCAGCAATGACGGAATATGAAAGTCCTATTGATCGAGGATGACCGCATGATCGGCTGGGGTTTGAGCCGGGGCCTCACCGACGAGGGCTTCGCGGTCGATTGGCTCGACGACGGCGATGCGGCCGCGGTCGCGTGCTCGGAACGCAGCTACGACGCCGCCATCCTGGATCTGGGCCTTCCCAGCCGCGACGGACTTCAAGTGCTGGCGGAGTTGCGCAGCCACGGCAACACGTTGCCGATCGTGGTGCTGACGGCGCGCGACTCCGTTGCCGAGCGTATCAAGGGCCTGGACGCCGGGGCGGACGACTACTTGTGCAAACCCTTCGATTTCGACGAACTCGTCGCGAGGTTGCGCGCCGTTCTGCGCCGGCGCGCGGGGCAGGCCATACCGATTCTTGCATACCGCGACCTGACGCTGAATCCGACGACGCGCCGCGTCGCCTACAAGGGCGATCTTCTGAGTCTGTCGGCCAAGGAATTCGCGCTGCTGGAGATCTTGCTGCAGCGTCCCGGGGTGGTCATCACGCCTGCGCAGTTGCGCGACAGGCTCTACGGCTGGGACAAGGACGTGGAGAGCAACACGGTCGAGGTCTACATCCATTCGTTGCGGCGCAAGCTGGGCCACGAATACATCGAGAATATCCGCAGCGTCGGCTACCGGATGCCGCTGCCGTGAGGTCGCTGCGGGCGCGGCTGCTGATCGGACTCCTGAGCGGAATGCTCGTGATGCAGCTCATCATCTATCTTCTGATCTATTCGCGCATCGAGGATGAAATCGACGAATTGTTCGATGCCGAATTGGAGCGCAGCGCGCTCGCGGTCGTGCCGGGGGAGCGAATGCTTCTGCCGTACGCGCCGCCGGCGCAAGAGGTCGACAATCCCCTCGCCGGGATGGTAATCACCGTCTGGGGGAACTCCGGCGCGGAGCCTCCATTCCAATCCAGTCCGCTCAAAGGGATTTCCCCCTCCACACGGCCCGGCTTTTCGAAAGTCAGGATCGACGGCCGGCGCTGGCGTCTGTTCGCCTCGCGTTCCGGCGATCAATTGGTGATCGCCGCTCAACCCCGCGAGATCCGTGTTGCCTCCGCCCGCCAGATCACGCTTCGTACCCTGCTGCCGACTCTGGCGGTATTGCCGGCGGCCGGCCTCATGATCTGGCTGGCGGTATCGTTCGGTTTGCGCCCCCTCGCACGCGTCACTTCGGAGTTGCGGTTGCGGTCGCATCGCGATGTGTCGCCGCTCGACGCCACGCGTCTGCCGCCGGATATTGCGCCGGTCATCCATGCGCTCAACGACCTGATGCAGCGGCTCTCGGAAATCATTTCCAGGCAGCGCCGATTCATCGCCGATGCGGCGCATGAACTGCTGACTCCTTTGACGGCGGTGCGTCTGCAATCGCAGTTGTTGGCGCGCGCCGAGGGCCCGAGCCGCCAACGGGAGGCGATGTCTGATTTGCACGGCGGCGTGTCGCGCGCGCTGCATCTGACGCGGCAATTGCTCACATTGGCGCGTCACGATGCCGACGCCGATGCACAGCCCTTCGCTCCCGTCGATCTGGGAGAACTGATCGGCCAGGTCGTCGCCATTCATCTGCCGCTGGCGGAAGCGAAATCCATCCGCCTGGAAGTGCATGCGGTGCATTCCGTGATCGTGCACGGCGACGTAGAGGCATTGAATACCTTGGTGGCGAATTTGATCGAGAACGCCATCAAGTATTCCGACAGCGGCGGCGTGGTGCGGGTCACTTTGCAATCGCGGCCGAACGAGGTATTGCTGCACGTCGAGGACTCGGGGCCCGGGATTCCGTCCGACGAGCGTGAACGGGTGTTCGACCGGTTCTACCGCCGGGTTGAAAGCACCGAGGGCGGCAGCGGCCTCGGGCTCGCGATTGCGCGCGATATCGCCGTACGTCACCAGGCATGCATTTCCTTGAACTCCTCAGAGGCGCTGGGGGGACTCGATGCTTGCGTCTGCTTCAGCTGCCGGCGCTGTCGGAATCAATGACCATGCTGATCACGATAGCGCCGCGGCGAACGTCCAACGTGGCCGTGGAACCAGCGCGAGAAATAGGCCGCATCCACGAATCCGAGATAGTAGCTGAGTTCGGTAATCGAACGGTTTGAGTACAGCAACTCCCGCTTCGATTCGAGCAAGGCGCGCTGATCCAGCATCGCCGCCGGCGGCATTCCCGCGATCCGCGCGCACGCGACCCGCAGCTTCGTCGTGCTGACACCCAACGCTCTCGCATACGCGGGGACACTTTCGCGCAGTCGATAGCGCTTCTCGATGCGGCCACGAAGGCGCGCGACCAACTCGGCGTGGTGTCCCGGCGTTACGGTGCGGGCATCCGAGAGATGTTCGGCGCGGCGCAGGGCGGTGACCGCAATCGAGAGCACTGCCGAATCGATGGCCGCGCGGTAGCCGCGCGCCGCGTGACCTAATTCCCTGCTCAAGAGTTCCCGATCCCGCTCGAGCGAAGCTTCATCGTCGGCGCCGAGCTTGATGGCCCGCGGAATGCGCAGCAACTCCTCCAGGTATGGATCGCGGTGCACAAGATCATGCAGGTAGCCGTCGGCAAGTGTAATGACGAAACCACGGGACTCCCAATGCCACTTGAATCCATGCACGACGCCGGCTGGAACGATGAGCAATGACGGTGCGGCAAATTCATGCGTACTCTCTTCCGCCTGCATGGCGCCCCCGCCGCGCACGATGAGGAAGATGTGGCTGAGCTCGGTGTGCGCGTGCGGACGGATAAACCAATTACTGGGCCGCGAGCGCTCGTGCAGGTGCTCAACGTGCACGAACTGTTCGGCCACCGCCCGGTGCGGCTCGCCGTACAGATAAAAGACGGGTACTCCTTTGGGTCGTGCCATAAGTTGAAGCCGCGCCGGCGGCGGTTGAATTGTCCAAGTAATCAATCTTCCTTAGCAAGTGATTTCGTGTCGCGGGCGTATGGTGCCTCCTTGGGGAAGTTTCACGCGGATGCCGCGGCGAGGCTTGGGATGCGCACGCAAATCGGTATTATCGGCGCGGGACCGGCGGGGATGTTTCTGGCGTTGCTGCTGCGCTGGTTAGGCATTGAGTGCATGGTCATCGAGAAGCACGATCGAGAATACGTGCAAGGCCGGGTGCGCGCCGGTGTTCTGGAGCAGAGCACGGTCGAGCTCATGCGCTCGCTTGGCGTCGGCGATCGCGCGGCACGCGAGGGCCTGGTGCATCGCGGCACCAATCTGGCCATCGATGGAAAGCTCTTTCATGTTGACTTCGCCGAGCTTACCGGCGGTAAGACCGTCACCGTGTACGGCCAGCAAGAAGTCATGCGGGATCTGTACGATGCCGCCGCGAAACGAGATCTCGCCATCTTCTGGAATGCCGAGGACGTCTCGCTGTCGCGCCTCGATAGCGATCGTCCGGCCATCGAGTTCCGGCGTGGCGATGCTGCGGAGCGCATCGACTGCGACTACATCGTCGGATGCGACGGGTTCCACGGGATCAGTAGAAGGTCCATCCCGTCGACCGTACTCAAGGTGTTCGAACGCGTCTATGCCTTCGGTTGGCTCGGCGTCCTGGCGGAGGTGCCGCCGGCGAACCATGAACTCGTCTACGCCAATCACGAGCGAGGGTTCGCTTTGGCGTCCATGCGCTCAGCTGAGCGCAGCCGGTACTATATCCAATGTGCGCACGACGAGGATCCTGCGCGGTGGCCTGACGAACGCTTCTGGGACGAGCTGTGCCTGCGACTCGGACCGGAAGTCGGTGCCAAGGTCACTCGCGGACCTTCGTTCGAGAAGTCGGTAGCACCCCTGCGTTCCTTCGTTTCCGAACCCATGCGATGGGGGCGTTTATTTCTGGCCGGCGATGCCGCGCACATCGTGCCGCCCACGGGCGCCAAAGGCGTGAATCTTGCCGTGGCGGATGGCAGAATCCTCAGTGCGGCTTTCGCGCAGTACTATAAACAGGGTTCTTCGCAGGGTATCGACAACTACTCGAGGCGCGCTCTCGCGCGGGTCTGGAAGGCGGAGCGCTTCTCATGGTGGTTCACATCGATCACCCATCGTTTTCCGGACATGGATGGGTTTGCGCGACGCCTACAGATTGCGGAACTCGACTACCTTCAAGCCTCCCGAGCCGCGCAGCTGGTTCTGGCGGAAAACTATGTGGGACTGCCGCTCGAGGTTGCCTGAGATGTCAACGCCGGCCGAGCCAAGAGTGCCTCTCACGCCAAACCCCTACACGAGCGAGGATGCCGGCAGCCCACCCTCGCTGTTCCCGGATTATCGCTCAACCGCGCTGCGCAGCCCGCTGCAAGCCCCGTTTCCCATCTCCCAGACCCTGACTGAGATTACCGGTCCCGATTGTTGGGAGCGCTTGATGGGGCCGCCGGTCGCAGACCTGACGCGCCGGCATGCCGGCACGCCGCTGGGTCAGCGCATTATCGTACAGGGTCATGTGTTGGACGAAGACCACCGCCCGGTGCCTCGCACCGTCATCGAAATCTGGCAGGCAAATGCTGCCGGACGCTACATTCATCCCCTCGATAACTGGGACGCGCCGCTCGATCCGAATTTCTCCGGTGCCGGCCGCGTGATCACCGACGATGAGGGTCGATACCGCTTTGTCACCGTGCGTCCGGGCGCGTATCCCTGGGGCAATCACCGAAACGCCTGGCGGCCGGCCCATATCCATCTGTCCTTGCTGGGACCGGCATTCGCGACTCGTCTCGTCACCCAAATGTATTTTCCGGACGATCCCTTGATTGAAATCGATCCGATCGCCAACGCAGTTCCCATGCCCTATCGTCAGCGGATGGTCGGACGATTCGACATAGCCCTGTCCGAACCCAACTGGGCGTTGGGTTATCGATTCGATATCGTGCTGAAAGGCGCCCATGCGACGCCTTTCGAGGAGGACTGATCCTTGAACGAGCTGGAAGGACGCAATCCTAAGCCGCGCCTGGACAACCAAGCGCCTGAACTCTTTGGCCAAACCCCATCGCAAACCCTCGGCCCCTTCTTCCATGATTGCCTGCCGTGGAAGGGCGGCGCAGATCTCGTCGGCACGTCCGACATGGGGGCGCGACCCGTACCGCAGGGCGAGGTCATCGATCTGCACGGGCGTGTCCTCGATGGCCATGGCGAGGCTGTTGCGGACGCCATGCTCGAGATCTGGCAGGCAAATGCCGCCGGGCGCTACGCGAGCCGCGCGGATCGGCGCGAGGACGGCTTGATCGATCCGCATTTCATCGGCTTCGGCAGAGCGGCCACCGGCGCCGGGGGTGAATTTCACTTCCGCACCATTCGCCCAGGTCGCGTACCGGGTCCAAAGGGAACGCTGCAAGCACCGCACATCGCACTATCCGTGTTCGGCCGCGGTCTCTTGAAGCGCTTGGCCACCCGCATTTACTTTGCCGATTGCAATGACAATGCGGACGATCCCGTCCTCATCAGCGTGCCCGCCGATCGGCGTACGGCGCTCATCGCCCGGCGCCGCGGCGCGAACTGGTGGTTCGATGTGGTCCTGCAGGGGCCCGGCGAAACCGTGTTCTTCGCGTTATGAGCGGATCCTTGCTGCGCACACGTCCCGCGACGACCCAGGAAATGTTGGCCGTGTTCGATGACGCCTCGACGTTGCGTCGTGCGCTTGCCTTCGAATCCGCGTTGGCGCAAGCCCAAGCCGCCGAACGGGTGATCGATGCGCAGTCCGCGGAGGCAATCGCGGCCGTCTGCGGGGCCTTCACGACCGATATGCCGGCCTTCGCAGAGAGCGTTGCCCTCGCCGGCACGCTGGCGATTCCGCTCGTGCAAGCGCTGCGCGTGCGGCTGACAGGCACCGCCGCCGCCGATCTTCACCACGGAGCGACCAGTCAGGATCTGGCCGATACGGTGCTCATGCTGCAGGTAAAGCAGGCAGGCGCATTGCTCGCCGCAGACCATGCGCGCCTCGTCACGGCGCTTACGATGAGCGCTCGACGATTTGCCGCGCTGCCGGCGGTGGGCCGCACCTTGCTGCAGGATGCGCGTCCGATCGGCTTTGGCCTGCGGGTCGCGCAGTGGGCCGCGGGTGTTCGGGAAGCCGCCCATGATCTCGACCGAACGATCGCCGCGAACGCCAACGTTCAGCTGGGAGGCGCGGCAGGCACACGCGCAGGTTTGCGGGGTTGCGGCGCGGCCGTCACCGCGGTCCTCGCCGCCCGCCTGCAACTCAACCCCAGTCCGCCGTGGCATGCGCGGCGCGGTGGCATTGCCGCCATTGCCTCGAGCCTCGCCATTTGCCTTGGCGGGCTCGGAAAAATGGCGCGCGACATCTCACTCCTGGCGCAAAGCCGCGTCGGAGAGGCACTCGAGCCCTTGATCGAGGGTCGCGGTGGCTCCTCGGCCATGCCTCACAAGCGAAATCCCACAGGCTGCCAGGTAGCCCTCTCGGCAGCGATGCGTGCGCCGGGACTGGTTGCCACGGTACTCGCCGGCCTTCCGTGCGAGTTGGAGCGCGGGCTGGGCGGCTGGCAAACCGACGCACCGGTACTCGCCGACCTTTGCCTGCTTGCAGCGGGCAGCGCCAACGCGATGGCCGCCGTGGCAGAAGGTCTGCTCGTCATGGATTCCACCATCGCCGCCAACTTGGCGGAAGCCGATATCGGCGACGATATCGGGGAGAGTGTGCAGATCGTAGCGGACCTTCTCGACCCACCGCGAGGCGCGCACTAATGCCTTTCACGGCACGGGATGGCACGCGGCTCTATTGGCGCCTGGAGGGCTCATCGGAGCGCCCTCCCTTGGTATTGCTGAACGCCCTTGGCACCGACATCGCGCTCTGGGATGGGTTGATGCCCCTGTTGCTGCCGCACTTCCAGATACTCCGATTCGATGCGCGAGGGTCTGGGGCCTCGGATGCGCCGGCCGGGGACTATGGCTTCGAAATGCTTGCGCACGATGCGCTGGCCGTGATGCGTGCCGCGAACCTGCCGCGCGCGGTCTTCGCGGGCGTATCGCTCGGCGGCATGATCGCCATGGAAGCCGCTTGGCGGTTTCCGGAGCACGTCGCAGCACTGGTCCTGATCTGCACCTCTGCGACCGTCGACCGCGCCCTCTGGGGAGATCGCGTACGTGACGTCCGGGCGGGCGGTGTCGAGACCATCGCCGATGAGGCGATGGCACGTTACCTCTCCGCTGAATTCTCAGCCACCCACGCGGATCTTGCCGCCACTGTCCGGCGCACGTTGCTCGGCACCCAAGGTTATGCCGGTGGCGCCGCCGCGATTCGCGACGGCGAACTGCTGGGTCGTCTCGCCTCGATCAAGGCCCCGACACTGGTTGTCAGTGGAAATAGGGACGTATCGATGCCATTTGCGCCGCACAGCCAGGCGCTGCTTGCGGCCATCGTCGGTTCCGAATCCGTGCGGATCGATGCCGGTCACCTTGCACCGCTCGAGGCGCCCCACGCGCTGGCTCAGGCGATCCATACATTTGTGAGCATGGGAGATGACGCGCGACGCGCCGCGCGTGTCCTTTACGAAGCTGGGCTGCGCAACCGACGTCGCGTCCTGGGAGATGAGTGGGTGGACCGCGCACTGGCGAAGCGCACCTCGTTCGATGCCGAGTTCCAGGAGATGATCACGCGCATTGCCTGGCAAGAAGTCTGGGGGCGGGCAGGCCTGGATGAGCGCACGCGCCGTCTGCTCGTCGTTGCGGTCACGGCCAGTCTGGGGCGTTGGGAGGAATTTGCGCTGCACACGCGCGCCGGGTTGACCCATGGCAGCTTCTCCCGGGACGAACTGAAGGAGGTGCTCATGCAAATGGCGATCTATGCCGGCGTGCCTGCCGCTCACACGGCCTTCCGGCAGGCCCAGCAGATCATCAGCGCGCTCGACGAAGGAAACGCCCAATTGCCTCGATAACCAGTGCCGTCTGATCTACGTGCGGCGAATGACCGCAGTCGCTCAGCTTGACGGCCGTGCTTTCAGCTACCTGTGACGAGACCCGGTCGATTTGGGCCATGGTTCCATATTTATCACCCGATCCCTGAATCAATAAAACGGGACATTGAATGCCGCTGAGCAGGCGCTCGATGTCCCAACCTCTAAAGGCCGGCCGCAGCCAAACGTTGGCCCAACCCCAAAACAGCTTCTGGATATCGTCATGATATTTCCCCAGGCGAGCAGGCAGGTCGCTCGTCAGAAAGTCCTTCCTGGTCTTGGCAATGCCCTCGATGGTGAGGGGCTCTACGAAAATATGCGGGGCCATCGCAACGACGCCGGCCACGCTCGTCGGCGATGAGGAAGCATAAATAAGCGCGATGGATGCTCCGTCGCTGTGGCCTACCAACACCGGAGGATCGGCCGCTGAATCAACGCCCACCACGGCCAGAAATTTTGGAAGCAGTTCGCGAGCTTCGACGTGCATGAAGTCGATGGGCCAATCCGGGGTGGACCAGAAAGGGGATGAGCGCCCGTAGCCGGCGCGCGAATAGACCAGTCCCCGGCAACCCACAGCCTCGCACAATGTCTGGGGAAACGCCCGCCACATTGCCACCGATCCCAGCCCTTCATGCAGAAAGATCAACAGGGGCCCTGGATTGTCGGGGGCGATCCGGACATATTCGAGATCAAGGTATCGAGCGCCAATCTCGAGGCGAGCGAAAGATTCGTCACGCACTAGCGCTCGCCCTCGCCCTCGCGAAGCTTAAAGCGCTGAATCTTGCCGGTTGCGGTTTTGGGAAGATCTGCCAGAAATTGGATATGGTGCGGACGCTTGTGCGGAGAGAGTCTCTGCTTGACGAAACTCTGAAGCTCCGCCGCAAGACTGTCCGAGAGCGGTGTGCCGGCTCGAAGGACGACGTAAGCCGTGCACTTGGTCAAGCCTTGAGCATCCGGCCGCCCAACGACCGCGCACTCGAGTACCGCGGCATGTTCGTGCAGAGTCGACTCCACCTCGAATGGCGATACATACTGGCCGTTGATCTTCAGCATGTCGTCGTTGCGGCCCGCGTAGGTGTAGTAACCGTCCTCGCGCGAATACTTATCGCCGGTCTTCAGCCATGGCCCGTGAAAGGTGCTTTGCGTTTTCTCTCGCGAGTTCCAATAGAAGAGTGCGGCGGACGGGCCGCTGACCCATAGGTCTCCAATCTCGCCGTCCTTGACCGTTCCTCCCCTTTCGTCCCGAAGTTCTATTGTGTAGCCCTCCACGGGTTTACCGGTCGTGCCATAGCGCACGTCGGCAGGACGGTTCGAAATAAAGATGTGCAGCATTTCTGACGATCCGAGACCGTCCAAGATATCGCAGCCAAAGGTACGGCAAAAACGCTCGCCGAGTTCGCGCGGCAACGCTTCGCCGGCGGAAATGCAGAGGCGCAACGCCAGCTCGTCTCGTTGTGGAACCGACGGAGAAGCCAACATACCCGCATACAAGGCCGGGGTTCCGCAAAACAAGGTGGGCCGATGTTTCCGCAGGCATTGCAAAACGGAATCGGGTGTGACGCGTTGACTCATGAGGATGGTCGATGCGCCGACGCTCAATGGAAACGTGAGCGCGTTGCCCAGCCCATAGGCAAAAAACAATTTGGCCGCGGAGAATACACGTTCATCTTCGCGGTAGCCGGCAGTGCGCTTCGCATAAAGCTCAGCGGTCCAGTATAGATTCGCGTGCGTGTGTACGACGCCCTTCGGGCGCCCCGTCGACCCGGATGAATACAGCCAGAACGCGATGGAGTCGCGATGCGTTGGCGTCCCGGCGAACCGGGCATCTCCCCGTTCCAGTATTTCCGAGAAAGCGTGATCGTGATTCCCATGCTTACCAGCCGCGCCGATGATGATGATGTGCGGACAACTGCCGTTGCCGACCTGCGACCGGGCAGTCGTCAATGTTTCGAGAATAGGGCCCGATACAATTGCCGCCTGCGCACCACTGTGCTGCAGAATGTATGCAAGATCCGAAACCGTTGAGAGCGTATTGACGGGCACCGGAATGATGCCCGCATACAGTGCGCCTAGGAATGCTATCGGCCACTCACCGGTGTCGAAGGCCAGCAGCAGCACCCGCTCTTCCCGATGCAATCCCAATCGCAAGAGTGCATCGCCAAACTTCTTGGTGCGCAGGGCGAGTTCCGCGTAACTCATCGATCCGGAATCGTCGATGTACGCCGCCCTTGCGCCGCGTGACGCATTTTGCTCGATGAGGTGCCGCGCGAAATTGAAGCTTTCGGCCGGCGCCGGGACCGCGGTATTGATTACAGAAGGCCCCATCAGGGTTCCTGCCTAGAATGCGTTATATTGCATGAAACTGTGGTCGTCCGGTTGCGCCAGGCAACAACATGCAATATATTGCATCCCCTATCAACTGGCAAGCCAGCCGGCATGGGCGTGGCGACGCGAGGAATACCCGGAATGAGCCAAGTTGCACCGTTCGACGACCCCGCATCGCTTGCTGTCAGTTTCGAAACCCATCCGGATCGCTATCGTCACTGGAAGCTCAGTTTTTCCGATTCGATCGCCACGCTGCGCATGGATGTCGCGGAAGACGGCGGGATTCGAGCCGGCTACAAGCTCAAGCTCAACTCATACGATCTTGGCGTCGACATTGAACTCAACGACGCCCTGCAGCGTATCCGCTTCGAGCATCCTGAGGTGCGCACCGTTGTGCTCGGCAGCGCCAAGGATAGGGTGTTCTGCTCCGGCGCCAACATATTCATGTTGGGTAGTTCGAGCCATGTATGGAAGGTGAATTTCTGCAAATTCACGAATGAGACGCGCAACAGCATCGAAGATTCGAGCCGGCACTCCGGCCTGAAATTTCTCGCCGCCATCAACGGCTCCTGTGCGGGCGGTGGATACGAACTGGCCCTGGCGTGCGATGAGATTTACTTGATCGATGATCGCTCTTCCGCCGTCTCCCTACCCGAAGTGCCGCTGCTCGGCGTGCTCCCAGGGACCGGCGGCCTTACGCGGCTCACCGACAAGCGCAAAGTGCGGCACGATCTGGCCGATATCTTTTGCACGACGGCCGAAGGTGTGCGCGGCCAACGGGCCAAGGACTGGCGGCTGGTGGACGAGGTTGTGAAACCGGCGGGTTTTTCCGATGCCATTCGACGCCGCGCCCTGGAGCTGGCCGCACAGAGTGATCGTCCGTCCGATGCCGAAGGCATCGAACTGACAGCGCTTCAGTGCCGCCGGACGGCGGATGGTCTCGACTACCGGAACGTCTCGGTAAAAATCAATCGCGCGCGCCGGGTGGCGGAGTTGACAATCCGTGCCCCGCGCGAGATCCAAGCCGCCGACATCGGGGCCATCCTCGAGGCCGGCGCACGCTGGTGGCCCCTCGAGCTCGCACGGGAATTGGACGATGCTGTCTTGAGCTTGCGCACCAACGAACTCGATATCGGCACCTGGGTGTTTCGCACCGAGGGCTCATCCGAACGGGTTCTCCAATGCGACGCGGCTCTTGGCGAGCATCGGGATCATTGGTTTGTGCGAGAGGTGCTCGGGCTGCTACGGCGCTGCCTCGCACGGCTCGAGGTGTCGTCGCGCTCGATATTCGCCCTCATCGAGAAGGACTCCTGCTTCGTGGGAAGCCTGCTGGAGATAGCCCTGGCTGCTGATCGCACCTACATGCAGGCGTTGCCTGAGACGGGGCCCTCAATCCAGGTAACGGATCTCAATTTTGGCGCGTACCCCATGGTCAACGGCAAGTTCCGTCTCGCGCAGCGTTTCTACGAGGAGCAGTCTCATCTCGATGCAGTCAAAGGCACGCTCGGCGCGCGGCTCTCAGCCGCAGAGGCGCTGGCGCTCGGTCTCGTCACGGCGGCACCCGATGACATGGACTGGCAAGACGAAATACGTCTCGTTCTGGAAGAGCGCGCCAGCCTCTCGCCGGATGCTCTCACGGGGCTCGAGGCGAATCTGCGTTTTGGTCCTCAGGAGACCATGGAAAGCCGGATTTTCGGCCGGCTCTCCGCCTGGCAGAACTGGATTTTCACCCGCCCGAACGCCGTGGGCGAGAAAGGCGCGCTCAAAGTCTATGGTAAAGGCGAGCGCGCCTCCTTCAATTTCGACCGCGTCTGACCGAGAACGCCAATCAGCAGGAGATTGCCCGATGTCCGTCATCGACTACTCGCAAGCCATTCCCAACAACGTCAATCTTTCGTCGGACCGGGTTCTGCAGCGCGCGCTCGAACAGTGGCAGCCCAATTTCTTGAGCTGGTGGGGCGATATGGGACCCATCGGCGCCATGGCACACAATGTGTACCTGCGCACCGCCACCAGCGCCCACCCGTCGGGCTGGGCGCATTTCGACTACGTCAAGATGCCTGATTATCGCTGGGGAATTTTTCTGGCGCCGCAAGTCGCCGATCGCAAAATTCATTTTGGCGAGGAGATGGGCAAAGCCGTGTGGCAAGAAGTGCCGGGCGAACATCGCGCCAACTTGCGCCGCATCATCGTGACCCAGGGTGATACCGAACCGGCTTCCGTCGAACAGCAGCGGCATCTCGGACTCACCGCACCCTCTCTATACGATCTGCGTAATCTTTTTCAGATCAACGTCGAGGAGGGGCGCCATCTGTGGGCCATGGTGTACCTGCTGCATCGCTTCTTCGGCCGCGACGGGCGAGAGGAGGCCGATGCTTTGCTGCAACGGCGTTCCGGGCAGCAGGACAATCCGCGGATCTTGGGCGCATTCAACGAGGCGACGCCGGATTGGCTGGCGTTCTTCATGTTTACCTATTTCACCGACCGGGACGGCAAATTTCAGCTCTGCGCGCTGGCCGAATCCAGCTTCGACCCGCTGGCCCGCACCACCCGGTTCATGCTCACCGAAGAGGCCCACCACATGTATGTAGGGGAATCGGGAGTGGCACGGGTTATCGCACGTACCTGCGAAATCATGAAGCAACACTCCATCGAGGCTCCCGATCAAGTGCGCGCCCATGGCGGCATCGACTTCGAGACGCTGCAGCGGTATCTGAACTTCCATTACAGCGTCACGTTGGACCTTTTTGGGGCTGACCAATCCTCGAACGCAGCGACGTTCTTCAGTTCCGGATTGAAAGGCCGGTTCGAGGAGGGCCGCCGGCAGGATGACCACGTGCTCAAAGGCAGCAGCTATAAGATTCTCGACGTGGTCAATGGCGCTCTTCGTGAGCGCGAGATTCCCATGCTCAACGCTTTGAACGAGGTGCTGCGCGATGACTTCATCAGGGACTCGGAGAGCGGCGTGTCGCGCTGGAACAAGATCATCGAGAAGGCAGGCCTGCCCTTCCGTCTATCGGTGCCGCACAAGGCCTTCAATCGCCAGATCGGCACGCTCTCGGGCATTCGCATCTCGCCGGACGGACGGCCTATCTTTCAGGAAGACTGGGCGGCAGGCATGCAGCACTGGCTACCGACCGCGCAGGATCGCGCCTTTGTCGCCTCGCTGATGAAGCCGGAACGCACGAGGGGAAAATATGCCGGCTGGATCGCGGCTCCCAGCCGTGCCATCAACAAGCAGGCGCTGGATCTCGAGTACGTGCGCTTCAATTGATCGTTGAATGATGAAAGGCACCAAATCGAGACTCGCAAAGTCGGCGGCGGCGGCGATCGAGCCCGTGCTGATTCGCCTGGGTGAGAGAATACGAAATTTGCGCGCCATACGAGGCATGTCCCGCAAAGCCTTGGCCGACGGCGCCGGCATGTCTGAACGTTTCCTGGCCGACCTCGAGTCCGGCGTTGGTAATGCTTCCATTCTGCTGCTCAGCCGCCTGGCAGATGCGCTGGCTCTGCCTCTGGCTGAGATCGTCGGGAGCGGCAACGACGCGCGGGCCGAATTGAATCTTGCCGTGCAGCTGCTATCGCGCCTGAACGATGCCGAGCTCGAGGAGTCGAGGCGCTGGCTTCAGACTCGCTTTTCGCGAAGCGCACAGGGGAGCGCCAGGCCGGCTCCTATCGCGCTGATCGGGTTGCGCGGCGCCGGAAAATCTACGCTCGGCAAACAACTCGCTGCCGCCTTGCAGTACCGATTCGTCGAGTTGGACCACATCATCGAAGAGTTGAGCGGCATGGACTCGACACAGATCCACAGCATGTTGGGGCAGTCCGCCTACCGGCGCTATGAGTTCAACGCGTTGCGATCACTGATCGACGACAGTTCCAAAGAGATCGTAGTGGCCACCCCGGGAAGCATCGTCTCCGAACCCGAGACGTATGGCTTCTTGCTGTCAAATTTTCTGTCGGTATGGATCAAGGCGTCGCCTGAGGAACATATGGCACGAGTGATAGCGCAAGGCGACATGCGGCCCATGGCGGGGAATCGCGACGCGATGAACGACTTGATGAGAATACTGGCTACCCGGGAGCCGCTGTACGCCAAGGCGGATATCGCAATTGGCACATCGAACCGCTCGGTTGAGGAGACCTTTTTGGAGCTATTGAGCTCGATCCGGGGGAACTCACCTTGATCGATTCTGGGGGCGTCGCTGCGCTGTCAGAATCTTCTCTCAGCAAGGTAGGCACGGCGCTTGGGTGCGTTCCATTCGGAGGGGCGTAGTAATGCGCCTACAGGAAAGTGTAACGCGCTGATAAGCAGATTATTTCTCTCAGAAGTCCGGCGGGGAACTTCGAGCCGGAGGCGGCCTGTCAAACAGATATCAGGACCTGACGGAGCTTGTCATGCGCAATATCTGTAGCACTGTCGCTGTTTCTGGGGTCGCGTCGTTGTTCTCAGTCGCACTGGCCGTCACCGGGTGCGCGACCAAGCAAGATACGCGGGGGCCCTTCACCGGGTCTGCGCCTTTCAGCAAGACGATTTCCGGTTCAGGCGATGGGGTCTGTTGGAGCGTAAAGCGGGCACTGCTCAGCCAGGGCTATATGTTGGAGCGATCCAGCGAGCCTGGTGTATTGACTGGCACGCGGGACTTCCAGCCTGAGAAGAAGGTGAACGTTACGCTGCATCTGCAGACTACCTGCGCTGACAATCGCGACGGGACCAGCATCGTCTTTGCGACGGCCCAGCGAGAGGAGAGCAAGCTGCAGAAGATGAAGCAGTCGACGAGCGCGGGCATCGGGCCGGCTACGATCACGATGCCGGCGGGGTCTGCCAAGGTTCTCGGAGTCGTGAGACGAGAAACGATTGTGGATCCGAATTTCTACAACAGCTTTTTTGTCTTAGTCGAAGGATACGTCGCGCAAGAGGGGCGATCGCACCCGGAGCAACACGCTGAAGTAGCCAAACAGGGCGATCAGGGTCACTAGTACGGCGAGCGGATGCCCCTCCGCCAACGTCGACAACTTCAAGCCGAAAGAGGAGGTACGCCATGCAGCACAAGGCGTTAATAGCAATTGCCGTTGGATCAATCATAGGAACCGGGCTGTCAAAGGCGAACGCCGATGGTCAGCAGCCCGCTGCCGCACCGAGCCAAAGCAATCAGCAGCAGGCTGCGCCTGCCACGAACGTCGACCGCAATGTCGACAAAGGCGATGCCGCCAAAGACCAACGCGACATTGGCCGTGACCAG
>Ga0210398_10001570_pt1 | contig 23297 bp, 22 predicted proteins | sample IncBWC4OmetaG_FD_161047 | JGI IMG/M metagenome (GOLD analysis project Ga0210398, IMG submission 161047) | Forest soil microbial communities from Barre Woods Harvard Forest LTER site, Petersham, Massachusetts, United States - Inc-BW-C-4-O | ecosystem: Environmental > Terrestrial > Soil >...
GTTGCACCTGCTCCCGCAGCATCTGCGTGATTTTGGACTTGCCGATCGGCACGGCCAGCGCCGAGCCCTGCGTGCGCGCCGACAGGCGTTTACGCCTTCCCGCATCGAGCGCCCGTTCGACGGTGCGCAGCAGTTTGGTCAGCGACAGCGGCTTTTCGACGAAGTCGAATGCACCGAGACGCGTGGCCTCGACCGCTGTTTCGACCGTTCCGTGCCCCGACATCATGACCACCGGACAATCGTAGCCATCGGTTACCGACCATTCGCGCAGCAGCGTGATGCCATCCGTGTCGGGCATCCAAATGTCCAACAGCACCAAATCGGGAACCTGGGCCGCGCGCGAGGAGCGCGCCTGACTTGCATCCGCCGCAATCTCCACCTCGTAGCCTTCCTCGGAGAGAATCTCCTTCAGCAGCCCGCGGATATCCGCCTCATCGTCCACCACCAGTATTCTTGAAGCGGTCATACACGTTCTCTCCTGTGTTCACCTGTGCGCGGCTTTAAGGAGCCCGCGGAGCGCGCGCCGTCGGCCAACGGCAGTACAATTCGCACACGGGCGCCGCCCGAGCGCAGATTATCCGCCTCAATTCGCCCACCGTGCTCTTCCACAATTTTCTTCACAATTGCCAATCCCAGCCCCGTGCCCTTTGGCTTGCTGGTCACATAGGGATCGAAGACGGTGCCGATCAAATCCCGCTGAAAGCCCGGGCCATTATCGGTCACCACGATCGCGACGGACGCCCCTTGCTTTTGACCCTCGTCCAGGACCTGCGTTTCAATTTCGATCCGCGCGCCCACCTTGCCCTCGAGCGCCTCCAGGGAATTCGTCACCAGGTTATTCAGGATCTGCCGGATGCGCATCCGATCCGCGGAAATCGGCGGCAGCTGCGGGCTCAAGAGCAATTTCATCTCCGCGCTGCTGTCCTGCACTCGATACAGGTCGACGACTTCAGTAATCAATTGATTGAGATCGAAGCGCGAGAAATGCATGTCGGGTGCGCGCGCGTACTCGCTGAATGCGTTGACCATCTGCTTCATCGCGTCGACTTGCGCCACGATGGTCGTGGTCGCGCGCTCGAGGATTTGGGCGTCCTGCTCGTTCATGCTGCCGAGAAACTTGCGCCGCATCCGCTCGGCTGATAACTGGATGGGTGTGAGCGGGTTCTTGATCTCGTGCGCCAAGCGCCGCGCCACCTCGCCCCAGGCCGCATCGCGCTGCGCTTGCAGCAGCGTGGTGATGTCATCGAACACCAGCACCACGCCCGCCGCGCCGCCGGCGTCGTTGGGCAGTGCCGTGCATGCGCACATCAAAACATGCTTGCCGGACTCCGACAGCAACTCGATTTGTTCGCGCCAGTCGAGCTGCTCAGGCTGCAGCCGCTGCTTGATGGCGCCTAGGAATTGCGTGAACAAGGCGTTGTCGCTGATCGACTCATCGAAGGGCTTGCCGATGGCGGCCTCGAGATCGACGCCCAAAATGGCGCTCGCCGCCTGATTGGCGGTGCGAACTTTCAGGTCCGGTTCGAGCGAGACCACGCCGGTCGATAGGCGCGCGAGAATCACCGCCAGTCCCGCTCGCTCAGCCTCGACCGCTTGCTGGCTGCGTCGCGTTTCCTCGCGCGCGCGCCCCAATCGTTTGGTCATGTCGTTGAAGGAAGTGACGAGAAATCCCAACTCATCGCGGCCCGGCAGGGGCAGCCGCGTGTCGTAGTTGCCTTTCGCCACGGCGCGTGTGCCGGCGATCAAATCCTGCACCGGCTGCACCAAGCGCTGGGCGGCAAAGAACGCGCCATAGACCGCCGCGATCAGCGACATCAAAACGACGAAACTCAAAATCAGCACGAAGGCGAATTTAAGCGGCTGGCGCTTTTGCACCAATGACGCGTAGGAAGTGTAAGAACGCTGCACGGTGTCCGCCAATTGGCTGAGCTGCAAGGGCACGGGATACAGCGCGATCAACACACGCGGCCCTTGGCTGCTGTCTTCGATCGGTGCCGCGGCGCGAATCAGGTAGCCGCCGATCGAGTCCGTGTCCAAGCTCACGTACGGTCGGCCGCGCCGCAATTGCAGCATCATTTCGTCCGTGGCGGGAACCGGTAGCGCATCCATGGGACGATCGGAGCTCGTCGCAATGATCCGCGCCTGCGCCCCGACCACCGTGAATTCGATCGCAGTGCTGTCTTGCCGCTGCCGATCGAGCGATCCGGCCAATTGAAAATTCGACAGGCCGATCAATGAGTGCGCGACCACTTGCGTGTGCTGCAAGAATTCACGCACGCGAACGTCGAGCGCCGCATGTGACAACTCGCGCGTATCGCTCAACCCCTGGCTGACTTCGCTCTCGAACCAGCTGTCGATGCCGCGATTCAAAAACTGCAGCGCGAAATAATAGACTACCAGGATCGGCGCCACCGCCAGCGCGCTGAAGATCGCCACCGTGCGACCCTTCAGGCGGGATCCGGGTACGTGCCTGCGGTAGTCGCGCACCAGCTGGGTGAGCTTGCCGGCCAGCAGGGCGAACAGAGTGATCAAGCCACAAATGTTGACCAGCAGAATCCATGGCAGCCATTTGGCGAACTTTTCCGAGTTCTGCACGGCCGATGCGAGCATGAATAGTGCGGTCAGCCACAACGCGACGCCGATACAACCTAAGACTGTGGAGCCGTATTTGCGAATCATGGCTGGAACGTCCAGGCGTACCAGTCGGATTCTCGATGCCAATCGCTGACCCAGAACATCAGCAGGCGCAGCGTAAAGGGGACCGTGCCGAAATCGATCTTGGCCTTGACGCGTCCTTCGTAGCGGCGATCCGCGGCGATGAGCGCCTTGTCCAGCGCCGGCAGGCTGTGAACCTCCGAAAGACGGGCGATCGCTTCGTCGACGGTGCCGAGCGATTCTTGCTGACCGCTGTTCTCATTGCGCAAGATGTAGCGCGCGCTCACCGCGTTGTACTGCAGGCGATAGCGCTGCGTCAGTTCGGCAACGCGCGAATCCGGCAGCAATTGCCGGACGCGCTCGATGTCCAGATCTACCTCGAGCGTCAGGGGCACGCCCTCCACCAAGCCGCGCCGCACCGCCTCGCTGATCGGCAGGTCAATGCGCGCATTCAGATGATAGACCCCGTCCTTCAACTCGAGATCGGCGGAGCGGACTTCGAAGCGGCCCGCCAATCCTTCCGCGCGCAGCGGCTGCGCGAGGATCAACGTCGCGAACGCGGCGCCCGCGAGGCACAGGAGGCGAAAGGGAAGCCGGAAGTTGATGCGCGCGGAATTCATGTTTTGGTCAAGGCAGCATAATAGAAGCCGTCGGCACCCGCCTCACCGGGCAGAATTTGCCTTCCGAACTCATCGGCCTCGCCGAAGCCGGGCCACCCTAGCCAGTCTTGCGCCGGAACAATTGCCGCGCCCGGCGTCTCCGCCAAAAACGAAGCAATGACGTCGTGGTTTTCGCCGCGCGTGACCGTACAGGTAACGTAGACCAATCGCCCGCCCGGCGCGAGAAGATCCCATGCTCCCTTGAGCAATTTGCCCTGCAAAGCCGGCAATTTGTCGATGTCGGACGGGGACTTACGCAACCTGATATCGGGATGACGTCGAATCACACCGAGCCCCGAGCAGGGCGCGTCGAGCAGAATCCGATCGAACGGTATTCCGTCCCACCAATTCTTGGGGTTGGCCGAATCCGCTGCCAGGATCTCGGCGTGCAAACCGCCTCGGCTCAAGTTCTCGCGGACTCTCGTCAGGCGGTGCGGATCGATATCGACCGCCACTAATTTCTTTAGGTCGGGCTCCCGTTCCGCGATCAGCGCGGTTTTGCCTCCTGGTGCGGCGCAGGCATCCAACACCCGCAGATCCGGACTCAGGGCCAAGGGAAACGCCACGCACTGCGCGCCCAAATCCTGCACGGAGACCAAACCTTGCGCGAAACCAGGCAGTTCATGCACCTCGCAGGGCGAGTCCAACACGATCGCGTAAGGCACGCGCTCCTCGGCACGCGCGAAGATCCCTGCGCTGCGCAGTTCTTCTACATATGCGGCGGCGGTGCTCAGCCGGCTGTTGACCCGCAGCCACATCGGTGCTTGGGCGTCGCTCGCCGCCAGCAACTGGGTCCAGCGCACCGGCCAATCGGCGCGAAATCGGTCCGCCAACCAGATCGGCGCCGCGTGGCGCGTGGCGGGCCTGCGCGCGATTTCCATGTCCAGCGCCTTGCGCTCCCTCAGGTATCGGCGCAGCACTGCGTTGATCAGCCCCGACGCACGAGCCGCATCGGTCGCCTTCGCCGTCATCACCGCCGCATCGACGACGGCGTATTCCGGCGTGCGCTCATCCTCGAGTTCGTAGAGCGCCACGGACAGAAGCGCGCGCACCAGAAAATCCAGCGAACGTACAGGTTGCGACAGCAGCTTCGCCAGAACGGCTTCGTGCCGAAAGTAGCCGCGCACCGCGCCAAAGCTCAAGGATCGCACCGCAGAGAAGAGTTTTGGGTCCGCCGCGACAAGTGCGTCCTTTAAAGCCGCATCCAGCGTCACGCCCTCACGCAGCACACGTGCCACGGCATAGGCGGACAGGGAGCGCGCACTCGCGACGGTGCCCTTCATGGATTACTGAAGCGCGAGCCGTCGAGGCGCTGTCCCCGCAAGAATTCCTCAGCCGGCAACGCTTTACGGCCGGCCAGCTGCAGCTTGAGAATTCGCAAAACACCCGTACCGCAGACTACGTCGATGCCTTCGCGCGTTGCCGTGAGCACCGACCCCGGCGGCCGCGTCGCACCGCGCATGTCAGGCGAATCGATGGGCTCCGCTTCCCAAATCCGCACTTGCTTGCCGTCGAAGCGCGTCTGCGCCATCGGCCAGGGATTGAACGCGCGCACCTGGCGCGAGATCTCCTCTGCATGGCGCTCCCACTGGATCAGCGCTTCGGTCTTGTCGATTTTGGCAGCGTAGGTAACGCCCTCGAGCGGCTGCGCGACCTCGTGGAGCGCGCCTAAGCGCAACGCCTGCAGCGATTCCTCGATGAGCTGCGCGCCCATCGCGGCGAGTTTGTCGTGCAGCGACTTGGCGTTGTCGCGCGCATCAATGGAGATGGAGCGCGACAGCAGTATGGGACCGGTATCCAACCCCGCCTCCATGCGCATGATGGTCACGCCGGTGACCGGATCTCCCGCCAGCAAAGCCCGTTGGATGGGCGCCGCGCCGCGCCAGCGCGGCAGCAGCGAGGCGTGAATGTTGAAGCAGCCCCGCGCGGGAAGGCTCAAGACGGCGGCCGGAAGAATCAGGCCGTAGGCGACCACTATCAGCAGGTCGACCTGCGCGGCCCGCAGCATTTCGAGTGCTTCGGGTGTTTTAAAGTTCGCGGGTTGGTGCACCGTCAAGCCGAGTTCCAGCGCGCGGCGCTTGACGGGACTTAGGTGTAAGACCTGCCCGCGGCCGGCCGGCCGATCCGGTTGCGTGAAAACCCCTGCGATTCGATGCCGCTCCGCCAGCCTTTCTAGCGCGGGAACCGCGAAGTCAGGCGTGCCGGCGAAGCCCAGCTTCAAGGAGGGAGCGCTGCTCAAGGCTCAAAGAGCCGGCGCGTGCGCGCGTGAATCGCCGCCTGTGGATCTTTGTCTTCGCTCTTTTTCCAAGCGGCGCCGGATCAGCGTGCGCTTCAGCTCGGAGAGGTAATCGACAAATAACTTGCCTTCCAGGTGATCCATTTCGTGCTGAATGCAAGTCCCCAGCAGTCCTTCCGCCTCCATCTCGAAAGGCTGGCCGTCGCGGCCGACCGCGCGAACGCGAATATGCGTTGCACGCGTCAACTTGTCGTAAATCCCGGGCAGGGACAGGCATCCTTCCTCGCCAGGGCCTTCGCCTTCCTTACTCAGGATTTCCGGATTGATGAGCACTAGCGGCTTGTCCCGCGTTTCACTGACATCGAGCACGATCACGCGCTGATGCACATCGACCTGGGTGGCAGCCAATCCCACGCCATTGGCGGAGTACATGGTGTCCAGCAAGTCGTCGATGAATTGACGCAGTGCATCATCGATCCTGTCAACGTGGGCAGCCTTCTTTCGCAGCCTCGGGTCGGGATACTCCAGAATTACGAGCTTTGTCATGGGAGTTATGAGAGCAATATCGTGTTTTTGGCTCAGGAATGTTGCTAAAGTTCCGCCGCTGCTTAACTTAATGCCTGACACGCAAGCGTGGTTGGCGCTTAGGCAAAAGGCAAAAACGGGCGATGCGTCCCAGTCTTGAGCGGCCGGGCGGAAGTATACCAGTCAGTCTGCAACCATAAGCTGACTCATGGGAGCGAAACGAATGCAAGGTCATCGAATATTAGGCCTATTTCTAGGGGTTGCGGTGCTCGCGGGGTGCCATTCAACGGCGTCAAAGCCAGAAGCACCCGCACCTGAGGCCGCGGCCGTGGCCAGCGAGCCGACGACGGAAGGCACCGTGGTGGGCAATGATAAGACCTCCATTGAAGCCGCGATCGAGGCTGGCTCCTCCTCATCCACCACGGAAACGGTGCAAGAGCCCAGCAAAGGCATCCCCCTCGCCGACAATGCCCCCGACAGCTATGTGGTCAAGCGTGGCGATACGCTCTGGGGCATCGCCAAGGTCTTCTTGCGCGATCCCTGGTACTGGCCCGAGATCTGGCAGGTCAATCCCCAGGTCCATAACCCGCATTTGATCTACCCGGGCGACACCTTGCGCCTGGTTTATATCGACGGTCGGCCGCAAATCGTGTTGCAGCGAGGTTTGGAGCGCGGCGGCGACGTCCGAGTGGAACCGCGTGTTCGCAGTGAAGCCATCGACTCGGCCATCACCACCATCCCCTACGCAACCGTGGCGGCGTTCATGTCGAAGCCAACTGTGCTCGACCGGGACCAGATGAAAGCTGCGCCCTATGTCCTCGCGACCCGCGACTTGCACGTCGTGATGTCCGAAGGAGATACCGTTTACGCCCGCGGCTTTACCAACCCGGCGGAACTCGGTTCCCATTACAACATCGTGCGCGTGGGTGATGCGCTGATCGATCCGGACGACAAGCGCTTCTTGGGTTATGACGGCATTTTCACGGGTTCTGGCCACGTCACCCGCCAAGGCGACCCCACGACGCTGATCATGACCGAATCCGCGCGTGAGTCCCGTGCCGGCGACAAACTCATCCCCGGCGGCGTCGACGTGCCGCTCGATTTCATTCCCAGCGCACCGCGGGTCAAAACCAACGGCCGCATTATTTCCGTTGCCAATGGTGTGACCGTCATCGGCCAGTACGAGGTGGTCGTCGTCAATCGCGGTGCACGCGATGGCCTTGCGCCGGGCAACGTGCTCGGCGTGTTCGATACGGGCCCCTTGGTCGCCGATACCGACAAGAAGGGCTTCTTCAATCTCGATTCTTTGGGCGCCAAGAGGGTGGCATTGCCGTCCGAACGCACCGGCACGTTCATGGTGTTCAAGACCTTCGACAACATCAGTTATGGCCTGATCATGGAAGCCACGAACCTGATTCGCGTCGGGGACAAAATACAAAATCCGTAAGGTAGGCCCGAGAATCTCGATGTTCTCAGCGCGATGACGCGCTGAGAGTCCCTCCTCTTTGCGCGATAATCGCTCCGATGCAACGGGCCGACGAGGTGTTTGCGTGGATGGCGCTGTCGCGCGCGCCTGCCCTCAATGCTCCCATCCTGGCCGCCGCCTTCGAGTGTTTGGGCGGCATCGCCGGCTTCATCGAATCCCCCGACGCGGCGCTCGAAAGCGCCGGCGTGCCGGCCGCTGCGCGCGAGTATCTAAAGAGCTCCGCCGGCTCACCCAGCACGGCGGAGCGGACTTGGATACAAAGTCCCCCTCACCATCTGGTCCCGTTCACGGACGCGCGCTATCCTGGCTCGCTTCAGGCACTGCCGAGCCGACCGATCGTCCTCTACGTCGCCGGCGATCCTAAGGTCTTGAACGACCCTCAGCTCTCCATAGTGGGCAGCCGCAATCCCACGCCGGCGGGCCGCGACACCGCATTCGACTTCGCTGAATCGCTGGCGGCGCGCGGGCTTGCCATTACCAGCGGGCTTGCCGAGGGCATTGATAGCGCCGCGCACCGCGGGGCGCTGGCGGCGCAAGGAATCACTCTCGCGGTTCTTGGCCATGGAATCGACAGCATCTATCCGCGCAGCAACCAACGTTTGAGCGAGGAGATCCGTTTTCGAGGCGCCTTGCTCAGCGAATTCCCGCTGGGCACGCCGCCGCGGCGCGAGAATTTTCCGCAGCGGAATCGCATCATCGCCGCGTTGAGTCTCGGTACCTTGGTGGTCGAGGCCGCGCGCCGCTCAGGATCGTTGATCACGGCGCGGCTCGCGGGCGAACAGAATCGAGAGCTGTTCGCCGTCCCCGGCTCGATTCACAACCCATTGAGCCGCGGCTGCCACGAGCTGATTCGCCAGGGCGCAAAACTCACCGAAACCGTAGCTGACATATTGAGCGAGCTGAACTTTTCGGCGTTCTTCGCCGACCGGCGCAGCCTCGCCGGCAGCCTCGGTTCGGAGGGAGAGTTGGCGGCGGGAATGGACAAGGAACACAAAATCTTGTTAGATGCGCTCGGCTTTGACCCGGCGGACCTCGATATGTTGGTCGTTCGCACCGGTTTCGAAGCTGCAGCCGTGTCCTCGATGATGCTGATCCTCGAGCTAGAAGGCCACGTTCAGGCCGCCCCCGGGGGCCGTTACTCCCGAGTCGTTAGGAGCCGGAGGTGAAAGATAACGTTCTCGATCTACTCATCTATCTCTTCGAGAATTATATGAGCGCCGACGATGAGCCGCGGCCCGATCGAAATACATTGAAGCTCGAACTGGACAAGGCCGGATTCGCGGAACCCGACATCGAACGGGCTCTGGAATGGCTCGACGGGCTATCTGGCGAACAACTCGGCAAAGTCGCCGAGGCCACGGCGCGGGCCGTGCGGGTTTTCAGCAGCCAGGAGCTGGTGAGGTTGGACACGGACGTGCGAGGTTATTTGATGTATTTGGAAAATGTTCGAATTCTCTCGGGCACGGAGCGCGAGCTGGTCATCGACCGCTTAATGGCGCTCGAGGCCGACGAGATCGACATCGAGCAGGTGAAATGGGTCGTGCTGATGGTGCTGTTCAGCCAGCCCGGCCAAGAATCCGCTTACGCTCAAATGGAAGACCTGGTCTTCGAAGAGCGCACCGACGCCTTGCATTAGACGCCTTTGAGCAGCAATCTCGTTATCGTGGAATCGCCGGCCAAGGCGAAGACCATCAAGAAGTACCTCGGCAAGGACTTCGAAGTGCTCGCCTCCTATGGGCACGTGCGCGATCTCGTGCCGAAGGAAGGCGCCGTCGACCCGAAACATCGCTTCGCGATGAAGTATCAGGTCGTCGAACGCAATCAGAAACACATCGACGCCATCTCCCGCGCGCTCAAAAAGGCCAAGGCTCTGTTTCTGGCGACCGACCCCGACCGTGAGGGCGAAGCAATTTCCTGGCATTTGTACGAGCTCTTGAAATCCCAAGGCGAGCTCAAAGGCAAGGAAGTCAGCCGCGTGGTCTTCTACGAGATCACGAAGAATTCGGTGCGTGACGCCATGGCCGCGCCGCGCGAGTTGTCGGTAGATCTGGTGAACGCGCAGCAAGCGCGCCGCGCGTTGGACTTTCTGGTGGGATTCAATCTCTCGCCGCTGTTATGGAAGAAAGTGCGGCCGGGACTCTCAGCCGGACGCGTGCAGAGTCCCGCGCTGCGCATGATTTGCGAGCGCGAGGATGAGATCGCGGCCTTCGTGGCGCGCGAGTACTGGACCATCGATGCGGAGCTTTCGCACTCGGAGCAAAAGTTTCCCGGCAAGTTGGTTGAGTTCAAGGGCGAGAAGGTCGAACAATTCAGCTTCACGAATGAAGCGCAAGCGCGGGAAGTCGAGCGCGCGCTCAACGACGCAGCCAGGGGCGAGCTAACGGTCCTGTCCGTGGACCGCAAGCAACGTAAGCGCAATCCGGCGCCGCCGTTCACGACCTCTACCCTGCAGCAGGAAGCGGCGCGCAAGCTGGGCTTCAGCGCGCAAAAGACCATGCGCGTGGCGCAGCAGCTGTACGAAGGTGTCGACATCGGCGAAGGCCAGGTGGGCCTGATCACCTACATGCGCACCGACTCGCTCAATTTGGCACAAGAAGCCATCGTTCAGATCCGCGATGTCATCGTCCAGCTCTACGGCCAGGCCGGTCTTGCCGAAGAACCGCGAATCTACAAGACCAAATCAAAGAATGCCCAAGAGGCACACGAGGCGATCAGGCCGACCGCCGCCGGCGTGTTGCCGGGGGACATCGAGAACAAACTCGAACCCGATCAATTTCGACTGTATTCATTGATCTGGAAACGCACCGTCGCCTGCCAGATGGCGCCGGCGATTTTCGATACCGTCACGGTTGAGATGCGTGCCGGCGCCGAGGGGCCCAAGCGCACGGTGCTGCGGGCGAATGGCTCGACCCTGGTCAAGCCGGGATACATATCGGTCTACCAGGAAGGCTTGGATGACGCCGTGCAAGACGATTCGGATCACGTGCTGCCGCCCATGAAGGAAGGCGATCGGGTCAAGCTGGTCGGCGTCGTACCGACCCAGCATTTCACCGAGCCGCCGCCGCGCTTCTCCGAAGCCTCGCTGGTCAAGGCGCTGGAAGAGTACGGTATCGGCCGCCCCTCCACTTACGCCTCGATTATTTCCACGCTGCGCGACCGTCAGTACGTGGACATCGAAAGCCGGCGTTTCACAGCGACGGATATCGGCAAGATCGTCAGCCGATTCCTAACCCAATACTTCACGACTTACGTGGATTACGACTTCACGGCAAAAATGGAAGACTCGCTGGACGCCGTTGCCAGCGGCGAGCAGGAATGGGTGCCGCTGCTGGATAGATTTTGGAAACCCTTCATCGATCTGGTGAAGCACACCGAAAAATCCGTCAGCCGCGAAGAAGTAGCGCAGGCGAGAGACTTGGGTCCGGATCCGGTGAGCGGCAAGCCCATGAGCGTGCGCATGGGACGATTCGGACCCTTCGTGCAGATCGGCACCAAGGACGACGAAGACAAGCCGCGATTCGCCGGGTTGCGGCCTGGTCAAAAGATGGACCAGATTACCCACGAGCAGGCCCTGGAGCTGTTCAAACTACCGCGCAAGCTGGGGACCACGGCGGCGGGCGATGAAATCACGACGAATGTCGGACGTTTCGGCCCGTACGTGAAGTACGGCGCCAAGTACGTTTCCCTGAAGACCGACGACCCGTACGAGATCACGCCGGAGCGCGCGCTCGAGGTGATTCGCGAGAAGGAAATTGCGGATGCAAATCGCTTGATTTTGGATTTTCCGGAAGCCGGAATCCAAGTCTTGAACGGACGTTACGGGCCCTATATCACCGACAAGGCGCGCAACGCGAAGATTCCGAAGGATAAGGATCCGAAAGGCCTGACATTGGTGGAGTGCCAGACTCTGTTGGCGGCAGCACCTGAACGCGGCAAGTGGGGGCGCAGGGGCGCCAAAGGCTCGAAGTTTGCGCCGAAGAAAACCGCACCCGCGGCACCGGCCGCTCCGACCGGCGCAGCACCCGTAAAGCTGGCCGCGAAGGGCAAGAAGGCGGCCGTCAATAAGCAGGCGCCGGTGAAGCCGGTTGCGACCCCCAAGGCCAAGTCCACGGCAAAGCCTGCGGCCAAACCAACGGCCAAAAAGAGGCCCGCAAAGAAGGAATAGGAGCCAGGAGCCTGTCTCAATGACAAAATCCGACTCGGCGGACGCGTCCGCGGTTTTAAGCCACCTGAATGAGCTGCAGGACCGCATTACCGCGGCGGTCGAGAAACTCGATTCGGTGAAATTTCGGCGCGACGACTGGAAGCGCCCGGAGGGCGGCGGCGGCGAAAGTCGAATTTTGAGCGACGGCGCGGTGTTCGAGCGTGCCGGAGTATCCGTCTCGCATGTGTTCGGCGAAAAGATGCCGCCGTCGGCGTCGAATCAGCGTCCTGAAATTGCAGGCGCGCCCTTCGAGGCGATGGGATTGTCGCTGGTGTTCCATCCGCGCAATCCCTATGCACCCACGACGCATTGCAATGTCCGCTTTTTCATCGCGCGCCCTGCCGGCGGCGAGGCGGTTTGGTGGTTTGGCGGCGGCTTCGACCTGACCCCCTACTATGCCTACGATGAGGACGTGCTTCACTGGCATCGATGCGCGCGGGACGCCTGTCAGCCGTTCGGGCCGGACGTTTATGAGAAATACAAGGCTTGGTGCGACCGCTATTTTTTCCTACCGCATCGAAACGAAACCCGCGGTGTCGGCGGATTGTTCTTCGACGATCTGAACGAAGGCGGCTTCAGCCGTTGCTTTGCATTCCAGCGCAGCGTTGGCGATCACTTTCTGCCCGCCTTCCTGCCAATTTTGGAACGGCGCCGGGATCTGCCTTATGGGGATCGCGAACGCCAGTTCCAGTTGTACCGCCGCGGCCGATACGTGGAATTCAATTTGGTTTACGACCGCGGCACATTATTCGGATTGCAATCGCGCGGCCGTACCGAATCCATCCTGATGTCTCTGCCGCCCATCGTGCGTTGGGAATACGATTGGCAACCGTTGCCGGGATCGCCCGAAGCGAGACTGTACGAGGATTTTCTGCGCCCGCGGGACTATCTGGGCGAACTCGGCGGCTAGTGCGTCGGCATTCTGATTTTGACCGGTCGGTATACCCCTCGTCAGGAAGAGTAAGCAGAGTCAAGGCACGAAAGGCGGGAGTGCCTTGACTCTGCTTACCCTTCCTGACGAGAACGAGGCCGATCGATATCACATGCCGTCGCCACTGACGGCGCTGGAGACACCTGATTTTCCAGTCTAGGAGTAGCATGAGGCCGCCCGACCGATGGTGGCCACACGAAACTCATCCTCCAGCACCGGTGCAATTGAGCGTCCCACGTGGAAAGTCTACGCGGGCCACTCAATTTCACAGCCCCACTCGGCGGATGGCGCAAGTGAACGTTTCAGCGCCATGCGACAAATACACTTGCCGGTCCGCCACGGTGAGCGCGAACTCCATGCGCCGCGCGAGCCGCGAGGTCAGCGCGGCCAAGAAATCCCGATCCACGGCATACAATTCCAGCGCCTCCGCGCGGTGAATCTTCTCCGCCCCGAGGCGGGCGGCGAGTTGCTCGGCATCCTTGTGCGTGTATATCGCGACACGCGGCGCGAGCTTTGCGGCCCGATGCAGCCGCGCGGCCTCGGGCGCGCCGACATCGATCCAAACGCGCAGGGCGCCGGTAAGATCACGCACCGAAATGGCCGGGTGGTCAGGATCGGACAGCCCATTGGAAAAATTGATGCCTTCGGTGTACTCCAGGCTGTACGCGAGAACGCGCGTCAGCAAATGATCTTCCGTCTCCGACGGATGACGCGCCACGCGTAAATCCAATGGCGCATAGACACCGCGGTCCGAATCGGCGAGTTCAATCTTGAAGTTATAGACAGTCGCGCCAAGCGCCATGGAACATCTTAGCCAAATAGGGCTAAGGTTATCGCAGCGGCAGATATTTCTTTGCAGCCGCTAACATTCTGCCCGGCCCAGAGAGGCGAAAAATCTCCCGAACTCAAGCTCTCGGCTTTTTTGCGCAGCGGCGCCAGCGCGTCGGCGGGCAGCGGGAAGGCCGGCGCCGCCTCGTTAATCGGACCTAATTCCGCCATGAGCCGATTCATGATTCCTCGTGCCGGGCGTCCGGTAAACACATTGGTCATGGCGGTGTGCGAGGCGTGATTGCTCTTGAGTGCGGCGCGATGTACGGCGCTGGTTTCGGCCTCCGGGCACAGCAGGTAAGCAGTGCCGAGTTGCACACCCGCGGCGCCCAACGACATCGCGGCCGCTACACCGCGGGCATCGGCGATTCCGCCCGCTGCAATCACGGGCACGCTGACCGCTTTGACGACTTGCGGCAACAGCGCAAAGGTCCCCACCTGAGTGGCCAGATCCTGCGACAGAAAAATTCCCCGATGGCCGCCGGCCTCCGCGCCCTGCGCGATGACGGCATCGATGCCGCGCCGCTCCAGCCACAGCGCCTCCTCTACGGTCGTCGCCGACGAGAGCACCTTCGTGCCCCAGGATTTCACGCGCGCCACGAGGTCGGCCGAGGGCAGGCCAAAATGAAAACTCGCCACCGCAGGCTTGAATTGCTCCAGTACATCGGCCGTCGCGGCGCTGAACGGGGTGCGCGCGACTACGGAAGCGCTCCCGCGCGGATCCATTCCATACTCCCTGTAGTACGGAGCCAATGCCTCGCGCCACCGCGCCGCGCGCTGCTCATCGACAACAGGCGGGGTGTGGCAAAAGAAATTGACGTTGAAAGGCCGATCGGTCGCGGCGCGAATGGCCTGCAATTCCGCGCGCACGCCGGCCGGGGTGAGCATTGCACAAGGCAGTGAGCCCAAGCCGCCGGCATTGGACACCGCGATGGCCAGCTCGCTCCCTTGCGAGCCCGCCATGGGCGCCTGGATGACCGGCAGTCGAATTCCGCATAGTTCCTGCAATGTCATGTACACCTCCGAAGCGCATTCTACGGGCGAAGTCGCTATTGTGAAGAAGAGTCTCCAATTGACAAAAGCGATGCGGTATTTTTTCATGTGGCGCCATCTTTCGGGCAAGCGAGGAATTCATCAGTGCCGGACGCCGTTCAGGTTCGCACCCTGCATGTGGTGGGTGAGCGCGAAATTCAAGAATTGAGCGACGTGCTCATCGACTGCGTCGAAGGCGGTGCCTCGGTGAGTTTCATGTTGCCCATCGCCCGCGCGACGGCAGTGGCATTTTGGCGCAGCGTGGCGGCCAGCGCCCTGCGGCAGGAGCGAATTCTAATCGTCGCGCAGAACGGGGCCGGGCGGATTGACGGCTGCGTGCAGATCATCTTCGCGCAGGTCGAGAATCAGCCGCACCGCGCCGATATCGCGAAAATGCTGGTGCATCGGCGGGCGCGGCGGCGGGGCATGGGCGCCGCCTTGCTGGCGGCGGCCGAACGGTGCGCGCGCAGCGCCGGCAAGACTCTGCTGGTCCTCGACACGGCAAACGGCGATGCCGAAAGGCTGTATGCAAAGCTCGGCTGGCAGCGCTGCGGCGTCATCCCGGGCTACGCGCTGCTGCCGGGCGGCGGCCTCTGCGATACAACCTTCTTTTACCGAACGCTGTGATGCTCGCCGGACACGCAGTGAGTGTTGATGCTTCGGGGCAATTGCTGCCTTGGACTTCCTGGACCGCGGCGCTCGAGCGCGAGATGAATTTCTACCAGCAATGCCCGTTCGATCACGGCTATCCGCGCTTTGCCTGCGAAACTTTCCTGGATGTCAGTTGGACTCCGAATACCGAGCGCACCGACATCATTCCTTCGACGCAAAATGGCATGGGCATCATTTCGTATCTGAAATTTCACGGCTGGCGCGCGCAACAGCAGCCGGCATGGCTGACCACCGCACGCCTGCTGGGCGATTATCTGGTGAAGGAAGTGCTCACGCCGGACACGGGCAAGTATCCCGTTTTCACGCGCTCCACCGGCAGGCGGGCGCAATTTCCGCAGCCGGCCGATTGCGGCTCGCAATCGGATCGACCGTATGAGATTCAGCCGGACAAGGGCGGGATCGCCGGCTACGCGCTGATGTTGCTCTTCGAAGCCACCGGCGAGGCAAGATATTTAGCGCAAGCGTTGCAAAACGCGCGCGTGCTCGCCGCGAATCAGCAAGAGGCTGACAGCGGTCATTCGCCCTGGCCGTTTCGCGCGGACTATCGCAGCGGCGAGGGCCGCGGACCGATATCCGGAAACATGACCTATATCTTGCGCCTCTTCGATCTGCTCGCCGCGCATGGCTATGGCGAATTCTCCGCGCCGCGGCAGGCGCTATGGCGTTGGATCAAGATCCACCAAATCCCCAGCGCCGCTGCCGACGGGGCGCTGTTCGCGCAGTTCTTCGAAGATCACGACACGCCCACCAATCGCAGCGCCTGGGCGCCCTTGAATCTCGCACGCTACCTGCTCGAGAGAAAGGATTGGCTGGATCAGGATTGGCTGAGCGACTGCCGCTCGTTGATTGAATTCGTGCGCGCAAACTTTACTCACCGCGAATCCGGCGTGATCGTTTGCCACGAGCAGGATGAGGACAAACAGGCTTGGGGCGGCGTGAACTCAACCTACGGCGCCGTGCTCGCGCTGTACGCAAAGGTCATCGATTCACAGACCTTGGCGAGCGAAGCACGCCAGGCGCTGAATTTTACGCTCTATAGCATCGATGAGCAGGGCAGGCCTCGGGATTTACCGCAAACTCAGCAGCCGGGAGGCTGGCAGGAGGACGCCCACACCGATGTCATCCATAACTACGTGGACGCCCTACAGGCATTCCCACAATGGGGGTTGAGCGATGTCGCGGCGCGAGACGTGTTGAATTCAGACGGGAGTCTTTAAGATTGCCGCGATGAGCGCGGAGGTCGCAGCATCGGTCTCGGCGAAACGCAAACCGGCGCGGAATCGGCCGTCGCTCATCGCAACGCAGTAGCGCACCTCAGCCTGGATGTGGAAGTCGCTGACGTCACCGCAGGCTTCCAGTTCCAAATCAATGAGGCATTGCTGCCCATGCGCCAGCTCGAACGGTACTGTAATGCTGGCACCGGCGCGCGACATATCGACCAAGTGGCCCGGCAGCACCGACATTCCCGGCACGGAGACATTGGCGCGAATCGCAACGGACTTACGCTCGTAGTTGCGCCGTTCCAAGGTCGCACGCCGCACCAGCTCCTCGCCGTAGTACTCATGCGATTCGATCAAGCTGTCCGCAGCGGTCGTGCTCATGCGCTCTCTCCTTGCATCGCAGTATCTTAGAAATGGTAGCCGATGCCGTACACGGACGATGTGCGCAACTGTGAACTGCCGCTCGAATCCAAGCGCTGCCGCCAGAAGATGTTAAATAGCGGCGCTAGCCCGCCATCAGCAGCCGGCTCATCGCTGCAAATGCCGGCAGCGTGATGGGATCATTGGCGGCGCTCGAGGCGACCGGATGCGAACAAAATCGCGCGATCACCAATTCGGCCTTCGGCGCGATGTACAGACGCTGGCCGTAAATGCCCCGTCCTTCGAAGACGCCGAGGGCGTTGTGGGACACCCACCACATGTTGCGGTAGGAGTAGCCGGAGAGCAGCGTGTATCCCGCCATGGCAAATTTCGCCGGGTCCGAGCCGCGCCGAATATCCGCAACCACCTCCGCGGGTATGACCTGCTTGCCGTGCCAGGCGCCGTCGCAGCGCATGAGTTCGCCGAAGCGGCATAGGTCGCGAAGGCAGGCGCTCATTCCGCCGCCGCCCATCGCCACCCCGATGGGATCGACCGTCAAGTAGCCATCTTCTTCACAGCCGATTTGCGACCAAATTCGCTCACTCAGCATTGCGTCGAGCGCGACGCCGGTGACCCGCTTCATGACCCAGCACAGCACTTCCGTGTTCACGGTCTTGTAGGCAAACGCCGCGCCGTGCGCTCCCTCCTTGCGCAGCGTGCGCAGATAATCGTAGAAATTCTTCGGTCCGCTGTATCCGGGCCCGCGCGGGCGCAAGCCGCCCGCGCGTCCGTAGTCCCAGAAGTGCGCCTTGGGATCGGCATACAATTCGGAATACTCCACGCCGACTTGCATATCGAGCACTTGGCGCAAGCTCGCGTCCTCATACGCGGTGCCGATCATCTCAGGTAGGTAGTGAGCCACCGTCTTGGCTTCGTCCAGTGCCCGCTCGTGAAGTAGCGTTGCGGCAAGCGTGGCCGCGTAGGACTTCGTGATCGACCAACATGCATGCGGCCGATGTGCCTCGAGCGCGCCGAAGTAGCGTTCATAGATGCGCCGGCCGCGATGCAGGACCACGATGCCGTCGGTATAAGTGTGCTTCAGCGACTGCGCCCAGGTGAGCTTACGGCCTTGCAAATCGGCGAATTCGAGCGCATCGATCGACGGTTCCAGGTCATGGGGCGCAACACCGAGATCGCTCGGCGCGGCGTTGGCGCGCCAAATAGGCGCGGTCGGCGCCAGTTCACGCATGTGCGACAGCGTCCAACGGATTTGCGGGAACTCGAGGAAGCGGTCATCCTGGCAGCGGATCTGTTTCTCCGGCGGCGGGGGCGAGCCCTGCATCCAGCGCAAGGCAATCGGGTCCGAAGCATCGGCATCGGGATATTCGACGCCGTCAATCTCGAATATTCCGCTCTTCATGACTCGCCCTTGGGAGATATAGATGGCCTCAAGACTGCCCACTTGAAGGTTGCTTCGCAAGGGAGGCTTTGGCGCGCATTCGCTAAAGACGGCACAATGCGCCATGAATTATCGCCACATCTATCACGCGGGCAATTTTGCCGACGTCGCGAAGCACGTAGGACTGCTCTACTGCCTGAATGCCCTGAAGCGCAAAGATGCGGGATTTTTCGTGCTCGACAGTCACGCCGGTCGCGGCTTCTATGACTTGCAGGCGCCGGAGGCACAGAAGTCCGGAGAGGCGGAACGGGGCGTGCAACGCCTGATCGTCGATGCCCTTGGCAAGCAATTCCTGGCCGATTACTTCAGCGCAATACGAGCGCGGCGCGGCAAGCGGTTGCCGCGCTATCCGGGCTCGCCCGCGCTGATCGCGCAAGCTCTGCGTCCGCAGGACCGCGCCTTGTTCGTGGAGTTGTTGCCCGCGGAGGCGCGTGCCTTGGTGCGCGAGATCGAATCACAAGGGCGGCTCAGAACGGAAATTGAGGATGGCTATGCGGCGCTGAAGGCGTTCCTGCCGCCCGACGAACGGCGGGGGTTGGTGCTGATCGATCCGCCCTACGAAAGTCTCGATGAACTCAAAATGATGCTGCAGGCATTTGCCGAGGCTTATCGCCGTTGGCCAAACGGAATTTATTTGATGTGGTATCCCATCCGCAGCGCGACTCAGCGCAGGATGGTGCACACGCGCTTCGAGGCGCTGCAAATTCCCAAAATGTTGTTGGCGGATCTGGCGATTCATCCCGATGATGCAGGCTTGGGACTTGCGGGAAGCGGTCTCATGATCGTCAATCCGCCGTACGGCGCGGATCAATTTCTTCGTGATGCGTACGGCGCGATTCACCAGGCGATCGCCGCTCCCGGATCAGGTTACGTCGAAGTAGCCCGCCTGACGCCTGAACGGCTGGCACAATAGGGCATGCTTTTTTAGAGGACGAGCTTATGGATAAAAAATCACTGCGCGAGCGGCTCGCCAAGCTGCACGCCGAGCTGGCCGACGCACTTCAACAAAATCCGGCGACCCGACAATCGCTCGGCGAGATCCTCCCGGACGTCAAACGTATGGTCGATCAGCCGGCGGGCGCGGCGGCCCCATCGGTCGACAAGTCGCTGCCCGAGCGCCTGGAAAGAGTAGCCGTGCAGTTCGAAGCCGAACATCCGACGCTTGCGGCAAGCGCCCGGCGCCTCATTGACCTGTTGAACGAGGTGGGTATCTAGAACCGGTCCGATTCCTCAAGGGAGCCACACGATCGAATTGTCGACTCGCGCGGCAATGCGCTCTATTTCACCCGCGTCGATGCCGGGATCGCGCATGAGCACGGCGATACTGCCATGGCCCGGCACGGGCACGATGGTGCCGCGATAGCCTTCGGTATCGAATGGCGTCGGTCGGCGCACCGATTCATGCACCAGCACCATGACAGTCACCGGTCCTGAGGCTGTTTGCACCACCAGATGCGGCACCCGGTGTCCGCGGAACGAGCAGGTCGTGGCGTAGCTGACCGTACCTGCATCGGGCTTCAGACGGAGCTTCGAGTCGTTCAACACCTGTTCCAATTCAGGCGTCGGAACCGCAGAGGTGCGCTGCCACGCCTCAGGCTCCCCGGCCATGTGCGCCACCACAGCGGCGGCCAGACTGGATTGCGGCAAGGTGAGCCAAACACCCCCGACAATTGCCGCGCCGAGCAGCACGCTGGCCGCAATCGCCAGCCAGCCTCGCGGCGTAGGCGCTGCATTGGCGCGCTTGCGCGCAAATGGCAGCACATCGCCCCGTGGCGGAAGATCCACGCGCAGGGCTCGTTCGAGCCGAGACTCAAATTTCAAAAGCTGTTCGGTAAATGCGCGGCACTCGGCACACGCCTCGCGATGGGCCCGCAGCTCCGCATCGCTGTCATGCGGGTCGGCCAGGATCGCTGCTCGATAATGTGCGTGTTCCATCATTCTTGCGGATCCTGACTCGTATCTTCGCCGCAAGCCGCACGCAGCTGCCGCCGTGCGCGGTACAGACGCGTCAATACCGCCGGACTCGAGAGCCCAAGTTCACGAGCAATCTCGGCGGTCGAGTATCCCATCAACACCTGCAGCACCAGCGGCTCGCGGTATTCATCGGGCAATTTCATCATGGCGATACGCACGTCGCGAATGTCTTGTTCCTCGGCGGCAGCCAACAGCGGCTCCTCCTTGGCGATCAGTTCGTCCACATCCACCGTCGAGAAGCGCTTGCGTTCAAATGTGCGCGCATATTCGCGACGGATGATGGTCAGCAGCCAGGGTTTGGCGGCAGCCTCGTCCAACAGCGAGTCCTGCGCCTTCCAGGCCCGCAACATGCTTTCTTGGACGACGTCCTCGGCCAGAGCCCGGTCGCGGGACAACCAAAATGCGAACCGTAAGAGGTCCGGCCGCAGCGACTGGCACAGCGCCTGGAACCGGGCGCGTCTTTGCTTTCCGCCAGCCTCATCGTTCATGTATAAATCAAAACCCGGCTTGAGGTATCGTTCCTGCGATATTACCGCGTTCGACGGGCGGCGCCGACGGTCAAATATGCCGACTGGGCACGGACTTGGGCTTTTTGCGGCGGCAAACTGAGTGTTAGGAGTCACATTCAAGATGACCGGAATGGGCGGCATTTCATTTCCAAAAACCCGCATGCGGCGCATGCGGCGCGATGAATTTTCACGCCGATTGATGCGTGAAACGCACTTGAGCGTGGACTCGCTGATTTACCCGATTTTCGTGGTCGAGGGACGCGGCGCGCGTCAGCCCGTGGCTTCGATGCCCGGTATCGAGCGCCTGCCGGTCGATCACTTGCTGCGCGAATGCGAGGCCCTGGTGCGGCTCAAAATCCCGGCGATCGCGTTGTTTCCATTTACGCCGGAGGCCAAGAAAACCCTGGATGCAAGTGAAGCTTGGAATCCAGAGGGCATCGCTCAAGTTGCCGTCAGAGCCGTCAAGAAGGAATTTCCGAACTTAGGCGTGATCACCGATGTGGCGCTCGATCCCTTCACCACGCACGGACAGGACGGCATCATCGACGAGCATGGATACGTGATGAACGACGTCAGCGTCGAAACGCTCGTGCGTCAGGCACGCTCGCACGCCGAGGCGGGCGCCGATATCGTCGCGCCGTCGGACATGATGGACGGACGCATCGGCGCGATCCGCACCGCGTTTGAAACGGCCGGGCTGGTTCACACGCGCATTCTTGCCTACGCGTCCAAGTACGCGTCGAGTTTCTACAGCCCGTTTCGCGACGCCGTGGGGTCGGCCGCGCAGCTGGGGGGCGGCGGCAAACATACCTATCAAATGGACATCGGCAACTCCGACGAGGCGCTGCGCGAAGTGGCGCTCGATATCAGCGAAGGCGCCGACATGGTCATGGTCAAGCCGGGGTTGCCGTACCTGGACATCGTGCGGCGGGTGAAGGACGAGTTCAAGATGCCCACTCTGGTCTACCAGGTCAGCGGCGAATACTCGATGATCATGGCCGCCGCCGGCAACGGTTGGCTGAATGAACGCGCCGTCGCATTGGAAGCGCTGATGTGCATCAAGCGCGCCGGAGCCGATGGCATTTTGACCTATTTTGCGAAACGTGCCGCGGAGTGGCTTGCCTAAGTGAACTCGAGCGTGGGATCGGAGGCGCCTGATCAGTATGGAGTAGCGGGTCACCCCATCTCCCACAGCTGGTCGCCTTTCATACACGGAATGTTCGCCAAGGCCACGGCGCAGAATTTGGTGTATCGATTATTCGATATTCCGCCGGAGAATTTCCGCGGCGAGGCGCTGCGCCTGTTCGCCGGCGGCCTGAAGGGTCTCAATGTCACGTTGCCGCATAAGCAGGCTGCCGCGGAACTGGTGAACGAACTCACGCCGCGGGCGGAGCGCGCCAAAGCGGTCAATACCATTGCATTTTTCGAACAGACTTCTCTGCTGGGCGACAACACCGACGGGCTGGGGCTGATGGCCGATCTGGAGAACAATCTTGGGATAACCCTCACCGGTAAGCGCGTGCTCATTCTCGGTGCCGGCGGAGCCGTTCGCGGCGTGCTCGGCTCCTTGATGGATCGGGAGTTGCGCGAGGTGGTCATTGCCAATCGCACGCCCGACCGTGCGCGCAAGTTGGCCGCCGAATTCGCTGACTTGGGCGAAATTTCAGGCTGCGGTTTCGCCGAAGTGGAAGGTCCCCCTTACGATCTCATCATCAACGCCACCTCAGCGAGCCTGCAAGGTGAGATGCCGGAGATGCCCGTCGGGCTGGTGAGCGAAGAAAGCATTTGTTACGACATGGCCTACGGACGCGGACACACCCCGTTCACATTGTGGGCGAAGTCCCTACACGCAGCGCGGACTACCAAGGGTTGGGGCATGCTGGTCGAACAAGCGGCGGAGTCTTTTTTACTGTGGCGCGGAATACGCCCCGACACGGGACCTGCGCTCGAGGCGTTGGCGCAGCACGCCTGAAGCGAACTCGCAGGTCGCACTTTGAAATTGAGCGGTCCGGATTGGCCTCGTAGGCAAAGTGTGGTCCAACACCCGTCGGTGCCGCAGCATGTGATGTCGATAGGCCTAGTTCTGGTCAGCGCTACACCAATCAGTCACATCACAAAGCCGCCGTACTACCGCATTGTGACTAACTCTTCAGCGCTAGTCGGATGGATCGCCACCGTATCGTCGAAATCCGCCTTGGTGGCGCCCATGCGAATCGCCACGGCAAATCCCTGCAGCATTTCGTCGGCACCCGAGCCCAAGATGTGGCAGCCGACAATTCGCTGCGAAGGACCGACGCACACGAGCTTCATGTCGGTGTGTGTTTTTCGCGTGGTGAGCGCGTGATACATCGGGGTGAAGTCCGCCACGTAGACCTTCACCGCATCGCCGTGCTGCGCGCGCGCTTCCGATTCGGTGGCCCCGACGGTGCCGATTGGCGGATGCGTGAAGATCACGGTCGGTATCAAGTTGTAATCCAAATGCCGCTTGGGCTGGCCGCCGAACAACCGATCGCTCAGGCGCCGGCCCGCGGCGATGGCCACGGGCGT